>Ga0209804_1001288_pt1 | contig 16492 bp, 16 predicted proteins | sample GraSoiAngelo_139_FD_185896 | JGI IMG/M metagenome (GOLD analysis project Ga0209804, IMG submission 185896) | Grasslands soil microbial communities from the Angelo Coastal Reserve, California, USA - 14_0929_12_20cm (SPAdes) (version 2) | ecosystem: Environmental > Terrestrial > Soil > Grasslands ... | reverse complement strand
TTCGCGCATCCGCTCCCGCAGCCTCTGCTCCAGACTCTCCCGCCAGGGATTCCCTTGCTCTTGGTGCGGGCTCGGTGCCGTGCTACTGTTCGTCATGGCGTATCCTCCTGTGGCCGAGACCTCCAGCGAAGAGATCCCGGTTTTGTTTTCAACGACTTCTCAGGAGCATACGCCTTTCACTTTTCTACAGGAATCGGGACAGAACCCATACCGCGGGCTCAATCAAATCTTCCCGCCGATCGGCGAGGGCTGCGGGCTCGCCCTGTGGGCGCACCGGATTATCCCGGAACCCAGGAGGTCGGCATGAGTGCCAAGCCGTTCGTTCCGCCAGGTGCCGATTTCGTCAGCCAGGCGAAAGCCAAGGAGATTCTGAAAGCGTACCGAGCCGCCGCTAGGGTGGCGAAGGCACGGGAGCTGTCACCGGCGTTCGACGCCGAGTGCCGAGCCGCTGAGCAACCGGTAGGGTTCTGGCAGTGGGCGGGATACATCCACGGTAGGCTCCGGCACGACGGCGGCTACCTGAAGATGCTAGTGCTGGCGGGGATGATCTGGTTCCTCATCTGGATCGCTCCGTTCATCTGGCTGATGGTCAAAGCCCTCGCGATACTAGTTCCCATCTGGTTCTTCACAGCACTGGCCGGACCCCGCGTCTACCGTGACTGGTAGTGTTCATTTTCCGAAAACAAGTGTCCATTTTACGGACACATTTCCCGAAATCCCGGAGAAATGCCTTTGTCATTTCCCGAGAGTGTGCGCGTTTGCCTGCGCGCGGTTGCCAGAAACAAAGGACTTAGTAAACACACCCCACTATCCCCTTTGCTATCAACAACTTACAACGTACGGGTAAGTGATTGATAACAAACAACTTTAAGTTGTGTGTCATCCTGGACATACAACTTAAACTGCCCTATTATCATAGACTTACAGACAAAAAGCACCTTTCGCCTTTTCAGTTACGGGTAAGTCATTGAAAACAAAGCACTATAAGTGGGCATTCGACCGCAAAAGCGCCGCTTCCGCCAAGTGTATGATATAGCATGACTTGCGCCGCCCGTAAGTGGGCATCTTTCGCCATACAAAGCGAAGCCTTTCGCCTCTACCAAAGTACTATCCTGCCAAGTACTCTCGCACCCTTGCACAGCTAACCTATTGATTCTACTGGCACACTAGCGCGCTAGCGCGCCTATGCTGCGCAGCTATGGCGTGCCGGGCGCGCCACTCTCGCACCCTTGCACTCTGGCCAGTGGCACGCTAGCGCCGATCCGTGGCGTGCCGAGGGGTATCCTCGCACCCTTTGCCGGGTGCACTCTCGCATCCTGTCTGCTTATCCTCTTATGCCTGTCTGTGAACGGTAGGGCGCCTTGTACGGTAGGCTTCCAGCGCTGTAGGGCGCCCTGTATGACGGTAGGCGGGTGCCGTGGAGTCGCACCATTGCCGGTAGGCTTGCCGTGGAGTGCACCCGCTCGCCTTGCCCTGCCCGGTAGGGTGTGCCCTGTCAATACCGGTTGAAAATTCCCCATAGTTCCGGTCGAAATTTCCCCACCCCTGAACCTCAGAAAGGCGCTTCCTTGGCCTCGGACGGAGCGGAGCCCAGCGCCGTCTTTTGGCGCGTTTTGGGCGAAGCGGAGTCCGAGGCCAAGGAAGTTGGGGCCGCCGCCCCCTCCTGTCCTCGCGGTGGCACCAGGCCGGCCCGACGACGATCCTTCAGCCGATAGCTCTCACCGCGGATGTTGATCGTCGTCGAGTGATGCAGGAGCCGGTCCAGTATCGCCGTGGCGATGATCGAGTCGCCGAAAATCGAACCCCAGTCACCGTAGCTCTTGTTCGAGGTCAGGAGGATACTGCCGCGCTCGTACCTCCCGCTGATGAGTTGGAAGAAGATCGTGGTCCCCAAATCGTCCAGCGGCAAGTAACCCACTTCATCAATCACCAGAACCTTGGGGGCCAAATAGATCCGCATCCTCCGGTCCAGCCGACCTTCGCGATAGGCTTTCCCCAAGTCCGTCGCCAGATCGTGCGCGGTGATGAAATAGGCGGCGAAGCCCGACTGAATCGCTGCGGCCGCCAACGCCACACTCAAGTGTGTTTTCCCGACACCCGGTGGCCCTAAGAAAATCACATTGCTGGCCTCGTGGATGAATCGCAGCGAGCACAGCTCCCGAATCTGCCGTTCATCGATCGAGGGCTGAAAACTGAAATCGAACTGCTCGAACGTCTTCACGAACGGCAGGTGCGCCAACTGGAGCCGTGCCCGCAGGTAGCGACCTCGCCGGGCTTCCACCTCGCAGCTCAGCAACTCCTCCAGAAAGTCCGCGTAGCTGGGCTCTTTCTTCGACGCTTGCTCCAACAAACTCTCCAACCTTGCTTCCACCGCTTTTAACCGCAAGGTGTCCAGCGCTGTCTGCAGCCGCTCGATGGCTGTGGTCATCGCCCACCTCCGCTCGCGGCACTCTCATACGCAGACAGCGGCCGAATCTCCACCACCGGGGCCGTCTGCCGAACGTGAATCAGGATCTTGCCTTCTGCTCTGCGCAGGCCTGCCGGAATGCCCTGGTGATGCGGTGCGAAGGTCACCACTCCGTGCTTCCGTGCCGCCCTGGGGTGAACGGCGATCCGCTCGCGGCCGTCGAGCACTTCCACTTCCCCAGCGATCTCTCGCACCCACACTTCTTTCCCCGCATGCGGCCACGGCACCGAGTACCGGCTCCCTTGCCAGTCGACGTACGCGTCGCGGGCTACCTTCCGCAGTTCGCCATCGACGTACGAATAGCTGGGACGTCCGGCCATCGGCTGCAAGCGGAACTGTTCGGCATCCCAACGCGCCGCCACCTGTTCGTGGGTCGTCCCGTGCACGCGCTGGTTGGCCACTCCCCACACCCAGGCGCGCAACTGCGCGTTGAAATCCTCCAGGCCGCTCGGTTCGCGTCCTTGCAGCCCGCAAAGGAAGTTTCGCCGTACGTACTTCACTCCGGACTCCACCTTGCCCTTGGTCTGCGCCCGGTACGGCCGACACAGCCGTGGCGTAAAGCCCCAATACCGCGCAAAGTCGAGAAACACCGGATGCCAGACAATCTCGCCCCGCTCATCGGTTCCCAGCCACACTGTCTTCATGCGGTCATAGAGAATCTCTTCCGGGACTCCGCCCATCTGACGGAACGCCTCTTCGTGCATGCGCAGCAGCGTGCCCAGCTTCTGGTCCAGCGCCGCTTCGGCCATCATCCTCCGGCTGTAGCCCAGCGTGAAGGTAAAACCCCAAAGCTTCTGCTCCTGGCCTTCCATCTCGAGCGTCCCCAGATGGCCCCAGTCCACTTGGGCTTGCTTGCCCGGTGGCGTCTCGAATCGTCGTACGGCCACGGTTCGCGCCGAGGTTCGTTGTGGCCGCAGCCAGCCGGTCAGGATCGTGTATCCGCCCGTATAGTTCCGCTCGCGCAGCTCTCGTAGGAGTACCCTGGCGTTCCACACGCCGGCACGCATCCGTTCTTCGAGGTACGGCTTGAACGGGTCCAGCTTGCTGGCCTGTGCCCGGCGCGGCCCATACACCGGCACTCCAGCGGGTTCGAGCAGGTACTTGCGAATGGTTTTGCGATCCCAGCCGGTCAACTGGCTGATCGCGTGGATGCTCATCCCTTGCCGTTGCAGTTCTTTGATCTCTTGCACGTCTCTCCCCCTTAACAAGTCTCGGAACCTCCTCCGTGCGGAGTAGGCTCCGATTTACCACGTAAGGGGGTGGGGATTTTTCAACCGGCATTATGGGGATTTTTGCACCGGCGCTGACATGTGGAACACGGGCCGTCAGGAGAGCCCCAACCTAGGCTACAAGTTGCGGCACAAGGAAGGGTATTTCCCGGCGCCACCGGCCGACACCCTGCAGGACATCCGATCCGAGATCATCCTGAAGTTGAAAGAAGTGGGTGTGCCAGTCGAAGTTCATCACCATGAGGTGGGCACCGCCGGGCAGGGTGAGATCGACATGAAGTACACGACGCTGACCAAGATGGCCGATAGCGTCATGTATTACAAGTATGTGGTCCGCAATGTCGCCAGAAAACACAGCAAAACAGCGACCTTCATGCCCAAACCGATCTTCGCCGACAACGGCTCCGGCATGCACACCCATCAAAGCCTGTGGAAGGGTGGAACCAATCTGTTTTGGGACGAGAAGGGCTACGCTCAGATCAGCCGCACAGCCAAGTATTATATCGGCGGCCTGCTTAGGCATGCGTCGGCACTGCTAGGTCTTTGCGCCCCCACCACCAACTCCTACCGGCGACTGGTGCCGGGATTCGAGGCTCCCGTGAACCTGGTGTATTCGCAGCGCAATCGATCGGCGGCCGTGCGCATCCCCGTATATTCCAAGAGCCCGAAGTCCAAGCGGATCGAGTTCCGCTGTCCGGACCCGGCCTGCAACCCCTATCTGTGCTTCGCGGCTCAATTGATGGCCGGTCTCGACGGGGTTCGCAACAAGATCGATCCCGGCGAACCGATCGATAAGGACCTCTATGAGCTCGGGCCCGAGGAAGCCGCAAGCGTCAAGAGCACACCCGGCTCGCTGGGTGAGGTGCTGGACGCATTGGAGAGAGATCACAACTGGCTGCTGCACGGTGACGTGTTCACGCCGGACGTGATTAACACCTGGCTCGCCTACAAGCGGGAACGCGAGCTGGCACTGGTGAACCTGCGCCCGGTCCCATACGAGTTCTTCCTCTATTTCGATCTGTAGTCGTTTCTACCCTGGCGGAAGCTAGCGCGCCACGTGGCTTGAGGCTTCTCCGAGACAGCTAGTGAACAAACTAGCCTCTATCCGCAGGCCAGAGTGAAGGAGGAGCATCCCTGAAAAGTCTCCGACCCTCACGCTTCAAATTCAAGACCTGATTCGGCAAATTTCGACACCTACCTCACATTCAAGCCGTACAGGACTCGCCGCGCGCAGACAAGGTCGTCTTTAGATGATGGTATCGGACTCCTCTCACGCCTTGGCTGCCTTTGCTTGTCGCAGCCTTGCCCAGCGGGCCTTCTGAGCTCTCGCTATCTTCCTCCGCGCCGCGACAGAGAGCCTACGCCTTCCTCTTGGCCTTCCGCGTCCATTCGTTCCTACCAATTTCCCAAACGCCGCAATGGCTTGGTCCAAACCGTCAAGTTCTTGCTGTGTGCGGTTTCGCTGTCCCCGCAACTGCTTCATTATCTGACCTAGCTTGGCCATTCTAATCTCCTCCTACTCTTTTTACTACCGACGGTGTTTCTTCGGAATAGATACTGCGCCCAGCAGTGCAGAGAGTATCCTAATCCAGGCGCCAAAGCTACTTCGCTTCTGACCTAACCTCTTCGGTCCGTCCTTCAGCGCTCGGGCCGGGTAATCTTTAATTCTTTGGATTCCTTCCTTGACAACGCCTGGCTCGATGACGTCCATTGACGGGCTCTCGCCTGACTTTTTTGGCGAAAAGACATAAGCTCTTGACATGACACAGCAAAAAGCTGGCGGCGGCAACGCTACAAACATGAGCTGCACCTTCTGCGGAATCGTGCGAGGGGAGACTCCTGCCAACGTGGTGTTCGAGGACGAAGTCTCGATCGCATTTCTGGATCATCGCCCTTTATTCCCGGGGCACTGCATTTTGATTCCAAAAGCTCATTACCAGACATTCGTTGATTTGCCCACCGATCTTATTGCTCCGCTCTTCGCCAATGCTCAGCTGCTGGCCAAAGGTGTGGAGCAGGCCATGGAGGCCGAGGGAACCTTCGTCGCCATAAATAACCGCGTGAGTCAAAGCGTACCCCATTTCCACATTCACATTGTGCCTCGCCGTCGGAAAGACGGTTTAAAGGGTTTCTTTTGGCCCCGGCAGCTCTACAAGGACAAGGACGCGATCCTCGCCGTGCAAGGGCTTCTACGGTCCACCCTTTCGCAACTTCAACCGCGGGCCAAGAAGGTTATTTGAGAACCCTAACGCAGCGGCCTCACAACCACTGACCCATCCAGTAGTCGATCGCAATTCAAGGCGCAATCCGCACCAAACCGCATCCCCTAGGACGGCCTCACCCTGCGGGATCAGACTCGATGAGTAGGCGCTGGTCGCGGTGGCGCTGTGATAGATGCTCCATCTCGGCGCTGCAAGGACAACCGGCAGGACGCGAGGGGTATTTACCCTCGACCATAACTCATAGGCGGGTTCTCTGATAATATGAGCCTCGATCGCATCTGGAGGGCAGACCTGCTCGGAATTCTAATCTTGGGCAATCCGGCCAACTCAGCGCCTATGCGGGAATGGATTTATGTTGGAATTATTCTTAGCGGGGGGACGAGGTTATGAGACAAATTCCCAGAGCAATCATCATTTTCGCACTGGCCGCTTGTGGCGCCCTGTCACCCATTGTTCATCCCCAGTTGCCACCAACGAACAGCCCCAAGCGAGGAGCGATAGACAGGTCAAAGGTCATCGATCTGACTTATAACTTTGACGAGAGCACGATCTATTGGCCAACGGCGAAGTCCTTCGACTGGCAAAAAGAGTCGTGGGGAACTTCCCCAGGTGGCTATTGGTATGCCTCAGCTCGATATGCAGCCAGCGAGCATGGTGGCACCCACATCGACAGTCCCATTCACTTTGGCAAGGACCAAGCGACAACTGAGCAGATCCCGCTTTCACGGTTGATCGGCCCCGCAGCGGCAATCGACATCTCCGCCGCTTGCGAAAAAGATCCCGACTACCGGTTGAGCGTGGCGGACATCGTTTCGTGGGAGAGGAAGCATGGTTCGATTCCCGATGGTGCAATCGTGCTGGTACATACAGGGTGGGGCAGGTTCTGGTCGGATAGGAAGCGATACTTGGGAAGCGATACCCCTGGCGACGCCACTCATCTACACTTCCCGGGTATTTCGCGAGAAGCAGCGGAATTCCTAGTGACAAGGCGCAAGATTAGTGGCGTTGGGATCGACACGGCGAGCCTGGATCACGGTCCGTCGAAGGACTTCATAGCTCACCAGATCATCAACGGTGCGAACATTTATGGTCTGGAGAACGTGGCCAACCTGGAGCAAGTACCAGCTACCGGAGCAACACTCATTGCGCTCCCCATGAAGATCAAAGGAGGGACGGGAGGGCCGACCCGGATTATTGCCAGTGTTCCCTAACCGTGCGTTCATAGCTCCCTTGATGAAAGAGGCTTTGTACCCATCGACGGGAAGCACAGACAAAAGCACCGGGACAGTCCCCTGCTGTGGGTTGTACTTTAAGGAGATTTATTACCGTGTTCGAAGCCCAAGCGTTCGCGGGCGTAAGTGCACCAGGGACTGAATGGGTCAAGCTCCACGTAGCGACGCCAGTGCTGGCGGGCTTCTTCGCTAGCTGACAACTTTTCACAGACCAATGCGAGGTTATAATGAGCGTCGGAGTAATCGGGTTTCAGCCGCACAGCCTGTCGCAGGTGCCTCTGGGCCGTCTCGAGCTGTCCTATTTCTTCTAACACACTGCCCAGATTGTAGTGGGCCAGAGAGCTTTGCGGTCGGAGTTCCACGGCCCGCTGAAAGTAATCCACGGCTGCCTCGAAATCTCCCTGCTCGTAAAGCAGCGCGCCAAGATTTATAAGAGCTTCTACCCAGTCCGAGTTTTTCTTGAGTGCGTGCTGATAAGCATCGATTGCCTCTGCGCAGGTCGAAGGGTCGCCTTCAAATTCCAGGGCAAGAGCGAACCATTCCTCTGCGCTGCGTTCAGGAATTATCCGCAGTTTTTCGCCTAACTCACGAGTATCAAAATTGAGCACCAATTGGCCGGAGAGCGGCTCGAGGCGAGTCCCATCTTGCTCGACAATGATGTCGCGCCCGTTGGAGAGAATCCGCAGCTCCGTCAGGGGTGCCTGAACCTCCGACAAGCGCCGTTGGAGGGCTACAATCGATCGTCGCAGCCTGTAGGCCGGGACGCCCTTTTCGGTCAATTGCTTGACGGTGCGCAGGCTGATCAGATCTTTGAAATCGTAAAACCTCTCTCCCCAGCGTCTTCTCGGGCGCACGAGTCGCAAGCGTTCCCAGTAATCCAGCTGCTTTTCGTTGACTTCCAGAATGCGCTGGACTTCGCTCCGGGTAAAACGATCGGTTGCGCCCATCAGTGACTAGCCAAAGGACTTTCTACCCACTTTCTTCTGTGCGGGGGCCGGGACAGCACGGGCCGGAGGTTTCTTCAGGGTTGCCTGCTTCTGGGCCAGGCTCTTCTTAAGGGCTTCCATCAAGTCGATCACGGGTGCGAGCTGAGGTTGGGGCGCCGTCGCCACTTCTTGTCCTTGCAGCTTGGCTGCGATCAGCGCCCGTTGCCTTTCCTGATATTCATCACGGTACTTCTTAGGCTCAAAGGGAGCAGAAAGGCTCTCAATTAGCTGTTGGGCCAACTTTATTTCTTGCTCTTTCAGTTCCACTTTGTCGCTTTGGCCGTACTCGGCCACTTGGCGGATTTCGTTCGCGTAGAACGTGGTGTGCAGTGTAAGGCCATTCGCCCGCGGGCGGACGATTACGGTGTACTCGTGCTGGTGCATGCAGAGCTTAGCAATGGCCGCATAGCCCGACTCCTCCATTGCTTTGAGGAGAAGTTGGTAGGCCTTCCGCCCCGCCTCTTCCGGCACAGCAAAATAAGAGGCGTCGAAATACAAAGGATCGACCTCACCCAACTTGACGAACTCCTGAATCTCCATCGTGCGGGCCGAGGGCGGCGCAATCTTCTCCAGTTCTTCGTCGGTGAAGAGCGCGTACTGGTCCTTTTCGTATTCGTAGCCCTTCACTATTTCCGCGCGTTCCACCTTGCGATTGCACGTGGGACAGAACAGAAACTGGCGCAGTCGCGTGTGGCATTCTTTGTGGAGCTGATTGAAGCTGATGTGCTCGCCGCGGGCGGCGGTAAACAGACGGATGGGGATCGAGATCAGCCCAAATGTGAGATGTCCTTTCCAGACAGTGGTGGCCACGGGTGCACTCCTATGCCGCCGAATTTCACCGGTCGCGCAGGTCCGAACGCGTTAGCGTAGCCGAGACGAGGGGGTGATGCAAGGCGAACAACCAGCGAAGGTCTGAATCCGGGGCAGCCCGCAGGTCGCCTGGGACTGCGCCGCCTTGCTCAAATTGTGTAGGGTAGAATGAAGCGATGGCAGCGCTGGAAGAATACCGCCGCAAACGGCGCTTCGACCGCACCTCGGAGCCCTCTGGGGAAAAAACCTCGCAACCCGGCACGCTTTTCGTGGTCCAGAAACATGCCGCGCGGCGCCTGCACTACGACTTCCGGCTGCAAGCTGATAGGGCGCTGAAATCGTGGGCCGTCCCCAAAGGCCCTTCCCTCAATCCGGCCGATAAACGCTTGGCCGTCCAAACCGAAGACCATCCACTCGAATATGCAGATTTTGAAGGCCTTATCCCCGAAGGCAACTACGGCGCAGGGGCGGTGATGGTTTGGGACCGCGGGACGTACGATGTGGCAGGCAAAGGCCCAGCCAGCGAGCAGTTAGCGCGGGGCGAACTCAAGTTCAGCCTTCGCGGCGAGAAGTTACGCGGGAGTTTCGCGCTGGTCAAGTTGCGCCACAGCGAAAAGGGCAACGAGTGGCTTCTAATCAAACACAAAGACGCGTATGCGGATGCAAAGTGGAACATCGAAGAGCACGATGGCTCGGTGCTCACCGGCCGCTCGCTCGATGAAATCGCCGAGAATTCACCCCCCAAGCGCACGCCGCATCCGATACGTCCAGAGGGACTCGAAGGTAGTCGGAAAGTCAAAATGCCTTCGAAGCTGGAACCCATGCTGGCCGTTTCGCTGGACCAGCCTTTTTCGGACCCTGATTGGCTGTTCGAGATCAAGTGGGATGGTGTTCGGTCACTGGCCTGGATCACAGACGGCAAGGTCGAATTGCGCTCTCGAACGGGCCGCATCATTAGCAAGCAATATCCGGAGCTAGAGGTTTTGCCTGAGCGTCTGAAGGCTCGCCAAGCCATCCTCGACGGAGAAATCGTGGTGCTCGATGAGCGCGGCCGCAGCGATTTTGAGCGTCTACAGGAACGAATGCACGTCAACTCGCCTCCACCACAGTTGCTGTCTAAAGCCCCGGTCGCCTACTATGTCTTCGATCTTCTGTACTGCGATGGTTATGACCTTCGGGAGGTCCCACTCGTCCAGCGAAAGGAACTGCTTCGCCGACTTCTCGATGTGTGCCCCCAGGTTCGGTACTGCGACCACCTGGCGGAGCAGGGAAAAGAGCTCTTCCAGTTGGCCAGAGAACAGGGATTGGAAGGCATCATCGGCAAGCTTGCGCACAGCCTATACGTCAGCGGCCGCAGCGGGTCTTGGGCGAAATTGAAGGCCCGGAAGGAATTGGACACCGTGGTAGGCGGGTGGACCGCCCCGCGAGGAAGCCGAGAGCATTTTGGCGCGCTGCTGCTGGGCCTTTACCAAGGAAAAAAGCTGCGATTTATCGGTCACGTAGGCGGCGGCTTCGATCAGGAGACCCAAAAAGCGATCAGCCACCAACTGAAAGCGCTTGCGGCCTCAAAGTGCCCGTTCGATTCAGTTCCTGAGACCAACGAAGAAGCCCATTGGGTCAAGCCTAAGCTCGTTGCTCGTGTCAAATACACCGAGTGGACAAAGGAACCGCGCTTGCGCCAGCCGGTATTTATTGCCTTGCTGACAGAGGCGAAGCCAGAAGATTGCCAGTTTGAAAGCGGAGCCACCGAGGGAGCTTCATCCTCAGCACCTGCGGCACCCGCCCTTGTGGGACACGTAATCACCCGAAGATCCGAGGTCGAAGGCGAGCTATTCAGGGGGAAGGCCGAGAATGTCGTGATTGAGCTGGAGGGTAATCGGGTCCGGCTAAGCAACCTTAATAAAATATATTTCCCGCAACCCCGCTACACCAAGCGCGACTTGATCGCCTACTACTACCGGATCGCCGACCGACTGCTGCCATTTCTGCAAGACCGCCCGCTCGTGCTGCGTCGCTACCCGGATGGGATCACAGGACAGTCATTTTTCCAGAAGGAGGCCGGAGAGGCCGTGCCGGATTGGATCGAGACTGTCTCGATCCCTTCAGAGGAGAAGCGAGCAGAGATCCGATACCTTGTTGCCAATAATGTAGCGGCGCTTCTCCATCTGACCAATTTGGGTTGCATTGACCATAATCCGTGGTCGAGTCGCCGCGATGACCTAGAACATCCGGACTACGTCTTTTTCGATTTGGACCCAGCCGAAGGCACGGACTTTGCCGCGGTAGTGACAGTAGCACGGGCCCTCTATGAAAAGCTCGACGGCCTCGGATTGAAGGTCTTCCTGAAAACTTCCGGCGCAACCGGGATCCATCTCTATGTTCCGGTCGAGCGGGCATACACCTACGAGCAATTGCGTACGTTTGCCGAGATTGTGGCGCGCTTGGTAGCAACCGAAAAGCCGGAGTTAGTAACACAAGAGCGAGCTGTAGCGAAGCGACCTCCCGGCAAAACCTTGATTGACGTTCACCAAAACGCTTTTGGGCGACCGCTCGCCGCACCTTACGTGGTAAGGCCTTTTCCGAAAGCGCCCGTCTCCGCTCCGCTTCAACCATCTGAACTCCGCCGAAGCTTACGGCTAGACAGATTCAACATGAAAACGATTTTCGCGCGCTTGGAAGAGCTTGGAGATCTCTGGAGCAACTTCTGGGAGAATCGCCAGAAGCTCGAAGACGCCCTCGGCTTGCTCGACACACAAGTTCCCAGCCGGGGCTGACAACTTTATGCCCGTCTGGGTCCGACCCTGCCGGAACACGATCCGCTCCCTGCGTTGACTGGGCAGCGGGCGAAAGCCTAGGCGACGCCTTTTATCCAACCAGGTGACAAGCAGGCGCCCGTAGGTGGTAGAATCCGCGTGCCGGGGATGGCACAGCCAGGATGAAGGGAGGGTGTGGTCATGCGGACTAGCCTCATATTCTCCTCCATCGACAAATGGTTGCTGCAAAGGGTCCATGATGCGACTGGCGGAGCACAGATTCGACTAGCTCTGAACAATGGCAATGGGTTCTCGCCCCCGAGGGCTGCGCCTGTGGCAAGTGTGCTTATCTGTGACCGCCGAACACTCGCAAGGCTGTTTTTCGACCCGGAGGTCGGCTTCGGCGACGCTTACGCCGAAGGGCACATCCAGGTGGAGGGAAACCTTGTTGCGCTGCTGGAAGCCGCCCACCTGTCGATGTCGAGCGCTCAAGCCAGCAGTTGGTACTCTAGGCTAGCTTCGCACTGGCTCGAACGAGCGCAGGCCAACACCTTGCGAGGCTCCCGTAAGAACATTCACCATCACTACGATTTGACAACTGATTTTTACAAGCTTTGGCTCGACCCCCAGTTGGTTTACACCTGCGCTTACTTCCCATCTCCTTCGGTAACTCTTGAAGAAGCACAGCTTGCCAAACTGGACCACGTTTGTCGCAAACTTCAGCTTCAGCCCGGAGAAACCGTTGTGGAAGCGGGCTGCGGCTGGGGCGCGCTTGGGCTTTACATGGCAAAGCACTACGGCGTGTCGGTGAAAGCCTTTAATATTTCACGCGAGCAAATTCTGTTTGCCCGACAACGTGCGAAGGAAGAGGGACTGAGTGACCGGGTAGAGTTTATCGAAGACGATTACCGAAATATTTCCGGCAGGTTTGATGTTTTTGTTTCTGTCGGGATGCTGGAGCACGTCGGGGCAGATCACTACGCAGAGTTGGGAAGCGTAATCCATCGCTCGCTGGGCAAGTCCGGACGTGGACTTCTCCACTTCATTGGACGCAACTACCAGCGTTCCTTCAGTGCCTGGGCCAGGAAACGCATCTTCCCCGGCAGCTACCTTCCCGCGCTTCGAGAGGTGATGAGAATCTTCGAGCCATGGGATTTTTCCGTGTTGGATGTGGAGAACCTGCGCCTTCACTACGCCAAGACGCTGGAGCATTGGTTGGACAGATTTGAGAGGTCAGCCTGCCGAGTTTCCGAAATGTTTGATTCAAGATTTGTGAGAACCTGGCGGCTTTACCTCTCCGGAGCCCTAGCTGGGTTCCGAGTCGGTACGCTGCAACTGTTCCAGATCGTTTTTGCGGGCCCCGATTGTCAGCGGATTCCCTGGACCCGCGCTCACCTCTACACAGACGAGCAGAGTGCAAAACAGGAATCGCAATGGATTCATGCGACATCCTGATCGTCGGAGGGGGGCCTGCCGGCTCCTCCTGCGCTTGGAAATTGCGACATTCGGGCATGGATGTCACAATCCTGGATAAGCAGGGCTTTCCCCGCAATAAGCCGTGTGGCGGATGGATCACGCCCGCGGTGCTCGATGAATTGGAAATCGATCCTGCCGAGTATTCCCGAGGAAGAGTGTTCCAGCCGATCACCGGATTTCGAATCAGTTGCATCGGCGACACCGAGGTGGAAACAGACTATGGTCGCACGATCAGCTACGGGATTTGCCGCTATGAGTTCGACGATTATCTGCTGCGCCGCTCGGGCGCGCGCCTCCTCGAAGGGGTGCCGCTAACCAGCCTGGAGCGCTCCGGTGAACAGTGGGTTGTCAATGGACAGATTAAGACCTCTTTGGTGGTTGGTGCCGGTGGGCATTTCTGTCCCGTAGCGCGCTTTCTGGGAGCCAAGATAGGCCGCGAAGTCATCGTCGCTGCTCAAGAAGGTGAATTTGAAATGGATGAGCGCCAGCGGGCTGGGTGCTCCATCCGCCCGGAAATTCCAGAGCTTTACTTCTGTTCTGACATGAGAGGGTATGGCTGGTGCTTCAGAAAACAAGACGTTCTCAATGTGGGCTTAGGGAGACTGGACCGGCACGCACTCTCGAAACACATTGCAAGTTTCCTGAATTTCTTAAAGGCGGCGCGGAAAATTTCCTTTGACTTGCCTTCTACTCTTCTCGGGCACGCCTATCTCCTATATGGGAAGACGACGCGGAAGATTGTCGGCGACGGCATTCTGCTCATTGGCGACGCGGCCGGGCTTGCGTACTCCCAAAGCGGTGAGGGGATTCGGCCGGCGATTGAATCGGGCTTACTGGCGGCAAAGGCCATCGCAGCCGCCGGAGGAAGATACAGCCGAGAACAACTGGAAGCTTATCGCATTCTGCTCACCTCGCGATTTGGGGAATCGCAGAGCGACTGGGCCACGAGCGTCGGCCGGCGCCTTTCGCCACGATTGATCAGCCCCATCGCTCGACTGCTCCTGCGCTCCCGCCGGTTCTCGCGTCATGTGGTTCTGGAGCGCTGGTTCCTGCATGGCCACGAACCTGCCTTAGTTTCTGATCAAAGCTCCACCTATGGAAATGCTGACCGCGGCGCATGGAGTTCGGAACCTTGCGAGTCTGCTGAAGACTAAGCTGAACGAAACGCCGCATGACGCTCCGAGGTCGCGCGGGTGGCGGAAGTTCGGCGGACTTAGCCACACCTCCTGCGCCACGTGGCCTTGCAAGGAGCGTCGCTCGGTTGCGGCCCGGCATCCTTACGAGCAGGGCTGGCATTTTTTTGTGCAAGGGTGGGAGTCCGGCGCGATGGGAAGGACCAAGCGAGGCGCAGGAATTAAGACGATCCACGGTTGGAAGCAAGCGCGAGTGTTGTTGGAGCGCTGGCAAAAGAGCCTCCAAACTGTTCAGGTGGAGCTGAATCAACCGCGGGCAATTGACCCCCTACCGATAGACCTCACTACAGGAGAGCCGGCTGAACGGAAAGGAAAGCCCCAGCAGAGATTTCAGGGGCAATTGATTTACTTCACCAGCGCGGATGTGACAATTCGTCGGCCATCCGGTGCCATACTGGTGATCGATAATTACGAAATTGTGGCTATCTCGGATGGAAAAGGCGCTTCGAACCGGTTTAGCACATGATGCTGATTAGCTATGAATCCAACTAAGCCTCAGCGAAGGCTAAAGTGGGACAGCCTGGGTGCCGAATTTTCTGATTCGTGTTGCGGGAAGAGTTCTTAGAGGTAGGGCTTGCAGCCACAGCTTATCTCAGGTATAACATTCCGAATCGTGACTCCTGATATCTCTGGCTGGCTTCGTCGCTTGTTGGCTCGTAACAAAAATCAGACGTCACTCGAATGATCTCACTGAAGAGGATACCAACGAAACTGGAAAGGGAGGAACTTTTCGATGAAAAACGTTCGACTGGTTGTACTGCTCGTGTTTGCTGTCAGCGTCGCGGTCGCCCTGTACGGGGCCGAAAAAGCGACCACCTTCGAAGGCACGCTGGTGGACAGCAAATGCTATCTGAAGGACAACTCGCTCACCGGAAATGACCACGGAACTGTGAAGGAATGCGGCACGCTGTGCGTGAAGGGCGGCACGCCCGCGGGTCTGCTCACTAAGACCAAGAAATTCCACGCCGTGCTGGCGCCGTCGCCGGCCCTCGCTCCATTCATAGGTCAGACCGTTCGCATCAGCGGCTCCCTCCACAATGGCGCCATCCTTGCCGAAAAGGTAGAAGTCGAGAAAAACGGCAAGTGGGAGGAAGTGAAGCTAGGCGTGATGATATAGAGGCCGACGCCGCCCAGCAAACCCGGTGCGCGAACGTCCAGTAACCTGCCTCCAACGGGGCATAGGCTCAAGCCGCTTGATACGAACGGGCCTCAGCCTCCCCTCAAGAAGAAGACTTCCAATGAAGCATTTCGACATCGACAAGTGGACGGACTTTATACGCGGCTTAGTCGAAGACTCAGCAAGAGTAGCGATGGAGCGTCATCTCGCTTCCGGCTGTCGGAAGTGTCGCCACACCGCTGACCTGCTGCACAAGCTGGTGACCGCCACCCGCAACGACTCCCAGGTCAGAGTCCCTGACTACGCGCTGCGTTGCGCCCGCGCCATCTTCTTCCTCCAACAACCCGAGAAGGTCCAGATTCTGCCCCGCATCCCAGCCCGCTTGCTCTACGACAGTTTCCGCGAACCCTTGCCCGCAGGCGTCCGCACCCAGCAGCGCCTGAGCCGGCAGGCCCTCTACCAGGCCGGGGATTACTCGCTCGACCTCCGATTGGAAAATGAAACCGGCACCTGCCGCGTGACCCTAGTTGGGCAGATTCAGAACCGCAAGCGGCCGAGCAATTGGCTGGGGGGTGTGCCGATTCTACTGGTCTCAGGGAAACAGATCCTGGCGCAGGCGGTCAGCAACTCGCTCGGGGAATTCCAGATGGAGTATAAGCCGAGCAAACACCTGCGGCTTTATGTGCCGGTGCGTCGGCCGGCAAACGCGTTGACGTGTCGCCCAGCCAGCCCGTAGGGCGAAAGACTGTCCTGGCTGAAGGAACCAAATCACCTCACTATGCAAAATTGAAAAACAAACAAATCAAAGAAATCAGCGGCAATGGTGAGGGCCGAGAGCACGTCGTGGATCGATACTATTGAGGTATTGACTGCGATGGACACCTAGCCTAAGATTTCCGCCAACCAGGAGAGGGATGCCTCTTCCAATAGAAGGCGGGGTCATCGGTCATTACACGCTCGAAGAACCTCTAGGAGAGGGCGGCTGGGCCATTGTCTACCGGGCGGTG
>Ga0209804_1001285_pt1 | contig 16500 bp, 16 predicted proteins | sample GraSoiAngelo_139_FD_185896 | JGI IMG/M metagenome (GOLD analysis project Ga0209804, IMG submission 185896) | Grasslands soil microbial communities from the Angelo Coastal Reserve, California, USA - 14_0929_12_20cm (SPAdes) (version 2) | ecosystem: Environmental > Terrestrial > Soil > Grasslands ... | reverse complement strand
GAGGAAGGACCGTTCGAGTGCCGGGCTCCGGAGAAGTCCGAGCCCTTTCAGTTCGGCGAGAAGATCCGGACGGGCCCACATCCGTGTTTTCTCCGATGATGCTAAGCGATGGGTTGGCTAAAAGGTTTCAGTCGCTCCCTAGAACCCGAAGTCCTTCGCGTACAGTGTCCGGGATTCTTTGATTTCCGAATCCGTGAGCGGAGGGGCGTCCGCCGCGCCGACGTTCTCATCGACCTGCGCATCCGTCTTCGCGCCGGGGATCGCGAGGGACGTCTCGGGAAAGGCCAGGACGAAGCGCAACGCCGCCTGGGCCATCGTCCGGTTTGGCTTCACGAGGAAGGAGAGTCGTTCTGCGACGGCACTCCGGCCCGCGATCATCGACGGGGGCCAATGATGGCGGATGTCCCCCGTTGGAAACGTCGCATCCGGATGGATCCGTCCGGTGAGGAAGCCGTTCCCCAAGGGCTCGCGGGCGATGATTCCGACGCCTGCCCGCCGAGCCTGCGGGAGGACCTCCTCGATCCATTCTTGGCGAAACAGGCTAAACGGGATCTGGAGCGTCTCCGGTTTCCCGGCCTCGAGACACAGAAGCGCCTCGACGGGCTCGTGGACGGAAACCCCGTAGTGGTCGATCTTGTGCTCCCCTTTCAGTGCGTCGAGGACCTCGTACGTGTTCGGGTCCGTCATCAATTCCGCGGGCGGGTTGTGCAACTGATAGAGGTCCACGTGGTCCGTGCGGAGTCGTTGCAAGGATCGATCTAAGGCGAAAGCGAGGTAGCCCGGGTCAAAGTTCATCCGAACCCCTCCGCGGTAAAAGTCTCCGCCGACCTTCGTCGCCAGGAACACCTCTTCCCGGCGGCCTTCTAGGGCTTGTCCGAGGACTTCCTCACTGTGGCCCCAGCCGTACACGTCGGCGGTGTCGAAGAAGTTGACTCCGAGGTCAACGGCCCTGCGGACCGCCTCGATGGATTCCGTGTCCTTCGTGGGACCATACGAATTCCCGTGCGCATTCCCGCCGATCGCCCACGCGCCGAAGCCTATCTCGGACACGTCGAGGCCCGTCCGGCCGAGTGGACGTCGCTGCACGGGTGCCCGAATGGGCCGGCCTGTAAGAACGTTTTCGCCGGTCGTGTCTCGATCCCGCCGGATGGGGCTTGCCGCGACCAGTCCCCCTTAAGCGCGCACGAAATCGAGAATGAATTTCGCACCGAAGGATTCAAGAGGTCACCCGCGAGGCGGGGACCGGAGCGGAGCACTGTCCCCATGCACACGAAGGCGATCCTCGTTGCCTTGTGCCTCATCGTGACCGGCCTCGCGGCCGTCTTTGCGAGTCCCTCGACCCAGGCGGCCACGTACGTGAACGATCAACTCATGGAGGAGCGAGGGGCCACCGCCGCCTTGGGCGGAGGGGACCACGTCTTCGTCCGGTTCGGGTCGGATGCCGCGTTCGGCATCGTGTACGGGACCACCGCGAACCCGAACAACATCTACGTCGTTGCGATCAAGGCCCGGTATCTGGGCGTCGCCCATGTGGTCGACTCGCAGGGCCGCACCCTCCTCGATAACCGAGCGATCAAGATCTACACCCTGTATGCCATGAAACTCGACTCCATCGTGGAGTTCCGGGACAACAACGGGAACGGCATTGCCGACTATGCCCGTGTCTACAACGGTACGACGAACCGGTTCTCGAACTACATCAACCGGGCGGGCGACGTCCTGTACAAGAAGGTCGACCTCAATACGAATTGGACCGCCGGGCCCATCGCCCGGACGAACGGGACCGGATATCGCACCTGGACCTTCGACTTGAGCGCCACGAACCTGTCCTATTCCGCCGTGGCGAACTACACCGGCAGCGTGGCGGGCGTCCTGCCGCTCGTCCACTTCACGTTCCACCTAAACGCCTCCGCCCAGCAGGTCACGAACGTGACCGTGCCTAGGTGGAACGTCACGATCTCCGGCGGGAACACGATCACGACGGTCACCCGCGCGGCGGACCTCCTCGTGAGCGGAAAGGCCGTCCATTACGATCTCAAGTGGGACCAGGACATCGAGGGCTGGACCTATGCGGTCGGGAACGGCGCGGGCGTCTCTCGCAGACTCCTCCTTGAAATCGGTGCGATCGTCGGGAACTTCATTCCCGCGGCGCTGGCGGATCAGTGGCTTGAAAACCACGTATTGGGTCCGATGCACGAATCGGGATCGGCCCAGTTCAACAGCACGATCCGGGCGGAGACCGCGAATGAGACCACGGGGAACTATGCGACGGCCCGTCGGCTGGCGACACCCAACGTGGACTTCGGAGCCAATCTGACCCGCATCGGCCGATACATCTGGGTCGGCACCAGCACAGTGGACGGCAATCCGACTCGTCCCGTGTTCGGGGAAATCGTCGCAGGACTCCGCTTCGCCGCGGTTGGCGAGAATGGAAATCGGTTCGTCGGTTTCGTCTTACTCGCCGGGCTCAGCTTCCGAGGCGGGGCCTCCGTGATCCACGATCCGACCGTCACGACGGACGTACAGGCGGACCTTCAGCTTCCGAGCTCCCCCGCCGGGCCGAACGGCACCCTCATCGCGCTCGTCGGCGGGATCGCGATCGTCGCGGCGATCCTCCTGATCTTCCTGTTCGTGAGACGCCGGAAGGGCAAAACCTCGTCGATGCCTCCACCGCCTCCCCCGCCCGAGACCTGATCGAGCGTTCGAACGGGGAATCGTTTACGGTGTCCTCATGGAGTGAAAGCACCGTGGGTCGATTTTGTAAACGCACAGGTATATGATATCACGGCGCTCTTGGAGGCAGACGATGGCTGAGCGCGCCGAAGTCTCCTCCGGTGGACTTGAAGTCGGGTTTTCGTCAACGAAGAAGCAGATTCTCCTGACGCTCAAGAAGGAGGGCGCCGTCTCCCTGACCGACCTCGCGGCGTCGGTCCATATCTCCAAGATGGCGACCCTAAAACACCTGACCGTCCTGGAGACGAAGGGCCTTGTGGAACGATCATCCCGGCCGGGGGGCCGCGGACGGCCCCGGGCCTTCTTCGCCCTCAGCGCGGGATCCGCCAGCCTGTTCCCGGAAGCGTACACCCACATGACCCTGTGCGCCCTGCGGTTCATCGAAGAGAAGATCGGGCGGGAGGCCATTGTCCGGCTCCTGCGGCAGCGGGCCCAGGAGGTCCTGGACGCGAACCGGAACCGCGTGCCCGACGGTAGCCTGAAGGAGAAGGTCGCCGAGTTGGTGAAGATCCGGGACGAGGGAGGCTACATGGCGGAGGTCGGCCACGCCGGTCGCAACGTGGTCGAGATGTTCGAACATAACTGCCCCATCATGGCCGTCGCCGAGAGCTACCCGGAGGCGTGCCGGGTCGAACGGGAGATGTTCCAGAATCTCCTCGGGGCCGACGTGGAGACGTCCCACCGGGTCGTCGCGGGCGATCCCGTCTGCCGATTCTTGATCCGCGGGCGATCTCGGTCGCGCGCCTGAGGCGCCGACGCGACAAAGGTCCATAGGGCCACCGCCGCCATCATGCCCCAATCCTTTTTTCTCCGTGCCGCGTGCCGGCCCGCATGGACTGGAGCGGGTGGAGGGACGAGTTCCCGACGTTCCGGACGACGACCTACCTGAATACGTGCTCCCTCGCACCCCTCGCGGCCCGGGTTCGGGCAGCGCAGGAGCGATTCCTGGACGAATGGGAAGCCCTGGGGGCGTCCGCCTGGTACGAGCTGTGGGTCGACGCCCTGGACTCCCTGCGCGGAAAAGTCGCCCGGGTCCTCGGCGCCCGACGCGAGGAGATCGCCCTCGCCCCGAGCGTATCCGTCGCCTTGTCCGCCGTGGCGAGTGCCCTGGACTACGCCGAGCGTCCCCGGATCGTCCTCTCGGATCTGGAGTTCCCGACGCTTTCCTATCAATGGGCGGTGAAGCCCGCCGCGGAGCGTGTTTTCGTGCCGTCCAAGGACGGGATTCGCGTGTCGCCGGACCTCTTCGAATCATCCGCGGACGACCGAACCGCCCTCGTCGCGACGTCCCACGTCTACTATACGAGCGGCGCGGTCCAAGACATCGGTGCGATCGCGAAAGCCGCCCACGGTCACGGAGCCCTCGCCCTGATCGATGCCTATCAGGCAACCGGCCAATTGCCGACCGACGTGCACGCGGCCGACATCGACATGCTCGTGACGGGAGGGCTGAAGTGGCTCCTCGGCGGGACCGGAATCGCGTTTCTCTGGGTCCGGAGTTCCCTGGCGGAGACGCTTCGGCCGACGATCGCCGGTTGGTTCGGAAACGCCCGCATGTTCGATTTCGACCCGAAGGTGTTCGAGTTCCACGAGGGTGCCCGCCGGTTCGAGCTTGGGACGACGGCGAATGCGGCCGTGTACGCGGCGAATGCGGGCCTGGACATCGTCCTCGAGATCGGGGTGGACCGGCTCCGGAAGAGGACTTCGGAGCTCGTGACGGACGTGGTCGAGCGCCTTTCCGACGCCGGCTATACCCTCAAGACGCCCGACTCGCCCGCCGAGCGGGCGGGAATCGTGGCGATCCAGATGCGGGACCCACCGAAGGCCGTGAAGGCCCTGGCCGCGCGGAAGTTCGTCGTGGACTATCGCCACGATCGGCTCCGGGTGTCGCCGTACTTCTACAACAGCCCAGACGACAACGAGCGCTTCGTCCAGGCGCTGCGGGCCGCTACGCCGCCGGTCAGGTGAGGAAGTAGGGGCGGGCACGAATCGTGACGATCAGTCCGACCAATCCGATGAGGGATCCTTCGACGTAAAAGAACCCCAGGGTCGCCAGGGAGAAAATCGCGCAGACCAGGGTGAGTTTCCAATTCATCCGTTGGAAGGCCATCACCCCGCCGAGGAAGGCGAGCCCCTGAGACCAGATCGAGATGAGGCCGCAGATCTGTAGGAGGGCGACGGTCGTAGGGGAGTTGCCCTGCGTGAAGTTCGTATATTCGGCCACGGAAGGCAAGGTGACCGCATTGTAGATGGCCCCGGACATGCCGACGACCGCGGAGACGATGAGGAGGATGCCCGCGATCTTCGGCAGATTGGACGGAGCCCGCGGCGCACTCGAGGTTGGCGGGATCCACGACGTCGGCCGCTGGTATTCCTCCGGGCGGGGCACCCAGGCGGCCGGAAGTTGGTCCCTCGCGGGCAGAGGCCCTTGCGTCTCCCCCGGCTTCAAGAACTCGACCGGCGGGAGCGACGGACGCTTCTTCGGCTCTTCCTCGCCGGATTCCTCGGCCATTCCGTCCTTCGGCGCTAAGCGGCCGAGCCTACTTAACGGTGCCGTGATGACTTCGGGGACACGACCAGGGAGTGCCGTCTTAAGTACCGAAGGAAGGGTCAGCTGCCGAGGTATTCACGTGATTCCAACGTATGGGTTGACACACATTGGGCTCGCCGTCCGCGATGCGGACCGTTCCTTCCGATTCTACGAACGGGTTCTGGGCGTCCGAGCGATGTACCGCGAACCGGGAATGATCCAGGCGCAGACTCCCGGCAGCCACGACGTGATCGTGTTCGAGGAGGACGGGCGGAAGATTGGCAAGATGCAGGGTGTCACTCATTTCGGGTTCCGCCTCAAGGATCCGAAGGACATCGAGCGCGCCGTGGAAGCCGTTCGGGACGCAGGCGGCGAGATTCTCGAGAGCGGAGAGTTCGTTCCCGGCGAGCCGTATCTGTTCGCCCGCGATCTGGACGGATATCGGATTGAAATTTGGTACGAGAAATCCGAGGCCTGAGGATCGAACCCACAATTCGGATGTAGGCCAGCCGGGATCGACTGCGGAACATCTAATGAACCCCGCGACCTTCCGCCTCGCGAGGCTGCGAAATGGAGGAAGTTGCGGTTGTACCGAAGCACCTCGCCGATTACCGTTCCATCATCGGGCAGGCGGCCTACGAGGAACTTCAATCCTTTTCGAAATTGTTGAAGGGGAAACGAATTGCACACGTGAACGCGACGTCCTACGGGGGAGGTGTTGCCGAACTCCTGCACAGCATCGTGCCCCTGATGAGGGACCTCGGATTGGACGTCCATTGGTACGTCCTTTCCGGCACGAATCCCTTCTTCGACGCCACGAAGGCAATTCACAATGCTCTACAGGGTGCGCCCGCGGGCCTGACCCCCGAGATGGAGTCCGCCTACCGCGGGGTGAATGAGGCGAATGCCAAGGACTTCCATGACGACTTTGATGTCGTCGTGATCCACGATCCGCAGCCGGCCCCACTCGTGGACCTCGTCGAGCATGAGTCACCCTGGATTTGGCGGTGCCACATCGACCTCACGACCCCGAACCGCTCCGTGCTGCGACATCTACAGCCATACCTGGAGAAATACGACGCGGCGATCTTCAGTGCCGCGACCTATGCGCCGTCGGAGGTCAAGTTCCGCAAGTTGATCGTCTCCCCGCCCGCGATCGATCCGCTGAGTCCGAAGAATCGAGACGTCAGCGAGGGTGAGCGGAAGGCCATCCTCTCCCGGTTCGAGTTCGACCCGGCCCGGCCGGTGATCAGTCAGGTAGGCCGGTTCGATCCCTGGAAGGACCCGCTCGGCGTGATCGATGCGTACCGCCTCGTGAAGCAATCCATCCCGGGGGTTCAGCTCCTCATGATCGGCTCCATGGCCAAAGACGACCCCGAAGGCTGGCTGTGGTTCGAGCGGACGGCACGGCATGCGGGCGACGATCCCGATATCCACTTCCTCACGGACTTGCGCGGGGTCGGCGCGCTCGAGGTGAATGTGCTTCAGCGCGAGACCGATGTGGCCCTCGCGAAGTCCCTGCGAGAGGGATTCGGACTGATCGTGAGCGAAGCGTTATGGAAGGGAGTGCCGGTGGTTGGCGGAGACGTCGGCGGCATCCGAATCCAGATCGAAGACGGCGTGCATGGCTATCTTGTGTCGTCCGTCCCCGAGACGGCCGACCGGGCGATCGAGTTACTGAGAGACCAGACCCGTCGCGGCGAGATGGGAGGGGCCGGTCGAGAGCGAGTGAGGCGGGAGTTCCTGATCACCCGATACCTCCGGGACCACCTCCGCCTGTATGCGAACCTGATCGGCGGTCGCTTCGGGGCCAAAGCCGGCTCGACGGGACCGGGACGTGCCTAGGGGGTGGGTGACCCGATACCAGCGAGATGCGGCGGAACGGGCCTGCTCATTCCAGTTCCTCAAGGTTACTTTCTGCGCAAGTCGTCAATAAAAGTAAAAGCCAATGACGCCATCCCGGGGAACCAAGGTTTGGGGTTGGTGGAGTGGCCACGGGAGGGTCTGCAGGTGTGTCATCGGGTTCGGCGGACTATGTTCCGCCGAAGACGTCCGCAAGGCTCATCGCAATTGTCGTGGGCTTGCTGATCGTCACGAACGTGATCACGGCCGTTGGTGTTTACTACGGTGCGGCCCCTCCGAAAACGACGGAGTCAATTACCGTAATCGGGCCATGGACGGCGTCCGAGCAAACGAAATTCCTACCTGTCTTGGATGCGTTTACGAGTGCAACCGGTATCCGAGTTACGTACAGCTACGCCAGGCAAGAGGATCTTCAACTGATTCTGCCAGTCCAGTTCGCCGCACATCGCGCCCCGGGTGATGTCGTCTTCATGGTGAGCTCCTTCATCAAGAAGGAGGGCTTGAACGGCACGGTCCTCGATCTGACGAACGTCGTGGACAAGGCCGCTTACGGAACCGGCGCCCTTGATCCCGTGACCGGGACGGACGGCAAGCTCTACGGGGCCGCGTACACTGGCAAGGTGAAACCCGGGTTCTGGTACCGCCAATCTTTCTTCACCGCGCACAGCCTGACGCCTCCAACGACGTGGGCGGAGTTCCAGAGCTTGCTGACGGCTATCAAGGCAGTCCCCGGAATCGTGAACCCGATCGTCAGCGGAGACGGGGTCGGCTGGCCGCTATCCGATGTGGTGGAGCACTTCATCGCCACCTTTGGCGGTGCGAGTATGCATCGAAACCTCACCGCAGGGACGCAGAAGTGGAACAGCACCGCGGTCCACGACTTGTTCGCGAACCGGATCGTCCCTCTGCTCGCCGCTCGCGATTTCAGCCAACCGCTCACTTGGGACTCGACCGCCATCAACGGCTGGTGGAACAATCAATATGCCCTCTATTTCATGGGGAGCTGGATTACCGGGATGACGCCGCCGGTCGACCCGAACGACCTTGGGGTGTTTCCACTTCCGACCCAGAGTGGCATAACGCCGGGCATCGTCTTCGGCCCTGACTTCATGTTCATCCCGGCATACAGCGCGAAGATCGACGCTGCGAAGCAGCTAATCCGGTTCCTCGCGAGCAAGGACGGACAGACGGTGCAGGTCAAGCAGGGCGGTCACCTTGCGACCGTGCTGGGGGTTCCGGCCAGCGCATACCCAGCCGTGGACGCGAAGGTGGCGCAGACTTTGGTCGGCAAGGAGGTGCTGCCCGACTTGGACGACACGAAAGGAGGCGCGTTCCAGACCAACTTCTGGAGCCAGCTCAAGGGCCTTTGGACGAGCCCGAACCCGGCGGCGGATCTAAACTCGATCCTGGACGCGATCCAGTCGAAAGCATAGTCGGTGGCGAATGGGCGAGACGGGCGCCGTAGAACGGCGCGGCCTCCGCACCTTCACCCTCTTCGGGAGGAGGCGCGGGGGTTTCCGCCTAGTGGGAAGGTTCGGGCCGCGCACCCGGAAAGCGGCGGTCCGGAGCGTGTTTTTTGCTCCCGCCCTTCTATTCCTCATGTTTCTTGTCTTGTATCCCGTCCTGCAAACGGTCTACATCAGTTTCTTGTCGCCCACGGGTGCTCCGACACTCGGAAACTACCGGGCTGTCCTCTCGGATCCCGAGACGATCAACCCGAACTTGTCATGGCCACCGCCCCTAGGGACCCTAATCCATAACGCCCTTTGGGCGGGCATCCATCTTCCCATCTCCCTCCTCTTTGGGTTGTGGATGGCCCTCATTCTGCGTGAAGTCAAGGGATCGTCAATCGTCAAGTCGGCGATCTTCCTCGGCATGGTCACGCCGATGATTGTCGGCGGCGTGATCCTCCGTTTCCTCTTCGAAACCGGGCCCGGAATCGTCCCTTCCTTCTTCGAAGCGATCGGGGTCCACTCCCTCGCCATCAGCTGGCTCAACTACCGGGAGACGGCTCTCCTCGGCCTCATCTTCGGTTCCGTGTGGTTGTGGACGGGGTTCAGCCTGATCGTCTACTCCGCCGGACTTACGACGATTCCCCAGGACTACTTTGAGGCCGCCAAGATTGACGGCACGCCACCTTTTCGAATGTTCTTCCGGATCACGCTTCCCCTGCTCCGGCCCATGACCCTCGTAATCATCACTATGACGCTGCTATGGGAACTCAAGATCTTCGATATCGTCTACGCGGCGGCTGGGCCAACGGGAGGGACACGGGGCTCTGTGGACGTGCTCTCCCTCCAGATGTTCAACTATTTTGTCCAAGGCAGCTACAATCTGGCGGCAGCCGTCGCAACCCTCCTTACCCTCCTTACGCTCATCGCGACTGTCTTTCTTTTCCGAAGGATGGTGCGGTCCTGAAGGCCCGGTGGCCGAAAATCCGGCTGCGTACCGTCGTGATCCACCTGATTGCTTGGAGCGTCGCGCTCGTATGGATCATCCCGTTCCTGGGCGTCTTCAGCACGGCAACCCGACCGGCGAGCGAAGTCACCTTCGGATGGTGGCAGGTGAGCCCGTATCATCCGACCTTAGACAATTTCATCAAGGCCCTTACCCAGCCGACCTATTCGATCTCCAAGGGCTACCTGAACTCCCTGATCATCGCGGTGCCCGGCACACTCGTCCCGCTCTTCGTTGCCGCGTTGGCCGGCTACGGCTTCAGCCGCTTCAGTTTCCCGATGCGCGATTACATTTTCCTGGCAATTGTCCTAATCATGTCCGTACCGGCCCAGATGGTCGCAATCCCGGTTTTCCAGATCATGGTTAACGCGAACCTGGTCGACAATCAGCTTTCGTTAGTCCTGCTGCACACCGCGTGGGGGCTGCCGTGGATCATCCTGTTCATGCGGAACTTCTTCTCTGCCCTGCCTCTCGAGGTTGAAGAGGCGGCGCGCGTCGACGGGGCTTCCGACTTCCGGATCTTCTTCAGGATCGTCCTCCCGATGGCGATTCCCGCTTTCGCCTCGGCGGGCATACTCCAGTTCATGTGGGTCTGGAACGACTTCTTCTTCGCGCTCATCCTGATCTTCAATCCGGACAAGATGCCGGCCACCGTCCTGGTCCCCCACCTCGCGAGTGGCCAATACACGACGGATTGGGGGGTGCTCACGGCGGGTTCCATCCTTGTCCTGTTAATTCCCTTGGCCCTGTACGTCGTCTTGCAGAAGTACTACATTCGCGGGATGATTGGCTGGACGATCAAGGGGTGAGGAGAGCGAGTAGACCGGCACTCGACCACGCCTGCAGCGGGTTGGCCCGGACGGACCCTTGCGGAGATTCCGAAAGATCGACAATTTCTTCGTCGACAACGGCATAGAGTTCCGGAATCTTGCCCAATTCTCGGTACGCCGCGGTGAGGGCCTCCCGGATTCGGTTCGCCTCCCGCTCGCGCCCAACTCGGCGAAGGCCCTCTGAGATGACCCAATTATCGTGGGGCCAGACAGTCCCTGTGTGGTAGCCATATGGGTCGAAGTCCGGAGCTGCGGCCGAATGTGTCCGAATTCCGAACGCTGTCCAGAGGTCGGGCTCAAACAATCGGGCGACGGTTGGCGCGACACGCTCGGGACGTAGAATTCCGGTGAACAGGAGATGCCCCGGATTCGATGTTCCTACCGCGCGCACTACGTCATGTCCGTCAAGGCCAAGGGCAAACTCTCCCGACGGGAGCCAAAAGTCTTTGTCGAATCGAGTCCGGAGAGACTTTGATCGGGCGTCCGCCTCGCGAGCGAGCTGCGGTTCGCCGAGCTTTTGCGCCAATGCTCCGAACTCGGCGTAAGCGGCATAGGTGTACCCTTGAGCCTCGACAATCGCGACGGGCGGACGAATTCGGAGGTGGTCGTCTGATCCGTCCTTCCAGCCTTGGTGAAACAGGCCGAACGGGTTCTTCCGTTCATACCTGAGATACCCTGAACCAGCGTCCTGGCCTCGGGCGATCCATGCGTACGCGGCCTTCAGGTGGGGCCACAACCCCCGAATGAGGGCTTCGTCCTTCGTGCGCCGGGCGTAGAATCCCGCTAGGACGAGAAATAGAGGGGTACTGTCCACGCTGCCGAAATAGGGAAAGTCCCAGTGTGGAAGTTCCTGACGGGAAAGGGAGTCCGTCCGGTGCTCGTGCAATATCTTGCCCGGCTCTTCCTCTTTCGTCGCGTTCATCTGAGTTCCCTGGAGGCCTGCGAGGGATACGAGCGTGGCGCGCGCAATGGAGGAATCGAGCTCTAACGTCTGCCAGGCGCTAATCAAGGAGTCTCGCCCAAACAGAGTACGATACCTCGGGGAGCCTGCATAGAGGAAACCCTCGGAAGACCGGAGCTGCCCCAGGCCCTCTCGCAAGCGAGCTCGAATCCGTTCAATTTCCATGCTTTCGGTCAAGGAGTCCCCGAGTGAAGAGCCGAGGCGTACAGACAAGCGCGACGCGTCTGAAAGCTACTGCATCGCGTCGCCGGTTTTCTTGTCAAAGATGTAGACTCGCTCCGAGCGAAACTTGGTCCAGACACGGCCCCCCATTTCCGCGGGAAAATCGGGACTCGTGACGGCCTTCATCCTCGTTTCCCCGACCTTGAGATCCAGAATCGTGGAATCGCCCAGCGGTTCCACTGTAAAGACCTCGGCCTCGATGGAGTTCTGCGACGCCGCCCCATCGCGCGACACCACGACATCCTGCGGGCGGACGCCGAGCACAATCTCGGTCGACGAACAATGCCGGGCCATCGCGAGCAGTCGGTCCGAGAGCGGATAGACGAAGTCTGCGGTCTCGACTCGGCTGTCCTCGACGAATGAACCTTCGATAAAATTCGTGGGCGGATTCCCGATGAAGCCTGCGACGAAGGTGTTCGACGGCTGCGAATAGATCCGTTCAGGTGAGCCGAGTTGCTGGAGCACACCCTTATTCATGATCGCGATGCGATCCGCCATCGTCATCGCCTCGACTTGATCGTGGGTCACATAAATCGTTGTGACGCCGATGTCCTTCTGAAGGCGCTTAAGTTCCGCCCGCATGTAGACCCGCAGTTTCGCATCGAGGTTGCTGAGCGGCTCGTCCATGAGGAAGACCTGAGGCTCCCTTACGATGGCTCGACCGACCGCCACTCGTTGGCGCTGTCCGCCGCTGAGTTGAGCAGGTTTACGAGCGAGGAGCGCCTCGATCTGCAAGAGCTTCGCCGTTCGATTCACCCGCTGGACGATCTCGCGTTCCGCGACCTTAGCGTTCTCCAAGGGAAACGCAAGATTCTGGTACACGGTCATGTGAGGATACAGGGCATAGCTCTGGAACACCATCGCGATGTTCCGATCTTTCGGCTCCAAGTCATTCACGAGGCGGTCCCCAATGTAAATCTCGCCCTCGGTTGGCGCCTCTAAACCCGCAATCATTCGGAGGGTCGTCGTCTTGCCACAGCCTGAGGGTCCGAGGAGGACCACGAACTCTTTGTCTTTGATATCCAGGCTGAGTCCCTCGACGGCGACGCCGTCGTCGAACTCTTTCCGGAGGCCTTTGATCTCAACGCGTGCCAAGGCGCATGTGAATCGCCAGCTTTGGTAAATAGACTTTCACCGAAGCGGGAGAGAATAGGGCCAGGTCGTCGCCGTACGCCCGCTTCTGTTCGGGTTACCTTGTCGAAGCCCTCGTTCCCCCACCCGGCGGCTGAGCGGGCAGCTTGCTCTGTGCCGCCCTCACCCGAACTGAGCGAGCTCGATCCAGATCCCGTTCGGGTCCTGGATGTACGCATAGCGGCTCCCGGGCTCCTGCATCTTCAGGATCACGGGATGGCCCGCAGTCTCCGCCTCCGCGAGCGCCGCGTCCAGGTCCTTGACCGCGAAGGCGAGGTGGTCCAGCGCCTCTCCGACCTCGTAGGTTGTGTCGAACAGGCTGCCCTTCTCGTAGTAGTTCAGCTCGAGGGTATTGCCGCCCTCTCCTTCGCAAACGAGTTCAACGACGGTCCCCTTCGCCGCATCAACCGTGTTCCGGCCGCGCACCTTCATCCCGAGGAGGTTCGTGTAGAACTTCACAGACGCGTCGAGATCCTTCACGCGGATTCCGGTGTAGAAGAACTTCCCCTTCATGGTCTCGGCACGATGGAGGTCCGCCGTCGGTTAAAGCCCTTGGCGGTTACGGTCTTTGACGCCGAAAATCTCGACTCTTGCTCGTGAGGAAGGGAACGGGTCAGCGCACGAATCGTCGCTCCTCATCGCCCGCTCTAAGCGGCCTGCACGAATTTGAGGGACGAGAAGTGCCTACTCACGGGATGTCGGCGGCCGAATCGCCCCTGGCATACCTCACCACCTCGTCTGCGAGACGGATCGCCCCCGCGTAATCTTTGAACTTCAAAGCCCGGGCGCATTGCTTCACCAGCGGACGCGCGGCCTTCACGTCGACACCGCGGCGTTTCGCCTGTTTCAGCAACTTCAAGGCCGCCGCGATGCGTTTGAGAGCCTCCAGCATCATCGGATCCGGGACCACAGGGAAGTACCCGAGGGAGGAAGTCTATGAACTCGTTTCAAGTTTGTGCGGAAGCCTTCGGCGGCGAGATGCGCGGCGGTCGAGATTACCGGTGACTGAGGAGGGCGCGAGGCAACTGAGGAACGGTTGAACAGACGCCCGGCCCTCCATTGTTTTGGCGAGAGTCGCAAAGATCTTCGGGTAGACCCCGTACTTGCGCCAACCCACGCCTCTCAGCGGGATCAGTCTCTCAATGGAAATGACAGAATAGGGCCAGGTGGCCGCCGTACGCCCCCTTCTGTTCTGACGGCATTGGACTGAGCGTCCTACCTGGCGCGTTGCGCCTGCTTGGACTTGCTCCGGTGGGGTGTCGCCGTCTCACCAGATCTCGCGTCAACGTCACCGCCGGGCGGATCATCCTCGGCGCGAGCTGTGTCGTTTCTGCGCCCTTGCCGGTCCTCTCGGGCCCCCCGCTTGCACGGGGCCACCGTTCCGAGGGAGGGGGGACGTTCCTCAGCGGCCCCGAAGGGCCACCGTCGGCCGTCCGCGGTCTCCTGGCCGCGCGCGCCATCGTTCCGGGTCTATTTGGACCTGCGCCCCGCCACTCCTCGACCGCCGCCGACCCACAAACGTTAGACTTTTCTGTCGAACCGCCGCTGTGCCGGTGATGGGCGATCACGGAAGAGGTCTCCTGGAATTTTGGGGAATCCGGCTCGTCCTGGTGGCGCTCGTCCTCGGTCTTGTCTGGAAGTTTCTGTATTTCCCTGTTTGGTCGGCCTCCGGGTCCGACATGCGGATTCTGCTCGCTTTCATTGCGGTCGAACCCCTCGAGTTCGTGGTGGCGCGTGTCGGGCCCGCGGCTTGGATCATTGGGGGCGTCGGTGCGTATCTTATCGAGAGCGCACGGGCCAAATTGACCGATGCACCCAGTCGTTCATGGAACCGGGAGCGAGTAGCAATCGGATTCGCCGTCGGAGCGGGAGCGACATTCCTGGCAGGCCCGGGCGTGATCGTAGACTTGCCATTCACCTTGTGGTTCCTCATTCACGCCGCGACCGGCATCACCGTCTTGATCGCACTCGGCCTCTACCTCCTCTGGACTGCCGAGCGTGTGGCCGGGGTATCGTTGAGAAAACTTGGTTCCGTCGCCTTCGCGTTCGCTCTTCTCGCCGCGACACTCGATCTTTTGAGTTTGGGCGCGCTCTTCGGAGCGTTTGAGGTTTCCTGGAGCGACCAGCCTCCTCTGACCATCGCGGACTTCCTCCTCGGGGCCGGTTCGCTGACCGTCTGGATCCTGATTTACACCCTGACCATCCGCCGATCCCGGATCGCCACTCCGGCGGTCCCCTCTGGAGCCGGAGCCTAGGGTCTCAACTCGGGGCCATCAACCGAAGATTGGTCTTTTCCGGCCGGGACTAACGATTTAAGTCGCTCGGTCATCGCCTCGTCGTGGCCGGCGCCCGTCGGGTCCTCTTCGCGAACTCCCTGTATCATCTCACGAACGACGGCGCGGTCACCGTGATTGCGGGCCAGATTACCTTCCTCCAGATCCAGTTCTCGTTCGGCGCCTTCGAGACCGGCCTCCTCAGCGGCGCCGCGCTCCTCGTGACCGCCATCTTTCAGATGGTCTTTGGCGCGATGTCGGATCGTCGGGACCCGACGCGGTTCCTCCCGCTCGGGATCGTCGTCCTCGGGCTCGGCTCCGCCTTGGTCGCTCTGTCCTCGACCTTCTGGATCCTGCTCCTGCTCGTCTCCCTCTCCCGAATCGGAGCGAGTTTCTATCACCCGGTCGGGATCGCCTGGATCGGCCGCGAGTTCCAGGGGCCGGAACTCGATCGGTCGATGGGGTTCCAGTCAGCCTTCGGCGACAGCGGCGTCATCCTGGGGATGGCGACGACCTCGGTCATCGCGGTGGCGTTCGGGTGGCAAGTCCCGTTCCTCCTTTGGGGAGGCATCAACTTGGGCGCGGTCGCCCTCGGACTCTGGCTCGTCCGGAATCACCGCGCTCCGACTGTGCCGAGAGAACGTCCCAAGCGGGACTACGTCCAGATGATCCGCGATGTCCGACTGTGGCTTTTCCCCCTTGCGCTCGGAGGCGCCGCCTTCTCGATCTTCTCGACCTTTGGCCCCCTGCTCCTCCATCACCGATTTGGCTTCGACGACACCTCGTCCGAGATCGCGATCGCCATCTGGATCCTCGCGGGAGCACTCGTCGCATTTTTCTTCGGCCGCGTCAGCCGCCGATTCGGCCGTCTCCGAACCTTGACGGCCTGCTACGCCTTCATCGGACTCGCGTCTCTGATCGGCGTTGCATCCGGGAGCGCCGCGGTCGTCCTGGGCCTTTTCTGGACGCTCGGATCCGCCGTGTTCATCACGTATCCGGCGCTCTTCTCCTTCGTCTCCGAAGCAAGTCATCGACGGCTCCAAGGGGCAGCGTTCGGACTCATCTTCGGGTTCCAGTTGCTCGGCGGGTCCCTGGGATCCTTCGCTGCTGGGAGCCTCGCCGCATCGTTCCGGACAGTCGGCGATTTCGAATCCACCGGACCTTTCTACTTCCTCGGTTTCCTGGCGCTCGCGGGATTCGGCTACCTTTTCGCCATCCGAAAACGGATTCGCAATTCCCACAGCGTTCCGAGTGGGGGCACCCCCGGAGTCTGAATGCTCACAGCAACGGCTTCGGGACCGAGAGGAACCGCGCGATGATGCCGAGCGCAACCCCCAGGATCGCGGGCAGCACGCTCGCGAGGAGCGAGAATTCCTCGCGGTGGAGGTTCACGAGGACGAACAACAGTAGGGTGAAAAAACCGGCTCCCGACCCGATCAGGATGACGACCCTCCCCAGCCGGACGCGATCCTTCCAGATCAGGTAACCGCCGAAGATGAC
>Ga0209804_1001284_pt1 | contig 16523 bp, 17 predicted proteins | sample GraSoiAngelo_139_FD_185896 | JGI IMG/M metagenome (GOLD analysis project Ga0209804, IMG submission 185896) | Grasslands soil microbial communities from the Angelo Coastal Reserve, California, USA - 14_0929_12_20cm (SPAdes) (version 2) | ecosystem: Environmental > Terrestrial > Soil > Grasslands ... | reverse complement strand
CGTCAGCGTGTACCGCCCACCGTACAGCACGCGGGCCAGGACGTCCCGGCCGAGGTCGTCGGTCCCGAAGGGATGGCCGGCGTCCGGCGGCTGAAACGCCGCGTCGAGGTGCTGCTCGTCCGGCCCTCCGGGGGCCAGGAACGACGCCGCGGCGGCCGCCGCGCCGCCCAGGCCGAGCAGCGCGCACCCGAGGACGAGTCCGGCGTGCCGGCGCCACCGCGCGAGGCCGGGCCTCACTCGTAGCGCACCCGCGGATTGACCAGCATGTACAACAGGTCGACGCACAGGTTCACCACGACGTAGATCGCGCCGACGATCAACGCCACGCCCATCACCGCGGGGAAGTCCAGGCTCGCCGCGGAGGAAAAGGCGTACCTGCCCAGTCCCGGCCACGAGAAGATCGTCTCGGTCAACACCGTCCCGGACATCAGCTGAGCGTACAGGGTCCCGCCGACCGTCATGACGGGAATCAGGGCGTTCCGGAGCGCGTGACGGAACACCACCCCCCATCCCGTCAGCCCCTTGGCGCGCGCCGTGCGGACGTAGTCGTTGGACAGCACCTCGAGCATGCTGGCCCGGGTGATCCGGGTGACAAACCCGATGCCGACGGTGGCCAGCACGACGGCGGGCAGCACCATGTGGCTCGCGGCGTCCCCGAACAGGTCCGGCCGTCCGCGGAGCAGGCTGTCGATCAGGTACATCCCGGTCACCGGTTCGGGCGGAGAGGCGCCGGCGGTGAGCCGCCCCGGCGGCGGAGCCCAGCCGAGACGGAAGTACACGGTGGAGACCAGCAGCACCGCGAACCAGAAGGTCGGGATGGCCACCCCGATCGTCGACACGCCGCGCGCCGCGGCGTCGATCGCCGAGTCGCGGGTCACGGACGCCAGCACGCCGAGCGCGATGCCCACCGCCAGCGCGGCGAGCAGCGCCACGGTGGCCAGCTCGACCGTCGCCGGCAGCGAGAGGGCCAGCTCCGTCAGGACGGGCCGGTTGGTGGCGATCGACTTGCCGAGATCGCCGCGCAGCAGGTGGCCCACGTAGACGGCGTACTGGACGATGATGGGCCGGTCGAGCCCCCAGCGGTGCCGGAACGCCTCCACGAGCCCGGGGTTCTGGGCGGCCCGATCTCCGAGGGTGGTCAGCACGAGATCCGGGGGCAGGAGATGCGAGACGAGAAACGTCACCAGGGTGATCCCCAGCAGCGTCGGGAGGGCGAGGAGCGCCCGGCGAATCAGGTAGCGGCCCATCACCGGGTCCGGCGGGTGCCGGCGTTCCGCCGGCACCCGCCGCGCGTCTTACTGACGGCGGAGGGAGTCCACCTCGAGAAAGTAGAGCGGGTGGAACTTGAAGCCGGTGATGTCGGCGCGCGCCCCGGCGATGTTGGTCGGCTGCGCCAGGCTCACGTACGGTGAACCGGGCGCCGCCAGCGCCCGGTTGTATTGCTCGTACATCCCCGCCCGCCGCTGAGGGTCCGCGGTCTTCTGGGCGTCGGCGACGAGCTTCGCCGCCTCGGGATTCTGCCAGTGCAGGCGCTTGTTGATGAACCCGGTGACGAAGTACGACCAGTTGTCCGGGTCCATGTAATCGGGGAACCAGAACCCGATCGCCGTCTGGGGCTTGCCCTGGCGGTAGAACGTGAGAAAGATCGACTGCTGCACCGGCTGCAGCCGGAGGTCGATCCCGATCTTCGCCAGGTCGCCGCGCAGTTTCTGCGCCAGCCGGTCCAGCGGCAGCGCTCCGTAGCTCGTCCCGGCCGCCCAGGTCAGGGGCACGCTGGCTTTCTGGACGCCGGCCTCTTTCATCAGGCCCGCCGCCTTGGCGGGATCGTGCCGGTACAGGAGCGCCGTGTTCAGCGACTCGGGGAACCCCAGCATCCCCGGCATCATGATGCTGCCGATCCGGCGCCCGTGGCCGCGCATGATGCCGGAGACGATGCCGTCGTAGTCGATCGCGTACTTGACCGCCTCGCGCACCTTCGCGTTGTCCCACGGCGGGGCGCTGGTGTTCAACCCCATGTAGACGGTGTACGCGGAGGGGTCTTCGAAGAGGGTCGTCCCGGATTTGCCCTTCAGGTCCTCGGCCTGATCGACGTTCAGGTCCAAGGCCAAATCGACGTCCCCGCGCTGGAGGGTGAGCGATTGCGTGCTCGGATCCTTGATGTGCCTGACGATCACCTGGCGAAAGAACGGTTTGGGCCCGTAGTACCCGTCGTTGCGCTCGAGGACGATCTCGGTCTCGCGCGTGTAGCGCCGGAGCAGATACGGGGCCGCGCCCGCCGAATGCGTGTAGAACCACTGCTCGGCCTTATCCAGGGAATCCGCGCCCACGGTCTCCACGCCGCCCTGCGCCCGGACCGTCTTGCTGTCGACGATCGAGAACACCCCGGCCGCGAGCGCGGCGAGGAAGGTCGCATCCGGACCGTTCAGGAGGACCCTGGCCGTCTGCCCGTCGACGACCTCGACGGTCCGGAGCGAGTCGGCGAGAAACGACCCGTACCCCTTGATGTTCTTGGCGCGCAGGAGCGAAAACCGGACGTCTTCCGCGGTGACCGGATTGCCGCTCGGAAACACGGCGTCTTTCCGGAGCTTGAACGTGTAGATCGTGGCGTCCGGGCTGACGGTCCAGGACTCGGCCAGGTCGGGCTGGATCTTCCAGAAGTCCGGGGCGCGCTGCCGCACCAGCCGGCTGTAGACGGGGAACTGCAGGAAGACGCCGCCGACGTCATAGGATTTTCCGGGATCGGGGGTGTGGATGTCGGAGATGTCTTTGGCGATGACCAGGACGTCGGTGCGGGCGGCGCCGATGCCCGGATGCGCCGGCGCGCCGGCGAGCGTGAGGCCGACGGCCATCGCAACAAGGACGGAGCACACGCGGGAACTCAGGTGCATCGGCATTTCCTCCTCCGGGAGCCCTCACGGGTGCGGGCTCGGCTCCCGTAGATTCGCTGCCCGTGGTGGGGTCCTCCTGGCTCACACATCCATGAGCGCCTTGCGCTGCCCGCCGTCCAGCGTGATCAGCGCCCCGTTCATAAAGCTCGCGCGGGCGGAGGCCACGAACACCACGACGTCGGCCACTTCTTCAGGCGTGGCGATGCGCCCGAGGGGAATGCTCTGCGTGGCGCGCCGGGACGCTTCCTCGGGGCTCAGCCCCTTGTCGCGGGCGTAGCCGCGCACCAGCCCGTCCCAGCGGTCGGTGCCCACCGGCCCGGGATTGACCGCGTTGATGAGGATGTTGTGCCGCCCGTACTGTTCCGCCAGCGCCTGGGTCACGGCCAGGTCGGCGGCGTTGGCGGCGCTCGGGGTCAGCTCCAGGTAGGTGGGCTTGACGCCGTCGTTGCCCACGATATTCACGATCCGCCCGCCGCCGCGCCTGAGCATGTGCGGGATCACCGCCCGCATGCACCGCACGTAGCCCAGGAACTTCAACTGCAGGGCCAGCGCCCAATCCTCTTCGGTGAGATTCAGCAGGAGCCCGCCTGGGGCCGAGCCGGCGTTGTTGACGAGCACGTCGATGCCTCCGAAGTGGGCGACCGCGTCGTTCATCACGCGCGCGACATCCTCGGGCTTCGACATGTCCCCGGGAAACGGCACGACCTCACCGCCCGTTGTTCGGCGGATCTCCGCGGCGGCCTGCTCCAGCGGCTCCTTCCGGCGCGCCGCGATCGCCACGCGGGCGCGCTCGCGGGCCAGCCCCGCCGCCACCGCTCGGCCGATCCCTTTGCTGCCTCCCGTCACGAGCGCGATTTTCCCGTCCAGTCCGAGGTCCATGTCCCCTCCGTCCCCTTGTCCGGCGCCGTGGTGGGCGCCCGCGCGCGGGGCCCTCCCCGCCTCCGGCGGTCAGTGGAAGACGCGCCCGGCGTCGACCACGAGCGTCTGTCCCGTCACGCTGTCCGTCCGGCAGAACTCGACCACGAGCGAGGCAACGTCATCCTTATCGGTCTCGCGCTGCAGCAGGGCCCCCTGCTTGGCCCGCTGGCGGTATTCCGGGGACAGGTTCTCGCTCATGCGCGTGCCTTCCATGAATCCGGGCGCGACGCAGTTGACGAGGATCTCCGGGGCGAGCGCCACGGCCATGCACTTCGTCAGGTGGTTCAGCCCGGCTTTGGAGACGGCGTAAGCAATGGACGACCCGGTCGGGCTGAGACCCGCGACCGAGGACACGTTGACGATCCGCCCCCCGCCCTGCTTCTTCATCAGCGGCGCGGCGGCCTTGATGCAGAGAAACGGCCCGGTCAGGTTGACCGTCAGGATCTGGTTCCAGTCTTCCACCCGCAGGTCGTCCAGCTGATGGTACGGGATCCATTTATTGTAGGCCGCGTCGTTGACGAGGATGTCGATGCGGCCGAACATCCGGACCACATCGGCCATCAGGCGGCGCGTAGACTCCGGGGATCCGACGTCCACCTGAAACGGCGCCGCGCGGCCCCCCAGCCGCTCCAGGTCGCGGGCGACGGCCTCGGCCTCGGCCCGCCGCTCCCGATAGCACACGGCCGCGTGGGCGCCGGCCCGGACCAGCGTCTGTAAAATCCGGCGCCCCAATCCTCCGGTGCCCCCCGTCACCACCGCGACGCCCCCCTTGAGATCCATGGCGCCCTCCAATGGTCAACGCTGTGACCAGGGTGGTTACGGGATGGCGCGGGACACTTCCTTTCGGAGGAGCGCGGGCTGCCGCCTAGTGGCCGGTGAACGCAGGCGGAAGGAGCATGCCCGTGAGCAGGGACAGCAGGAACAGGACCATATGGGTGAACACCCGGAAGATCTTGCGCTCCATCACCGCCCCATCATGCACCGTCGCAGCGCCGGTCCGCTATCGGTCACGTGAACGATTTTGCAACGTCAAGTGATATCAGATGGCCGCCCGGCTCGGGGCCGGGCCCCGAGCCTCCAGAGATCCTCCTGCGACCTATCCCAAGACCGCGCCCGGCGGATCCGTTCATTCGAACTGCTGTCGAAAACTAGCCAAAGGGAGGAAGTAAACCCATGCGCGCGGGTGCAACCTCTCCCTTGATCGTTACTCGATGCGGGTCGGTCGGCGCCGGAGAGGGCCGCAGACACGCCGGGAGAAGGGCGGGTGGGAGTCATGAGGCACTACTCGTACTCGGCGGGTCCGGTCACGATTCGGAAGGCCGCCAAACAGAAGCACGAGGGCATTCCCCGGGAGAGCGTCCCGAAGACGATGACATCGCTGGACGTGCTGCTCTCGATCTGGATTGCCGAGTCATTGCTCGAGAACGAGGCCCGCCCCAAGAAGCGCGTTCGAAAGACGTCCGTCCGAGCCTGACCGCAGGATTCTCCACCGGGCCGCCCCGGGGGTCCTGGCCCGATCCATGGGGGGCAGGCGGTCGGGAAGGACTCCCCGGTCACGAGGACAATATAGACGCCGTAGTAACCCGTCCTCTGGCGAAAGGAGTGACACCGTGGACCTGGGGATCTTCCTGCTGCTCGCCGGGCTGATCTTGTGGGCGACCGGCCACATGGTCTTACGATAGCGGCGCACTGCCCTGCGTTGCCGCGCTACACCGAATCAGGGGCCTTCGCTTCGACGCGCGCGCCTGACTGACTCTCCAGCCGGGCCTTGATCCCCCGAGGGGGCACGCTCTCCGTTTCTATCAGGTGACGGATCCGCCGGATCAGAGCGATATCGCGGCTCGAGTACAGCCGGTGTCCGCCCCTGGTGCGCGCCGGACTGAGCAGCCGGTATTCGATCTCCCAACTGCGAATTCGCCGCGCGGGAACGCCCGTCAGCGCGGCCGCCGTGCGGATCGGATAGATTGGCAGATCCTCGGGTGCCTTCATAGGGTATCCAGGGTCCCCTGCTCTGGGTGGATACCCCGCCCGGCGGATCTCTAGTCACTTCTTCCCCCGTCTGAAGCATCTCTCCGGAGTTTTCCTGGAAGTTTTCCGGTCTCCCCGTAATCAAATGGATGACTGCGGCGTGCCGAACGGTGGATTTTGGCCCCGCGGGCGACTGCCGGACTTGTATCAGGGGCATCATGAACAGTGCAAGCGGAGGACAAGACCAAAGCGGCAGGGCCGGGTTTCGTACGAGCCCGGAGCGTGAACCAAGTGGACGTGGCAGACGGAAAGAGCGCGCGGCCGACCAAGAGAGCAGACGAGGCCGCGCAATCTCAGGGGGGTAGTGAGATGAGACAGCGCAAGATGGTCTTCGGAGTCATCTTCCTCAGTATCATGCTGAGCTTCATGCTGGTGGTTACGCCGGCGGCTCGGCCGAGCACCCCGGATCACTCCACCTGGAGTCTCTCGGCCGACCGGGATCGGGATGACGAGTCCCAAAACAGGGACAAGGTCTGCAAACAGAATAAGCGCCCTCAGAAGTGCCAGACAGTCTCGACCGGGGGCGTGGCCGTGACCGTGACGTTTGACGTCCCCGGCGCGGCGCTGACGTGGGCCTTGGGCATCAACAGCGCCGACGCCATCGTGGGATACTTCCAGGACACGACGGCCAGCGCGGCCTACCACGGCTTCATCCATCAAGGAACCACCTATACCACGGGCTACACGACGGTCGACGTCCCCGGAGCCATCCTCACCTGGGTCCAGGGGGTCAACGACCTCGGCGACATCGTGGGGATCTACGAGGACAGCACCGGGACGACGCACGGATTCCTGCATCATGGAACCGACTACACTCAGGGGTACCTCACGCTCAGCGTTCCGGGCGCCGAATGCTGCATCTCGCCCAACGGGATCGCCAACGACGGCACGATCGCGGGAACCTACGGCGGGAAGGGCCACATCCACGGCTTCATGCACAAGGGGACCGATCTCACCACGGGGTACAGCACGATCGATTACCCGAGCACCGCGACCGTGACCGCGACCGATACCGTCGCCAACGCGATCGACCGCAGCGATGGCGTCGCCGGATACTACTTCGACCAGAACTTTGCGGCGCACGGCTTCACGCTGCGCTCGGGAACCTTCAGCACGATGGATGCCCCCGGCACCCTGGTCCCGCGGCCGAGCGGCACCTCGACCCAGGTCTACGGCACCAACAGCCTCGGCGTGGTAGTGGGGTATTACCTGGACTCAGGATTCCAGTACGACGCCTTCCAGGCTCAGGGGACGACCTTCAAGTTGGTCACCGCGGGGACGGGCAACATCGTGTTCGCCTACGGGATCAACGAGAACGGTGACGTCGTGGGAGAAGTGTACGACAGCGTCGCAGGCAAATACCACGGCCTTGCGATCATCGCCGCGTCCAACAGCGCCACCACGCACACCGGTCGTGGCGACGATGACGACAAGAACCAGCACCGCGACAACGACAACAACGAAAACGGGGAAGGCGGCTCGCACTAGCCGGAACGACGCCAGCGGAAGGGGACGGAAGGGGTTGCCCTCACGGGCAACCCCTTCGCGTTACTCTTGACCTAGGCGAATTCGAACTCCCGCTCCGCCATCGCCAGGCTCTCGTCGATGATCGAAACGATGCGGTCGATCTCCTCGTTCGACACCACCAGGGGCGGGGCGACCTGGATCGACATGAAGACGCGGCTGAGCAGTCCGCGTTCCGTCATCAACGCCATCAGCCGGCGGCTGAACGGGTGATTCGCGGCCGGCGGACCCCACCCAAACGGCTCTTTGGTGCGCTTGTCCTGCACGAGCTCCACGGCGCAGAGCAGGCCCAGGCCGCGGACATCGCCGACGGTCGGGTGCGCGCGCAGGGACTCCAGGCGCCGCAGCAGGTAGTCCCCCTGCTCCGCGCTCCGCTGCGCCAGGTTTTCCCGCTTCAAGATTTCGATGTTCTTCAAGGCGGCGGCGCAGGCGACGGCCTGGCCGCCAAAGGTCAGCAGGTGGGCGAGTCCGACATCCTTCCGCTTGAACTCCTCGAATGCCCGATCGCTGACCGCCACCGCGGCGATCGGCGCGTACCCGGACGAGAGGCCCTTGGCCATGGTCATCAGATCGGGCACCACGCCGAAATGCTCCGCGGCGAACATCCGGCCCGTCCGGCCGAACCCGTTGATCACCTCGTCCATGATCAGCAGGACGCCATGCTTGTCGCAGATCTCTCGGAGCCGCTGCCAGTACTTCGGGGACGGCACGTGATTATTGTTGGACACCGAGACCGGCTCGCCGATCACCGCCGCGACGTACTCCGGCCCCTGCGCGAGGATCTCCTGTTCGACGGCGTCGGCGCACCGCAGGTCTTCCGCTTCACCCGCGAGGCCGAAGGCCGGCCGGTAGCGATTCGGGGACGGCACAAAGCTGACCCCCGGCATGAACGGCCCGAAGTAGGCCTCGTTCCGTGAGGAGGTGATGCTCATCGCCCCGAACGTCGACCCGTGGTAGCCGCCCAGCCGGGCGATCACCTTGTACCGCTTGGGGAACCCGCGCATGACCTGGATCTGCTTGGCGATCTTCATGGCGCTCTCCACCGCTTCGGAGCCGCCGGAACAGAGGAAGATCCGGTTCAGGTCGCCCGGCGTGATGCCGGAGAGCACGTCGGCGAGCTGGACCGCGGGCAGGCTGGTGTACGTGGCGCTGGACGCGTACGCCAGCTCACGGGCCTGGCGGGCCATCGCCTCGCCGATCTCCGCGCGCCCGTGACCCACGTTCACCAGATAGAGTCCCGAGATGCCGTCCAGATACGTCCGGCCCTGCGCATCGATCAGCCGGCATCCCTCGCCGCGAATGATGACGCGCAACCCGTCGCGTTCGGCCAGATCGAGCCAGCGCGCGGTGTGAATCCACACGTGCTCGAGCGCCTGCTGTTCGACCGGGGTCAGCTCAGGCGCTTTGATTGTCTCCCGCATCGTCTCATGACCTCCTGGGGATCGCATCGGCGCTGGCGCAGTCCGACGCGTCGGGGGTGGGTGTCGCTCCAGCCGGCGTCGCCGTGATCGGCGGCCAGCAGCCCTTTCGAGGGGGCGGGCCCGGGCCCCTTCTTCGCAGCCCCCGGTCGGGGCGGGCGATGCGCATGGTCGCACGCGTGCGGGCGAGCAGGAAGGGCTGGCCATCCGCCGAAGGCCACCCGAAGTCGAATGGAGACCCATCGGACCATGCGGCAGGCGGTCCTGCGCGCGCCTCGATCGCTGGACCTGGCGGAGGTTCCGGTTCCCCTCCCCGGCCGCGGCGAAGTTGTCGTCCGGATCCGGGCCTCGCTGACCTGCGGCACCGACCTCAAGACCTACCGGCGCGGCCATCCCCGGCTGCCCTTCGGCCCGTTCGGCCACGAAGCCGCCGGCGACATTGCCGCCGTCGGCGACGAGGTGCGGGGATTCGCGGTGGGCCAGGCGGTGGTCTTCATGCCCACCGCGCCGTGCGGCCGGTGCGGGGCGTGCGGCCGGGGCCGCGAGAACCTGTGCGAGACACTGTTCGACGACATCGCCGTTGGGACCTACGGAGAGGCGGTGCGCCTCCCGGCGCGCGTCGTGCGGCGGCACCTGTTTCCCAAGCCCGCGACCCTGTCCTACGTCGAGGCCGCGTTCCTCGAGCCGCTGGCGTGCGTCGCGCATGGATGGCGGCGCCTGGGGCCGGGTGGCGGGGCGCGGGTGGCGGTCGTCGGCGTCGGCCCCATCGGTCTGCTGCACATCCGCGAAGCCGTCCGCCGCAGCCACGAGGTGGTCGCCGTGGGCCGGCGGCCCGCGGCGCTGGCCCTGGCCGCGCAGGCCGGAGCCTCGCACACGATCGACGCCGCCCGGGGCGACCCGGGCGAGGCGCTCCGGGCGCGCTGGCGCGGCGGCCCCGACCTCGTCATCGAGTGCACCGGGTCGGCCGACGTCTGGAAGGCGGCGCCGTCGTGGGTCGCCGGCGGGGGCCGGGTGCTGTTGTTCGGAGGACTGTCCGGCGGGGCGCCGGCGGAGTTCGACGCCACGCGCCTGCACTACGGTGAGGTCGATCTGATCGCGGCGTTTCACTACTGCACCGCGGACGTGCTCGAGGCTTTGCACCTGCTCGCCTCGGGGACGCTCCGGCCGGGCGACCTGATCACCGCGGCGCGCCCGCTCGACGCGATCGTCGAGGTGTTTCACGATCTCGACCGGGGCCTCGGGTCCAAGTACGCGATCCTGCCGCAACCTCTGCTTGCCGTTGGCCCCTCTCCGGTTTGGAGCCCCCGGAGGGGGGACGGGTCCCCATGGCGCTAGGGCGCCCCGCCACCGCCACGGCGGCGGTCTATTACGCCCCCGGCGACCTCCGGATCGAGGAAGTGCCGCTGCCGCCGCTCGGCCGGGGCGAGATGCTGGTCCGCATCAGGGCCTGCGGCCTCTGCCCCGGCGAAGTCATGGACTGGTACATGGCCCGCAAGGCCCCTGTGCCGCTGGGACACGAGCCGGTCGGCGAGGTGGTCGAAGCCGCCGATGGGGTGGCCTTCCGGCCCGGGGATCGGGTGTTTGTGCACCACCACGCGCCCTGCCTGACCTGCCGCGTCTGCCGGCGGGGCGACTTCGTGCACTGCGCGACGTGGCGGCCGCGGCGCCTGCTGCCCGGCGGCCTCGCGACCCACGCGATCGTGCAGGCGCCCGCGGTGGCGGCCGACGTCGTGCGGCTGCCCGAGGGCCTCTCCGACGACGCGGCCACCTTCGTCGAGCCGCTGGCGTGCGTGGTGAAATCGGTCCGGCGGGCGCGTGTGCGGGAGGGGGACGGCGTCCTGGTCATCGGACTGGGCGTGATGGGCCTGCTGCACCTGCACGCGCTCCGCGCCCTCAGCGCGCCCGGCCTCCTCCTCGCTGCCGACCGGGTCCCGGAGCGCCTGGACCGCGGCCGGGCCGTGGCGGATGTGGTCATCGACACGTCCCGGGTGCCCCTGACGGACGCCGTCGCCCGCGCCACGGATCGCGGCGTCAACGTGGTCATCGCCGGCCCTGGGAGCGTCGAAGCGTACGAGGCGGGACGTCAGGCGCTGGCCCCCGGCGGCACGCTCGTGATCTTCACCCCGACGCCGCCGGACGCGGTGTGGCCGCTGCGGATGCACGAGGTGTTCTTCAGCGAGACGACCATCGTCCCGTCCTACTCCGCGGGACCGGACGACACGCGTGAGGCGCTGCGCCTGCTGGCCGGCGGCCTGCCGGTCGAGCCGTTGATCACCCACCGGCTGCCGCTGGAAGACGCCGGGCAGGGCTATGCGCTCGTCCGCGCGGCGACCTCCGCCCTCAAAGTCGTGGTGCGGCCCTGAGCCGCCGCGGCGCGCGTCAGCCGCGCGTTCCTTCGAGGGCCAGGATCCGCTCCAGCCACTCCTTCGAGGGAATCACACAGAGGAACCCGAGAGGCTCATCACCGATATTCTCGAACTGGTGCTGCTCATCGGAGGGGATGTAGACGGCGTCCCCCGGCCCCACCTCGTGCATCTCCCAGCCCAGGAGGACCCTGGCCCGGCCCCGCAGGATGACCACTCCCTGATCGTGGAGGTGGTGCTCAAACGACGTTTGCCCTCGGGGAGGGATCTCAAAATAGCGAATGGCAAAGTGCCGGGAGCCTTCCTTCGGGCCGATGATCACCCGGCGGCAGCTCCCCTCGCTCGTCCCGCCGCCACGATAGGGCTCATCCTCGACCCCATCCCAGGCGAAGCTGCCGTTCTTCCCGATCTGCCGGTGGACGACGCCCATGACCGTGCCCTCATCACATGAAGTTGGGGACGGCGCCGCCGTGCAGGGCGGAGATGCGATCGGCCACGTCCCGGTCGAACCCCACTTGGAGCAGGCGCTTTACGCGGGTGGCATGCATCTCCTGGTAGAGCTCCTTGACCCGCTCGCGGCCCCGGGCGATCTGTTCCGGGGATGTGCCGCCGCCGCCCAGCACCGCCAGGGCGTGCTGGACAAAGGGGCTGGCCCCGGACGCCTGGCGAAGGAAGGCGGCCCGGCCCTCCGCCGCCTGATGGAGCCTGCCGACCAGGTCGGGGTCGTGCTTGAGGTGGTAGGCGATATGAGAGACGCCGTATCCGACATGCCGCCCTTCGTCCTGACGCGCCATCCTGAAGATCGAGGCCGTGACGGGATCGGGCGAGACCTCCTCCAGGTACTTGAGCAGTTCCATGAACGTGCCCTCCCCCAGGATGTGGAGGAGGAAGGACGCGTCCGTGAAGTTGTCCTGGGTGAGCAGGCTCTTCAGGGACCACTCCGTGGCGGCCGAGACATACTGCAGCCCGCCGCCGTTGGCGAGGGCCCGCTTGGTGAAAACTTCCACGTGGCGGGCTTCGTCCTCGACCTGGGACGCCAGGAACAGCACGACCTCGGTGAACCGCGGGTCCACCCGGGTGAGCAGCTTCGCGGGGAGATAGAGCGCGAGGTATTCATTCTGAATCATGAAGGTGCAGACCTGACAGACGGCCCGCTCCAGGTCCGCGGGCAGCGGCCTCAGGTCGCGCCATGAGATGTCGGTGGCGGCGTTCCACTGACCCAATTTGGCCTGCTCGACCAAATCCGCGATGTTCTCCGTCCAGACCTCGACCTTTTTGCTGACGGGAAAGTCAAATGGCGGAGTCTGCGGATCGATCACCGAGCCTCGCTGCGCCAGGCCCCAGTGAGCCGGCGCATCTTCGGGGACCCGGCCCGCCTGGCCGATGAAACAGTCCCTCAGGTCGATGCCAAACCCGTCTCGGGGCGCGACGCGAATCCCCCAGTCGGGCTTGCCCCAATTCGCGGTGTCGGGGAGCTTGGTCTCCATTCCCTCGTGTCCTCCTTGTCCGCAGAGGCGGTTGTCGAGCCGAGGTGCGGGGCCACCGCTGATAGGTTGACCGCTGCCGGGGCCCTTACCTTTCAGCCATTTTACCCTCCGCGGAGGGTCGGGTCCAGCGCGGCCCCCAGCCCGGTGCCCGGCCGCCGATATTCCTCCCGCGGTGGCGCAAAGATATCGAGGATCACGCAGCGCTGGCCGAGCGTCCGTCCGCCGTGCGCCACGTTCGGCGGCGTCTCCCAAAAATCACCTGACCTGACGGGATGCTCCTGCCCTTCCTGAATCCGGATCCACTCGCCCTCGAGACACACGCCCCACTGCTCGTTCGGATGCGAGTGCACCGGCGACTCCGACCACGGGTCCAGCTCGACGACCGAAAGCATCAGGTGCGTCCCGCAGAAAATCCGGGCCCGGATACCTTTGGCCAGCGTCCGGGAAATGCCTCCCTCGCGAAGGTTGTGGAACCACTCCCTGCCCATCGTTCTCATCTCCCCCGTCCGCCTGCCCATCCCCGTGCGGCGGACCACTCAGGCGGCCTGGGCCCCAATGGGGGGGTGGGAGGCTGCCCTGGAGGGCGCCACCCAGCCCTTCGCCGCCGCGTCGTGGCTTTCCCGGGAGATCGTTTCGTCCGAACTCCCGGGAGATTTCCGGAAGCTTTCCGGCATGGACCTCCGGGGCCGTGGCCCGGCCCCCGGGTCATTCGAACAGACGATTGAGTGTATCGAAGGAACCCGCGCGCGGCCTTGGACGACTGGGCTTCCCGACTCCTGGGCACCATTAGGCTTGGAGGCAAGAACCGGGTCATACGGGCTCGGGGATCGACACAAACGACAGCCGCCGACCGTATCGGTCTCGACGGCGAGACTCGGAGGGGTAGAGATGAAACTACGAACGATGGTGATCGGACTGATCTTCCTCAGCCTCACGCTGATGATCATCCCGACGGCCCAGCCTAGTACGACGAGCACGACGTTTGATTATCCCGGCGCGGCCTATACCCAGGCGCTGGGCGTCAACAGATCTGGCAGCATCGTGGGCATCTACCAGGACAACAACGGCCTCCACGGCTTCCTGCATCAGGGGAGCGACTTCAGCACGGGCTTCCGTGCGATCGATGTTCCAAACTCGTTCTTGACCGAAGCCCAGGGGATCAACGATCGCGGCAACATCGTAGGGCTCTACATGGACGCCTCTGGGACTCATGGCTTCGTGCATCACGGGCTCAACTTCGGCACGGGCTACCAAAAGATCGACGTGCCGTCCGCCACCTGCTGCATCTCGGCCAATGCGATCAACAGACACGGTGATATCGTCGGAAGCTACATTGCGAACTTCCATACCCACGGCTTCGTGCATCGCGGGAGCGACTTCCGCAGGGGATACACCACTCTGGATGTCCCCGGCGCGACCGAAACCTTCCCCAACGGGATCAATCGCAACGGCGAGGTCGTGGGGCAGTACGTCGACGCATCGGGAACGGCCCACGGCTTCATGGTTCGTGAGGGCAGGTTCACCACGATCGATGCTCCCAGCACCTTGGTCCCCGCCCCGCTGCCCGGCACGACCGCGGTCAACGGAGTCAATAGCCGCGGCGCGTTCGTGGGAATCTACGTCGATACCGGATACCTGCGGGACGGCTTTCTGAATCAGGAGAGCACCGTCCAGCCGGTCAGCGTCAGTGGCGCTACAGAAGTGCTGCCGTTCGGGATGAACGACAAGGGTGTGATCGTGGGAGGGGCAAGCGAGAACGGCTCAACCCATGGGTTCGTGACGGCCGGATCCGTTACCGGTGGTGACAATGATCGGGAAGACGGTGATGATCAGGACGGCGGCGACCAGGGTGGCGAAGGCAAGTAGCCAACCTGAAGAGCCCCAAGCGTAACGAGATCGACAAGCGAGGGCCGGCTCCGCGCCGCGGCGCGGAGCCGGTCAAGTTATCGGCCACACGCCGCGGCGCGCCGTCCGGGCGCCCCGACCAGCGCCGCCAGGGGAGCCTTCGCCCGGGCGAGGACGTAGGCGGCAAAGCTGAGTCCCGTGACGAAAAAGCTCACCGGCCACGACGTGTAGAGCGCGCAGACGATCCCGCCGACGGTCGCCGCCAGCGCAATGGCCACGCTGCAGACCGTGATCAGGCTGGGGTGCGCCGTCAGCCGCTGCGCCGCGCCGGCCGGGACGATCACCAGGGTCAAGATCAGCAGCGCGCCGACCACCTGGATGACCTCCGCGACGGCGAGCGCCAGGATCAGGAGGAACAGGGTGGACAGGAGCCGGACCGGGACCCCGCGGGCCTCGGCGACCTCAGGATCGACACTGGCAAACCGGAGCGGCCGGTAGACGGCCGCCAGCGCCGCCAGCGCCGCCGCCCCGACGACGGCCGTGCGGAGCACGTCCTGGCGGCTGACCGCGAGGATCGACCCGAACAAGATGCCGAACGCCTCCGTGGCGTAGCGGGTGGAGAGGGTGAGGAAGAGCACCCCGAGGCCCATCCCAAAGGCGAGGACGCTGCCGATGGCGACGTCGCGCTCCCGCAGCCGCACGCCGAGGGCGCCGATCGCCCCCGCGGCGGCGACCGCGGCGGCCAACACCCCAACCGGGGCCGGCAGTCCCAGCATGACCGCCCCCGCGGCCCCACTGAACCCGACCTCGGCCAGGCCGTGCACGGCAAAAGACATGTTGCGCATCGTGACGATCGGTCCGACGACCCCGGCCACCACGGCGGTGATGACGCCGGCGAGCAGCGCCTGCTGGACAAACGCGTAGTGCCACAGCGGGTGCATCAGACCCCCGCCGGATGCTCCGGCAGCGGCGCGTGCCCGCCGAGCTCCGCACCCAGCACGACGACCCGCCCCCCGATCCTGAGCACCTCGACCGGGAGACCGTACAGATGGCTCAAGGTCTCGGAGGTGAGCGCCTGATCCGGTTCGCCGGCCGCCCAGCGGCCGCCGGCGAGCAGGAGCACCCGGTGGATCGCAGAGAGCGCCGGGTTGATGTCGTGCGTGACGAAGACCACGGTCACGCCTCGCCGCCGGTTCCAGTCGGCGAGGAGCTCCACGATCGCCTGCTGGTAGTGCAGATCGAGGCTGAGCAGCGGCTCGTCGCACAGGAGGATCTGGGGATCGCTGATCAGGGCCTGGGCGACGCGCAGGCGCTGCTGTTCGCCTCCCGAAAGCCGCCCGATCGCGCCGTCCGCATACTCCCGCGCCCCCACCAGCGCCAGCATCTCGTCGACCCGGCGGTGCGCGCCGCGGGGGCTCAGGGAGCATCCCCATCGATGTCCATTCAGACCCAGGGCGACAAGATCGCGGCCGCGCAGGGGCAGGTCGGGGTCGAAGGCCCGCTGCTGGGGGACGTAGCCGACCGCCCGGCTGCCGCGCCGGGGCGCCTGCCCGAGCACTTCCACGCGCCCGCCGTCCGGCGACTGCAGGCCCAGGAGCGTGCGCAGGAGGGAGGTCTTGCCGCTGCCGTTGGGGCCGAGGACCGCCAGGAACTCGCCGCGGGGCACGCTGAGGGTGAGGTCGCGCCAAAGGGTCTTGCCGCCGAGCCGCAGGGTCGCCCGGTCGAGCTGGAGCGCGGGGATCTCGGCCATTACTGCCTCTGGCCGAGCGCCAGGCGCAGCTGCTCGAGCTGATCGAGCATCCACTGCTGAAAGGGCCTGCCCGGCGGCTCGGTCTCCGACACGCCGACCACGGGGATGCCTTCGGTCTTCGCCAGTTGTTGGACCCTGGTGGTGATGGGGGAGACCGTCTGGGTGTTGTACAGCACGACCTTCACCCGATGCTGCCGGAGCTGGTCCTCCATCTGCGCCAGCGCCGACGCCGGCGGATCTTCGCCGTCCTCGATGGCCTTCTGAAACGACACCGGGGTGAGCACGCCGAGCCCGAGGGCCGC
>Ga0209804_1001281_pt1 | contig 16538 bp, 14 predicted proteins | sample GraSoiAngelo_139_FD_185896 | JGI IMG/M metagenome (GOLD analysis project Ga0209804, IMG submission 185896) | Grasslands soil microbial communities from the Angelo Coastal Reserve, California, USA - 14_0929_12_20cm (SPAdes) (version 2) | ecosystem: Environmental > Terrestrial > Soil > Grasslands ... | reverse complement strand
CGGCGTGTTGCTCGGCATCAGCTAAGCCTTCTGTTACGCTTGCAGGTTGCATACTCTTGTCTCAACCCCGGACCCAGTCACCTCCAAGGCCGCACGCTTTCTCCTGCCGTCGATCACGGATCTAATTTTCATTCTGCTTCTAATTGCGTTCACCTACGGCACGCTATCGTCGCGTCTGCTTTGGGACGGCGATATCGGATGGCATATCCGTGACGGGCAAAACATCATCGCGGCCCATGCCATTCCTCACGCCGACGCTTTTTCCGCCACGATGGGCGGCAAGCCCTGGTACGCCTGGGAATGGCTCTACGATCTGGGCATGGGCTGGATTTATAGCCACCTCGGGCTCAACGGAGTCGTCTTTTTCAGCGGGCTCGTGATCGCCCTCACCTTCGCGTTGGTCTTTCGCTTCTCTGTGCTGCGGGGCGGAACTGTGACCACGATAATGGTGCTGTTGTTGACCAGCATCGTGGCATCTTCCATTCACTTCCTGGCCCGCCCGCACGTGATCAGTTGGCTGATTACGGTCGGGTGGTTCTCGGTGCTGGATTCCAGCTACCGGGGAAACGGTCCTCGCGGTTATCGGATCTGGTGGCTGCCGTTCGTCATGCTGCTCTGGGCGAACCTGCACGGCGGTTTTGTACTGGGCTTCGTTCTTTTGGGAGTCTTCCTGGCCGCCGACTTTTTGAAACGGCTTAAATGTCGAGATGCCGGCCAGCGACGAAGAGCGTCGCGACACGCGCGACATCTCGGCGTAGTTTTCGGCGTTTCCGCCCTCGCCAGCCTTATCAATCCCTACGGCTACAAACTGCACGTGCATGTCTACCAATACCTTACCAATCGCTTTCTGATGCAGCACATTGACGAATTCCGCAGGCCCAATATCCACGGCCTGCCTATGCAATTTTTTCTGCTGCTATTGGTCTTGACGCTGGTTGGAATCTTGGCCGCCCGCGCCAAGCTGGGCTGGGCGGAATGGCTGGTGATCCTGTTCAGCTCAGGGTCCGGGCTCTACGCCGCGCGCAATATCCCCGTGGCCGCCATGCTGCTTACCATGATTGCCGCGCCCCTGTTCTCCCGAGCTTCCGTAGGATCTTGGGGGCCATTCTCCAGGCTGCGAGCGTTTTCCAGCCGAATGGACAATCTGGAGATTGAACTACGCTGGCACCCCTGGCCGATCCTCGTGGTCCTGCTCACGACTGCATCCTGTTTTCACCAGGGCACGCTCTTCGGCACCCCGGTGATGAACGCGCATTTTGACGCTACACGCTTTCCCGTGCAGGCGGTGGATTGGTTAGAACAACGCGGCAATCGCGAGCCGGTCTTCACCCTGGACTCCTGGGGCGGCTACCTGATTTACCGCCTATATCCAGGAACCAAGGTCTTCGTCGATGACCGTCACGATTTCTACGGTGAACCGTTCGTGAGGGACTACTTGCAGCTCTTGCATGTTGAGCCAGGCTGGAACCAGGTCCTCGACCAGTTAGGGGTGAACCTTATCGTCGTCCCCGCCAAGTCGAAGCTGGGGGATCGACTTCAGCAAGCGCCAGGGTGGAAACCCATTCACCAGGATGAGGTGGCGAACATATTTGAGCGATCGCGAGGAAGGTTTCCCGGAGCGAAATACAGAGATCCTTGGCTTCGTGTGGACATTGGTTCTTTGCGGGCTATCAGCGCGTATCGATGTTGAATCCCAGAATCGCATTCACCTCGACCGGTTCGTTTCCGCGCATGGCGGGGCGGAATTTCCAGCTGTGGAGTGCCGCTATGACTTTAGAGGTCATTTCTGGGGGGCCCGGCTCGAGCGTATGTAAATTCTGTAGCAAACCGGAGCGATCGAGCACGCAGGCCACGATCAGCCGCGAGTGCGTCAAACCGGCGGGGAGATTGGTGGTCATGGGGTCGGGGGCGGTCAATTCCTCGGCGTGAGCGTGCTGAGCCGAGGTCGGGTCGGCATACTGCAACACGGCCGGGCCCAAACTGGTGGGAATATAGATTGTGAAATTGTCGCCTGGCAACGCTCCGTAAAAGTTAAACGCGCCTCCTGAGCGTGAAGTCCCGAACACTACGACATTCGGGCCGCTGCGGGTGGCTCGAGTTCCCGAATTTGCCGGCAAACTGGGCGGGTCCGCGTTGCCGCCGAAGCTGGGCAGGGTGATGGTGCCTCCCCCGTAGACCGACACGCCCGGGGCTGCTGCCGGGCCGTTGGTGCCATTGCCGGTGCCGCCCGGGCCCACGTAAGGTGAAATTCCGTCCTTGGCATTCGATCCTGAACCATGTCCGGTACCGGCTTTTCCAGCTCCGGAACCTTCGCCCACTAGGCCGCTTCCCGGACCTGCGCCGCGTCCAATGCCGTTGCCGCCACCGGAGCCGCCGAGTCCGGTTTTACCTCCTCCGGCCGGTGACATAGCCAGCGAGCCCGTGCCGCCGCTGCCCGGCACGCCAAAGCGCGATCCCGGCTGGCTGGAGATCACCACTCCAGCCTTATCGCCACTCGTACCGCCGCCACCTTTCGGCGGGGAAACGACCGATCCTCGATCGAGCGCTTCGCCCAGGCCACCGCCTGACTGGCCACGCCCCCTTCCGGTCAGAGAGTTGCCGCCACTGACGGTAGGCGGAGGCGGAACCACGTCCGTCGCCGCGCCCACCGATCCGCCTGCCGCTCTACGTCCGCCGTTAGCGAGCGGATTGCCGCTGCCCAGACTGGGGGGAGGAGGAACGATATTATTAGCCTCGGCCAAACCACCGGGTGTCTGTCGGCCGGCCATACCGCCTCCCACCTCGACCGGCGGTGGAACAATCTGCTTTTCAATGTCGGTTATCTGTGTGCCCGCTATCGATGTACTCTCGCGCGTCACACGACTGGGAGGCGGTGCAATTACGCTGGGCTGGGGCAGCGACAGACGCGACGTAATAGAAGTCGTATTCACTGGAGCCGAGACCGGTGGAGGCACGACATTCGCCGCCGGAGCCGGCGCGGCCCGCACTCCTGCAATATCACGCTGCACGCTGGGCGGAGGCGCCACGACACCGCTGTTGACCCCGGACAAGGCCTGCATCTTCTCCCTCGCGACATCCGGCGGAGGCGCAACAATCGGGTTATTGAGCGCCGCCGCCGGATGCATCTTGTCCCGAGAGACGTTCGGAGGGGGCGCGATGACCAAGTTGTTCAGCGCTGCGGCGGCGTGGATCTTATCCCGAAAAACGTCCGGGGGTGGCGGCACGGGAGAAGCTTGAGGCATTGCCGGCAGGGAAGAGCGCAGGCCGGAAGCCGGCGGCGGCCCCGGAATTCGTTTAATCGTCAGCAGGTTTGTCGGAAAATCCGATTTGGGCAGGTTGATCTTGGGTACATCGACAACTCTTTCCGTGAGCGAATCGCCGCGTGCCACGCGAATTGTCTGGGTGCGGTGATAACCTTCATGTCCACCGGCGCGCCCCGATTTCCCACTTTTGGCTCCTCCGTTGTCTGCGGTTTGCGGCAGCTCTTCGCCAGAAAAGTAAATAACGTCGTACTTGGGCTGAGGCAGGGGAGTGTAGGGCTGGAGACTGGCCAGCTTGCCTGGCAACACAATCGCCGCCACCAGCAATACCGCCTCCAAGACCCACGCGGCCGCCATGCCCGGAAAAGGGAGCCCACCGCGTGCCTCGCCCGCCAGCCGTTTCGGAGAACGGTGCAGGGCGGGGCCAATGGCGCTGACAAATTCCCGCCACGGTGAGGACCACTCGATCAGCAACCGTGGTGGTTCGGGCATGCCGACAGCCTGTTGGGTAGCTTCTTTCATGCCCTCACTTGGTCCTTCCCGAATTCAATGTCGATCTTGTCCCCAACGATGGTCCCTGTCTGGCGCACCACGCTAGAGGGCAATTCCAGAACCGTGGCTGCGTTCAGGCGAAGCGCTGCCAGACGCCATGGCCGCAGTTGCTCTTGGATGTGCACGATGACTCGATCTCCATTCAAGTAAACCACATCAATGGGAAAGCGCATTCCCAGCGTGTGTACGCCGCGGCAGGGCACAATCCAGAGCCCCTTTCCGGCGGGAAAATTGGAGGCATCGGTTCCCATCAATCCTCGTAGCCGCGACCAATGCGTGTCGGCAACCTCGAGATCGGTAGCGAGGTAGGCTTGCCGAGTGCGATTGTAGGCACGGGTTCTTATAGCCGATGCAGGCATCACAACTCCTGTATCCGACAGCTCGAGCAAACCTACTTCACTGGCCGGGAAGCAAAGTGCGAAGTAACTGGATCACAGCCGGCCCCAAGGTTACGAAGAACAAGGAGGGGAGGACGAACACAACCAGCGCAGGAACCATTTTAATGGTAGTTTTGGCCGCTTGCTCCTCTGCCCGCTGCCGTCGCTCCGTGCGCAGAGAATCGGAGTGCACGCGCAGGGCCTGGGTGACGCTAGTGCCGAACCGGTCCGTCTGGATCAGCACGCCAACCAGAGCTTTAATGTCGTCTACTGCGGTGCGGTCCGCCAAATTCCGCAGCGCTTCCGGGCGGGGCTTACCGGCACGCATTTCAAGATTGACGAGGTGCAACTCGTCGCTCAGGTCGGGGTGCGCGTGCTGCAAATCCTCGCCGACCCGCGACAACGCCTGTTCCAGCGACAGGCCTGCGTCCACGCAGATCACAGTAAGGTCCAGCGCGTCAGCCAAACCCAGCCGGATGCGACGCTGCCGAGCCTTGATCTTCTGCTTCAGAAAGAACTGGGGCAGCAGGAACCCCAGTCCTATGCCTCCAATCAGGAAAGATAAGAATGAATCGGTTCCGCCGGCCACAATCACCGCCACGGCCAGGCCCAACAGCGCGCCAACCAAACGCGAGGCAAAGTAGTGAGTTATGTGACGCGGTTCGCGATAGCCGGCCTGCATCAGCAAGACGCGTGTTTTGGAGGCCTCCGAAGGAGACAGGGGAAGCGCCTTGCTGAGAGGGTCCAGCACCTCTTGAATACGCTGCTTGATCCCAGGTTTCTCCGGTTCCGCCTGTTTTTGCCAGCCCAGGGCCCGCAGGCGCGCGCCCAGGGCCGAGAAGGGAATCGCCACCGCCGCGCCAAACGCGAATATGGCGATGGTGATCGTCAGGAAGACAATGAGGGCGAGGGCAAGTGTCATGCTCTATACCTGAATCTGAATAATCCTGCGAATGACGAAGTAGCCGATCGTCTGCAAGGTGATGCCGATCACCAGTAGGGCATGCCCGATGGGGTCGGAGAACAAGGGCTCAACAAAACTCGGATTCATGATTCGCATCAGGGCGACCACAAGCGGCGGAAGCCCCATCAAAAGCGCCATGGTCAGGCGGCCCTGGGCCGTATAGACCCGGACCTGACGCAGGATCTTGAACCGCTCCCGGATCACATACGACAGATTATCAAGGATTTCGGCCAGGTTGCCGCCGGTCTCCCGCTGCAACATTACGGCGGTAATAAAGAATTTCACGTCGACCAGCGGAACCCGTTCCGTCAGGTTGATCAGGGCGTCGCGTACCGGGAGTCCGAACTTCTGTTCTTCAAAGAGCTTTCGGAACTCGCCTGAAATCGGCTCGGCAATTTCGTTGGCAATCAACTCCAGCGCGGTAGTAAAAGCATGACCGGCACGGACGGCGCGTGCCAGGGTGTCGATTGCCTGCGGGAAAAGTTCCTCGAATTTGTCGAAGCGCTTGGTGCGCAAGTGAGTGGCATAGGCATAAGGCAGAAAAAAGCCCATCAGAACGCCCGCCCAGCCCAGAACTGGCATCTTGCTCCACAGAATCACCACCACCGCCAGCACAATCGCGCTCAAGGCGGAGAGCATCAGGAAATTGCCCGCTCGAATCTGGATATCCGCCTGGGAAAGCAGCTTCTGCAGCGAGGAAACGCGCGCGGACTTGCGCAGCAGCGTATCGAGAGCAGGAATCTCGCTGAGCATTTCGTCGCGCAGAATCGCCAGTTCTTCGGTGGGCTCGCGCTCAGCGGCCTTTTGCACGGCGGTCAGGCGATCGCGCAACAGGCGTGCCCGCGAGCGGCGCTCATCCAGCAACGAGCCGCCAGTGAACACCGCCAGCGTCACCACGACAAAAACCAGGATGGCAATGCCGGTTAACATCCTTGTATCCCTAAACCTCCATCCGTGATTCGAACATAGCGGCCCGCAGCCGGCATCCGGATGTAGCCAGGCGGTCGGCGAAATGCGGGCGGATACCGGAAGCCTTGAACGCGCCGCGGACCTTTCCGCTCTCGTCCAGCCCGCGTCTCTCAAAGCTGAAGATGTCTTGCATCAGCACCACGTCGCCTTCCATGCCGGTGATCTCGGAGATGGTAATCACTTTTCGCGTGCCGTCCGACAGGCGGGCGATTTGCACGACGGCATGAACCGCCGAGCAGATCTGCTGCCGGATGGCCCGCTCCGGGATGTTCAGATTCGCCATCAGGCACATGTTCTCGATACGGGCCAACGCGTCACGTTGCGAGTTGGCGTGCACCGTGGTCAGCGAACCTTCATGGCCTGTATTCATGGCCTGCAACATGTCGAAAGCTTCTTCCGCGCGCACCTCGCCCACCACGATGCGGTCCGGACGCATACGCAAGCAGTTGATCACCAGTTGCCGCTGTCGAACCGCGCCTTTGCCCTCAATGTTCGGGGCGCGAGTTTCCAGGCGCACGACGTGTTCCTGCTTCAGCTGCAGCTCGGCGGCGTCTTCAATGGTAACGATGCGTTCGGTAGTGGGAATATATCCCGAGAGTACATTTAACAAAGTCGTCTTGCCGGCGCCGGTGCCGCCCGAAATCAGGATATTTAGCTTGCCCTTTACCATGGAGGAAAGCAATTCCAGCATGGGTTCGGTTAGAGTTTTGTTCTCGATCATGTTGCGGGCGGTCAGGGGATCCCGTCCAAACCGGCGGATCGACAGGCAGGGCCCATCAATGGCCAAGGGCGGAATGATGGCGTTCACGCGAGAACCGTCCGTCAGACGCGCATCCACCATGGGCGAAGACTCGTCCACGCGCCGCCCCACCTTGGAGACGATGCGATCAATGATCTGCATCAGGTGGGAGTCATCCTTGAAACTCAGGCCGGTAAGCTCCAGCTTGCCGTTGCGCTCTATGTAGACGCGATTGAAGCGGTTCACCAGGATGTCGGAGATGGTGGGGTCTTTGAGAAGCGGCTCCAAGGGCCCAAGGCCGAAAATTTCATCCAGAATTTCCCGGGACAGCCGCTCGCGCTCGGCAAAGCTGAGCGGCACCGCCTCGCTGTTGACGGTATTGCGGATCACGATCAGCACTTCTTCGCGAGCCGCGTCGCCGGGCGTCTTACCCAATTTTTCTAGATTCAAACGGTCAAGAATCTTGCGATGCAGATCCGCTTTGACCTGCTGGTACTCGCTCCGTTCGAAGGTTTGCAAATTTCCCATGAGTATCCTTTAAACCGTTTTAAACAGCGACCAGGCCGTTCGCTTTGCCTCCTCGTCGTGTTGGGTGAGGATAGTGGCCAGGGCGGTGAAGGAACGGGCAATTTCCGTATGATTCTGCGACATCAACGGGATGCCCCGATCGATCGCCGAGGAAACCGCGAAATACTGGTTAGGAATCTTCCACAATAACTTGGTTCCGGCGGCCGCTTCGGCATCGGCCTCGGTAAAACCGGGAACCTTGCGGAAACGGTTCAGCACCAGCCGCACTCGCTCGCGCCCGCCGGTTTCACCCAGGTACTGTAGCACCCGAGCCGCACTCCAGAGTGATGCCACATCGGTGTGCCCTACCAGCAGCACCGTCTCCGACAGGTTACATACCAGGCGGGTTGCGCCATCCAGCCGGCTCGAGGTGTCCACCACGATGTAATGATAGTGGTTGACCAACATGTCGAAAAGGCGCGCAAACTCGGCTGTCGACGGCTCTGCCGTTGCCGGGATGTTGGTGCCGGCCAGCAGCTGCAAACCGCCGGTCTGCCGGGTCATGAAGCTTTCCAGCAGGGAACTGTCCAGGCGGTGCAGGTTGCGAATCGCATCGGCTACGGTAAACAGCGGCTTCAAGTTGAGGTGGAGAGCCGCGTGTCCGAGCGGCGCCAGATCTATCAGGGCCACATTGCCGTGGGCAGCCTGCAGGGCCAACGCCAGATTGACAGCCACCGTCGTCGCACCACTGCCGCCTTTCGCGTTGACGACGGTAAAAACCTTGCCCCGCGAACCTTCCCGGCGGGTTTTGCGTTGGGCGGTGGTCAACCTGACAAAGGCTTCCAGCAGGTCGGTGGTAGTTGTCGGGCGTTCAATGAACTCGCGCGCGCCGGCCCGCATGGCGCTCACGATCACTTGCGGTTGCTCCATGTTGCCGATCGCGAACAGCGCGCATTCCGGCATTTCCTGATGTAACAATTCGATGGCCCGCAGCGCTAAAACAGAGTTGTCGGAGGGAATGTCCACCAGCACAACGTCGGCATTTGCCGACTGCACCCGGCGCACCACCGGATCAGCGGTGGCCACCGGGAAATTCGCGCAGGTGTGGACGGTTCGCGCCACACTCGTGCCGTCCACCAGCACCTGTAAAACCGCCCGTTGTTCGCTGTCCGGGGCAACGATGACTACCGAGAGTTCTGGCATGGCCGCACTGCTATTTCCAACATCCTTAAAGATAACCCACTCTGGCAAAGAAAGAACCCCCTTTTCGCAGGCCCTGTCCCTTGCCGATTACTCATTTACTTGCCGCCGGATGGCTTCTTCCCGTCAAACTTATCATTATTCAGGAGCGGTTCCGGATTCTTGGGGCCCGCCGGGGGCGCGCTGCTGGGAGAAACGCGCCGCGCCGTGCACAGCACCATTAATTCCGCATTGCTTTTGTGTTTGCTCGTGCTCTTGAAAAAATTACCCAGGATTGGGATGTCGCCCAACCCGGGAATCTTATTTACAATGTTGGTCACGCGGTTATCCATCAGGCCGGCGATCACGAAGCTTTGTCCATCCTGCAATTCAAATTCAGTATCCGCCCGCCGCGTGCTCAAAGCCGGTACGGTTAAGCCCTGAATGGTGAGCCCGTTGGCGAAGTCCAGCGTGCTCACCTCCGGCACTACTCGCAAGTGAATATTGCCGTTGGGGGTGATGACCGGGGTAAATTTCAGCCGGACACCGAATTCCTTGAAGGAGATGGTGACCGCCGTAAAACCTTGTCCCGGCTGCACGATAGGGAAGGGGAACTCGCCACCGGCCAGGAAGCTCGCCTCTTTGCCGTTCACGGCAATCAGGTTCGGCTCGGCCAGAATTTGCAGCAGATTCTTGGTCTGCAAGGCCTTGATCACGGCGCCTACGTGAGTGTCGGGACGAAAGAGAAAAACATTGAGCATGTCGCTGATTGAGACACTGCTCGAAAAAGGTGCGCCGGATGGAGAAGGGACCGTGTCGCTGATGTTTCCAAGCTTAGGGGCGGAGAACTGCCCGGTTGTGGTACTGCCGATCGTGTTAGTAATGCCGGTGCTGAACAGATTGGCGCCCAGTTCCGCCAGGGCCGAGCGATCAACTTCCGCAAACTTGACCTCCAGCAGCACTTCCTGTGCGCCTACCGGGCCAAAGGTCAGAACGTTGACAACTTTGCTGGAATACGCTTCGGCAATCATGCCCGCGCGCTTGGCCACGTCTTCCGTGGAAACGTGGCCAGAGATCACAATCGCGTTACGGGACGGCGAAACATTGATCTGTTCGTCCGGGAAAACCCGGTGTTCGTCCTCGGCTGCGGCAGTGATATCGACGTCGACCCGCAGGTCAAAGCTTCGCGAACGCTCCGCCAGATCCCAGATCAGAAGGGAAACTTCGCCCGGCGCTCGGCCGTGCACCAGGATTTGCGTCGGCGTAACGACCATTGCGTCGGCGACCGTGTCGTCGGTGACCGAGACCCGCTTCAGCCGCTCGGTAACATTGATCAGCAGCGACTTGCCGACCATTACGCGCAATGGCGCCGCGCCGGTCGGCTCCTTCTGCGGGGTTAGCGCGCTAGAGGGAGGTGTTGTTTCGTTCTGAGCCGCAGGCGAAGCGGCGGCTGGATTGTTAGCCGGTTCAGCGCCTTGCGGGGAAGGCGGAGCGCCCTGTGGCGGGTTGCCCTGGTTCTGTGCCATTCCGGCTGTCGCTAGGAGGAGTAGACCTGCCGTAAGAACCTTCCCGCCCACCATCATCTTCATCTGTCTCCGCAAAATTCCCCTTTTTACTCCCGCTGGACTTAACCGGGATTATTGCTCGAACTTGACACTGTCCTTCTTGTTTCCCTTAATCACTTCAATGCTGTAAACGGGGGGCGCCGGAGGCGGCTGGTTCATTAGAGCACGTTTGATCTTCGGCATTTTCATGACGGCGGGAGTAGGAGAGGGGGCGACGCCGGTATAGAGAGTCGTGTTGCGCACCGACGGAAGTTTTTGTTGGAACGTATCGAGTGGGTTACGCAGCGCCAGTTGAATTTTTCCGTCCTGGCTCGCGAGCGTCAATTTCTGGGCATCTTCCGGCGAGACCAGCAAGGTGATCACCGGTACAGTTTGGGGTTCTCCCGCCGTGCTACGTTCCAGTTTCTGACCCGCGGCCAGCACGGCGATATTCTCCAGTACGGTTGTGGTTTGCGATTCGGGGCTTCCCAGCGGATTCCCGGTCAGAAGCACATCGACGCGTGTGCCCGGCATCACAAAACCGGCAACCGACACCACTTCATTCACCCGCACCGAAACTGCCCGCATCCCTGGCGGAATGAGCGCGGGCATACCGGACCCGGCATTCTCCGCCGCCAACTTATTGGGCAAAATGAACTCGCCCTTGACAATCGGCAGTACGACCCCGCGTCCCACCAAGTGCGTCTTCCCGCGGAAGACATTGGCCGGCAAATCCTCCGGAGGAAGCTTCACAATTTTCACATCGCGCTCTTCAATTTTCGCCCCGACCTGAATGTCGCTCGCGGCGAGGACAACGTCCACCCCAACCTGCCGGGGGCCCGCGGTCCTCGCCTGTAGAGTGCGGTACACGGTGAAGCTCAACAGGCCTCCCAGGGCCACCGCTACGATGCCGATCAGCAGAAGTCTAGTGCGATTCATGGCGGCTCCTCATCAGGAAATTCCAAAATCGAATGGTCGACAAGCGAGACTCGAGGAGATCGCTGTTCACACCAACTCTCTCCTCAGCGGAAGTGAGGACAAGCATCTCTTTGTCCAGTATTTCCGGATAATTGACGCGAATGATATCAGACCCCCTCGTCCTAGGGTCAAACCTATTGGGTCGATCTGGCGACCGAGGAGAGCACTGGCTTGGCTAACCGACCGCTCACGCGCACCGTGTCGATAGCGATTGCCGTAACCGGCGTCGGCTGCAAGGCGGACTCGGTGATATCTTGTCTTTGATCCTCGTCCCGGGACCTGCTCATCCGGGAATCCAGGGTGTTGAGCCGCTTTCCAAACTGGAGGGTGGGGAACAACCCCGAGTGCGCTTTCGCGCCAGCCCGACTCCAGCCTATGAATCAATATCTTGAATGGAAACGACGAAGCACCAGACACTCCGTACATATTAACGCGAATTGCTGCCCAACGGAGCGCGAATCGAACAAAACTGACCGTTCTCCGATCCGGTGCCAGGCTTTGGCTGTTCTGAGACTTGCGGCATTCGGAAGTGATGCCAGGCGGGCGCGCGCTCGTTGCCTTAGCTCAGCCTGTCTGAGTGAAGATCGAAAACTGGGTCCTACGCCGGATGTGTTTCGGGGGATTACGTCGTGGCCCCTCTACTGAAGCGCACTCGCTACGTTGGAGAATACAGTGTTGGTTTGGGTGCCAATCAGTCGAACGGTGCCAACCACGAGTACCAGAATCACCGCGAGCATTACTGCATACTCGGCAATGTCCTGACCCAGATCGTCTCTCCATAGCTCAAGGAAAAAGGTGGTCATATCGCCCCCCAAACTGGCACTATAGCATAGCGAACTTTTCTAAAGGGATCCGCCACTTGGAAACGGGGTGGAAGGGGACAGATGGTTTTCTCCCAAACCGTCGAGGGAGTTATGCGTCGGTTGCGCAATCCACTTGCAATTGCTCTGGTCGCCGTTACCTTTCGACTCATACTCATTGGCCCGGTTTGGCTAGGTCCGATGAATCCGTACCCGAACCAGCCATTCACCAAGAACGAGCCCAGTCATATTGCCGCTCACATCGCGCGTGGGGAGGGTTTCGCATCACCGTACACTGATCTGCCGACACCGACTGCCCAGCAACCGCCTCTATATCCCTTGTTCCTAGCCGTGATCTTTAAGCTGTTTGGCATCTTCTCGCGCATGTCGCTCTGCGTGATCGTCGGCGCCAATGCTGTAACCGGAGGGGTTGTCGCGCTCTTGCTTTATAGGGTAGCGCTAAAATATTTCTCACAGACTGCAGCCCTCGTTGCTGCCTGGATGTGGGCTGTTTTGCCGCCCACCGCGCTTACCGACCTTGCGCTTTGCCATTACAGTTTCTCGACGCTTGCGGTTCTCAGCTGGCTTTTGCTTATCCCGGATATGTCAGCACGGACTCGAGATTGGATGCTCCTTGGCATAGCTGTAGGAGTTGCCTTGCTTTTGAATCCGATGCTGGTCCTGCTCATTCCAGCAAGCGCTCTGTGGCTTTTGCCAAGGAAAGGGTTCGTGGCGATCATGCTGGCGATGACAGCCCTGACGCTTGCTCCCTGGTACGTTCGCAACTACCGCATGCTCGGCTCCTTCTATCCCTGTCTGCGGGACAATCTCGGGCTTGAGCTGTACATCGGGAATCATGCGGGCATGTCGGGAATCTACGACTACTTCACAGGTGAATCCCCTTACCGAAGCCGCCAGTTGACAGAATGGGGCGAAGCGAGGTTCATGGCAGCACGGCAGCGCGAGGCCATGGTCTACATTGTTTCGGCGCCGGAAGATTTTCTCCTGCGCGCAGCCAAACGATTGGAGGATTTCTGGCTGCATCCCTGGCCGTTCGTGTACTTCACTCTGATCGGATTAGCCCTTTGGGGATTCAGGCAAGCCCCACAACCCTTTGCTGCGTTCACTGCCGTGCTGTTCCTTATCTATCCGGTGGTGTTTTACGTGACCCAGACTTCATGGGCGACCAGCTACCGCCATCCCATTGAGCCGCTGCTTCTTTTGATGGCGGCAGTGCCAGTAGAAAGGATAATTCACAGACTGAGGGAACAGCCATGACTCCCATCGCGATTCACTGTACTCGGGAGCCGTGGTGGGCACTCCACAATACTCTTGAACTCTCATCCATCTGCCCGTCTGCGGGTCTTGCACGAGGCGTGGGCGTCGAGCGGCTGCGAACGGAAAACGATCAAATCAAAACGGGTTGGCTACGCTCTTTTCCCGATAGGCAACCTTTCTCGTCAGCAGCACTACAAGCATGGGCAAGTAGATGAAAATTACCGTCCAGCGTCCAACCTGGTTGAAGCTCTGTGGATAGTGATACCAGCGCCAGATCCCTGCTCCCCAACTCAGCGCCGCTGTAAAGAGTAATTCGCGTCGCGACTTGGGAATCAGCCACAGGATCAGGGAATCAAAGAACCACCGCTCGGGCACCATGGCGGCCAGCAACAGCAGCCAGGCATCACGTTCGCGATAGTGAACCAGCGCCAGTGCCAGCAGCGGTCCGGGCAGCACCAGCAGGGGAATGAAGTGCTGATAATTTCCCAACTGCTTCCACCAGCCGAGCGGCCAGCTGGGCATCAGGACCAGGCTGAGCAACAGCCAGACTAGGCAGGCGATAATCCCTTTGCGGCTCAGGTGCGTTGCCGCAACCGGAAAGCCGACTTGTGGTTTGGCCAGTGTCACCGGCAATAGCAGCGGAAAGAAAGCGCTTGCCGTGATCAGCGGCGACCACTGCGCGGTCAACATCGACCCCCAGTAAGGATAAGCAAGAAAAACAAATAGGCGCTTATAGCCGTAACCTGTCAAGCCGAAAGCCAGCAGCCCCGAACTGATGCCGAAAAATATTCCGGCCGCGATCTCCGGCGTCATCCTCACAAAAGGCAGCCCAAACAGAGCCGCCGTCATCGGGTATTGTTGGAGTGCGGTATCGTAAGGATTACGGCGTGCCAGCAGATGTTGAGCCCCTCGTATCGCCCATTGGAAATCGGCCGCGTCCTGGTGAAACCTGTGCAGCAAGTACCAGCAAAACAGCCCGCTGGCTATCCCAATTGCGAGGGAGACCGCAATACGCCGGTGCATATGAGCTTCGCTTGCCGCCTCAGTTGTAACATGAGCATGGTGGCATCCAAACACCACGTCGGCGGGGCGGGTTAAGACTCTTTGAAGAATCCCAAGAGGACACCCTTGCAATCACTGTGAACAGTTTGGCGAAGAGACCTGAACTCGCATTGCTGCTCGCTCTCGTCGCGGCTGGCAGCGCTTGGTTTTTCACCAACCATGTTCTCGTCGCTTACGAGATAAGCGAATCCGCTGTGAAAGGCCTTCCGCGGGGGAATCTTTCCGATCTTTACCCGCGCTGGCTGGGCGCGCGCGAGTTGTTGCTGCATGGACGCGATCCTTATAGCCGCGAGATCACCCGCGAAATTCAGGTCGGCTATTACGGAAGGCAGGTCGATCCCACCCGCCCCCATGACCCCAAAGACCAGCAGGGCTTCGCCTATCCTCTCTATGTTGTGTTTCTGCTTGCCCCCACCGTGCGCTTGCCTTTCCGCGAGGTGCAGCTCGGTTTCCGTTGGCTCTTGGTCATTCTTACCGGCTCATCTGTCCTCTTATGGCTGCGCGCGCTCCGATGGCGGCCTTCTCCCGGCATCGCGGCGGCTTGGATAGTAGTAACCCTGGGCTGTTTCCCAGCGATCCAAGGTCTCAAGCTGCAGCAGTTGAGCCTGCTGGTTTGCGCGCTGCTGGCCGCCTGCGCGGCCGCCGTGGCAAGTGGCGCACTCCTTCTTGCCGGTATTCTTCTGGGTTTGGCTACGATCAAGCCACAATTAACGGCGATTCTTGCCGGCTGGCTGCTGCTCTGGGCGATTGCCGAATGGAGCTCGCGAAAGCGGGTGGTCGTCAGCTTTGCTGTGACGATGGCAATCCTGTTGGCGGGTTCGGAAATCCTGCTCCCCGGCTGGGTGGCTCGTTTCCGCGCTGCCGCGGCTGATTACTGGCAGTACACCGGAGGAGGGAAGTCCGTCCTCGACGTAGGGTTGAGTACGGCCCTGGGCAAACCGGTCGCCGTCATTCTCGTGATCGTGCTTGCAGTTTTGTGCTGGCGAGTTCGTCGGGAACCGGCTGACAGTTCCGTTTTCGCCTGGATGCTGGCGCTCGTGCTGGCCGTCACCCTCGTCGTGATTCCGACCTTCGCTCTCTATAACCAATTGCTCCTGCTCCCCGCATTCATGCTGGTTGTTCGCTCTCTCCCTGAGCTGTGGGGAAAGGGAAGGATGGCTCGTTTTCTTGCGGCGATAACCGGCGCGGCTATCCTTTGGCCCTGGGTCACCGCCGTGCTGGCCGATCTTGCGCTGCTAGGGCTGCCCCATGAACTCGTTCTCAAGACCTGGGCCGTGCCCTTGTATCCCAGCTTGGCGATTCCCGTGACCGTGCTGGGGCTGCTCGCAGTCTGCGCTGGGCCGATCTTGGCCAATCGCCCGCTCTCGAGCGCTCCGTCTCGGCCTCAAGGAGTATTGCAATGATCGAAGGCCACGGGTTACTCTTCTGCACCCTGTCTTACGGAGGACGCGATGAATCTGAAGATAGATACGAGAACAACCGAGGGCGTAACTGTAGTCTCTTGCGCCGGCCGGATTGTCTTCGGGGATGAGGCCTCCGCGCTCCGTTCGGAATTGAAAAAAATCCTGAATAGCAGCAAGAAAGTCGTTCTCGACCTTTCCGAAGTCAGTTACATCGATAGTGGCGGCCTGGGCACCCTGGTTGGCGTATACTCTTCAGCGCGCAGTGCAGGAGCCGACATCAAACTCGCTGGCCTGGGCCAGCGCGTGCGGGATGTCCTGCAGATTACCAAGCTCGTCACCGTGTTTGAGGTGTACGATAACGCGCAAAAGGCACGCGCCGCATTCCGCTGACGTCGCTAAATACCGGTTCAATGCGCGCGATACCGGGCGGACCTTCGTAGCCGACTCCCCACCGCCCTCAGCTCCGGCCGTGGCCTCGCTGTTAGGAGCAGCATTAGTTCCGCATGGCCTTCGCACCGACTTCGAAGCTCACCACCGAGTCCGGCTCGGGCGTATTTCCCAGCCTGGTACTTGTACAGGGAGAAGAGCAGCGCTTGATCCCGCTCAAACACAGCCCTTTCAGTGTGGGACGCAAGGTGGACAAGGATCTGGTCATCGCCGATCCCCGGGTTTCGCGCGATCACGCTAAAATCGTTTCGGAAGACGGGGTTTTCTTCCTCATCGACGAAGGCAGCAAGCACGGCACATTCGTCAATGGCCAACGCGTCCAGCGCCAAAAGCTCGAACGCAATGACCGGCTGGAGTTCGGCGTTCGTGACGGAGCCTACGTCGTCTTCCATCCCCAGCACCCGACCTCCAACACTGCCCGCGAGTTCTTGAGCCAGATCTCAGGCTTGCAGATCTCCACCGACACCACAGATCTGGAA
>Ga0209804_1001279_pt1 | contig 16559 bp, 12 predicted proteins | sample GraSoiAngelo_139_FD_185896 | JGI IMG/M metagenome (GOLD analysis project Ga0209804, IMG submission 185896) | Grasslands soil microbial communities from the Angelo Coastal Reserve, California, USA - 14_0929_12_20cm (SPAdes) (version 2) | ecosystem: Environmental > Terrestrial > Soil > Grasslands ... | reverse complement strand
GCAAGCAGAGGGGATGTGGGCGATGGCCATAGTGGGGTTCCTCGTGTTCTCTCTGTACTTCGGCTATTTTGGCGTTTTTGAGGCGGTCTGGAACGGGCAGACGCCTGGCAAACGCTTTACGCGCCTGCGCGTGATCCAGAGCTCCGGGCGGCCGGTCACCGTCTATCAAGCCGTCGCGCGCAACTTGTTGCGCATCGTTGACCAGCTTCCCGGCTTCTACGCCGTCGGAATCCTCGCCGCGCTCTTAAACCGGCAAAATAAGCGCTTGGGGGACTACGTCGCCGGCACGGTGGTCGTGCACGAAAAGGCGCTCACCGAAGTGCAACCCGAGTGGGGCTTGCCGGGGAAGTCTGGTGTAGCCCGCTATAATGCTGGGCGGCTGAGCACCGAGGACCTGCAACTGGTGGAAACCTTCTTGCAGCGGCGGAGTCACCTGAGTGCTGACGTGCGCGCGCAGATGGCGCAACAGATTGCCGAGCGGCTGGCGCAGAAACTCGCCGTGACGCCCACTGAGCGGCCCGGTGCCGAGGCGTTTCTCGAGGCTCTAGCGGAGGAACGGCGCGCTTCGGCGGGCTACCACTGAGCGGGTTCTTGTGGCGCAGGGACACGGCCGGCGGTCTTGCGGTTCGCGTGGCGCTGCGAGCGGCTCGCTGAACCCTGACACGACCGCCGGGACGAGGGCGTTACAGCAGCGCCGGCCTCCAGCCGGCAATTTCCAGGTTTGTATTACGGCGGGTTCCACCGAAATCGCTGGGACGCAAGGCGCAGGCTTTAGTTTGCCGTGTGCTCCCCGCGAAGGGGGAAAAAAGCATGAAGGAAGAGGTGCACGAACTGCAGGAGCATGCCGAGCAAGGACAGCACGATTCCGCGCTGGCGCCGGCCTCCCTGACCATGGCCATCCTGGCGGTCCTTGTGGCAGCGGCCTCTTTGCTTGGGCATCGCGCCCACACCGAAGAGCTGCTGTTGCAAACTCAAGCCACCGACAAATGGGCGTACTACCAGGCCAAAAACATCCGCCGGCACAACTACGAGCTCTTTCTCGATCTCCTCTCAACCAGCAGTGCCCCAGTCACTGAGCGGGCCGCGGAAGTCAAAAGGAAATACCAGCGCGAAATCGAGCGCTACGACGAGGACAAGAAGGAAATTAAGAACCAGGCGGAAGAGGTTGAAAAGGAACGCGATCTACAGCGGAGGAAAGCCGACCGCTTCGACTTGGGAGAGGGCTTTCTGGAAGTTGCGCTTGTGATTACGTCTATCACCCTACTGACGCGCCGACGGGTTTTCTGGTATCTGGGGATCGTGATAGGTCTCGCCGGAGTCGCCGTAACTTTGAGCGGTCTCCGCCTGCACTGATTGGCGAATTCCCCTCGTCCTCTATTCCTATGGGAAACGGCCAGCGGGACCCCCCTAGGCCGGGGGCGGGGCCTGCATCCTCCGCAGCTGCGCCATCTCCGCCATCATCTGGTCGAGGCGCTCCAGCAATTCACGGTGGCGCGCCTCTTCCGGCGCCGGTTTCTTCCCGAGAAATGAGAGAGTGCCTCCAGGTTCGAGTACCGCACACGCGATCTCTTCGAGTGATGCAAATCCCTGCCTGTGCGCGGCGGCTTCGAGCTCCGCTCGGGTGATCAGTTCTTTGCCTAGCAGGCGTTCATTCACGATGCCGTTTTCGATTAGAAGCGCGGGCTGGCCCTCGACAATCTGGTCCAGCCGCTTGTGCCCGTAGAGGAAGCGTACCACCAGATAGTTCACCGCCAGCAGGGCGGTTGCGCCGATGATCCCGCCCGTCACCGAGTTATCCTCGCCGATGATGGCGTTCTGTACGGTGTTGGACAGCGTGAGTAGTACGACCAAGTCAAACGGATTGAGCTGTGCTAGCTCCCGCTTGCCCGCCAACCGCAGCCCGATGACGAGAAAGAAATAGACGATCACCGGACGTAGGATCTTCTCCAGCACCGGTAGCGCCAGGACAAACATATCGGTCCAGATTTTCGAGTGCACCTTTCTCTCCTCCCCGCGGCAGTGCGCCGCGCGTCCCTCTCCGCATGCCTGCTGCTTCTCGCGTGGATGCTTGGGATGCCCAGCGCAAATGCGATTGATTTCGCGGAGTTTCCGCAGGGAGGCTAACACGCGCGGCCCAGGGGAGGAAAGCTACCGGCAGAAAGGAGCTTTCGGCGAGGCAGAACTGGGCACGCTGGCACGTAGTTGCGATGACGCTTTGGCCACAGCTTCGAGGGCCTGTGCGGGTGGCTGCCTGCGCCCCCCGTTAGAATAGCGGCAGTCTTCTCTAGGAAACACTAACGAGGGAAAGTGGAAAGGCACATCGAGTCCCCGGTGCGCAAGTTCTCCCCTCGAATTGACCCGCGCTTGCGGCTGTCTGGCGAGAGCGTGCTCGCAATCTTCTGGTCCACTGACTTGGAGCTCCGCCTAACTTCTGTGCAGGGCACCGGCCTTGACTTCTTGAATCTCCAGCCCAACGAGCTCGTTGGCGTGAGTTTATTTGACTACCTGCGTAGACAGGACCCGGACCTTCGTTTCATCGAGACACACCGCCGCGCTCTCCAGGGCGAGTCCTCGGGCTTTGAAGCGGCCTGGCGCGACCGAACTTTTGAAGTACACGTCGAGCCGCTGCGCAATGCGCAGGGAGAGATTGGCGGAGTAATCGGCGTGGCGTTGGAAACTCCCGAGCGCAACCGATCCAAGCCTGCCGTTTCCTCAAGCGAGCAGCGTCTTCGCGCGCTCCTTGAGAATAGCAGCGACATGCAAGCGCTGCTCAGTGTGGACGGAACGATCTTGCACGCCAGTCCTTCGACCACAAGCATCCTGGGTTATGCCCTGGAAGAATATGTGGGCCGCAACGCGTTTGAGCTGATTCATACGGACGATCGCGAACGCATGCGAAAACTGCTGGCCGAATTGGCCGGCCAGGCGGGGGGCGTCGTCGCGACCGAATATCGTCTGCTGGCTCGGGATGGCACTTGGCGGTGGATGGAAGGGTCCGGCCGTAATCTCCTGGCGGAGCCGGGCATTGAAGCCATTGTCGCCAACTACCACGATATCACTGAGCGCAGGCGGACCGAAGAGGCGCTGCGGCAAGCCGAGGAGAAGTACCGCAGCATCGTGGAAAACGCCGTCGAGGGCATCTTCCAGACGACACCCGAGGGGGGATACGTCAGCGTCAATCCCGCTCTGGCGCGCATGTATGGCTATGCAGCGCCAGAGGAGCTGATGTCGAGCGTCACCGATATCGGACATCAAGTGTATGTGGACCCCAACAGCCGACTGGAGTTCAAGCAGCAGATGGAGGAAAAGGGAGTCGTCGAAGGGTTTGAGTATCGGGTCTATCGCAAGGACGGCAGCAAGATCTGGCTCTCGGAGAATGCGCGGGCCGTGCGCGATGCGAACGGCGCGATTCTCTTCTATGAAGGCACGGTCGAAGAAATTACCGCGCGCAAGCGGGCGGAGACCGAGCGGCAGGTGATGTTCGAGATCATTCACGGAGTGAACGTCACCGGGAATCTGGATGAGCTCCTGCGCCTGGTCCACCAGTCGCTCCGGAAAGTGCTGTACGCTGAGAACTGTCTTGTTGCGCTCCGCGATGCGAACACTGGGATGTTTCATTTCCCCTTCTACACCGATCAGTTCCATCCCGCCCCGCCGCCAATGGACTTGGGCAGAAGGCCCGCCGCGTACGTGTTTCGCACCGGCCGCCCGATGCTATTCACCCGAGTGGTTTTCGAGCGTCTCGCGCAGCAAGGTGAAATCGAGCTGGTGGGGGCTCCCTCGCCGGCTTGGCTGGGCGTCCCGCTCCGCACACCATCGAAAACCATGGGCGTGCTGGTGGTCCAGCACTATGAAGACGAGCGGGCGTACACCGATCGCGATTTGGAATTCCTAGCTTCGGTGGGAGGCCAAGTCGCTCTGGCCATCGAACGAAAACAAGCCGAAGAGGCTTTGCGGGCCAGCGAGATTCGTCTGCGCGCCATTATTGAAACCGAACCTGAATGCGTCAAACTACTCGCGCCCGACGGCACGCTGCTGGAGATGAACCCGGCAGGTTTGGCCATGATCGAAGCCGAAAGCGCTTCGGAGCTGATCGGGCGATCGGTCTACGACCTGGTGTGCCCGGAATATCGCGATGGATTTCGCGCCTTTACCGAAAGCGTTTGCAAGGGACATCGGGGCCAAATGGAGTTCGAGTTAACCAGCCTGAAAGGCACGCGCCGGTGGATGGAAACGTACGCCGTTCCCCTTCCGAGCGAACCCGGCGATTTGTTTGTGTGTCTAGCGGTGACGCGCGATATCACCGAGCGGCAGCGGGCCGAGGAGGCGTTGCGGCGCTCGGAGGCGAACTACCGATCGCTGGTGCAAGGAGCGCCTAACGGCATTTGCAGAGTCAGCGCTGATGGCAAATTGCTCGACGTCAATCCGGCCTTGGTGGAGATGCTGGGCTACGGCTCGGAGGCCGAGTTGCTGGCGGTGAGTCTGGACCACGATGTCTATCGTGATCCGGGCGAGCGCACCCGAATCCTCCAAGAACATCCCGAAAGGCTCGTCGGCGTGGAGGTCGGGTGGAAGCGCAAGGACGGCACGCCCATCACCGTGCGGTTGAGCGGCCGGCCGGTTCGGGACGCAGCAGGCGCCGCCTGTTACGAATTGATTGCCGAGAACGTGACCGAACAGCGCCTGCTGGAGCATCAGCTTCGCCAAGCGCAGAAGATGGAGGCGGTGGGACGCCTCGCGGGCGGAGTGGCGCATGACTTCAACAATCTGCTGATGGTCATCAGGGGCCACACCGAACTGTTGCTGGATCGCCTGAGAGCCGACGATTGGCACTATCGCAAAGTCGAACAGATCCAGAAGGCGGCAGATCGGGCCGCGGGGTTGACCCGGCAGTTGCTGGCTTTCAGCCGCATGCAGGTCTTGCAGCCCAAGGTGATCGACTTGAACGCCGTGGTGGCCGAGATGGGTAAGATGCTGCCGCGTCTGATAGGCGAGGACATCGAACTGAGCATCCAAGTTGAACCCAGACTGGCTCATGTGAAGGCCGACCCGGGTCAAATGGAGCAGGTGATTCTGAACCTGGCCGTGAACGCCCGCGACGCCATGCCGCGAGGCGGCAAGCTGGTCATCGAGACAGCCAATGTTGAGTTAGATGAGGCTTATGCGCGACGCCATCCGCCACTGGTCCCCGGACGTCACGTGATGCTGGCAGTCACCGACAACGGGATCGGAATGGGCGCCGAAACCCAGTCCCACATCTTCGAGCCCTTTTTCACCACCAAAGAGAAAGGCAAGGGAACCGGGTTGGGCCTGGCTACCGTGTACGGCGTAGTGAAGCAAAGCGGCGGATACATCTGGGTGTACAGCGAGCCCGGGCGGGGCACAACCTTGAAGATCTACCTGCCACGTGTGGAGGAGCCCGTCGAACCTTCGCGGCCTGCTCAGCTTGCCGGGGAGCTTCCCCAGGGCTCGGAGACCATCCTGCTTGCGGAGGACGAGCGCGACGTGCGAGAGGTGGCCCGGGAGTTTCTAGGCATGTGCGGTTATACGGTGCTCGAGGCCAAGGACGGAGTCCAGGCAATTGAAATCGCCTCGCGTCACCCGGGACCCATTCACCTGCTGGTGACCGACATGGTGATGCCGGCCATGAGCGGCCGGGAGTTGGCGGCCCGGTTGGCGCCGCTGCGTCGCGAGATGAAAGTGATTTACATGTCCGGGTACACAGAATACGCTTCGGTCCGGCAAGGGGAATTACAGCAAGACGAGGTGCTGCTCACAAAGCCGTTCACGCGGAGCAGCCTGGCTCGAACCGTGCGCGAGGTGCTCCGCGGCGATAAAGAGCAGTTGTAAATCTGCAATGTGCTTCGAGATGGCCCACACCGGCATCAAGTGCCGGCAGCCGCGCGAGCGTGCGCGCGCACTTTTCTGTGCCAGGCCCCCAGCAAAACCAGGCCGATGAGGATCAGCGCGACACACAGTCCGGCCCAGAGTCCTATCGCTCCCCACCTGAGTCGATAGCACAGGAAATACCCGAGCGGGAGTCCGACCACCCAATATCCGACCAAGTGAGAGAGCATCGGCGTACGCGTATCTCCAGTGCCTCACAATGCTCCGGTCGCCACAGCCTGCAAGCCACTGACTTCGCGTGCCTTCTAAACTTCGAGCGGCCTCAGACAGCCGAGTCTTGGGTGGCGTCCCGCGGCCGGCGTTCCAATGAGTGCGATTGCAGAGCGGTTTGTGGTACAACGCAGAGTGGCGAACGCATTGTCGATTGGGGGGAGCCGACGAGGAGGAGAAAGGATGCGCACTCGAGAGACGGCTTCAATCCTGGCTGTCGGGATCGCCTTGGCAGGCAATTTCCTGGCTGCGACACCAGCGACGCAGACACAAAGCCGGAAGAGTGGGGAGGCCAGCGTGGAGCGAAGCAACTTCGGCACTCTGGATGACGGCACCGTCATCGAATCGTTCACTCTTCGTAATGCAAAGGGGGCAATGGCCAGGGTCATTACCTATGGTGCTACCCTGACGGAGCTGCGCGTGCCCGACCGGAAGGGCGAGTTGGACGACGTAGTTCTCGGCTTCGACAATCTAGAGAGCTATCGCGGCCCTCACCCGCATTTCGGCGGCACCATCGGCCGCTACGCCAACCGCATCGCGAAAGGCCGGTTCACTCTCGACGGCAAGGAATACACCCTCGCTACCAACAATGGCCCGAACTCCCTGCATGGGGGAAAAGTCGGGTTCGATCGCCGCGTATGGAAGGCGGAGTCGCTCCGGGAATCCCATGCCGCTGCCGTGCGCTTCAGCTACTTGAGCAAGGATGGGGAAGAAAATTTCCCAGGCGATCTTTCCGTCTCGGTCACCTATACGCTCACCGACGCAAACGAAGTGAAGATCGACTATTCGGCTAAAACCGAGAAAGCTACGCCAGTTAATCTCACCAATCACAGCTATTTCAATCTCGCGGGCGCGGGCAGTGACGTTCTTGGCCACGTGCTTTACCTCAACGCCGACCAGTACACGCCTGTCGACTCAACCCTGATCCCCACCGGAGAGATTCGCTCGGTAAAAGGAACGCCGCTCGATTTCACTAAACCCACCGCGATTGGCGCCCACATCAGCGAGATCAAGGACATCGGCGGCTACGATCACAACTTTGTAATCAACGGCGAACCGGGAAAGCTGCGACTCGCCGCGCGCGTTTCCGAGCCCTCATCGGGGCGTCAGATGGAGGTCTGGACGACGGAGCCCGGTGTGCAGTTTTACTCCGCTATCGGGCTCGATGGGACGATCATCGGCAAGCACGGTGTTGCGTACAAGAAATACGGCGCCCTCTGCCTCGAAACGCAGCATTACCCAGACTCGGTGAACCATGCGAATTTTCCGTCCGCGATTCTGCGCCCGGGAGCGGTTTTTCATTCTCAGACGATCTACAAGTTCTCGATTCAGTGATCGCAGATTCACACAACAGAAGGAGCTTGGATAGGCCAAGATGGCAAGCCACGCCGGTTAGCGCCGAGTCTCTCGCAAATGAGGCTTGTACGGCAGGCGCTGCTTGATCCGCGCCACTTCCTGCGCATATGGCATCCGGGTTCTCAGGTCAATCGCGCCCGGCAGCGTGTAGAGCCCTCCTGACTGGAAAAAGTGAACGTGCGCATCGACCAGGCCCGGTATCACCCACTTGCCCTTGGCATCGATTCGCCAGTCCACCTTCGACGGCAGCTTACGAGGCGGTATTCACTGCTGTAGGCCACTGATTTTGTGAGGCTGGAATAGGGTGAATCTGATCATCTTTCCAAACCGCAGCGACCAAAACTGAAAGCTGATCTGATAACCGTTGTTGAAGAGCGGGAGGCCTCCGCCGGAAATAACGCCGGCTGAGCGAACAGGCTCCCGAGCAAAACGCTTACCAAGGGAGGCTGCCATGGACAACGCGGGCTTCCAGCAAGCGGAGCGCGCACAGCTCAGCATTCTTTCCAAACTCGAGAAGCGATGCCTGGTGTGGATGGCCGAACGCATGCCAACGCGCGTCAATTCCGACCATTTGACCGTGCTCGGTGCGACTGGCATGTTCTTAGCGGGGCTTTGCTATTGGTACGCGCGGTGGAACCGGCTGGGGCTGCTTCTGGTGATCCTGTTTCTCGCCGTGAACTGGTTTGGCGACAGCCTCGACGGGACCTTGGCGCGTGTGCGTAATCGCCAACGGCCTCGGTACGGTTTCTACGTGGACCATGTGATCGACACGTTCGGTGCGCTCTTTCTGACGTCTGGCCTTGCATTTTCCGGCTACATGAGCACAGCTATTGCGGCGGGTCTGCTGATTGTGTTCTACATGCTTTCCATCGAGGTCTATCTGGCCACCTATACAATTGGGACGTTTCATCTCTCGTTTTGGATATTTGGTCCCACCGAACTGCGCCTCGTTCTGGCCATCGGAAACCTTGTGCTGTACTTCTCCGACTCCTCGACCGTAAAGCTCATAGGAGGAGAATATCGTTTGTTTGACGTGGGTGGCGCCGTGGGCATCGTTGGCATGGCGCTGATGCTGATCGTGGCCACGATCCGGCATACGCGAACGCTCTACCACGCTGAGATGCTTCCTTGAGAAAGAGAAACCGCGTCGGGGAAATCGTCCAGGGATCGTGTGGAGCGGACGATCAGGAGCCTGATGACTCCGGCTCGGCCTGCGACTCAGAACTTACGGACTCACTCGTTTCGCCAGCAGGCCCCGGCGGTGAGTCTCTGCCAGCCTTCGCGGAGGAAACAGAAGCTTCGTTTGCCGAGGTTGTCTCAGTGGAGGGTGTGGTTGCCGCGGCAGCGGCAAGGGGATCTGCCGCCTGGGACTCCGATGCGGCAGGTGCAATTGCAGCCGCGGGTGATGCTACCTTGGATGCCAGCGGGACCTCGACAGGTGCGGCAGCCGCGGGCGTGCTCTCCGCCGAGGCAAACGCGGTGAGGCGTCCAGCCAAAGATGAGACAAGCAAGTCCACAAGAAGCCGGGCCGCGCTCCCGTCAGCGTCAAGCTCTGGGTTGTAAACGGTCATTTCGACCGCAGCCAGGTTTTTCTGCCGCGCGAAGACGTCAAGCGCTTGGCGGACTTCTTCCAAGCGCAGGCCGCCCGAGGCAGCGTAATTGGTGGCGCGGAAATCCTCAGCGGAGATGACGTCCACATCGAGGTGCAGAACAAATTCGTGGCTGAGAGCGTGGATGCGTTCGAGCGCGGCTTCCGCAGCGACGGCAGGGCCCTGGTGCTGCACGTCGGCAGCCATATGGCGGCGGAGCGGGGAGTGCGCCAGTAGCTCCACCTCCGGCGCGTCAAGCCGATCGACGCCGAACAGCGCAACATCGGGCTCGCGCACCAGCGGCGGCTCAGTCCAGAAGCGCACCAGCTCTGGCGCGCCCCGCCCGATAATGTGCGACACGGCCATGCCATCCACACAGCCCGATGGCGTGGTGGCGGGCACGTTCAGGTCGGCGTCGCGATCCATCCACACCAGGCTGACTTTGTGGTAGTACCGGCGGACGCCGGCGATAGTGGCGAGCGCGATGATGCAATCGCCCCCCAGGATCAACGGCAGCGCCCCCGACTTGACAGCGTGCTCGACGCGAGGCTTCAGCTCGTTCAGCGCCGCCAGGATAGCAGGGAGATTGCGCGCGCGGGGATGCTCGTCATCAGGCTGGTAAAGTTGCGGCGCGCAATCGCCCAGATCCGTAACTTCGTAGCCCACGGCTTGCAAACGCTCGACCAGCCCGGCGGCGCGCAGCGCCGCCGGGGCCCGCTCGTGTCCGGCCCGAAGCGCCGCAGCGCTGGTCGGAGCGCCGATCAGGGCAATCTTCTTCGGCTGACGGACGATCTTGACCGTCAAAAACGTACTCCTATATTTGTGGGACTCGGGTTGCGGCCCCCGATGCCTCGGTGGCACGCACCTAGGCCCTCCTGCTGCCCCGCGCGACAGTAGCGAGTTCCGGCGGCAAGGTGAAGCGCACGTCCTCCCGGATGAGATCCAGGTCGCGCTGGTCGGTGTAACCCAGTCCGGCCAGTCGCTCGCTGACTTGCTCAACCAGCACCTCGGGAGCCGAGGCCCCGGCCGTTAAGCCCACCCGGCGCACTCCTTCGAGCCATTCGGGCCGGATGCCGCTGGAGTCGTCAATCAGCCGCGCGGGTACCCCAGCCCGCTCCGCCACTTCCACCAGGCGATTGGAATTCGAGCTGTTCGGCGAACCCACCACCAGAATCAGGTCCAGATCTCGCGCCATCTCCTCGACCGCCTCCTGACGATTCTGCGTGGCGTAGCAGATGTCGTCTGAGGCCGGGCCGACAATCGTCGGGAACCGCTGCCGAAGGCGCGCCACAATCTCCTGGGTGTCGTACAGGCTAAGCGTCGTCTGCGTGAGATAAGCGAGGCGGTTGGGGTCGTCTACCTCGAGCCGGTCTACAGCCTCGACGCTATCGACCACAATGGTCCGCTCCGGCGCCTCGCCAGAGGTGCCCACGATCTCCTGATGGTCGCGATGGCCGATCAGAATGATGGTTCTCTGCTCACGAGCAAACTTGAGCGCCTCCAGGTGCACTTTGGTTACCAGCGGGCAGGTGGCGTCAATCACGCGTAGGCTCCGGGCCTTGGCTTCCTCCCGCACCGTCGGCGGGACTCCGTGGGCGCTGAAGACCAGCACCGCGCCCTGCGGCACCTCCGACACCGCTTCGACAAAAATTGCGCCGCGCTGGCGGAGTTGGTCCACCACATAGCGATTGTGAACAATCTCGTGGTGAACGTACACCGGTGGGCCGTAGGCCTCCAGGGCCAGCTCGACGATATCGACCGCGCGGACCACTCCGGCACAAAAGCCTCGCGGACGGACTCGCAACAGCATCTTGCCACCGTCTATCCGGCCTCCATCTGCCCTGCTCTGAATATGGTTCATTCTTTGTCCTTTAGTCCCACAAAAACAGCCTATCATACTTCATCCCAAGGCTTCCTGCCATGCGTGTTTCGGCGGGCCACCGGAAGAGAAGGCTCGCTACGCGAGAATGGGGCAGCCAAGCCTATCGTTCTAAGCAGCCTTTTCGGCTCGGTTTAAAGAGTCTGTGTGAAAACCCTGATTTGCATAGCTTAGGCATCGTCCCAGAATGGTTGCGGCGGCGGCCGAATATACTTGGTCGCTCGCTTCGGGCCAATTGCCTTTGGGCGAGCCATCTAAGGGGCTTTAAGAGCCCTGATTCTTGCTGGCGTATCGCGGAACGGGTTGAAGCTGTGCCGTGACGCTAACGAGCCCCGTAGCATTTAGGAGACGACTTCCAGAGGATGCGCTAGGCTTTTGCCCCTCAAAGCCTAGATGCTATTCTGCGGAGCTTGGCCGATGGCAGGTGTCAGCTTCGGGAGGGGTCATGCTGCTGGATAGGCAGGTGGCAGTGGTTACCGGCGGGGGTCGAGGAATTGGACGCGCCATTGCTCAGCGCTTTGCCGCCGAAGGCGCGGCGGTACTGGTCGCGTCGCGCACAGCAACTGAACTTGAGGGCGTAGCGCGAGAGATCAAACAGGCTGGAGGTTGCGCGGCATGGCTGGCCGCCGATGTCTCGCGTGAAGCGGACTGTGCCCGGATCGTCGCCACGGCCCAGGAGAAGTTCGGCGGCATCCACATCCTCGTCAACAATGCCGGCCACTATGGCCCGGTGAAGCCGGTAGAAGAAATTACGCCCCAAGAGTGGGACCAGGTGTTGGCCGTACACCTGCGGGCAGCTTACATGCTGACGCGCCTGGTGCTGCCGCAGATGTACGACCGAGGTTCCGGCGCAATCCTGAATATTTCCAGCACTGCCGCAAAGGCCGCCTTCGCTTGGGGGTCACCCTATGCAGCGGCGAAGGCAGGACTCCTCGGGCTAACGCGCGTAGTGGCAGCCGAGGCGGCACAAAGAGGAATCCGAGTGAATGCCCTTTGCCCCGGCCCGGTCACCGAGACAAAGATGTCCCAGGAGTTGGGCCGCATCCTGGCCGACCGCCTGGGGGTCAACCCGGAACAGCAACTCTCTGATTTTCTGGAAGAGGTCCTCCAGGGGCGGGCGCAGACCAGCGAGGAGATAGCTGCCGCCGCGCTCTTCCTGGTTTCCGGCCAGGCCAGCGCCATTACGGGGCAGGCTCTGAACGTGGACGGCGGAATGGTTTTTTACTGACAGCAGGGAGAAATTCAGTCTCCGATCAGGAAAAGCGAAAGTGCCGTGCTCTCGAGCGCGGCAAGCTTGCATTGGGCTCTTCGATATGGCCCTATGTGGCCGCGGTTCGAGGAGCGGTGCTGTAAGATTTCAGAAACTTCGACCTCCTGCGGTACAATAGCTTTGTAGTTTCAGATCTCCAGCGAGCGTCCGATACAGATTATGCGGGTTTTCCTCAGCTATGCAGATTCTGACATGGAATTTGCGAAAGGTCTGGCTTCGCAACTTTCAAAACAAGGGTACGAAGTATGGGACCCCTACCAGAACTTATTTCCCGGTGACAACTGGTCCCTCAAAATCGGAGAGGCACTTAAAGAGTCAAAGGCGATGGTTGTGCTTCTGTCGCCCGACTCCGTGAGATCGCAGTGGGTGCGTCGCGAGATTGCATATGCTCTCGGAGACCCGAACTATAGCGGAAGACTCTTCCCCGTTGTCGTCCGACCAACAAAGGAAATCCCCTGGATTCTCAAGAAGTTTCAGATCTTCCATGCGGGCAAGAACTCACTAGAAATCAGTAGACGCATCGTCAGTGCCCTAAAGAAAGGCTCGTGACCGCCGGGTTGATAAGTCCCAGACATAGCGCTCTCCCGCAGGAAGCCTTCCTGTCACACTCTAGCAGAGACCGAAGTTTCGTGGACAAACTCGTCCGCGTCTTGCGGGCTCATGGCGTGCCTGTCTGGCACAGTTCGACCAATATAGTCGGGGCGAAACAATGGCATGATGAGATCGGAAAGGCTTTGGCTCGATGCGATTGGTTCGTACTTGTTCTTTCGCCTCATTCCGTCACTTCAAAATGGGTAAAACGTGAGCTTCTATATGCCCTGAACGACTCTCGATATGAAAGCAGGATCGTGCCCCTCTTATATATGTCCTGCAAATATGCAACGTTGTCGTGGACCCTGGAAGAATTCCAGTTTGTGGATTTCAGCACTGACTTTGACGATGGATGTCGGCAGCTTCTACGTGTATGGGGGCTGGGGTTTTCACATGCTGGTCGAACCGCTGGCAGAAAGCGGTGATTCCCAAAACGCGGGCCTACCGTTGCCAAGGCCACCTTGCTTGCGACTCTTGGGAAAGCAAAAAATCACAACCTAGTTTCTGGTGTCTTCGCTGAACACCCGCGCTCTTCCTGGTTTCCGGCCAGGCCAGCGCCATTACGGGGCAGGCTCTGAACGTGGATGGCGGAATGGTTTTTTACTGACGCGAGACGCCGAGTTGCAGAAGTCGGCTGAGAAAAGCTAGCGCGGCACCACAGGCAGAATCAGCGCCGAAGGATGCTCGCGGTCGTGAACAATTGTGTTTGTTGCTTTCGAGAAGCGTGACGCGTGCTCTGGTTCTTCTCCCGTGTTGAGGTTGCGGTCGAAGCGGGGGAAATTGCTGCTCGAGATTTCCAGGCGCAACTTGTGGCCTGCCAGGAAGACGTTGCTTGTGGCCCAGAGGTCAACTGCGACCTTGTAAGTTTCTCCCGGCTTCATCAGCTCCGCCTTCTCCTGCGATTTGCGATAGCGCATCCGCAGGATGCCCTCTGTAAGATTCTGCGCAAATCCGTTCGGCCACACGTCCACCAGCTTCGCCGTAAAGTCCGTGTCCACGGCCGATGAGGTGACGTACAGCTCCAAGGTCACCGGGCCGGTCACCTCGAACTCCTCCTGAAACGCGGGCGTCGTGTAAACCAAGACGTCGCTGCGGGATTCCACCGGGCGCTGGTCGAAGGCGCCAGGGGCAAGATGCACAGGATCGCAACACAGCTGGCCTCCTCGCGTCGGCACCGGGTCCGCAGGATCGTACACAAAATGATCGCTGGCCTCGGCCTTCGGAGCTTCCGTGCTGAGCGATCCGTCGCCCTGGAGTGAGTTTGCTTTGCCGGAAGAGTGCAGATAGAACTGCGTATTTCTCGCGCGCGCCAGCGGCCAATCGTCTTCCTCGCGCCAGACGTTTCTCCCCATCACAAAAATCTTCACCGGCCGTTCCCGTTCGACGCCGTTGTGGATGCCCTTGAAGACGTGGTCGTACCAGCGCAGGATGACTCCCTCGAGGTCGATCGGCAGTTGTGAGCCGAAGTCGACTTCGCCGACTTTTGGCCCCGGCCCTGCATGACCGCCAACGTCAATGAGCAAGCGCTGGCCGTGGCGAGCTGCCTCACTCCCTCCATGCGCTTTCAGGCCCACGTAGTTCCGCAGCGTGCCGCCGAGAAAGATGTCGTACCAAGCGCCCACGTTGTACGCGGGTACCTCGATCCTGTCGTGATGATCTTCAATGGACCACTGCTTCCAGTAGTTGTCGTAAGCGGGGTGTTCGAGCCAGTCGCCAAAATAGGGCGCCAGGCCCTCAGCGCCGCCCGGCTCCAGCACGGGATAGGAAGTGAGTGGAAGCTTGTCCTTCCAATTCATCGCATTCGTGCTCGCTCTGAGGCGCCGATCCAGCGTGTTCTGCGCCAGTCCCGACGCCCACGACTCATTGAACCACTGCTCGAACGCGCCGCCCTGATAGGTCCAGCCGTCATGGTAATTTGAAGCGGTGATGAACGGGAAAATGCCGGCCAGATGCGGCGGTTGAGCGATCGCCGCTAGCACCTGCGTCGCTCCGACGTAGGAGCCGCCAAACATTCCCACTTTGCCGTTCGAATACGGCAGCGCCGCGGCCCACTCGACTGTGTCATAGCCGTCCTGCGACTCATACTTGAACGTATACCACTCGCCTTCCGAGGTGAAGCGGCCCCGGACATCCTGGACGATGAACACATAGCCGCGCGCCGCGCCCCGCAATGGAAAGTCCGCGGAGTTTCGCTTGTCATACGGCGTGCGCGTGAGTAGGACGGGGAACTTGCCATCCGCCTTCGGACGATAAATGTCGGCGTAGAGCGTGACGCCGTCGCGCATCTTCGCCGGAACGCCGCGCTCAATGGTCACCTCGTAGTGTTCCTGCGCCCGGCCTGGGGTCCCGCCCAGCGCTGCCACGCAAAACATGACGAGTCCCCACCGAAATGTTCCTTGCCGGCTCATCGCGGCCTCCCTGCTCAGTCTCAAGCGTCTCGCCCAGCCCGCCCCAACCGTGGCAAAAGGTTCGCTCGCTGCCGGAGTGTAGCAAACCGCTGGCCGGAGCGGAAACACGCCTTGCAACCGCAAACCAAACAAATGTCAACGACGCAACTTGCGAGGAATCGCTAGTTCCGATTGCGCCTGATGCACTGTGAAGCCCGGGTTGCTATATGTGCGGCTTCCCGTTAGAATCCCACCGCTCTGAGGGAAGACTGATGCCTCCCACGCTTGCGAACGGCAAGATCTGCTACATCGAGATTCCCGCGGCTGACATTGCGCGTTCTTCCGACTTCTACAAACAGGTCTTCGGCTGGAACATCCGGAAACGCGGTGATGCCAGCATCTCCTTTGACGATACGGCCGGGGAAGTGAGCGGAACCTGGGTACTTGGGCGCCCGCCCACCGCAAAGCCCGGCCTCTTGTTTTACATCATGGTCGACAGCGTGGCCGCCACTCTTGACGCCGTCGTCGCCAACGGGGGCGAGATCGTGCAGCCCATCGGCGTGGACGCGCCCGAGATCACTGCGAGGTTCCGCGACCCGTCAGGAAACGTGATCGGCCTGTACCAGCAACCCGCCTGACGGAGCACGGCTGGACTTCTGGTTGAATTCGGCAATCCGGAGTTGTGGTGCGCCTCCTGGCGGACTCGAAATGACAGCCCCACCCTCACAAGGCGAGGATGGGGCACCCGAAGGGATCAACGTGCGGAGGAAAGAGTACCCGCGGGCTCTTATCTCACAAATGTAATCAAGGCTGGCCCAGTCCCGGCAAACTCCGCGAAGGCGAGCTCAACACCTGTGACCGATGGTAGGGGCATCCGGGGGTGCCCCATCCTCGCCTTGTGAGGGTGGGTCGAAGGTGCGCGGCTTGTTTAAGCGGCCCAGAAGTATAGAATCACCTCTTGTACCAAGACTGGACCGATCATGGCGAAACCAATCTTGCTGAGTGTGGATGACGACTCCGATGTCCTGCGGGCGATCGAGCGCGATTTGCGGTCAAAGTACGGCGCCGAATACCGCGTGATAGGAAGCGTTTCTCCCGAGGGAGCACTTACCCTTTTGAAGCAGTTGAAGGTGCGCAACGACAGCGTGGCCCTGCTTCTTGCTGACCAGCGCATGCCTCACATGGATGGTGTCGCATTTCTACAGGAAGGAATGCGGATCTTCCCCGAGGCGAAGCGGGCATTGCTCACCGCCTATGCCGACACGAACGCTGCGATCAGCGCCATCAATCAAGCCAATATCAACTACTTTTTCCTGAAGCCGTGGGATCCTCCCACCGAGCACCTCTACCCGCAATTGGATGATTTGCTC
>Ga0209804_1001277_pt1 | contig 16601 bp, 20 predicted proteins | sample GraSoiAngelo_139_FD_185896 | JGI IMG/M metagenome (GOLD analysis project Ga0209804, IMG submission 185896) | Grasslands soil microbial communities from the Angelo Coastal Reserve, California, USA - 14_0929_12_20cm (SPAdes) (version 2) | ecosystem: Environmental > Terrestrial > Soil > Grasslands ... | reverse complement strand
CGCTATCGCGCGCAGCGGGCGGGGCTGAGGCTCACCGAGAATGGTGATGCGTTCGCCGCCCCGCAGACGCACGGACGGCTTGGATTCCAGATCATTTACCAGGACCTTCTTTTCAGAAATCAGTTGTTGAATGCGGACGCGGCTCAGGTTTGGGAGGTGGAAAACCAGGAATTGGTCCAGGCGCTTGCCGCCAGCCTCCGCGGGAGCTGTGATCGCTAAGAGCTTTTGTTTAGACATGAAGGCGGTACGATCAAAGACACACAGGAGCAATACCGCAGTCAGCGAGGCTTATATGTGAGCCGCTGCTGGGACCCCAAAGATTATCGGGCAACCTGGACGGGGACACTCTTGGGCACGCTGCTGCGCAGGTACCAGATGAGTGATCCGGTGATGACGAGACAAATTGAAATCAACTGCGTGCCCGTCATGATACCGCCGAAGACGGAGCCGCGGCCGGGATCGTCACGAATGAATTCCAGAAAATAGCGCGCTACGCCGTAGAGTATGAGATAAGCAGCGAACACCTGGCCATCGAATTTCCTCCGCTTGAGCATCCACATCAGAATGAAAAAATTGGCCAGCTCGACGGCGGATTCGAAGAGTTGAGTAGGCTCGAGGGCTTCGTTCAGTGGAGTGCCGACCCAGGCGCGCGCCAACGGATTCGTGAACGTCACCCCCCAGAAATGGTGAGTCGGTTTGCCATAGCAGCAGCCGGCAGCAAAACAACCGACACGTCCGATCGCGTGGCCGAGTGCCAGGCCGGGTGAAAATGCGTCGCAGGTGCCGAGCGCCGGCATGTTGTGCTTGCGGATGTACCACGCGGCTGCGGCGAGTGCGGCAATCAGGCCTCCCGAGAAAACACCGCCAGCTTGCAGCGTTCCCAGGCTGAAGATTTCTCCGGGATGCGAAGTGTAGTAGCCCCAGTCGTTGATGATGTAAAGAATCTTCGCGCCGATGATTCCGCAGAGGACGACGAGGATGCCAAAGTTCCAGGCGTCATCAGCGTTGATGCCATGCTTCTCGGAGTTGCGAACGCTAATCCAAAGACCGATGAGGACTCCGAGTGCAACCAGAAGTCCGTAAGTCGGTAGATTGAAGTTGCCGATATGAAAAAGGCGCGGTAACACTAGTCAATTAGATGCAAAACGAAGTGGATTGATACGTTCAGTTTAGCAGGATAAGGTGGGCTGGCGCGCATCTCCAATAATGCGCGGTATCACAAAAAATCAAGCCGACCCACTAAGCCGTGTGGCGGGCCGAGAATGAACCCGTCGTAGACGGTGGGAACCCGCCGAGACCCTTTAGGCATCTCCGCATGGCGGAGCATCGCACACCGGATCATGTAATCGAGTCAAGTCCCCGTTCATTCAGGTGTTGGTTCAAAAATCGGTTACCACCATCACCAACCTTGCAGGCCGGCTCTCAGCTTTGGATGCTAGTGAAAATCTGCACGTCTTGGCAAGAGGGCGAGAGCAAAAAGATGGCAGTCGGCTTGCCGGCAACTTTGGTAAGGTAGATTACAGAGCGGGCGGAATTGAAGCCGATAGGTCTTTATCCTAGGTCTTTATCCTTAGTGCACCTTAGTGCACCTTTGTGTGCTTTTGTGGTCCAAAGGCATTTAATTCGAGAAACCACGAAGGACACAAAGGCACACGAAGGGAATCGCGGATTATCCGGCTTTTCGTTTCTCCTCTAGAACTTCATCGAGCGCGTTGGAGAGATGCTGGGCACGGCGCAAATACTCAGTCGAGCCAACGTCGCAGTTGCGCTTGAGCAGGTGATACTCGTCGGCAATGTTCAGCGCGGCTAACACCGCGAGCCGCGAGGTGTCCACGGTGTGCGTCTGCTCGGAGACGGCGCGCATCTTGGTGTCCACGTATTCGGCCAGCTTAAGAATGTATTCGGGATCGGAACCGCGAAGATTGTAGGCCTGGTCAAAAATTTCCACCCGCACGGCGCTGTTCGCGGGATCCTTCGTGGGTTGCTGCTTGGTTGCGGTTGCCATGCTTTGACTCCTGTGTTTCGGGCCGTGGCTATGCTTTCGAATGCGGTAGCGCTCAGCTCGCTGCCTGCTCTTCGGTAAGAGTTTCGATCTGTGCAAGCATCTTCTCGACCCGTCCGCGAATCTCTTCCCGTTCTTTGCGCAGGCGGACCATCTCACGGCGAAGCGTTTCTACCTCTTCCTCGCGCTCTTCCAGTTGCTGGCGCAGGCGCGTAACATCGCGTTCGGCCGCAGTTCGCGCTTCGCGGGCCGACTTGTACAGCTCAATGGTGCGATAAACTTTTTCTTCCAGCGCCTGAAAATCGTCAGCAGGAACCTGGGTGGATACCTCTTCAGACATCCTTACAGCCATTTTTCACTTCCCCGAGAGAATTTAGAGAACGTGAGCGCAGTATAACCCAGAAAGCTGTGGAGAGAGGCGAGTTTGGATACGGTGACCTCAAAGACGCGAATGCGCTGACCTGAGTCGCAGTGGTTGGGCCGCTGCGCGATTCGAGGTCATGCGCTTCCCAAACCCATGGAGACGGGAGTTCTCCCAATTATTAATTGAAAACTCCTTCTTGCAGCACCGCCGAGCTTCGCTCAGGCCGGACGGGCGAGGGCGCCCGTCCCCACGTGAGCAGTGCAAGCGGGCTCTCCAGAGTACATGGGCTAGCCCTTCACCTCCGTGATGAGCAAAGCCTGAAGCGGCCACGCTACAGTGTTAGAGGACAGGAAGTGACTGAGGTAACCGTATGGCCAGCCGTGTCGATCCACGCCATGAAGTGCGGCTCCGGGTGGAGCTAGCCGGAGTCGATTACACCGGTCATCGCTTTAAGCAGACGGTTTTCACTCACGACATCAGCAGCCGTGGCGCTCGCCTGGAACACACCCCACCGATAATCCAGCGCGCTTCTGTTGTCGAAGTACACCATCGCGGTAGAAAAGCGCGCTTTCGCGTGGTTTGGGTCAGCGGAACGGGCGATCAAGTTGGCCTCGTGAGCCTCGATGAACGCAGCATTTGGGGCAACCCTCTGCCGGGACGTCCAGTTCACAGCGGCGCGACGGTGCGAAGCTGAATTCCCTAATTCTGAATACAAAACCTTGCGGAAGCTGGTGGGCGCTATAGGAACTTGAGCCGTTTTGGCGGGCGTGAGCCAGCAGGCGAAATCCCGAGCGCAGTGCGGGACCTCGTAACCAGAAATCTCAATGGGAAAATGGTGGGCGCTATAGGATTCGAACCTATGACTTCCACCGTGTGAAGATGGCACTCTACCGCTGAGTTAGATTGGTGACGAATGGTGACGAGTTCGAAGCCGGTTCGGGAGCGGGACTCACACAATCTGAGTTGCTTCAGTGACTTGGGTGGTGGGCGCTATAGGATTCGAACCTATGACTTCCACCGTGTGAAGATGGCACTCTACCGCTGAGTTAAGCGCCCACTGGCCTCATTCAATCAGTTCGGAGCGGAAATCGTCAACTCGCGGCCCTTTTCGTTACGATCGCAGATACCAGGGCACGTTAAATAACAATGATCCGGCGGGTGCCTTTTGCATAGAGGAGCACTTTGAGCGCGGTGGCGCGGTTCTGTTAAAGGTTCGGTGGAATCTTTGACAGGCAGGTCGAGGCGATCCGGAAAGCCGAGTATCCGGCCTCACTCAATTGTGTTGTGATTCCCGCGTTATCGGCCAGTGGAGCGTTCCTGGAGCCTTCACAGATTGCGGCGATGATTTAGAGATAAGCCTATGGTCAGAACGGTCTCCGATCCGGCACTCGGAGTTCTTGGAGTGTGTGCCGCAAGTCTCCTTGGGTCACTCCAAGGTGCCAAGAATCCCCAGCTAGGGCCGAATACCAGACGGTAATTACGTCCGTTTTCGAGTCGAACGCCAGAGTGGATTTGTAAATTGCGCTGCCGTCCCAATGACCGCGATCAGGTGTTAATAGTGGTCTGGAAAAATGTGTCCAATGGATGCCGTCATCCGATAGGGCCAAGAAAAGATCGTCATGTCCGCAATCACTGTCATATGCTGATGCCAGCATCGCGTAAACACCGCGCGTAAAGACTAACTGATCTTCGGTTTGTACATCATCATCGAAGTCGCGCCGAATGCTGCCGTCATTCACAAATCTGTCCCTCCTGACCGGCATGGATATGCGCGGGCGCAGCGCAAACAGTTCAGTCACCCCGATGTGCCAGATTCGATAACCAGGCTGGACAATGTCGGTGAGGCGTGGTGCAGACCAATGCACGCCGTCCCAAGATGTTCGATACTGCACGAAGGTCGAAGAGGCTGAGCAGCCCGCCCCACCTGCATTCACCGACCATAACCAGTATTGATCGCCAATTTTGGCGACCGTCGGCATGACTACCTGGTAGTCTGGTGCGTGAATCACACGCTCCGGCGTGCTCCAGTGCAACCCATCGATTGATATCGTCCGTATTACATCAGTAAAGTGAAATTGGTCTTCGGAGATGTAATAGAGCCAAAGCTGGTCGGAAATGCGGTCGTAAAAAAGACTTGAATCTGCCAAATGAGAATGGGGAGTCGGTTTCTGTATTGGATTGGTTCCTCCGGGAGGAAGTGACCAATGCTGCCCGTCATCAGAAACGAAGATTGAGGGATTCTCGTCTTCCGCATCGCTATGGGGATACGGTGCCACCACCATCCAGTATGTAAATCCACGCCATGGAGGCGAGAATTGAACAATTGACGGTTCGGTGACTTGGCCGGAACCGTCAGGAGTGGGTATGGTCAGAGGAGCGACAGCATTTGGCAGCACTCCCGCGTCTTGGGCGGAAGCACCTGTCGAAGACGCGACAATGAGTGCGAACATCGAGAAAATCAAATGTCGCAGTCGCACAGCCTAGCTGAGAACACAAGAACACGTAAAAAGTTGCGGACTGGCCGGGAAAGTTCTGTGCAAAGTGCAGCTAGAAACATAGGCAAAACTTGCGCAAAGAACCCTGCCAAATCCGAGTCAATTTGCTCTTTCCGAGAGCGTAAATGCAGCCGAATCAACACGAGTTAGCTCATCTAATCTGAGTTAAGCGCCCACTCAACAGAGGCTATAGTCTAGCAAAGGAAACGTTTCTGCTTGGTTCGCGCCGTGATAGCCTAGTTCTCGCGGCGTGCCGGGCGAGCCCGCCTTTACCTGCCGCGCCGGTCACCCGATGGCGTTCGATTCCAAACCTGCCAAGACACCTGTACTCCCTTCAGAGAAAGGGACTTCTGACCCTCAGGATGCGCAACTTTTTCCCTCTGGCAGGGTTGATTCTGATGTGAGCAGCATCGCCATCGATCGCGGGGTGCTCGCGATGGGGGGCGGACCTCGCCAGCCCCAGCTTGCGGTCGAGGCGGGCGTGTCTGGCGAACTGACTGATGCGCAGGTGATGCTCAAAGTGAAGGCTGGCGACGATTCGGCTTTCGACTACCTGGTGCAGAAATACCGTCGACCGATGATGAGTTTTATGTACCGCATGGCGCATAACGCGGCGGTGGCGGAGGATCTGGCGCAGGAGGTTTTTCTGCGCGTCTATCGCTCGCGCGAGAACTACGAAGCCAGCGCCAAGTTCACCACTTGGCTCTATCGCATTGCCACGAATCTGGCAGTGAATCATGCGCGCGATACGCGGCAGGAACGGCCGGAGAATACGGTCAGCATCGACGAGCCGGATGAGGAAAGCGGACGCACTCTTGATGTGCCCGACGCTGCGCCAACCGCAGAAGAGAATCTGGTGCGGCGAGAACGGCTGGCGGCAATCCGGCAGCGTGTTGAAGCTTTACCGGAGCGACAGAGGCTTGCAGTTGTTATGCATAAATATCAGCAAATGGATTACCGGCAGATCGCCGATGTGTTGAAGTTGAGTGAATCCGCCACTAAGTCATTGCTGTTTCGCGCATATGAGACACTGCGCGAGCAGTTGAAGGAGTTTATTTAAAGACGCGGGCGAAGGCGCCCGCGCCACAGTGGTAAGAGGATGCAATCATGAAGTGCAATGAAATTCGCGAACTGATGCCGGACCTGGCCGCCGGACTGAGTACGACCACGTCGGAGATGAAAATCCATCTTGACTCCTGTGCCGAATGCGCGGGGAAGCTGGAGGCATTCCGCCAAACCATGTCGCTGCTCGATGAGTGGCAAGCACCGGCACCGTCTCCTTATTTCGACGTACGCCTGCGCGCGCGCTTGCGTGAAGAGTTGCAAAAGCAGGCGAGCGGATTCCTGCAGTGGTTGCGGCGGCCTGCGCTGGCCATTTCGTTTGCCGTGCTGATGGTGGTTAGCGTGACGCTGGTGCGGTTTACCGGATCCGGCTCCAAGCATGGTCCTCAGCAAATCGCGAGCGTTCCTGCAGAGCCGGGCACGGCCGTTGGCGATTTACAGGCCTTGGATAAGAATCATGACTTGTACTCGGACTTCGATGTGCTCGATGATCTGACAGTGCAACAGGATGTGACCGCGAATCCGTAGAACGATTCTCTATCCTTCGCCAGGAAGACCGGGGAAATGGGTACACGAAATTCCACCACTGCACGGCTGCTCATCGTGAGCCTTGCTCTCGCGACGCCGGTGGCCGCCCAGAAGCATCAGCCACCGCGAGCGCAGCAGCGGGCTGAACGACGCGAAGAGCGGCAGGCCGTCAGACCGCCGCAACCGCCGGCTCATCATGCAGGGGAGTGGCTCCGGCAACACAAAGGAGTGCCTCCCGATCAACAGCAGAAAGCTCTGGAAAGTGATCCTCAGTTCCGCAACTTACCGCCGGAGCGGCAGCAACGATTGCGTGATCGCTTGCAGCGCTTTAATAGCCTGCCGCCGCAACGTCAGGACCGCATTCTCAACCGGATGGAAACTTGGGAGCACCTGACTCCTGGGCAGAAGCAGCAAGCGCGGCAAGTCTTTGGCCAGCTACAGCAGCTTCCTCCTGACCGGCGCCGCATGGTGGGCACTGCCATCCGCGATCTTCGAGCCATGCCTCCCGAACAGCGCCAGGAAGTAATTGAGTCCGAGCGCTTCAAGAGCATGTTCTCGCCGCAGGAACGCGATCTACTGACGAATGCCAGCCGGCTGCCTCTCGCGCCAGCTGAGAGTCAGAACGAACAAGGGCCGGAAGAGTGAGGCGATCCGCGAAGACGGACCTCAACTAAATCTCGTAGTCTTCCAGAGTACTAATCCGCACGCGAAAAGCAGAATCAGCATTGCAACTACCAAGCCGGTCACCGCGCCCAAGCTAAGCTGAATAACCGGCTTACGCGCCATCAAAGCAAAGCCCACAATCACAGCGGCCGAAATAGCCGCCAAAGTCCAGTCCAACCACGTACGATGTGCCGCTTTCTCGTAAGCTTTGCCGGTCATTCCAGCAAGCACGTAATCGTGGTCGAGGCCGTAACGGCGCGATTCCCGTAATGCGGCATCTTGCCACCACACGTGTTCCCGCTGCGTCGTAGATGAGACCGCCACGGCGCAAGCACCCAGAGCCATGATGATTGATCCACCGATGACCTCCGCGTAGATTGTGTGGGATCCGCCTCGCAGTTCTGAGAATGCCATAACGCCCCATAACAGTCCCCAGAGCTGGTTTGTATTCGAAAGAGGAATGCCTCGGCTAACGCCGATGTACTTGACGGCGTACTGCTGAAAGATGTCCCCGATCACCCACATGAAACCGCCGAGAACAGCCAGAACAGCAGGTTACGGTTCATTGCCAATTGTGCCCAGAACGAGTTTAGCACCGCCACAATATACGATCGCGAGCGAGGTCATCATCCCTAACTCACCGATTGCAAAGAACGTCACAAAGGAAAGCGGATTCATCCCTGTGAGGTACGCCTTCCGATAGGGGATGTACATGGTCCCCCAGAGCACACCCGCGCCCAATGCTCCAGCGATTCCAAGGTAGGCTCGCCCATGCGACTGAGTGGACGAAGCGGCAGCCAGAAGCGCTGCGCCGGCAAACATGAGTACTGCACCACCGACCACTCCCAACCAGCGGGCGCGTCCGCAAGCTCGCAACTCGTTAAACAGAATGAAACCCCAGAAGATTCCCAGCAGACTATTCGAGTTCCACAGTGGAAACGCGATGCTAAGCCCGATGTTGCGGATAGCAAAGATGGTGAGCGTATTCGCCACTGCCCAAATGCAGCCCGCCAGAAGACCCCATACGATCAAGTGTGGAGTTTTACGTATGTCTTGGCGAACTTGTGAGGTGCCTTGCAGCAGCGCCGGCACAGTCCAGCGCGCCAGGAAGACACCGAGCACCATCATGAATGAAATCACAATGGGACTTACATTGATTGAAACTAGTTTTGTGGGTGCCTCTGCCGCACCCAGCCATGCTCCGGCAGCGAACCCGCATAGGGTTCCCAAGCCGTGCAGGTGCCTCAAACGGCTTCGGCTCGTATTAGCCGTAAGCGCGTCGCTCCGCAAGTCGACATTCGTCATTGGCTGATCCATTTGAGCAGGAATAGGCCAAGTATCAGAACCGCGAAGGGAATCCAAAACTGCGGGTCGGAAAGAACAGTAGCCAGCAGCGAACGCTTAGCGGATCTCATGTTTGTGTACGTCGATCAGATGAAGTCAATCGCTCCTGGATGAAGGAGTATACGCTGGAATCCGCAAACCACCTCCAGCTCGGGAATCGGCATCTACTACAAGTCTTCAGATGTGAGGTGTGATATGGCTGACGCTCTACGGATCACAATCGAAGAGTTGCGCAGCAGGATGGAAGCCGGAGAAGACTTCACCATCATTGACGTTCGCAATCCACAAGCCTGGGCTCAATCGGACGTGATGTTACCGGAGGCGATCCGCCTTCCAGTGGAGAAACTAGAAGAGAACCTGCCCAAGATTCCTAAAGGAAAACCCATTATCACTTACTGCACTTGACCGGATGAAGGATCCAGCGCCAGTTTGGCGCAGAAATTACAACAACGCGGATATCAGGACGTCTGGGCGCTCCGGGGCGGACTTGACGCGTGGCGGAACGCAGGGCTGCCGTTGCAGACAAAGGCCAAGGCCGCATAGGAGACTCTTCCGTGTCAGGCAAAAGGCATTGCTTACTGCCGCAACAAATTTTTCGCCACGAACAGCACATTTGCCGGTCGCTCCGCCAGCCGGCGCATGAAGTAGGGATACCACTCGGTCCCGAACGGGATGTAGACGCGCATGCACCAGCCTTCTCGCGCTAGGCGCCGCTGCAAGTCGCGGCGGATGCCGTAGAGCATTTGAATTTCAAACGCATCGCGCGGGATATTTTCCCGAGTGGCAAACGACTTGGCCTGATTGATGATCTTTTCATCATGCGTGGCCAGGCCGTGATAAATCCCGCTCTTCATCAGGATTTTCATCAGCTTCACGTAGTTGGCGTCAACCTCGGATTTGGCTTGGAACGCGATATCGGGTGGCTCTTTGTAGGCTCCTTTGCACAAGCGAATGCGAATGCCTTTGCCTAGCAGCTTTTCGATGTCGCTCTCCGCGCGACGCATATAGGACTGGATGACCGCACCTACGCATCCCTGATTTCCAGGAATGCGGTGAAGTTCGTACACGAAGTCGAGAGTGCGCTGAGTGTAGGCAGAGCCTTCCATGTCCACCCGAACGAAATTCCGCGGATTCGAGCTGGCAGCTTTGGCGACTAATCCTCCTGCTAACTCACGAGCTAAGTTTTCATTTACATCCAGACCCATGTGCGTCAGCTTGAGGCTGATATTGGCATTGAGTTTGCGAGCGGAAATCTCGTCGAGCAGTTGACGGTACAGGTGGGCGCTGGCACGGGCCTCCTCGGCATTGCTCACGTTTTCGCCAAGATTATCGATGGAGACGCTCAGGCCGCTCTGGTTCACGGCGCAGGTGGCGCGGAGCACGTCGGCAACCTGGGTTCCGGCGACGAAGCGAGCTGAGATTCGCTGCCCGATCGCAGAACGCTCGGCGAGAGCGCGTAAGTAGCGGCTTTCGGAAAGAGAAATGAAAAGCGCCCTCAGCACGGGAATCCTTCGCAGGGGTGCCCCTTTCCGGGCGGCAATAATTCCTGCGGGTGCATTTGCGGTAAGAGCAAGTACCAAGAAGGCCCCTCGGCGTCGCTTAGAGCGATCTCTGATACACGAATAAAAGCCTCAGGCCGATGGGCGTAGCGCCCGCGGATCGTAGTCACAGCAATTTTGTATCACACCGTGGAAATGGTCAGCCTGATGGGCACAGTCACTTGGGATCGAAGCTGAACTCGATCGGCTCGTGAGTTTCGTGCGTGGCCGGTTCCCATCGCCATTTCTGGACGGCGTTTTCCGCCGCCTGCACCAGAACCGGGTGACCACCCTTTGCCGCGACCGACTTCACGACGCCGTTTGGGGCAACCAAGGCCTCGATCCGTACCGTTCCTTTCAAATTCATGGTCCGGGCGAGTTGGGGATAGGACGGCACTATACGGTTCACCACCTTGCGCTTTCCTACCGGCTGCTCCTCTTGCTGAGCGAAGGAATGCGCAGGGATGAGGGCTGCCGCCCAAAGTAGAACCAATAGCGCAACTGACCGACGATGCGTCATATGGGAGGTAACTACGTCCGCAGGTTATTGGTAATGCTGAAACTGGTAAAGATGACGAGAGTAATCAGCGGTGGTTCCGATCGGGGAAGGGACTCTCCACCAAGGTGTTGGAAGGATAGTCAACTCGTGAGCCGTTGAAAAAGCTCTTTCGCCCGCGGGTAGAATCTGGGTTTATGAGCAGGCCGGATGGCCCGAGGAGCGACACACGAGTTTATTGGTTCGGGGCTGGCCTGGGGCTGTGCGCGGGCTTCATAGATGCCAAATTCGGTGATCTGCTGCTGACCGCGCTGTTTGTACTTGCTTCCACGATGCTGCTGGGGGCGCTGCGGCCGGAGCGGCCATGGAGGTGGACGGTTGTCGTCGGCATATTCGTTCCAGTGGTGCAGTTGGCCGCTTATTTATCGCTGACTCAGAAGCCATACCAGGCTCAAATTTACGAATCTTTCCTGGGATTTCTCACTGGCATCGCGGGCGCCTACGGCGGCGCGCTGGGGCGGAGAGCATTCGAGGTTTTGTTCGCGGCGAAGTAGTTTGAGCAATTAGCAGTAAGCATTCAGCCGCTGAATACTGACCGCACAAAAGTCTCGGATAACCACAAAGTTACTCCCGTTTCCACAGCAGTAAAAGGTATGCTGCCTCGCATGGGAGTTTCGGTCTCGGTGCTGGCCTCCGGCAGCCGGGGAAATTGCGCCATTGTGTGCAGTTCGAGCACTCGCATTCTCGTGGATGCCGGCATCTCTTGCCGCGAAACTTTCAAGCGCATGAAAGCTGCGGGAGGTGATCCGCGCATGCTATCTGCGGTTCTCATCACGCACGAGCATTCCGATCACGTTTACGGTCTCCGCATTCTGGCAAAGAAACTCAGGGTCCCCATTTTCATGACCGGAGCCGCGCACCAAGCCTGGACGCGCTCGGTGCGCGAGGAAACCGGCGAGAAGCCCGAAGTCGCGAAGCTGGAAACGTTCTTCTCCGGCCGCAGCTTTCAAATTGGTGATATCGCCGTCACGCCCTTCACCATCCCGCACGATGCTGCCGATCCCGTGGGATTCACGTTCCGCGCGGAAGGCATCAAGGTCGGCATCGCCACCGATCTCGGGTACCTCCCACCTAACGTTTGCGATCACCTGCGCGGCTGCGATCTGCTGGTAATCGAGTCCAATCATGATCTCGAAATGCTGCGCGGCGGGCCGTATCCCTGGTCCGTCAAGCAGCGCGTTATGAGCCGGGTGGGGCACCTTTCGAATGAAGCTCTCGCGGATTTCTTCTCGGGCGATTATGATGGAGGAGCAACATACGTTGTTCTGGCGCATCTATCTGAGCAGAACAACCATCCTGAGATTGCGCGCAGAGCAGCGGAAAAGGCCCTGGGGACCCGCCAGACATTACTTCACAATCGTGTGATGCTGGCAACGCAGTCGGAGGCGATGGAAGCGATCCGGCTATAGTTTCTATGAGTCAGTGCATCGATCCGATCGTAGGCAAAATTCTGGCCGGCTGGCGCTATGATATTTCCGGTCTCGCGCCGGAGATGCGCGGCGACTACGAAGAGCACTTCGCCGCCTGCGAACGCTGCCGCAGCAAACAGCGGCTGCATCGCACCATTGATGTTTCCCTGATTGCGCTGGCTTCGGTTTCTGCGGGAGTATTCCTGCTGGCTTTTGGTGTGATTCGCCATTTCGGGCCGCAGCATGCTTTTATTCTGGAACTGGCGGCGCTGGCGGGGTTCGCGCTGTCTGCTTTGATCTGGCTGGTTGTCGCGGTAGCTACTCCCGCTCCGGTAACCATGATAGAAGTTGCACGGGTGGGTGCGAGGCACGTGCACGACCGGCTCCCGCAGGAAATTCGTGACCGGCTGCCAGAAGAGCTGCGAATGAAAATTACCGGTTCATGAACTGGAGCCGGCAAAAATTTTTGAAATTGACCAAATCAAATCAGGTTTTCTGGCATCACACTCCACAAGTGAGCTCGGGCATATTAAAGACGGCGACGATTGCGGTGCTGGCAGCCATGATAGTGGTTCCAGCGGCGAGAATCGCCGCTCTCAGCGCGGGTACACATCTGCATCCAGCCGCTTGCCATCATCACGGATCGAAAGCCCCGGATCCAGCTAATTTTAGCTGCTGTCTATCTGGACACAATTCTGCGATTGTGCCTGCACATTTCAATATTCAATCTGCCGCGACGGCTTTGGCTCTGATTCTGCCGGATGGCAGTCTGGTCGTCACCGTGTCAGGCACCAATCTTAAGGACGTGACTTGCACGTCTGGGGATCCGCCCGGCAACCTTCCGCTGCGCATCTGATCGCCTTCTTTCCACAATTCCTCTGCTCCGGTAAAGGCTGCCGGGGCGTGGCCAAATCTTGCATCCTCACCTGGGACTAACACCGTGCGATCAGTGCTTTTGCGTAGTATTGCGATTTTCGCGATAGTTTCTTGCGCGCTAGCGCAAGAAGCAAGCCACAACCAAGAACCAAATCACAACATGGACATGTCTGGGCAAGAACAGTCCGGGCAAGTCACGCGGAATATGAGCATGGAAGGGTCACCCTCGTGGTTGCCATCCTTTCATGCCGGTTCTGGTAGTAACTGGCAGCCGGCATCGGTTCCCGCACATTTGTGGATGACCACGCGCAGCAGTTGGGATCTGATGGCACATGGAGCTTTATTTCTGACCTATAACCAGCAGGGTGGGCCACGGGGAGAAGGCAAGGCCGAGTCGGTGAATTATCTGATGCTGATGGAGCAGCACAAGCTCGGCCCGGGCACGCTGCTTTTTCGCCAGATGTTTTCTGCGGAGTCGCTGACTTCGCCGCATCCCGGCTTCCCGGAGCTGTTCCAGACCGGTGAAACCTATCATGGCCAGCCCTTGATCGATCATCAGCATCCGCACAATGTTTTTGCCGAACTGTCCATGCTATACACGGTACCGGTGAGTGAAAAAGTTTCCTGGCTTTTCTACGGCGGCCCTTCCGCCGAGCCGGCGCTCGGCCCGGTGACATATATTCATCGAGAATCAGCTTCCGAGAATCCGGCGGCGCCGCTGAGCCACCATCTGCAGGACTCCACGCATACCAGCTTTGGGGTGGTGACGACTGGATTTGTGATTGACCGGTTCAAGATCGAAGGTTCAGCCTTCAATGGTCACGAACCAGATGAAGACCGCTGGGACATTCAGCTTGGCGCGCTAAATTCATGGTCGTTTCGTGTGAGTGCCGCACCCACGCGTAATTGGGTAGCGGAATACAGTTACGGCTACTTGCAGCGTCCTGAAGCACTGGAGCCGGGCAACGAGCGTCGCGAAGGCGCTTCGCTCGAATACAATCGACCGCTGACAAACGGCAACTGGGCGACGTCGCTCATTTGGGGACGAAAACGCAAGCTGCTGGATGACACGGTGCAAAATAGCTACTTGCTGGAATCAACCCTGAACTTTCGCAAGCGCAATTATGCCTACACGCGGCTGGAGCTGGTGGATAAAGATGAGTTGTTTCCGGAGGCTCCCACGCATCCCTCGTTTCGCATTGGCGCATACACCTTCGGCGGAGTGCGTGATCTCGTGCAGAACCATCATTGGCAGCTTGGACTTGGAGCTGACATGGTGTTTTATTCCAAGCCTGGCGTTCTAGATTGGACTTATGGAGATCGTCCCGTATCGTTCCACGTATTTTTACGGCTGCGGACCGGGCTGAGCGGGCACCGGCACTAGATGCGGCGCACTGTTACCGTTTGTGGCACGGCGGATTTGATTGAACAGCGCCAGCGGCGAAAATCGAAGACAATTGGCACATGGAGTCCGCAAGAAGGATTCTGCAAATAATTCGTGCTGCAATGCTGGTGAGCATCGGCTTTTATGTGGCCATATCTGTGGCGATACCTTCGACCGCAACTCCCAATCTGATTATCTTGCGGGCAGTTTCAGTCTTGGCGGTGATGCTTATCCTGACAACCATCGTCGTGCGGCGTTTGTTCGTATTGCGATCAGAGGCAGCGCTGGCCGCCCAACCGTCCGACAGCAAGGCTCTAGCGCGATGGCGTGTCGGCTACCTGCTCACTTACATACTAAGTGAAGGTATCGCGCTCTATGGTGTTGTGTTGCACTTTCTCGGATTTGCCTTGGCGCAGGTAACGCCGTTCTTTCTCACCGGTTTCGTTCTGCTCGTGTTTTTTCGCCCGCGTCGGCCGCCGAATGAGCTAGTCTAAGAAAGAAGAGAGACAGTCGGAGGCATTGTGTCGATCAACACTCCAGAAGAATTGGCGTCGATGCGCGCTGCGGGCTCAATAGTGCGGCGGATGATCGAAGCGATGAAGCGTGCTGTGCGACCAGGCGTGACTACGGCGCAGCTGGATGAAGTCGGCGCGGCGGTGATGCGGGAGCATGGAGCGCAATCGGCGCCGCAACTGGTTTACAAATTTCCCGGAGTGAACTGCATCAGCTTGAATGAAGAGGCGGTGCATGGGATTCCGGGCGAGCGCGCGGTGCAGGAAGGCGATCTGGTGAAGCTCGACGTGACAATTGAAAAAGACGGCTTCATGGCGGATGCGGCAGAGACTGTGGCAGTGGGCAAGATTTCGGAAGAAAGCCAGCGGCTTGTGGCCTGTGCTGAGAGAGCCTTTCACAAGGCCATGCTGGTGGCGCGAGCCGGCTTCCGTGTCTCAGAGATCGGTCGCATCGTGGAACGCGAGGTACGTCGCAGCGGGTTTTCGGTGATTCGCGATCTTGGGGGACATGGAATCGGGCGGACTATTCATGAGGAGCCGCGCATACCTAATTATGCCGATCCGGCAGCCAGTCAGATTCTCACTGAAGGCTTGGTCATTACTGTTGAGCCAATCATCGCTGCCGGATCAGGGCGCGCGATTGTCGCTAAAGATGGATGGACGGTCTGCACCGCCGATCGCCGTCCATCAGCGCACTATGAACACACGTTGGTGATCACAAAAGGCGAGCCAATCTTGTTGACCGCGGCGTAGCGGACCGTTTCAGCGGGCAGAACCAGCCCTTCCAAGCAAACTATTTAATGTGGCACGTCGCCATGCCGCGCTTTTCCAGATACTGCTGGTGGTAATCCTCGGCTTCATAGAAAGTCGTCGCGGGGACGATCTGGGTCACGATGGGCTTGCTGTAGCGACGGGAGTTTTCTAATTCCTGTTTGGAAGCCTTTGCGGCGGCTTCCTGCTCGGGCGAGTGATAAAAAATCGCGGAGCGATACTGCGTTCCCCAATCCGGTCCTTGGCGGTTCAGTTGGGTGGGATCGTGGTTCTCCCAGAACACGTCGAGTAATTTCTCATAGGAAATCTTCGCGGGATCGAAGTCCATTTCGACGGCTTCGGCGTGGCCAGTGCCGTCGGTGCAAACATCTTTGTAGGTGGGATTAGCAAAATTCCCGCCAGTGTAGCCTACACGGGTGGCGGTCACGCCCGGCAGGGCGCGGAAGGTCGCCTCGACTCCCCAGAAACAGCCTGCGGCAAAAGTGGCTTTAGCCATGAACGGTTCCTCATTTCCAGTTTAACGCGGAGTTGCAGTCGATGCGCAATTTCGTCCGCTGATAGGGGGTCTTGGTTATTAGATTACCGCACTCGCAAAAAGTGACCAGATTTCGAGTTGCAAAGAGCTTCACACATCAAAATTCAGGTACATTCCTGATTGACTCTCGCGCACTCTCAGGATAAAGTCCGCGCCACGCGGGTCTTCCAGCCCGACTGAGGTTCTGTGGCTCACGTGACCGTTCGCAGATCTTGTGCCTGCGCATTCTCATTGATATTGCTCCTGAGTCTTGCGGCTGCTCGCGCGGCGTTTGCAGCGGGACCGGGATTCGCTCACCAAACCCGGGTTGGCTATACCAGCGGAGATCAATGGGAGCCAGCGATCGCGGCTGACGGCTATGGCCACGTTTATATTCTCTATCCGCAATACGTAACCGTCCCCGGCTGCGCGTCGTGCCCACTTCCGACGATGATTCTGGTGGTCAGCAATGACAATGGCGCAAGCTGGGAGGTGCCCAGGCAGATTGCACCTTCGATCTCAGGACAGTTCGATGCACAGATTGTGGTTGATCCCGCCGATCACAGGACGGTCTACGCTGCCT
>Ga0209804_1001276_pt1 | contig 16628 bp, 10 predicted proteins | sample GraSoiAngelo_139_FD_185896 | JGI IMG/M metagenome (GOLD analysis project Ga0209804, IMG submission 185896) | Grasslands soil microbial communities from the Angelo Coastal Reserve, California, USA - 14_0929_12_20cm (SPAdes) (version 2) | ecosystem: Environmental > Terrestrial > Soil > Grasslands ... | reverse complement strand
CCTGAAGGACGGCAGCTTTCACTTGGTTCGCAGTTATGAACGGAAGGGAGACCGGGTGCGCTATTACAGTGTCGAGCGGTCCGCATGGGAAGAAATTCCCACCGAACTGGTGGACTGGGACGCCACAGGTAAGGCCGAAGCCGAGGACACTCGACGCAAGCAGGAAGCCGTTGAAAAAATCCATGCCGCACAGATGGCCGAGCGGGCCGCGGAGCTGGACGTTGACGCCAGCATCGAGCTGGCGCCGGGCCTCTTCTTGCCGCCCGGCGAAGGTCTGTTCGTGGTGGAAGGGCGCACAATCGTGCCGCTCGTGCAATCTACGGCCGTCATTAAGCTCGACAAGAAGCGGTTGCTGACGCAGGTCCTGGTGCCGATTCCGGTAGTACCCACGCGGCACAGAGTGCAGCTTGCAGGCAAGCGAGCCAAACTGCGGCTGACCAGCAGCCAGCCCGAGTTTTATATGCGGACGGCGGAAGCCCGGGAGCCCGAAATGGAGTTGATCCGCGCCGAGGTGAAGGGCGACGCGCGGCAGGTGGAGTTTGTCAGTACCCAGATCACCGGCCAGCAATCCTCACAGAGAAAAACCATCTCGACCCAACGCTGGACTGTCGCCCGGGGAGTTTATCGCTACACATTGAGCCAGCCGCTCGAGCTCGGCGAATACGCCTTGGCGGAAATCCTGCCGGAGGGGATGAACCTGTACCTGTGGGACTTCGGGGTGGACTCACAGGCTTCCGGCCATCCGCAGAACCGCCCGCCGCTGGCCCCGTCGAAGGCCTCGGGAAAAGGTCAACAGAAACAGTAGCCTTGGCGACTCCCGGCTCCCTGGCCGCGCTGCGCTGCCGGCCGTCGAAGGTGTCGTTCGCCTCCGGGAAGGATATGCGAGGTGCGACGTGTCGTTGCGGGAGTTACTCCGGTACTCGCTGTTGAGGCAGCTCTCGATCGGCCGTTTGCAATGCTTCGCTCAGGAGCGCAACAAGTTCCGAGATGGGGAACGGCTTCTGGATCAGGCGGGCGCTGTTGCGGCACAGACTCTCCCGCGCTGAGCTCTCCATCAGATCTCCGGTCATGAAGAAGAAAAGCGGCTTATGGCCTTCAGGTCCGCAGCTCAAACGCTCAAAGATCTCTCTTCCAGAAATGACTGATTGACCGGAGTTGGCCAAGTGCAAGTCACAAAGCACGGCGTCGTAAGTGCGCCCCGTTGCCAGCGTGAGGGCCTGTTGGCCGGTCGCGGCGCAGTCCACAATCACCCCTCGTGCAGAAAGGCCCTCTTCCACCAGCTCGAGAATGCTTTCCTCATCATCTACCACCAGGATCCAACGGCCCTGCAAGGGCGAGGCATTTTGCGCGACTGCTTCTAGGTGGCGCGTCGCGGACCCTGGGGAGAGGGCGGCAGTTCCCCGCTCGTCCCCGGCCGGTGTCCTCGGCGGAATCGAAAGTTTGTCGGCTGGCAGAGAAACGGTGAACATCGCGCCGCCTTCGGGGCGACTCTGGGCCTCGATGTTGCCGCCATGTTCTCGCACGATCGCCATGCAGATGCTCAACCCGAGGCCGGTGCCGCCTCCGGGGCGCTTGGTGGTGAAGAACGGGTCGAAGATCCTCGGCAGCACCTCACGGGGGATGCCCGGGCCGTCGTCCTGGAAAACGACCGAGACAGTGTCCTTGGCGGACCGGACGCGAACGTGCAGGACCCCGCGCTCGCGCTCCCCGCGAATGGCTTGCTCGGCGTTGGTGATCAGGTTCAAGAAGACCTGAATCACCTGATTGGCATCGCCCACTATAGCCGGGATGTCCGGCGCCGGCACGTAATCCACAATGATGTTGTTGGCGCGTAGCGAGTGTTCGTGGAGCTGCAGGGTCCGATGGAGCAGGTCGCTCAACTGCAGCCGTGCTTTGCCGGATGCCGCTGGGCGGGAGAAAGTGAGCAGGTTTTGCACGATGTGGGCCGCCCGGCGGGCTTGGCGATAGGTCAGATCGAGCTGGCGTCGTGTGGTGGCGTCATCGGCGGCTCTTTCGCGCAACAGTTCGCTGGCTCCCAGGATGGCGGTCAAGGGATTGTTCAATTCATGCGCCACGCCGGCGATCATTTGTCCCATCGCGGCGAGTTTTTCTGACTGGATGAGTTGTTGTTCCAGGCGCTCCACCTCAGTGATGTCGCGAGAAGAAGCGATCACCCCTGCAATCTTTCCTTGGGCATCAAACAGCGGGCTGGCGCTGGCACGGAAGAGCCGCCAGTGGCTCTGTTTGTGCTCCATGCGGTATTCGACGATGCCATGCGAACGCTTGCCGGCAATCAATTCGTTGAACAAGTCGAGTAATGCGGAGCGATCTTCCGGATGGGTTCGCTCTCCCAAGCCCTGGCCAAGCAGTTCTTCCGGCTGATAGCCGAGAGATTCCTGGATGCGCGGGCTGACAAAGGTGTAGTGCGCCTGCGTGTCGAGCACGATGATCAGGTCCGGGAAGCTGTCCACCAGGCGGCGGGCGAACTCCTGCTCGGCGTGGAGCTGCTTTTCCATTTGGCGCCGCTGCGTGATGTCTACCAGGGTTCCCTGGTAGCGGGTGACGCGGCCGGAAGGGTCGCGAATCGCCGACGCGGTGTCGAGACAAGTCACCGGCGTACCATCCTTGCGGCGCAGGGTGATCTCCCGGCTGCGCACCGTGCCCTGCCGCCCCAGTTCTTCCAGCTCCGCTATACGCTGGGCTGCGTCCAGAAAGAGGTCCGTGACGTTCACCGCCAGCAACTCCTCTTTGCCGGTGTATCCTAGCATGCAGACCAGTGCGGGGTTGGCGTCGAGAAGCTGTCCCTCCGGCGTGGTGAAGTAAACACCCTCCTGGAGGGTCTCGAACAATTCGGTGAAGCGCGCTTCGCTTTCACGTTGCTTCGTGATGTCCCGCGCTAGCACGCTTAGCCCGAGCACACAGTCGTCTTTGACCATGACGTGAAACATGCAATCGAAATAGCGCACCTCGCCGTCCTTACGCAAACGGACACGGAGCACACCGGACCAGTGGCATCGTTGCAGCAATCGCGGCAAGCCCTTTTCGGCCGCCTGTCGGCCTGAGCCTTCCGGCGTGTCCAGGAACTCGTCCAGCTTGTGGCCGATTATTTCCGAGAACGGCAGGTCAAGCAGCTCGGCGAAGCTGCGATTGGCGGCGCGGATTTCGCCGGTTAAAGACAGGGCAAGCAGTAAATCTTGAAAGGTGTCGATCAGGTCGCGATAATGCTGCTGGGAGCGCGAGATGAGTGCAAAGATCTGTTCGAGCTGCTTCTCGCTGGGCGGCGCTGCGGCGACGCGCTGTTCGAAGCCTCGGAGCAGCCCGCGCAACTCGGCAATTTCACACGTCTTGGACCAGGTGTAAGCGCCAAAAAGAGCCACCAGGATAACTAAGCCGATGGGCAGCGCCTCAAGACGCTGAGGAAGTTCACGGATTCTATCCCAGGACAGCATCGCCAGCGCGGCGGCCAGAAGCACCAGCAGAAGCAGCGCGCAGAGCCAGAGCTCCCCCTCCTTGGGTCCAAGTTGCTCGCGCTTAGACGGGGCAGGCCCTAGCGGGGTGGCGTCTTGTGCGCGGCCCGAGGTGGTGTCCCCTGCAGGGCGTCCTGCACCGGGAGTGTTGCGCGTCTTCATCGCGGGCGGGGTGATTCGGCTTCTCGGAGGGCGGCCGAGAAGCGAGAGGCGATCCCCTGTATTGAGTGTAGGGGTGGAAAATCAAGCGCGGCAATGGGAACCAATGGCCTCATTTCCAGCGCAGCATCACGCCATCAAGCTGTCTCACTGTGGAAGTTGTCCCAGTGATGGACAGACCCGGCGAATGTGGGGCCGTCGAGAACAGGCGAGTCTGCCGGTGCGCTTTCGCCGGCCCAGGATGCAAAAAAAGCGGCTCCGGCCTCGCAAACTCGGCCGGAGCCGCATTACGGTCAGAAATGTGAGATCGAACGAACGGGCGCTTCAAACGTTCGGGGGCCCGAAACCGTGGTTTAGCCTTCGGCGACCGCGCCAGCATCCTTGCGCAGGAAATCGAGCGCGGCGGCCTCCTCCGGGGTTAGCTCGGCAGCCGGGGGCACCGCTTCGGCCGGGGTTGGTGCCGGAATTTCAGTGAGCAGCTCGATGTTGCGGTAACGCTCCAGGCCCGTGCCGGCGGGGATGAGCCGCCCCATGATGACGTTCTCCTTGAGGCCGCGCAGATAGTCCACCTTACCCGCGACGGCCGCCTCAGTAAGCACTCGCGTGGTCTCCTGAAAGCTGGCTGCGGAGATGAACGAGTCGGTCGAGAGGGAGGCCTTTGTGATGCCGAGTAGCAGTGGACGGCCGGTTGCGGGTCGCCCGCTCCCGGCGATCACCCGGTCGTTCTCCTCGCGGAAGCGGAACTTGTCCACCTGTTCTTCGAGCAGGAAGCTGGTGTCGCCGACGTCTTCGACCTTCACCCACCGCATCATCTGGCGGACGATGGTCTCGATGTGCTTGTCGTTGATGTTGACGCCCTGAAGGCGATAGACCTCCTGAATGGAGTTGACCAGGTAGGCTTGGGTGTATTTCTCCCCGAGCACGGCGAGCAGGTCGTGCGGGTTGAGCGGGCCATCGATCAACGGTTCACCAGCCCGCACGCGCTCGCCTTCCTGCACGTTGATATGGACGCCGCGGACAATCGAATACTCTTTCTGCGTCCTACCGTCCTCGCTTTCGACATAGATCTTGCGCTGCCCCTTGCTGATTTCACCGTACTTCACGACGCCGTCGATTTCGCTGATGACAGCGGGGTCGCGCGGCTTGCGAGTTTCAAACAATTCCACCACGCGGGGCAGACCGCCGGTGATGTCCTTGGTCTTGGTGGTTTCGCGGGGGATCTTGGCCAGCACGTCGCCGGGCTGAACCTCGTCGCCGTCCGCCACCATCAAGTGGGCGCGTGACGGCATCAGATACTTCTTGCGCGTGCGCCCGGCCGAGTCGCGGATCAGGATCGTGGGCTGGTGCTTCTCATCGCCGGGAGGCAGTGTGACGACGAGCTGTGCCAGTCCGGTGACTTCGTCCACCTGTTCTTCAATGGTGATGCCCGGTTGCAGATCCTTGAACTGCACGCTCCCGCCAACCTCGGTGAGGATGGAGAAGGTGTACGGATCCCACTCGACCAGGGTCTGACCAAAGGTGACCGGCTGGCCTTCTTCCACGCGAAACCGGGCCCCGTAGACCACGTGGTAGCGTTCCTTTTCGCGGCCTTTCTCGTCCACCACCGCGATCAGTCCGGAGCGGTTCATGGCGATCAGGGCATCGCCACGGCCGCGGACGGTCTTCAGGTCGATGAACTTGACGAAGCCGCTGTTGCGCGCCTCCAGCTTGGACTGCTCGGTGACGCGCGTGGCGGTGCCGCCGATGTGGAAGGTCCGCATCGTGAGCTGCGTGCCGGGTTCGCCGATGGACTGCGCGGCGATCACGCCTACGGCCTCGCCGATCTCGACCATGCGGCCGCTGGCCAAGTTGCGCCCGTAGCAGCGCGCGCAGGCTCCGCGCCGCGATTCGCAAGTCAGCACGGAGCGGATCTTGACGCGCTCGATGCCCGCCGCCTGAATGGCCTTGGCAAGCTCTTCGGTGATCTCCTGATTGACGTCCACGATCAAGTTGCCTTCGTAGTCTTTGATCTTGTCGAGCGAGACGCGGCCCACCACGCGGTCGCGCAGCGGCTCGACTTCGACGCCGGCCTCGATGATCGGCTCGACGTAGATGCCGTCGGCCGTTCCGCAGTCGATCTCGCTGATGATAACGTCCTGCGCCACGTCCACCAGGCGGCGGGTCAGGTAACCCGAATCAGCGGTCTTGAGCGCGGTGTCGGCCAGACCCTTGCGCGCGCCGTGCGTCGAGATGAAGTATTGCAGCACGGTCAGTCCTTCGCGGAAATTGGAGGTAATCGGCGTCTCAATGACTTCGCCCGAAGGCTTGGCCATCAGCCCGCGCATGCCGCTGAGCTGGCGGATCTGCTGCTTGGAGCCACGCGCCCCGGAGTCGGCCATGACGTAGATGGGGTTGATGACGCCTTCTTTGTCCTGCTGTTCGAGCGCCTTGAACATTTCGTCGGCGACCTTCTCGGTGATGTCGCTCCAAATGGCGATCACTTTATTGTAGCGCTCGCCGTTGGTGATGGCGCCGTCCAGGTACTGCTGCTGGACCTTGACCACTTCCTTTTCGGCAGCCTCGACCAGTTTGGACTTGTCGCCGGGGATGACCATGTCATCGATGCCGATCGAGATGCCGGCCTTGGTGGCGTAGAGGAAGCCCAACTCCTTCAGTTCGTCGAGCATCTGCACAGTGCGCTCCTGGCCAAATCGCAGGTAGCAGTACTGCACCAGTTGCTGCACGCCTTTCTTTTTCAGCAGCCCATTGACGAACGGCATCTCCTTGGGCAGGTGGTCGTTGAAGATTACGCGGCCGACGGTAGTGTTGATGAAGTGTCGGTTCAAGCGGATGGGTTCGGTGTGGAGCACGTCCTGGTCGTCGTAGGCCGTGGTCAGGTCGATGGCCTCGCCGGTGTAGCGCAGGCGGATCGGAGTGAGCAGCTCCACTTCGGTCGCCTCCAGCGCCAGAATGACTTCCTCGGCCGAGCCGAAGGCCCGCCCTTCGCCCTTGGCGCCGGGCCTGGACTTGGACAGGTAGTAGATGCCCAGCACCATGTCCTGCGTGGGCACGGCCAGGGGCATGCCGTTGGCGGGGGAGAGGATGTTGTTGGAACTCAGCATCAGCACCGAAGCTTCTACTTGAGCTTCGGGCGAAAGCGGGATGTGCACGGCCATCTGGTCGCCGTCGAAGTCGGCGTTGAACGCGGTGCACACCAGCGGGTGGATGCGGATGGCCTTGCCCTCTACCAGCGTGGGCTCGAACGCCTGAATGCCCAGGCGGTGCAGCGTCGGGGCGCGGTTGAGCAGCACCGGATGCTCGCGGATCACTTCTTCCAGGATGTCCCAAACGATGGGATCTTGCTGCTCGACCATCTCCTTGGCTTGCTTGATGGTGGTGCAGTGACCCGCAGCCTCCAACCGGTGGTAAATGAACGGCTTAAACAGTTCAAGCGCCATCTTCTTGGGCAACCCGCACTGGTGCAGCTTCAGCTCCGGGCCCACCACGATCACCGACCGGCCGGAATAGTCCACGCGCTTGCCCAGCAGGTTTTGGCGGAAGCGCCCCTGCTTGCCCTTCAAGGTATCGGAGAGCGACTTGAGCGGGCGGTTGTTAGTGCCGCGGAGCACGCGGCCACGCCGGCCGTTGTCAAACAGCGCGTCCACTGCCTCCTGCAGCATGCGCTTTTCGTTGCGCACGATGACGTCGGGAGCGTGGAGCTCCATCAGTTTTTTCAGGCGGTTATTCCGGTTGATCACGCGCCGGTAGAGGTCGTTCAAATCGGAAGTGGCGAACCGGCCGCCGTCGAGCGGCACCAGCGGGCGCAGTTCCGGTGGCAGCACGGGGATGACGTCCAGAATCATCCACTCGGGCTTGTTGCCGCTCTTGCGAAACGCCTCGAGCACCCTCAGCCGTTTGGCGTACTTGATCCGCTTCTGGAGGCTGGGGTCGACCTTCATCTTCTCGCGGAGCTCTTCGCTCAGCTTCTCCACGTCCACGCGCTTGAGCAGCTCCTTGATCGCTTCGGCGCCCATGCTGGCGCGAAACTGCCCCACGTATTCCTTCTGCAGCTCGCGGTACTTCTCCTCAGGCAGCATCTCGCGCTCTTTGATTCCGGGGACTTCGCCGGCATCGATGACGACGTAGCCCTCGAAGTAGAGGATGCGCTCGAGGTCCCGCATGCTGATGTCGAGCAGGTAGCCGATGCGGCTGGGCAGGCCCTTGAAGAACCAGACGTGCGAGCAGGGCGAGGCCAGCTCGATGTGCCCCAGGCGCTCGCGGCGTACCTTGCTGAGGGTGACCTCCACGCCGCACTTGTCGCAGATCACGCCGCGGTGCTTCATACGCTTGTACTTGCCGCACAAGCATTCCCAGTCCGTTACCGGGCCGAAAATCTTGGCGCAGAACAGGCCGTCGCGCTCGGGCTTGAAAGTGCGGTAGTTGATCGTCTCCGGCTTGGTGACCTCGCCGTGCGACCAGGAACGGATTTTTTCCGGGCTCGCCAAGCTGATGCGGATGGAATCGAAATCGGCGATCAGGCTGGCGCGGTCATAAGGGCTGCTGCGATACAATGGATATTCCTCCCTGTCCCGAAATCTCGGCTCGGGGCCGTCCCGGTTGGCCGGGAGAAGGAACCCTAAAAGACCCTGTGCCTCCCCGCCGGTCTTCGCCAGGTCGTTCGGCGCGAGAGGGCTGCGGCGGCGGCCTAGTCCGCCACCTTCTCCGCTTGTGGTTTCTGCCGCTTCATCAGTTCGACATCCAGGCAGAGCGATTGCAGCTCGCGCACCAGGACGTTGAACGACTCGGGCACGCCGGGTTCGATGCCAGGCTCGCCCTTCACGATTGCTTCATAGATCTTGGCGCGCCCGTAAACGTCGTCGGATTTCGCTGTCAGCAGCTCCTGCAGGATGTGCGCGGCTCCGTAGGCCTCCAGCGCCCACACTTCCATTTCGCCGAATCGCTGGCCGCCGAACTGCGCTTTGCCCCCCAGGGGCTGCTGCGTGATCAGAGAGTACGGACCAATCGAACGCGCGTGGATCTTGTCATCCACCAAGTGGGACAACTTCAGCATGTAAATGTAGCCGACGGTGACGTCCTGCGCGAACTGGTCCCCGGTCATTCCGTCGAACAGCGTCACCTTGCCGGCGTGCGGCAACCCCGCCACCTCGAGCAGGTGGCGGATCTCGGTCTCCCGCGCCCCGTCGAACACAGGCGTGGAGAATGGGATGCCCTCGCGGAAGCTTTCGGCCAGTTCGAGAAGCCGGTCGTCCTCTAGAGACGCGAGCGACTTCCAGATGGCGGTTTCGGTGAAGACTTCGCGGAACCATTTGCGAATGGCTTCAGCGCGCGCTCCCTGGCTGAGAACGCGGCCAATGCTTCGGCCCAGCTCCTTCGAGGCCCAGCCCAGGTGGGTTTCCAGAATTTGCCCCACGTTCATGCGCGAGGGTACGCCCAGCGGGTTGAGAACGACCTCGACCGGAGTGCCGTCAGGCAGGTAGGGCATGTCCTCTGCGGGCACGATCTTGGCAATGACGCCTTTGTTGCCGTGGCGCCCGGCCATTTTGTCCCCCACGGAGAGCTTGCGCTTCATGGCGATGTAGGCCTTCACTAACTTGATCACGCCCGGAGGCAGCTCATCACCCTTCTTGAGCTTGTCCTTGCGGTCCTCGGTGATTTTGCGCAACACGTCGATCTGCCGCGAGGTCATCTCTTCGATCTCGTCGATCTTCTCGATCAGCAGCGGGTCCTTGTCGGCCAGCTTCAGCCGCTTCAGGTTCCGCGTAGAGACCTTTTCGATAATCTCGCGGGTCAGCGTGGTGCCCTTGGTGAGCAGGCGCTTATTGGTCTTCTCGTCATGCAGGTCGGCGACCAGCTTCTGGCCGCCCAGCAGGTTGGTCAGCCGCTTCAGCCGCTCGTCGGTGAGGATGCGGATCTCGTCGGCCAGGTTCTTTTCCAGCTTGAAGACCTGGATGGCTTCGATGGCCTTGTGTCGCTCGTCCTTTTCCGCGCCCTTGCGGCAGAAAATCTTCACGTCCACGACGGTGCCCTCGATGCCCGGCGGGCAGTAGAGCGAGGCGTCGCGGACGTCGCCGGCCTTCTCGCCGAAGATGGCGCGGAGCAGCTTTTCTTCCGGAGTGAGCGTGGTTTCGCCCTTGGGCGTAACTTTGCCGACCAAAATGTCGCCCGGCCGGACAGTGGCGCCGATGCGGATCACGCCGCTTTCATCCAGGTTGCGGAGGAACGTCTCGCTAATGTTGGGGATGTCGCGAGTGATTTCCTCCGGGCCGAGCTTGGTGTCGCGCGCCTCGATTTCGAACTCTTCGATGTGAATCGAGGTGTAGTAGTCGTCTTTAACCAGTTTTTCGCTGACCAGGATAGCGTCCTCGAAGTTGTAGCCGCGCCAGGGCAGGAAGGCCACGAGCACGTTGCGGCCCAGGGCCAGTTCACCGCGCTCGGTGCAGGGCCCGTCGGCCAGCACTTGTCCCTGGGCGACCCGGTCGCCCACACGCACCAAGGGTTTTTGGTTGATGCAGGTGTTCTGGTTGGAGCGCTTGAACTTGGTGAGGGTGTAGATGTCCGCGCCCACTTCGCGGCTGAGCACGCCGGAGTGGTCGGATTCGACGCGCACGATGATGCGTTCGGAGTCCACCTGGTCAACGATGCCATCGCGCCGGCAGATCACCACCGCGCCGGAATCGCGCGCGGTCACGCGCTCCATGCCAGTGCCCACCAGCGGGGCTTCGCCGCGAATCAGCGGTACGGCCTGCCGCTGCATATTGGAGCCCATCAACGCGCGGTTCGCATCATCGTTCTCGAGGAAGGGAATCAGGCTGGCGGCCACGGAGACCAGTTGCTTGGGCGACACATCGATGTAATCCACTTCTTCGCGCTGTTTCAGCACGAAGTTTCCAGCCTGCCGGCAGTTCACCAGTTCGGTGGTGATCCGCCCGCGGTCATCGAGGGAGGCGTTAGCCTGGGCGATGACGTAGCGGTCCTCCTCCCAGGCTGACAGGTAGAAGCAATAGGGCTCCGAGGTTACTTTGTGGCGCTTCAACTCTGCGTTGACCGATTCGACCTTCTCGCGCTCAGTGATCTCGCCGGCCTTGAACTCGCTGTCGCCGGCGTTGACCACCTGTACGTAGTCCACCACGCGCCCGCCCTTCACCTTGCGGTAGGGGGACTCAATGAACCCGAAATCGTTGATCCGCGCGTAGCAGGAAAGCGAGCTGATGAGACCAATGTTCGGACCCTCCGGTGTCTCAATCGGACAAATGCGGCCGTAGTGCGTGGGGTGGACGTCGCGAACCTCGAATCCAGCGCGTTCGCGCGACAGTCCGCCCGGCCCCAGGGCCGAGAGGCGGCGCTTGTGCGTGATTTCGGATAGCGGATTGGTTTGGTCCATGAACTGGCTGAGCTGGGAGCTGCCGAAGAACTCACGGATCGCGGCCATGACGGGCTTGGCGTTCACCAGGTCGTGCGGCATGGCCGTGGACATTTCCTGGTAGACCGACATCTTTTCCTTGATGGCGCGTTCCATGCGCACCAGACCGATGCGGAACTGGTTCTCGAGCAATTCACCGACCGCGCGAACGCGCCGGTTGCCCAGGTGGTCGATGTCGTCCACCGTGCCGATGTTCTTGCGCAGCTTCAGCAGGTAGCGGATGGCGGCGACGAAGTCGGAAGGATCGAGCGTCCGCGTGTCGAGCGAGGTTTCCAGGCCAAGCTTAATGTTAAACTTCAGCCGACCCACCTTGCTGAAATCGTACTTGCGCGGGTCGAAAAACATCCCGTTGAACAGTGCCGTGGCCGTTTCCAGGGTCGGCGGGTCGCCTGGACGCAGCTTGCGGTAGATTTCAATTAGCGCCTCGCGCGCGGAGTGGACGGAGTCCTTCTCGAGCGTGCGGCTGAGCACCAACCCGACGTCGTCCCGCTCGGGGAAGAAGACGTCCACCTCGGTGATACCGGCCTCGGCCAGCGCGGCCCACAGATCGGGGGTCAGCGGTTTGTTGGATTCCAGGATTACTTCGCCGGTCTGGCGGTTGACCAGGTCGGCCACGGTGAAGGCGCCTTCCAGGTCCGCGACAGAAACCTTGGCCTGCGTGACGCGCGCCTTGTTCAGCTCCTTGTAGAGCGCCTCAGTGAGGCGCTTGTGCGCGCCCACCAGCACCTCATCGGTGCGCGGGTGCTTGATCTCGTGCGAGAGCTTGCGGTCGATCAGGCCTTCGGAGACGTTCCAGAAAAGCTCTCGCTCGCGCAGCGTGATCCGCTCCACCTGGTAGAAAGTGCGCAGGATTTCTTCGTTCGACTTCATCCCCAGCGCGCGGAGAAAGATCGAGCCCAGAAACTTGCGCTTGCGGTCGATGCGCACGTAGAGGATGTTTTTGGTATCGTACTCGAACTCCACCCACGAGCCGCGATAGGGAATGATCTTGCCCAGGAAGTAGGTCCGATTGTTGGCCGACTCGTAGAAGACTCCCGGCGAGCGGTGGAGCTGGCTCACAATCACGCGCTCGGTGCCGTTGATGGTGAAGGTGCCATTGTCCGTCATCAACGGGATATCGCCGTAAAAGACCTCCTGCTCCTTGATGTCTCGGATGTTCTTGGCGCCCGTGTCCGGATCCTTGTCGTAGACAGTCAGGCGGATGGTGACTTTGAGCGGCGCGGAATAGGTCATGCCGCGCTCCTGGCACTCGTTGACGTCGTATTTGAGCTGCATGGCCACTGGGTCGCCGCACTTGTTGCAGAAGGTGGGCGTGTTCTTGTTGAAAGTGCCGCACTTCGTGCAGATCACGTCCCCGGTCTTGTAGGGATTGGTGACCACCGAAGCGCCACAGTTCCGGCAGGTGGCCCGCAAGTGATGCAGCCCCTTCAGGTTGCCGCACTTGCATTCCCAGTTGCCAATCGAGTAGTCCACGAAGTCCAGTTGTGATAGCCCGCGGAAATCCTGAATCGGGAAGACCGAGGTGAACACCGATTGCAGCCCGGTGTCTTCTCGCTCGCTGGGCAACTGGTCCATCTGCAAGAAGCGCTGGTAGGACTTCTTCTGGACCTCGATCAGATTGGGAATCTGGATGGTGCTCTGGATCTTCGAAAAGTCCAGCCGTTCACGTTCCCGGAAATGATGATTTCCATTCTGCATGCTGTTTTACCTCATGCCCGTGCGCTTGGGTCCGGACAGAAAGCGACGCGCTGTGCCCTGCTGCGGGCGGAGCGAGGCACAAAGAGACACAGCTGCCGTCGGTGTCCACCCCACGCCTGGGGAGAGCACGTTCTCGGTTTCTGAATCCCGGCCGAAAGCTTGCGTATGTGAATCCCTCAGTTGCGCCCAGCCCGGGGCGGAGCAGGCTGCGCCTTCCCCGCTGAAACTACTTGATCTCGACTTTGGCGCCGACCTCTTCAAACTTCTTCTTGATCGCCGCCGCCTCGTCTTTGTTCACGCCTTCTTTGATCGGCTTGGGCGCACCATCGACCAGGTCCTTGGCTTCCTTCAGCCCAAGGCTGGTCACTTCGCGCACCGCCTTAATCACGTTAATCTTGTTGGCACCGACGTCGGTCAGCACGACCGAGAATTCGGTCTTTTCCTCCGCCGGAGCCGCTCCGGCCCCCGCACCGGGACCTCCGGCCATCACCACCGGAGCAGCCGCGGCCGCGGAAACGTTGAAGGCCTCTTCCATTTTCTTGACCAGGTCGGCGGCCTCCAGCAGCGTCAGTCCCTTAATTTCATCCAGAATTCCTTCCACCTTGTTAGCCATTGCTGTTCTCCTCCAGGATTGTGCGAACTTGTTCTACTGGGCCGTCCCGACAGGGTCGGGACCCGAGCCGCCAGCCCCAAACTTGTCGGCCTTGACCGCCTCGTTGAGCGTCACCACCAGATTTCGAGAAACCGCGGCAAGCGCGGTAGCGATTCTCTGCGCCGGCGCTTGCAGCAGGAACATAATCTTGCTGATCAATTCGTCTTTGGAGGGCAAGTGGGCGAGCTGCTGGATCTCCTCGATCGAAAGCACCCGCCCCTGGACTACGCCCGCCTTGAACCGGAAGGCCGGAACGTCCTTGGCCACCTTGGTCAGCACTTTGGCTAGCGCCACCGGGTCCGTGGCCGTATAGGCAATCGAGTTCGGGCCGGTCAGGTTTTTCAGCAGGGGCTCGGCCGGAGTGCCCGCGGCAGCGCGCTCGGCCAGCGTGTTCTTGACTACGCGGTAGCTGCCGCCGGCAGCCTGCACCGCGCGCCGGAGCTTAGTGTCCTCCTCGACCTTTACCCCCTGGAAGGTGGTCAGAATGACCGTCGAGACCTTGGCCAGGGCGGTCTTCAGTTGGTCCAGGTCCTGTTGTTTTTCGCTACGCTTTTTCATCTTTCGGCTCCGCTAAGCGGCCACGGCCACTGCCGCTTCCACTTCGGCTGGGTCAATCAGGATCCCCGGCCCCATCGTTGAGGTGAGCGTGACCCGCTTCACGAACTTGCCTTTGGCCGCCGCCGGCTTGGCCTTTAGTATGGCAGCAATCAGTGCTTGGGCGTTTTCTGCCAACTTTGCCGCGTCAAAGCTGATCTTCCCGATGGGCGAATGGATAATTGCAGTCTTGTCCAAGCGGAACTCGACTTTGCCGGCCTTGATCTCCTTCACCGCGCGCGCGACCTCGAAGGTCACCGTCCCAGTCTTCGGATTGGGCATCAGCCCTCGCGGCCCCAGCACCTTGCCCAGCTTCCCGGCGGACTTCATCATGTCCGGGGTGGCGATTACGGCCTCAAAGTCGGTCCACCCCTCCTGAATCTTCTGTACCATGTCCTCGCCGCCGACAAAGTCCGCACCTGCGTCTTGCGCCTCGCGTACCTTTTCCCCGCCGGCGATGACCAGCACGCGCTTTGATTTGCCCAGCCCGTGCGGCAGCACTACTGTGCCGCGGACCATCTGGTCGGAATGCTTGGGGTCCACGCCCAAGTTCACTACCAGTTCGACGGTCTCGTCGAACTTGGCGAAGTGAGCCTTCTTCAAGACTTCGGCGGCTTCCGCCAGCCGGTAGGGGCGCGCCTCCACCTGCTTGCGGGCTTTCTCGGTGTTTTTTCCGACCTTGCGAGCCATCTATTTCTCCTCTAGCCCTCCACCTCAATGCCCATGTTGCGCGCGGTACCCATCACGGTGCGGACGGCGGATTCGAGATTGGTGGTGTTCAAGTCCACCAGCTTGGTCTGGGCGATCTCTTCGACCTGCTTTTTCGTCACCTTGCCCACCTTGATGCGGTTGGGCTCGGCGGAGCCCTTCACGATGCCGGCGGCGCGCTTGAGCAGTTCGGAAGCCGGGGGGGTCTTGGTGATAAAGGTAAAGGTGCGGTCGCTGTAGATCGTCACCAGCACCGGTATGATCATCCCCTCGGGTTCCTTCGCCGTCTTCGAGTTGAACTGCTTGCAGAAATCCATGATGTTGACGCCGTGCGGGCCCAGCGCTGTGCCCACCGGCGGCGCTGGGGTCGCTTTTGCCGCCGGCAATTGCAATTTCACCTGTGTTTGAACTTTCTTGGCCATTTCGATCCCTCTGGGAAGCTAGCCAGGGGCCCCTGCGCAAACGCCCCCTAGGCGACCTTCTCCACCTGCGCGAAATCCAGTTCCACGGGCGTTGAGCGCCCGAAGATAGTCACCGAAATCTTGAGCGTGCTGCGTTCGGAATTGACTTCTTCGACCACGCCGGTAAAGTTGGCGAACGGGCCTTCCACGATGCGCACCTGCTCGTTGCGTTCGAAGACGAGTTTCGGTTTGGGCTTGTCGGCCGAAGTGGTCACTCGGTGCAGGATGTTCTCGACTTCCGTTTCACTCAGCGGCGAAGGCGTCTGGCCCGCGCCCACAAATCCGGTTACACGGGGCGTAGACCGCACCACGTGCCAGGTGTAATCGTCCATTTCCATTTCCACCAGCACGTATCCGGGGTAGAACATTCTCGGCGAGATGACCTTCTTCCCCCCGCGCACCTCCACCACGTCTTCCGTGGGAATCATCATCCGCCCGATCTTGTCCTGCAGTCCGAACGCCGCCACGCGGCTCTCCAGGCTCTCCTTCACCTTCTTCTCAAATCCGGAGTAGGTATGGATGATGTACCACTGCTTGGCCATTGCCATCCCGTTCCCCTAATGCTTGAAAAGCTTGTACACCTGCCGCACCGCGTAGCCCACCGCGCCATCCACGGCGAAGAAATAGAACCCAAAGAAGGCCACGGTAGCGATCACCACCATGGTGGTGGCTACCACATCGTCTCGACTGGGCCAAGTCACCTGCTTCATCTCCACACGCACTTCGTGCAGAAACTGCCGGAAGCGTCGCGGGTATTCAGTTATCCGCTGAATCGGCCCCGGCATCTGAAACGAAGGTGCGCCACCCTGTGCTTCTTCGTTCTTAACTTTTGTCACTTGCGTGGACATCGGTTCTCTCGTCTTTGCTCCATTCTGCTTTCTTCGGCCTAGCCCCCATTCCCCGCGCTTGGCTCCTCCGTAGAAGCTGGCAGGGGAGGAGGGATTCGAACCCCCACATCCGGTTTTGGAGACCGGCGGTCTACCGTTGAACCTACTCCCCTATTTCACCTCGCGATGCGCCGTGTGCTTGCGACACGTGTTGCAAAACTTCCGCGTTTCCAACCGGTCGGCATGCTTTTTTTTGTTCTTGGTCGTCGTGTAATTTCGGTTTTTGCACTCGCTGCACTGTAGCGTGATGATTTCGCGCATTCTTGGACCTTTACTCGAGAATGTCGGAGACGGCGCCGGCGCCGACGGTGTGGCCGCCTTCGCGGATGGCAAACCGCAGCCCCTTCTCCAGGGCCACCGGGGTGATCAACTGAATCTCCATCGACACGTTGTCTCCCGGCATCACCATCTCCACCCCCGACGGCAGCTTCACGTCTCCGGTCACGTCCGTGGTGCGAAAGTAGAACTGCGGCCGGTACCCGGTGAAGAACGGCGTGTGTCGCCCGCCCTCTTCCTTGGTGAGAACGTACGCCTCGGCCTTGAACTTGGTGTGCGGCGTGATGGACCCTGGCTTGCACACCA
>Ga0209804_1001272_pt1 | contig 16647 bp, 14 predicted proteins | sample GraSoiAngelo_139_FD_185896 | JGI IMG/M metagenome (GOLD analysis project Ga0209804, IMG submission 185896) | Grasslands soil microbial communities from the Angelo Coastal Reserve, California, USA - 14_0929_12_20cm (SPAdes) (version 2) | ecosystem: Environmental > Terrestrial > Soil > Grasslands ... | reverse complement strand
CACAGCCCCAGAGCGGAACCCTGGAGGGTCGCCAGGGCAGAAAACGCGTTGTATTTCAGAAGGAGAAGCCCATCTCAGCCTGATAACTTCGCGGGGTCACGATATCGTGCTCCCAAGGCATTTGCTCGTGTTCGTGAGCAAACGCTGAGGCCCGCAAAGATTCAGAACTCCAACCGCGCTTGAAACGCGATCATGCGTGGAGAGCTGTCGCCGCCCAAACCGACGCCGAGCAGGCCGGTGGGCGGAGAGACGGTGTAAGTAAGCGCTCCGAACCCAGTCTGGGTAGAAGGCTTTCCTGGAATGCCGGCCAGCACCATGTTTGGCAGCCCAAAATTCGGATGGTTGAACACATTGAAGAACTGACCTTCGAGCCGAAGTTTTAAGCGCTCGCCCAAAGGAAACCATTTCGTAAGCTGGAAATCGCTCCAGAGGAAATTGGGACCGCGCAAAGCGTTGCGGCCTAGGTTTCCGAACTGGCAATTCTTCAGGCTTTCGCCGCCATTGCAATCGCCTGTGCCAGGGTCAACGGTGGACACAAAGGCGCGCGCATTGAGCCACTGAATTGTGCCTGGTTGCGTCACACCGGGAATCGCATGGTGGTCATAAAGCGGTACGCCAGCAACGATTCCTGCGAACTGCGGCCCACCACCCTGCAGGATGCCGCTTCCTTCCGCCGAATAGGACGTGCTGAGCACGGAAAACGGAACGCCACTGTGCCAGAAGGCGCTTCCGGACACTTGCCAGCCGTTCAACGCGTATCCGAGCCGGTGACTCCGGACTCTGATCGGCAACTGATAAACATATTGAGCATTGAGATTGTGTCGGATGTCGTAGTCGCAAGGGCCATAATTGCGAGCCAGCTCTCCCGGAAGAGGGGAGAGGATCGCGCCTGCGGAAAACTGCAGGAATCCGCCGTTTGAAACTTCGTCCATGCACCGGCTGAAAGTGTAGTTGACCTGTCCCTGCAGGCCATGTCCGAGTCGTTTCATGGCGGTGAGTTGAAGGCCGTTGTAGTGACTGTTCGCGCCGGTGGAAAACTGTGTCACGGCACCAAACCTTGGATCTTTCGGCTGGAGGTACGGAAATGGAGCAAAACAGCCTTGGCAAACCGTCTGATAACCGTTCACTTGCGTCAAATATGGTTGGTTCACCGCACGCGTCCCGACATATTGCGCTTGCACACTGGCCGTACTTCCGAACTGATGTTCGATCCCCAGGCTCCACTGCATGAAGTACGGCGCATGGAGTTTACCGTCCGGCACCGCCGTGATCTCTACTGGCGGAAGGCATGTTGTAGAGCTTGCTTGTGGAGACGCACATGAGAGTTCGCCTTGGGGAAAACCGACACTAAACGCTTGGTCTGCGGCGACAGTTGCATCTACCGCGCTGTTGGGCACTCCCGGCGCAATGGCCGTTCCGCCGACCGTGCCCCGCAGGCCTCCTTGGAAGGTCCTGACATACGGCGGATTGGCGTCAATGATGTCAGCAACACTGCCAGGGAGGATGTCACTGAAGAGGCCGAAACCAGTGCGGAGTATGGAATTGGGTGCAAACTGCCACGCGATCGCTGTTCTCGGTTGCAAGATTGCAAGTGGTGTGGAAGCGAACAGCTTCCCAAGATGAGTTTGGATGGCGGCGTTCAGCGGCTGATTCACATCATGCGAGATGGAATCGAAAGAGCCACGAAGACGGGCGATGTGCTCGTGAGGATTCAATGGATTGGAATTCAACGTATGGCGGATACCGAAGGTCCAGGTCAGTTTCGGAGTCACTTTCCACGTGTCTTGCGCGTACAAGTCCAAATTGAGGAAGTTGAAAGGCTCGTTGGCCGAAAGGGGAAAAGTCTTCGTCGCGGTGGTCGCCACTCCATAGATGAATTGCGGCAAGGTGCTGTAGGTGACCGTGGGAACCGTCCCTTCGCTGAAATTGTAGTCATTCAGTCGAAAGACTCTGGTGTTCGTTCCAAACCTGAGCTCGTGAGCCCCACGGCTCCACGCGAGATTGTCATTGATGAAGAACCGAGAGGCGCGTCTTCCTTGGACCCAAGTGTTGTCGAGTCCCCCGAGTGTGGTGAAGGGCGCATTTGCACCGCTGCCTTGCAACACAATCGGAAATGCGGCTAGCGTTTTCTGGAAATCGGCGGGACCGAACAGGCTCTCATACCAGGAAAACCCCGGATTGAAATAGTTCACGAGGTTTTGGGAGAAGACATGCGTGTAGCCCGCCGCGAATGAATAGAGGGGCTGAGAAGAGATTGCGTTGAACAAAGGGTTGATGGGATCGGTGTAGGCAGCCTGTAGCCCGTTGTCCGTCTGGAAGCGAAACCAAGCCATGTTTTTGACATCAATGTTGTAGTCGATGCGAACTGTCTGCACTTGCTCGTGGTCACCACTGGAGTGCGAAACACTCTGCCGGTTGGCGCAACCATTTCCGCTCGGCGGGCTGCCCGCTGCTGGACTGCCGTCCGAATTGAACGGACACCCGAGAACCGCGAGCGGCGTTCCGCTGGTATTTCCATACAGTGAAAACATCTTCTGATAGAAGGACACCAATTGCGGTGCCGGCTGATACGTCGATCCATTCACGGAATCAGTCCCACCCAAGGGAAGTTGCTGCAAAACGTAGTTTTGAAATGCCGGAGTCGGAACGGTTGTGGCCGTGACGATGGGCAGTGCAATGCGAACCCATTCGCTATCGAAGAAGAAAAAAAGCTTGTCGCGTACAATCGGGCCACCCAAACTACCTCCAAAATGATTCACGGTTGAACGTGGCTTATGATTTCCCGGCGTCGCATTCGTGAAATAATTCGCCGCATTCAGTATCGAACCGTTCCAGATCTCGTAGAGATTCCCGTGAAACTGGCTCGTCCCGGACTTGGTGACGTAGTTCACCTGGGATGCTCCGTATCGCCCTTGGTCTACAGAGTAGGAAAGAGTGTTGACGGTGACCTCTGAAATCGAATTCAGCCCAAGCACGAGATTCGTCGAGAGGCCGCTATTAAGGTTCGTAAGCGGGTCGTTCGTTTCGAGTCCGTCTACGATGTAGCCGTTGGAGAGCGCCGGGAGCCCGTTAAATTGCACGTTGCCATACCCGTTCGTGCCGCCAACGAAATCATTGCCGCTGCCCGCCGTATTGATGAGGGCGCCTGGGGCAAACTGCAACGGGTAAGTTAAGTCGCCGCCTGGATTCGGAAGGTTCTCCAGCGCCTGCGCATTCAGATTTGTGGATGTGTTTGCGTTTCCAGGATTGAGGAGTGGAGGTGCAGCACTTACTTCAAGCGTCTGCTTTGATTCAGCGACTCTAAGAGTGAAATTGACCGTCTGCTTCTGGCCCAGGCCCGAAAAGACATTGTCGTTCTGCTGCAGTGCGAAGCCTTCCGCTTCCACTTTGACCGAATAAGTACCCGGCTTTAGCTGCGGAAAATTGAACCGGCCCTCATCGTCGGTCTTGGCACTTCGCTGTAGGCCGGTCTCCCGATTCGTAATTTTCACCGTGGCCCCGGGAATGGCCGCAGTGGTTGCATCCGTCACTTGGCCGACGATGGCGCTGGTGGTCTCTCCCTGGGCCAATGCCAGAGTTGCAACGGCAAGTAGAAGTGAGCCCGCGAAAAGGAGTCTAAAGAAGAAGGTTGAAATCATAAGTGCTCCGCGTAAATTTCCAAAAGTACTCGGCGTCCACCCAAAGCGGTTTCCCAACCCTTGCTGGAGACCCACATCGAATTGGTTCCGCCGGGCCGGCACCAGGGGCCGGGTGGCCGAGGATCCCAGCACTCCGGTCCCCAGGCCGCCTTGCCTGCTGGCGCTAATGCACCTCGCCGCTCTCATCCAAATCCCAAAACAAGTCCCAGAAGTTTTCGCAGTCCAGAAACTCGATGCCGATTTCTTGGCGTCTGCCAAGTTCGCGCCGCCGCCATACCACCCGCGCCTTTGCCTGGCGGCCAGTGTCCGTCCGCACCACAAGGAGTATTTCGCCGGGCCTGAGCGGATGGCGGCACTCGAGCAACGCGCCACCGGAGCTTAAATGTTTCGTTCGTGTCTGCTCCTCCCAGGCGCAGCCCGGCTTTTCCCAGCGCAGCTGCACTGGGATGGAAGCTGCAAATCGCGGCCTCTGCCGCAGATGACGGAAGAGATCGGTGGCTCGCAGCAGAATATCGAGCAGTTGGTCTCGCTCCAGGCTTTTCAATTCCTTGCCGTTGAGCGCAAGGTCTGCCACTTGCAGAGAACACTCAGCCAGGAACTGGCGCACCGATTCCGCGGTCCTGTGGTTGGCGGAAAGCCTGTCTTCCTGCCAGCGCCTGCATTGCTCGAGTTGCTCCTGGCAAGTGAAAAGGAAGTGCTCGCGGCAGAGAGAGCGGATCTGCAGTGACGCAGCGGCTGGCTGCTCGCAGCCTTGAACGCTGCATCCCACCGGTTCCGTCATTGCTGTAACGCTTGACATCGTGGTTTTAATCTACATGAATTTATATCATTAACCCATGTTAACTGTCAAGGGTTTTTTGGTGACGAAGTTTCGTGCCCAGAGGACGAACAGATAACCTGGCTCCGGACGCGGACGCGAGGGCGATCTAACCCGCATTCGTGGCCTGTATTCACTGTGGTGTGCGGCTACGCGCGAAGGCGTAAGCGCGGGCCGAGCACACATCGCGAACGCCAGCGCAAACGAAAAATTATGTGCGGTGACGCGCTGGCCTTGCGGATTTCCACATTTTGCACAAGCGGCTTTTCTGGCGCGCACAGGGCCATCTCTCCCTCACGCAGCGCATGCACCGATGGCTTCTCGGAATTGGCCGTTGTGTTCTTAGACTGGCCCCAGGAAAATGCGCGCACGCGAAAAATTCGGATCCATGGCCAGCGTGTTCTGCAGTTGTTGGATCGCGCCGTCGTGCCCCGACAGATGGAGTTGCCAGCCGTGGTCCGTGCTGAGGATGAGCGAGAACGGGCACAGATCCTGGCTCAGGGTGTGCCCATGGAGTTGGCGCGGTGCCGTTTGCAGGTGACGTAGCTTGGCTGGAGTGGTGGACCAAGTCAAGTGCGCGTGAATTGCTGCTCGGCTCCGGGGTAGGTTCCGCTCGTGCGAGTTGCGCAGAAACAGGTGCAGCCGCCGGCGTCGTGCGTGGGAACCCAGTGACCACGCCCCGCGCCAGCGGCTGCAGACTGACTACCTACTCCTTATTCCAGGAAGTTCGGGGTTGCTACACGCACACCGTTCGTGCTCGAACGCTGCATCCCACCGCTTCCGTCATTGCTCTAGCGCTCGACATCGGAGTCTAGGTTAATCGACATGAATGTATATCATTAACCTATGTTAACTGTCAAGGAGTTTTTTGGGGGGCGGCGGTTCGTGCACCAGGGGACGAACAGATAACCTGGCTCCGGAGGCGGACGCGAGGGCGGGTCTAACCCGCATTCTCGGCCTGTATTCACTATGGTGTGCGGCTCCTGCGGTGTTGCGCAGAAACAGGTGCAGCCGCCGGCGTCGTGCGTGGGAACCCAGTGACCACGCCCGCGCTAGCGGCTGCAGACTGACTACCCCCTCCTTATTCCAGGAAGTTCGGGGTTGCTACACGCACACCGTTCTTGCCAACAGCCGGAATCCGTAATGTGTCCTGCACGGAGTTTCCGGTGCCGTCGGCGAGTACAGTGTTGGCGTTGCCAATCGACCCGTTGGGGACAAACAACTCGGGGTGATCGAATGGAGCCTGGTCCAGCCGAACACGCTCGTCGGTGAGCGCCTTCAGGAACGCCACCAACGCCGCTTTGTCCTCTCGACTCAGGCCGAGGTTCTTGATCCGGTCACTCAGGACGGCTGCGTTCTCCTTGGCGAAGTCCCCACCGCGGCTGTAGAAGTCCACCACCTGTTCCAGCGTGGCCATGCCGCCGTTGTGCATGAACGGCCCGGTGAGTTCTACGTTCCGGAGACCGGGTGCCTTGAAGGCGCCTTGCGCGCGAGCCGGGTTGCCTGCCGAGAGGGGCAGGTTGAGCGGCCCGATCGAGGCACCGATGCCCAGGTCGTCGTTGATGCGGCGAACACCGGTGTTGAAGAATCCGGTATCAGAATCGTCGCTGACGAGGCCCTTGGCTTGCACATTCGACACCGAGGCTGCGGTTGTTTCGGCGCCACCGTGGCACTTGGAGCACTGTCCCTTGCCGGTGAAAATGCCCATGCCACGTTGCTCCTGGGCAGTTAGAGCACTTCTATTCCCCTCCAGGAACTGATCCACGCGGGAATTGTCGGAGACCAGCGAGGCCATGTATTCCTGGACGGAAAGCCCCCAAATGAGGGAGAAGTTGACCTCCATCATCGAGAACCGGTCCTGCGCTGCAGATGCCCCGGCTGGCAGGACTGTGAGGCTGCCATCCGGGTTGATCTGGATGACACTGCTCGAGTCCCACCACTCCGATTGTATGGCAGCGCGGATCATCGCATCGTACTTCGACTTGAGGCCCGTGCCGGGTGCCGCGCTGAGGGAGGCCAGCGCGCTATCGTCGGGGGCGACGTGCTGCAACGCTAGCGCTCGAGCGGCCACCATCTTCCGGGCTAGGAGCACGAAGGTGCGGCCCGCAAAGGACATCTCGAAGTCGCTGAGCGGCGGACCAACGGCCTGCGACGCCAGAGAGGAGTTGTTCAACGCCAATTCGGGGTGCGAGCCGTCGATCAGGCTCACGAGCTGCGGTGCCTGGCCGGGAGCCGCGACCCGAAGGACTTTGGCTCCGGGGTCGAGTTTCCCGATGGGATTCACACCGTTGAATTCATTCCGGGCGCGGCCGTCCCAGAAGTTGCGGAAGTTGAACACGGCGTTGATCATCGTCGGGGTGTTCCGTGGCTCCACCCGCCGGACGTTCACGCCGTTGACGCTGAAGATCGGGTCGGTTACAGAGATCCCGGCGTCGGCCGCATTTCCGACGATCACATTCGTGAAGTTGAAGTTCCGGACACCTTGGGAGGACACGATGTCGTTGGTGTCGAACAGAACTGCGGAGTTTTGATCATTCGGATTCGCCAGTCTGTGGAGTGGGAAATCACTGGCTTTTAACTGGAAGTTGGGACCGCCCAACTGGAGGGTAGGATCAGGTGGGACAGCCCGCAATCCCGGGTCGATCTGGTTCTTCGACCGGCTGTCGGCTCCAGCATGGAAGTGGCAACTGGCGCAGGACTGGCCGTCACTGCCGACCTGCTGGTCCCAGAACAGGGCTTTACCAAGAGCGATGGCCGCTTGCTCGTCCTTGATGAACCGGGCGAGGTTGGCGGGGCGCGGAACGGCAACGGTCTTGAGCGAGGCCAGGCCATTGCCACCACCGCCATCAGCTAGCGTAACCGAAGGGTGCTGCGCGCCCACAACCAACGCTGCCGCGGCCAGGACCGCGAGAGCCAAGATTGCGGCGGAGCTTACAGATTTGCTGTTACGTCTACGTGTGTAGACGCTGGCTGGAGTCTTAAAGCGCATCTTTCACCTCATTAGAGAAGAGATTCAAATAGAAGCGGGGTGTTCTATAGGGGGGACTTGCTTAAGACAGATGAATTGTAACCATTAACTGCCATTAACTGTCAAGCCTTTTTTATAAACCTACATTCTTAGTGTGTATTCACAGTGGTGTCTTAGATAGATTAGTGTCACCTAACATGTTTCTCGTTGTTCAGTAATACTACGTCTGTAAAATGCCAGATCCACTGGATTGCGTTCCTGGTCGCCTTATGGGAGCTTGTCGCTACGGTTCGCACTGGACAACCTGCGAGGTTATTATGAAGATCAGTACTTCCCGCGGTGGGAATCTGTATTGGCCCCCGAGCAACCTGAGAAAGAAGCAGCCCCGCCCCCTTCCTTCGGTACGGTTCCAACGGCCGTGGCAGCGACATAGGGCCCGGAGCTCGCCGTTGTGCAGCCCCGACGACCCCAGCCGGTGCTTCCGCCGCCCGCGCTGACGAACGAAGCCATTACCAATGACTTGATTGCCGACGACAGACATTCAAATTCGATCCCCAGAGGGTGACGGACAATGTACACTGCAAATTACCAAGGGGCGGCTGGCGTGGCTGTAGTCGCCGTGCTCGCCCTGCTGTACGTTTTGCCCGCATTAGTAGCCTGTATCAACAGAAGAAAGAACGCCGGGGCGATTCTGTTGCTCAATCTCTCGCTCGGCTGGACGTTTCTCGGCTGGGTGTTGGCCCTGTTCTTGGCGTGCACGCCCGACGACAGCGTAGCCCAAGCATCAACGCCCATGCCGCAGGCGCTAGCGTTCGCTCGGCCGGCCGTGAATGGGGCCAGAAACACTCACAAGACCGCCCCAGAAGAGTCGAATGCAGAAAATGAAGACGCGTTTGCCGCGCCGGGCCGCTTGATATTAGTGGAAGGGCCCGCGCCGGGATCGCCCGTGCAGTTCCCTGAAGCAAATTCGCCTCTGGAAAAATAACGAAGCAAATGCGGAGATGACATTTCTTGAAGCCCCTCGCGGCTGCCGGAAAGGACACAAGCTGGTGAGAGATGATCTTGCCGACTGGGAAGCACAGTGTAACAACTTGGCTCAAACTTAGCCTTCTGACCAGCAGATTTTCCCGCCGCCGAAGGCTTAGTCTTTAACTCGTCCGAAATCTCCTGACTCCTCCCCCAACCTCACTCACTCACTCACTCACTCACTCACTCACCATCTCGAAGGGGAGGAGTCTCAGTAACGAGAACCATGCAGACCATAGCCCCAGCTCCCGCGCGAACCGTTGGACAGAACGCTCCCCTGCGCGTACCTCCTAGAGCCATCCAGGGCCGTGCTATAGATTGTTTCCTTGTTGTCTAAATAGCGAGCCTAGGGGCCCGCCGCACTGAGGTAACCTGGCTGAAGGAGAGCTTTAGCCCGCATTCTTGGACTGTATTCACTATGGTGTTAGTCCTAGATTAACGTCTCTTAATTTCCTCTCTGTTTTCAGTAGTAGTACGGCCGGAAAATGCCAGATCCACCGGATTGCGCCTCTGCTCGTATTATGAGATTTTCTTGCGACGCCCCGCAGGAAACGCAAGCGCCATGCAGATCACAGTCCTAGCGTTTGGAATCTGTCTTGATCCCCGCAACCCGAGAAAGAAGGCACCCCTTTTCTCCGGCGCAGCTCCAACCGCCATGCAGCGATCTAGAGGCCCGTGGCTCGCTGGCCCGTAACCAAGACTTCAGGCGGAGCTTCCTCCCGCGCTGACGAACCAAGCCATTTCCAATGACTGGCGTTTGGCGACAACAGACATTCAATTCGACCTATAGAGGAGGGGGAGGATGATGTACACGGAATATTATCAAGGGGCGGCCCAAGCGGCTGAAATCACCGGGTTCGTCGTGGTGTATTTGTTGCGAATGGACCGGGTGGACGCCGCTGAGAAAATTGCTCAGGAAGCCTGCGAGCGCAATCCCGAGTCCGCCCTGCTCCATTTGCTCCTGGCCAACGTTCACATTCGGAAGCACGACTACCCTGCGCTCTTGCAGGATCTGGACGCCTTCCTGAAGCTTGAGCCAAAAGGCCTAACGAGTGAGCAAGTTCGCCAGACACGCGAGAAACTCCAACGGGCCCTGGCCAATGCTCACCGCGCGCCTCTTGCCGAAGCGCCCAAGCGCTGACCCCACTTTGAGTTGACTGTTCCGCAGGAGACTGCGCAAGTGTGCCGCGCCAAAGCGCCAGCCCGAAAAAAGACCAGCGGATCACCGGGTGGGTCCTCTCATCGAGAAGCACTCTGCGGTAGACACGCGCTCCCCATGTTTTGTGGTGTCTGGAATCGGAACACACTTCGGTCCCACTGAACGCGCTCATCGGTGAGCGCCTTCCTGAACGCCGCCAACGCCCCTTTTCGTCCGCACCCAAGTCGAAGTTCTTGACCCGATCACTGCGCAGGACCACGTTCTCACTGGCGAAGTCCCCACCGCGGCTCTGGAAGAGTCCAGCACCTTTTCCAGCGTGGCCAATACGGCCTTTGCGCCAAGGGAGGCTCAGACACAAAGGTCTTGACAGTTAATCGTAGTTAATGGTATTAATGTACGTACATTAAGACCAGGGGAAGAAAATGGAGACGATAGATTATCAAGGGGCGGTCCAAGTGGCTGAAATCACCGGGGTCGTCGTGGTGTACTTGTTGGGGCTGGACCGGGTGGACGCCGCTGAGAAAATTGCTGAGGAAGCCTGCAAGCGCAATCCCGAGGCCGCTCTGCTCCATTTGCTCCTGGCCAACGTCCACATCCGGAAGCGCGACTACCCAGCGGTTTTGCGCGACCTCGGCAAGTTCCTGAAGCTTGAGCCAAGAGGCCTAACGAGTGACCAGGTTCGCCAGACACGCGAGAAACTCCAACGGGCCCTGGCCAATGGCCAGCGCGCGCCTGTTGTCTAAGCGCCCACGCACTGATCCCACTTTGAGTCGACTCTACCGCAGGAGACTGCGCAAGTCTGCCGCGCTCAACCCCCAGCCCGAAAAAGACGTGTCACAGAGGAGGGTCTGAAGCCCCCCAATGCTCCAGCCGGGCCTAGTGGCGGTCGCGCCAGAGCAGCCAGATCAGCTCGGCGTTGAAAGCGATGATTGCCAGGGCAACCACCCAGGCGAGCACGACAACCCAGCGGCGGTTGACGAACTCTCCCATCTTGGCTTTGTCGCTGGTGAACATCACCAGCGGCACCACCGCGAAAGGCAACTGAAAACTCAGGATCACCTGGCTCAGGATAAGCAGGTCGGTCAGCTTGCTCTCGCCCTTGAGGCCGATCACAATGGCTGCGGGCACGATTGCGAGCAGCCGGGTGAACAGCCGGCGCAGCCAGGGCGGCAGCCGCGAGTTGAGAAAACCTTCCATCACAATCTGCCCGGCCAGAGTGCCGGTTAGCGTGGAGATCTGTCCGGAGCAAAGCAGCGCCACGGCAAACAGCGCGCTCGCCAGGCTGGCGCCCAACACCGGTGTGAGCAATTCATGGGCGCGGCCGAAATCCGCTATTTCGCTGATGCCGCGGTGGTGGAACGCCGCCGCACCCAACATCAGAATGGCCGCGTTGATAAACAGAGCCAAGCCGAGCGCCACGGTCGAATCGATCACCGCGAACTTGATGGCCTCGCGTTTGTGCTCCGGTTGAGGCTGGAAAGCGCGTGTCTGCACGATGCTCGAGTGCAGATACAGATTGTGCGGCATCACCGTCGCGCCCAGGATGCCGATGGCAATGTAAAGCATCTCGCGGTTGCGCAGAATCTCCAGGCTGGGGAGGAATCCGCGCGCGGCCTCGAGCCAAAGCGGCCGCGCAAAGAAAATTTCGTAGGCAAAGCAGCCGGCAATTGTAACGATCAAGGTGACCACGAGCGCTTCGACCATTCGGAACCCGCGGCCTTGCAGCGCCAGCACCAGGAGCACGTCCAGAGCCGTGAGGATGACACCCGCGAGCAACGGCAGGCCGAAGAGCAGCTTCAGCGCCACCGCCGAGCCCAGTACCTCCGCCAAGTCACAAGCGGCGATAGCGATCTCGCAGATCACCCAGAGTGCAATGGCCGTCGGCCGCGAGAAATGATTTCGGCAGGCCTGGGCCAGGTCGCGACCGGTGGCGATGCCAAGCTTGGCTGCAAGCGCTTGCAGGAACATCGCTATCAGGTTGCTCAGCAGGATGACGCTCAGAAGCGTGTAACCAAACTTCGCGCCGCCGCCCACATCGGTGGCCCAGTTGCCGGGGTCCATGTACCCCACGGCGACCAGGTAGCCCGGCCCGGCAAAGGCCAACAACTTGCGCCACACCGATGCGCCGGAATAGACGGGGACGGTGCGAAAGGCCTCCGGCAACGAGGGCACGTCCGCGGACGCGCGCCAGCCTTGGCGGGTTCTCAGCTCGGCAGAGGTGTTTGTGCTCGCCATATTCTCCTGGGGCACTGCCGAAATTAGAGGCGCAGCCATCCGTTAATCAAAATGAACTCCAGATATAAACTACACTTAACGGGACACCAGGTCAACCCCTTTCTTTTCATTTCGAAAAGACAACCGCACGCCATCCTGCGCGCCAGCCACCATGCGAAGGCAACCGAATTCGGACGAATGCCCCTGCGCGGCGGCTTTGTGGTAGTGTCACATTGAGCGCGCGAAGCACGGCGCAGCGCACGTTCCGAGCAAGTCGGGGCGTACAAATCCCGCTTGGGCGCGACTTCCTTGTCGAGGGTGTCACTCGCAGCGGGGGCGGAGGAAACAGTGAACGAAGCAGCCAAGCAACAGCCGCAGGTCCAAATCAAGGCCGATGAGAAAGAGTTGCTCGGCCAGTACAGCAACCTGGTGATGATCCACCACAACGCCGAGGAGTTCACCCTGCACTTTATCTACGTCTTCCCCAACGTCCCCCAGGGAAAGCTGGTTTCGAGCAACATTTTGAGTCCGGGCCACGTCAAGCGCCTGTGGCGCGCGTTGGGCGAGAATATCAATCGCTACGAAGCGCAGTTCGGCACCATCCGTGAAGGCGCTGAACCCGCCCCCGAGCCTAAGCTCGGGTTCGTACAATAGACCCGGCAAGGGCCACAGCGCCGGCACCCCCCAGGCAACCTTATAGACCGCCCTGCACCTAACCTTATAACGCGGAGGTGGCTTATGCGGCGGACCACTCCACGAAATGGTTCGGCCTTGATCTGGTCATTGGTATTGGTTTGGGTGCTCGTGCTGAGCATTTGGCCTGTAGCAGCGCAGCAAGGAACGATAAACCCGAGAATTCCTCCACCACCTCCACCACCTGAAAAGCCTGAGCCGCCACCGGCTCCACAGCCGCCTGGCAAGCCGCCAGGCGGGACTACACCCCAACCTGCGGCGAACCCCACTGGGGAGCCGCATCCCAACGCTGCTCCCGGCAGCTTCGAGACCACACCTCAACCGACTGAGCCGACCGCGCCGCCAGCATGGCTGCCCGCGACTGTAGCAATCCCGGCAGGCACGCGAATAGCGGTTATCCTGGAAACACCGCTCAGCACGCGCATCGCGCGGCAAGGGCAACTGGTGACCTTTCGCACCTCAGATTCGCTGCGCCTCACCGATCAACTGGAGATTCCGCCGGAGACCGCGTTCACCGGTAGCGTGATCGAGGTGAAGCGCCCCGGGTCCTTCGGCAAATCGGGTGCCCTACGCGTGAAACTGGAGCGGATGAACCTTACGACCGGCACGACAGCAGCGGTACTGGCGCGCCTGGATTCACCCGACATGAATGGCCGCGGCCGCCTGACCACTGACAACCGGCACTCCGCGGACCTGTTAAGCCTTGCCGGATACACGTTGGAGGGCACTCTCTTGGGCTCCCGGATCAAGGGAGGAAAGGGGGCCGCCGTTGGCGCTGCTGCGGGAGCCATGGCCGCCCTGATTATCTTGATGTCCAAGAAGGGGTCCGACGTTTACCTCGAACCGGGGATGCCCTTCCAGGTCATCCTGGACCAAGGGGTCGCGCTGCCGGGTGACTCCGTGTGGGCCGCACAGCAAAGTTATGTACGCACCCATGGGCCCGCCGGGGGGAATACCAGCGGACCCGACAACACGCCGGGGGCAACCTCCGCCGATACCAACCGCAGCGAGGTTGAGCGCAACCCGGACGGCTCAGTGGTCGACCCGGATCGGCCCAGGCTCAAGCGCCGGCCCAAGAGTCACCAACCGTAGGGAGTCCCGAGTCTTATAGGATCTGCTCGCCCGATGAGGCGACTTGCTGGCATACAGACCGCGCCCCTTGGCTGATAGCTGAAAGCAGGTGAATGACAGCTCGAAGGCAGCGGCGAAGTGTCGCGCTCCAACATCCCCAGGGTGGCATTTAGACAAAGCCGGTGGAAGGCGGCGCGAGTCCAAATCAGAACGCCGTGCTAAATTAGGCTTGGATGGAAACCGCTTGCTCTCAATGTGGCACCCGGCACCTGCTGAACGACGCTCAAATCGGCAGTCGCCCGCGCGTGCAGTTTCGCTGTGCGAAGTGCGGCCAGGCCAACATCGTTGAGGTGCAGAGGCGCCCCGACCAAACTCTCGTGATGACGCCGCTGCCATCGTTTGCCCGCGGTGAGGGGGCAGGTGGGCCGGGCAGCAGCATCGCCAGCGAGTATCAGGGCCTCTCCCTACCTGTGGGGCGGGTCCTCACGCTCTCGGTGATTGCGGGGCCGGCGAAGGGGCTGGTGTACCCGATCTCCAAGCCGCGAGTGGTGTTGGGCCGCGCGGGAGCTGACGTGGAAATCAACGACCCTGAAATATCCCGCTGGCACTGCGCAATCGAAGTGAACAACGAAGTGGTGCGTTTGAGAGACCTCGATTCTACCAACGGCACCTATTTCGGCGAGGAGCGCGTCCGCGCCGCCGAACTCAAACACCTATCGGAATTCCGCATCGGTTCGACCGTAGTGCTGCTCACCATCATCGCAAGAGCCGCCGGGTAAGGTCGGCCCCACTCAGCCTCACTCCTTCCGGCAGGGCCGGAATCTTCGATGGCCCCGGCGCGGCGGGCTCGAAATGACAATGCGGAGGAATGCGGAGGGCCGTGCCTCGCGCGCCGGTTCCTGATGAGGTAAACTCGCGCTCGCCGGATGAACCGCCTGACTGCGACCCTAATCACCTGCAACGAGGAGCAGAACCTACCGCGCGTCCTCGACTCACTGGCGGACCTGCCCGACGAAATCGTGGTGGTAGATTCGGGCAGCGCGGACCGCACCCGTGAAATCGCTCTGCAACGCGGAGCACGCGTGCTCTGCCGCGCATGGACGGGCTTTGCCGACCAGAGAAATTTTGCCGCCGCGCACGCGGCCCACGACTGGATTCTGGCGCTGGACGCCGATGAAGAGCTGAGCCCGGAGCTGCGCGAGTCGCTGCGCGCGTGGAAGAACCGCGACCCTGCGGAGATGGCTTATGAGTTTTCGCGGCTGGCCAGTTATCTAGGCCAGTGGATCCGCCATTCGGGATGGTACCCCGACCGAAAGGTGAGGCTGTACCGACGCGACCGCGCGCGATTTGCCGGCGTGGCTCATGATTCCCTGGTCACCGATGGGCGCGTGGGGCGGTTGGCGGGCGACCTCTACCATCACGCCTTCCGCACAGTCGCCGAGCACACCGCAACCGTAAACTCCTACTCAACAGCCGGGGCCGAGGAAATGTTTGCCGCCGGTCGGCGGAGTTGGCTGCCCGCCATGCTGTTAGCCCCGCCATGGATGCTGCTGCGCAGGTTTTTCCTGCAAGCTGGCTTTCTCGACGGGAGTCGCGGCTGGCGGATCGCGCGAATGTCCGCCAAATATACCTTCCTCAAGTACCGCAAGTTGGGTGTGCTGGCGCGCGGAGGCTCCCTGAAGGCTAGCCACAGGGACGCGAATCCTTGAAACTTCTGTATGTGGATCTCGAGCGCGAGTGGCGGGGCGGCCAGAGCCAGGCGTTGCTGACGCTTCGCGGGGTGCGTGCCAGTGGATATGCGGCGGAACTGGTAGCTGTCGGTGGATGCCCGTTGGCCCAGCGCGCGCAGGCCGAAGGCATCCCCGTTCACACCGTCAGGCCGCGCGCGCGACGATTCCAGACGGCGCTGCTGCTGCGGCGCTTGCTGGCAGCGAGGCGCATCGAGGTGATTCATGCCAACGAACCTCATGCCCTGACCGCAGCCTGGCTGGCGGGCGCGCACCGGCGCGTGGCCGTGGTGGCGTCGCGCCGCGTCGCTTACCCTCTGCAAGATAATCCCCTAGCGCTTGCCCGCTATCGTGCCGCACGGCGCATTCTGGCGATTTCCCGCTTCGTCGAGAGGAGCGTGCTAACCTCCGGCCTGCCAGCCAACCAGGTGGAGCTTGTGTATGAAGGAGTTGAAGTTCCGGCCGAACCCTCGGCCGAAGCGCGCGCTGTGGCGCGCCGGCGCTGGAAAGTTGCTGACAACGAAAAGCTGCTCGGCTGCGTGGGCTACCTGCTGCCAGAGAAGGGACAACAGTTCCTGATTCCCGCCCTGCAGAGCTTGCATGGCCAGTGGGCCTCATGCCGACTGCTGCTGGCCGGCGACGGGAGCTGCCGCCCTCGCCTGGAAGCCCTGGCGCGCGAACTGGGACTGGAAACCGCGGTGATCTTTGCGGGCCTTGTGGAAGACGTGTCGCAAGTCTATGCGGCGCTGGATGTGTTTGTGTTTCCGTCCCTGGCCGAGCCGCTGGGCACCTCGCTGCTTGCCGCGATGGCCTACGGTCTGCCGGTGGTCGCGGTTGCCAGCGGCGGCGTGCCGGAATACGTCGAAGACAGGCGCAGCGGCCTGCTGGTTGGGCAGCCCGACGCCGGCCTGATTGCCGCGGCCGTGGGGCGGCTACTAGAGGATGCGGAATTCGCGAAGCACCTGGGGCTGGTGGCGCGGGAGACCATCCGGCAGCGCTTCTCCGCCGATATCATGGTGGCCAATACGCTCCGTGTTTACGCGCAGCTCTGTTCCCCGACCACTGGATCTTGAACCGAGCAGAGAAATTCCTCCGACCCACGAAAGCGCGATCGCATTCAAGGTGAACAAGCGGCCACAATTCTAATCCTGATGCTCAGTCCAGCGCGATATGGGTATCGGTGCGCTCAACCCCGTCCATCTTTTGGATCTTTTCCATCACCAGGGAATCGAGTTCGCGCTCGCTGCCCACCTCGACGTAGGCAAAAACATCGGGCACGCCCCAGCAGGCGTGGGCCGAGCGCACGCCGGGCGTTTCTGAGAGGGCGCGCGCGA
>Ga0209804_1001270_pt1 | contig 16674 bp, 14 predicted proteins | sample GraSoiAngelo_139_FD_185896 | JGI IMG/M metagenome (GOLD analysis project Ga0209804, IMG submission 185896) | Grasslands soil microbial communities from the Angelo Coastal Reserve, California, USA - 14_0929_12_20cm (SPAdes) (version 2) | ecosystem: Environmental > Terrestrial > Soil > Grasslands ... | reverse complement strand
ACCAAATCTTGCTGCGCGAATTGCCCGTGCCGCATCCGGAGCAGATCTTCATCTTGCGCTCGCCGGGGCCGAATCATGGGCATACCTGGGGCGATGTGGACCAAGGCGCGCAGTCATTCTCCTATCCGATGTACAAAGATCTGCGCGAACGGGCGACTGTGTTTTCAGGCTTGCTGGCGTGCCGCAGGATCACGGTGAACGTTTCCGGCCACGGTGAGACGCAGGCCGTGCATGCAGACCTGATCAGCGGCAATTTCTTCCAGACGCTCGAAGTGCAACCCGCTCTTGGCCGCCTCTTCACTTCGAGCGACGAGACCGCTCCGGGCGCGAATACGGTCGCGGTTCTGAGCTACTCCTACTGGTCGCGGCAACTCGGCGCCGACCCATCCATTTTGAACAAGCCGCTCACCGTCAACGGCATTCCGCTAACCGTTGTTGGTGTGGCTCGCAAAGGATTTTACGGCGTGCAAATCGGCTTAACGCCGGACCTTTTCATACCCGTCACCATGAAGGCGCAAATGGCACCGAACCCGAATCAAAGGCTTGAGGATCGCACCGACCACTGGCTGCCAGTTATGGGCCGGCTCAAGCCGGGAACGAAGGTCGCTCGCGCCGAGGCAGAGCTGCAGCCGATTTATCAGCCGCTTATGGAATCGGATGCCAAACTGCACAAGCTCTCCGGGGACGACTGGAAGCGGTTCATCTCGAAGCCGCTGCTGCTCGCAGGTGGCGCGCATGGCCGGTTGGTTTTGCAGGAAGGCGCGCAGGAGCCGCTATTGGTTTTGATGAGCATGGTCGGCCTGGTTCTGCTGATTGCATGCGCGAACCTCGCGGGCCTGCTGGTAGCCCGCGGCGAAGCTCGGCAGCGGGAAATTGGCGTGCGCCTGGCCATGGGCGCTAAACGCATGCGGCTCATCCGGCAACTTCTTACGGAAAGCCTGCTGGTCGCGATTGGAGGTGGCGCGGCGGGGATTGCCTTGGCTTGGTGGTGCTTGAACACCATCACCGCTGCGATTCCTCCGGGCCAAGGCATGCTCGGTCTCGTGACAAATCTGGATTTTCGTGTGCTGTGGTTCGCAATTGCCCTGACGCTGGCAACCAGCATCGTTTTCGGCCTCGCTCCAGCGATGCGCGCCACGCGCCTCGACTTGCAAAGCACATTAAAAGATCAGGGTTCGAGCGTTTCCGCGGGCCGCTCCAACGTTGGTCTCCGCAAGCTGCTGATCGTCTCGCAGGTGGCGCTCACGGCGGTGCTGCTGGCAGGCGCGGGGCTTTTCGCACGGACCCTTGTGAATCTCGAACACGCGAATCTGGGAGTGAACACCGGCCGCGTGCTGCAATTTTCGGTGGCGCCCGATTTTAACGGCAGCACGCCGGCGCAGACGATTGCGTTCGCCGACCGTGCGCGGAATGAAATTGCCGCGTTCCCCGGTGTGCGCTCCGTGAGTATTTCTTCGGCTGAGATTCTTGCGAACGACGACTACGTCTCCAACTTCACGCCCGAAGGTTATGTGCCACAGCCTGGACACGTCCCACAGCCTGGGGACGATACCGACGCCATGTATGACTACATTGGCCCAAATTATTTTTCGACGATGGGAATTCCTCTCATCGCTGGTCGGGAATTCGCCGAGTCTGATACGTCCGGGAGCCCCAAAGTCTGCATTATCAACCAACAACTGGCGCAGCGATCCTTCGCGGGGCGCAATCCCATTGGCCTGCACCTCACAAGCGGAGCAGGCAAACTCTATACAAACCCGCCGATGGAAATCGTCGGCGTGGTTGCTAACAGCAAATGGGATGACGCGCGCAGCGATATCGTCCCGTTTCTCTATATGCCTTATTCACAGGACGCGAATCTCGGCCATCTGGCGTTCTACATCCGCACGGAACGCGATCCTGTGCTCATGGCTCCTTCGCTGCGTTCGCTGATTCAGCAGCTCGATCCGAACTTGCCCGTCAACAATATGCGCACGCTGGAGGAGCAGGTCAGCAATTCGATGCTAAACGACAGGGTCGTTACCGGGCTTTCCGTTTCGCTCGCGCTTCTGGCGGCGTTGCTTGCGGCTCTGGGGCTTTACGGCGTGCTCGCCTATGTAGTCGCGCGGCGCACGCGCGAAATCGGCATTCGAATCGCGCTCGGAGGTGGGCGAGCGAATATCTTGCAGCTCGTTGTGGGGCAAGGCGTGCGGCTGACACTGGTTGGCGGCGCGATTGGGCTCGTCGCAGCACTGGTTGCCACACGATGGGTCGCGAGCTTGCTCTATGGTGTGACGGCACACGATCCGCTGACATTTGTCGGTGCCGTCGCGCTGCTCGCGATTGTCTCGGGCGCGGCCTGCTACATCCCCGCGCGCCGCGCGATGCGCGTCGATCCCATGGTCGCTCTGAGGTACGAGTAAAGGAGGTCGGAGAATGCGACCGGAGCATTGGCTATACACGATTCCGCTACGGTTACGGTCGTTGTTTCGCCGGGCGCAGGCGGACCAGGAACTGGACGACGAGCTGCGCGACCACCTCGAACGAAAAACCGAGGAATACGTTGCAAAAGGGATGACGCAAGAAGAGGCGCGCCACCGCGCGCGACTCGATATGGATGGTATCGAACAGACCAAAGAGAAATGCCGCGACGTCCGCCGCGTGAACTGGATTCAAGACTCCATACAGGATTTGCACTATGGCGTTCGCACCCTGCGCAAATCCTCCGGCTTCGCTGCCGTCGCTATCCTTATCCTTGCCCTTGGCATCGGGGCGAACACGGCGATATTTAGTTTGCTTGACTCCGCCCTACTGAAGCCCCTGTACTCCGCTAATCCAAGTGAGCTCGTTTCGATCTTTTGGGGAGACAGTGAGGGAAACGGTCTGAGTAACCACTCTTATGCGGATTATCTTGATTACCGAAGGGAGTCCGCCTCCGTATTGTCCGGACTGGCGGCATTCACGACCGTGCCTGCTAATCTTCTCGTCGGCCAAAAAACGGAGCGCGTCAATCTTGGCCTAGTCAGCGATAACTACTTCTCGGTTTTGGGGGTAAGCCCGATCGCTGGACGGCCATTCCTGCTCGAGGAAAACAAGACAGTTGGTGCCAACTTTGTCGCTGTTATCAGTGAGAGGCTTTGGCGCGAACAGTATGGCGGCGGCACCGACTTGGGCGGCAAGACAGTCTTGCTGAATGACTCTCGTTATTCGGTGGTTGGCGTCGTGCCTGACCGTGTATGCCGGATGGCTATTATAGCATCGTGAAAATCGACGTTTTCGTGCCAGCTATCATGGAAGGCGTTATCGGCGGCGATAAAGACTTCCTTTCTAAACGGGATAACAAAGAGTTCATGGCAATAGGTCGCTTGCGAAAAGCAGTGACCCTTTCGCGCGCTCAGGCCCAATTCACGATCATTGCCGCAGAGCTGCAAAAACAATATCCAGCATCCTGGTCAGAAGATGGTCGGCCCCACCCGTTAAGCGTCGTGCCCGCGACTGCCGTGCCATTCGAACTGCGTGGCATGATCACTGGATTTGCCGGATTGCTGATGGCTGCGGTCATTGTCGTTCTACTCGTTGCATGCGCCAACTTAGGGGGCTTCTTATTGGCAAGACTCCTGCCGAGGCGAAGGGAAATCGCTGTTCGAGTCGCGCTTGGAGCGAGCCGCCGGCGTCTGGTGCAGCAACTGGTAACCGAGAATTCGCTACTTGCTGTGCTGGGCGGGACCGCGGGGTTTCTCATCGCCTTGTGGGTGAAGAAACTGCTGGCTGCATTCGCACCGAACATTGGCGTACCCCTTGTCATCGATCTAGGCCTCGACTACCGAGTATTTGCATTCAGTGCCCTGGTGACGCTCCTCACCGCGTTTGCTTTGGGGCTGGCCCCTGCCATGCAAGCGACGAGGCTAGATGTCCTCACCGGCCTGAAGACAGGAGAGCAAGGCCAAACGACTGATTCGGGGCGATCACGTTTCCGCAGTGCACTGATCGTAAGCCAAGTAGCGCTTTCCCTCATCCTCCTGATGTGCGCCGGCATTTTCTTCGGGAGCTTCGGCAAGTTGAAGTCTGTCAGCCTAGGGTTCGATCCGAACAACCTTGCGTTGTTATCCGTAGACCTCGGAACGAATAGCCACTCCCCCGAACGAGGACAAGCATTCATCAACCAATGTGTCGCTCGGTTGCGAAGCGTGTCGGCGTCGGAATCTGTCGCGGTAGCAGCCCAAGTCGCCATCGGGCTACGTCGCATCAGCGAACAAATACTGCCGGACGCGCAAGCACAGAGGCCTACATGGATCGGCTCAAACATGGTTGGGCCGGATTACTTTCAGGTCATGCGCATTCCGTTGCTGCGAGGCAGGCCATTCACTGAGCAAGATACCGATCACGGTTTAGCAGTGACCATCGTGAATGACACGCTGGCAAACCTTTTCTGGCTGCACGAAGACCCTATCGGAAGACGGATAAGACAACCCGGCGGCAAGACATTTGAAGTCGTGGGTGTGGTCAAAGGCGGAAAGTATAACAGCTTGGACGAAAACTCGCTGCCCTACGCTTATTTCCCACTCGATCCAGGCTCTGCGCGAGGATTGACGTTTCAAGTCCGAACTCGGATTTCAGCCCAACGTATGCTAGGGATTTTGCGCGACGAAGTCGGCGCGGTCGATCCTGCGATTCCGGTTTTCGGTGTTGAGACGATGAATGAGCACCTCGCGGATTCCATGTTGCCGGTTCGGATGGGGCTCATCCTGCTGGGTGCATTCGGCGGCTTGGCTTTGGCGCTTGCTTCAATTGGTCTGTATGGGCTGATGTCGTACACAGCTCGCCAGCGAACTCGTGAGATCGGTATTCGCACGGCTTTGGGTGCAAGCCCGCTCCAGGTACTAAAAGTCGTCATGGGGCGCGGCGTGAGGCTAACCGTCCTGGGGGTAGCGATCGGGTCAGTCATCGGGTTCGGTATCAGTGTCCTATTGCAGATCGGGGTCGCCCTCGTTGCTTGCTACGTCCCTGCGCGCCGCTCCACGCGTGTCGATCCGATGGTCGCTCTGAGATTCGAGTAATGGCAGGAATCCGCTGACTTTCCCCACGCAGTAACCCACAATCCCTTTCGACACACAAAAACTGACAGCCGGAACGTCTGCCCCGTCCCGGTGACAGCACATTCCCAAGCTTTCTTCTCTCCCACCGTTTCAGCTTTTAACCCAAAACAAGGAGCAACACCCGTGCGAACGAACACGCAGGAGGCAGTTTTGTCTGCTTACATCGCGTCCATCGGAAAGCACACGCCGCGCGAAGCTGCTCAGAACGCCGCAGAACTTTGCAGACTTGCGAACTCGCTCAGTCACCTGAACGAGATCGCCTGCAACTGCGGCCTCACGGAGCGGCAAGAGCGGCTCAAGCAAAACCTACAAACCCGGATCAAGGCCGTGCTGGAAGGCGCGGGCTTGGTCCTCAACCACTTCAACAATGACCCGCGAGGCTATGCCGTGTACATCGATCTGCCCGATGGCTCCTACAACAGCTTCGGCGGACGGGAATGCGGCTACGGCATCGGGAGGTGAAACCATGTACGACCACGTAGTGACCATCAACAACACGCATTGGCCGGCGTATCGGAAACCAGGGGCGACCTTGGTTGATCTGCGGATACTCGATCCAGACGACCGCAGTCCCAATCCGCGACTGGTCTTCCGGCCCGAGAAGCTAAGCGAACTGGGAATACCGGCCGCGCTCATCGAGGCCGCTGCAAAATCTGGTCCGCAGGGATTCCTGCTGTTCGACGACCTGCCGAATCAGACGGAGCCAGCAACCGACCAAGCCACAACCAAAACTTAATTCCGGCCAGCCCAAAACACACAAGTCCACAAACCCTGAAACCACAAACTGGAGGTGCCTCATGGCAAATGAAGGAAACGGCTTCACGCATTACCTCGTATCGAAGGAAGTTGTTCTCGGCGAGGCCTGCATCATCGAGGAATGCAACGAGTGGATCTCGCTTGCATTCATCAAGCTCGGAATCGACAGGCCGGAAGCTGTAATCCCCCGCGCCTTCGTTGAGAACCACGCCCTCGTTCCCAAAACCGCAAACTAACTCCCTCGGACTCCCACCCACAAGCAGTAAAACCCACCAAGTAAATCCTTCCACTTCTGCACGGTAGGCGGCGTGTGCTCATGCCGCCTACCGTGCAGCCCACCCACCCCCGAGTTAGCCACCGAAAATAACAAAACTAACAATCCAAACGGAGGTTTGTGAGGTTCGTTAGGAAGGAGATTCAAGTGCTTCCAGAGCCGAATTACCCCGTCAGCCCGGAACAGTTCATAGGTAGGAAGACCCCCAGCGAGGCATTTACTCTGGCTCTGCAGCAGGGCCTTGCGGCAGGCCGAATTAGCTCTTTTGCGGTGCTGGGCGATTGGGGGATCGGCAAGAGCAGCCTACTGCTGAAATTCGCCGCCATCTGCTCTGATCCGAAATACGGCATCCTGCCTGTGCTGGTGCCGGTTTCGACAGACTATGGTGATTATCGCCGCTTTGCAGAAAGCCTGCTCGACGGATTGGCAGAAGCCCTAGCCGCGACATCTTCGCTAACAACGCGCCTACGTACTGAAGTTCGGAATTGGAAGCTCAAGCGCGTCAGCATGGGTGGGTTTACTCTCGACCGCGAAGCTCAGAGATTCTTCCTAAGTTCTGGCAGCACTCTTCTCCGACACGCGCTTGGGGAAGCTTGGAAGCGTTTCTTCCTTCCCGCACAGATTAGCGGGGCAATGTTCTTCCTTGACGACCTCGATAATTTCGCAACCCCGGTAGCCCAGGATGTTGCTCGAACCCTGAGAGATCAATTCCAGTGGCTTGGCATCAACCGCATGAACTACAGCGTGTGTTTCTCGGCTCGATCCGACTACTTTTCTGCCATCCGAAGCTTTGCCGAGCCCGCCGTTCGTTTCTACACCAAGTTTTATCTTGAGCCTTTCTCGGCGGAAGAGACCGCCGAATACGCAGAGGCAGCCTTCAGGACACACGAAAAGCTGCACGGTCTTTTACGTTGGCTTTACGAGAAAACTCTGGGACATCCCTATTTCCTCGCATTCATCTGTCGAGAGCTATTGGCCTGCACTCAGGGTTCTGTACCCGAAAGTCCTGAGCACCTCTGGCCCCATGTCTTTCAGCAGTTGGAAAGAAACAAATTCCGATTAGACCTGGCACAGGTTCCGGAACGAGAGCTAGAGCTTTTAAGAACGTTAGCTGGAGCCCAACGGGACGAAATCAACCCGCGCCATTTCATTCCAGCTTTCCAGTACGCACATTTCGGCAGACTCACTGAAAAAGGACTGCTCATTCGCACTGGTCGGGGACGATACAAGCTCTACCACCCACTCTTTAGCGAGTTCCTGCGCCAAACAAAATGAACCCGAGCAACTGCAAACACGAAAACGTTCGCGCCGGGACGCGGCGGCAAGCTTGCCGCCGCGTCCCGGCGGCAGTTGCTTTTCCCTTGCCTTACCACAAGGCGGAATCCATTCACTTGCCCCTTGCCCTCTTCCATTTCGCCCTTTGCCCTTCACCCTTGCCCTTTCCCTTTGGCAAGCGGTTCGGGCATGGAATCGACCGTTTTGCCTCTCAGCCAAGGGATGAGTCATGGAGCGTGTAAAGAGGAGCGAGGCCAGACTCGGCATGGTGGCAACATGACTCGCAGGCCAAACACCGTCGCTTCGACAGATCAGCGCGGCTATCGCATCGTGGAGGCGGCTGAGTACATGGGCGTGACTCCCTGGTTTGTCGAGGTGAAGATTCGCTCAGGGGAGCTGCCTGCGTTGAAGTTGTGTCGCCACTATACAATCCTGAAGCAAGACATGGACACTTTTTTGGATAGACAGCGCGCGGCGCTTCTGGATAAGCACCGCTCGTCACTGACGCAGAGCGCCAAGGATGCTGCGTGACCTCAAGCCACACTTCCGGCGGCAGACAAGCGCCCGCGACTCCTTCGCGGCGTTCATGAACAGCGCAACCCCTCGATCGCTATTTGATGCCCTGGATGGCCAGCGGAAAGACCGGGTCCATCAGCGAAGCGCCGCCATCAACGTACAGCAGTTGGCCGGTGATGAAGCTTGCCTCGTCAGAGCAGAGGAGGGCTACGGCGTTGCCAATGTCGGCCGGCAGGCCTAGGCGTCTCATGGGCGTCCAGCCGCTCTCGTGCCACTCCTTGATCATCTGAAACACTTGGGACGGCAGCCCGCTAAGAACGCTGTCGTCGCAGGCGCCCGGACTGATGCTATTCACTGTAATGCCCTTCTGCGCGAGAGCGACTGCGAAATAACGAGCCAGCGCCTCCTTCGCTGCTTTTGCTGAGCCCATCGCAACCCATGGTTGCCAGCTGCCCGTTTGCCCGCCAGGCGCATAGGTGATGGCGATGATTCGCCCGTTCTTGCTCATCATCGGCACTGCTGCGCGGACCGCCACAAGGAACTCCGTCGCTTGAGTATCGAACGTCGCCTGCCACGCCTGCAGCGGGATGTCCATTGGTTCCGCGTAAAAGCCGGTAGCGAGCGTCGCTCTCGCATTAGACACGAAGATGTCCAGGCCGCCGAATTGGGACTTGATCATGCCAAACATGCGCTCGATGTCCTGGACCTTGCCGACATCCGCCTTGATCAAGAGCGGGACCGCACCCCATTCTTTGACGAGGCGAGCGGTGTCTGCTGCGGCCGCGTCGTTCTCCTTGTAGTTGACGGCGATTTTCTTGATGCCCCGCTCAGCAAGCTTGAGCGCGATTCCGCGACCAATGCCACGTGATGCCCCTGTGATCAATGCCGTCTGCTGTGTGAGCGTGATTGGCATGACACCCTCCCGTTCGCGTTACAAAAGCCAACGCGGGCTGTATGTTAAGCGATCCGGCTGGAGAATCTCAATACGTCCCGGCCTTATCGATGTTGGCCTGCATTTCCGAGCCGATGTGCTTGGTGTCGGACAGATAAAGTTCAGTGGTTTCCAAGCTCTTGTGGCCAAGCCAAGTCTTGATGTCCATCAGGTTCACACCGTTCCGCAGCCAGCGGGTCGCACAGGTCTTTCGCAAGCGGTGGAGATGGTGTTTCTCGCAGACCGGGCTTGTGGCACATGTAACCTCCGTGGGCTTCCGCAGATGATATTTCCCCTGCTTGATCGTCGTTTTGCAGTTTCCGCAGTTCAGCCCGGCACGCTTGGCGATGGCCTTGAACTTGCGGAGGAAGTGGCCCTCCGCGTCTCCATCCTTATTCACAAAAACCCAGCGGCGATGGGGAGGATTCTTTTTCCGCTCCTTGAGCAATTCAACCAGTTCGGTGGTCAGCGGAATCCAGCGTTCCTCGTGATGCTTCGGGACAAAGTTGACATCTTCTTTGCCGTCACCGGTCACATGGTATTTGCGATGTTTCCAGGCAATGTCGTCCCACGTGGCGTACTGCACTTCTTGTTCGCGGCAGGCGGTGTGCAAAAAGAATAGGTAACGCACGCGTTCCTCGGCGGTCATGACGCCAAACAGTTTCGGAATCTCGTCGTCGGCGTAGGCTTTGGGCCGCGTGTGCAACGGTTCCGGCAGGCTGACGAGTTGCGCCGCATACTCAACACCAGTTTCCTTCTTGTTGTCCTTCAACATCGAGAAGATGACGCCCATCCGGGTCTCGATGGTTTTGGCGGCGTACTCTTCGGTCTGTAGCGTTTGCACGTAGGTGTCGAGCGCATCGGAGGTCGCCAGGTCCTTGATGAACCGCACGCCACGCGGAAGATTGGCAAGTAGGTGCGTTAGCGCGAGATTGTATTGCTTAACCGTCTTTGGCCGATCATTGCGGTGGAGCTTGAGGAATCTTTCTACCGCGACTTTGATCGGTGTGCGGCCTGCGTTCGTCTGGTCCTGGTATTCAGCGACGGTGAGTCCTTGGGCAGCGGCTTGGGTAGCCAGGGCCACGCCATCAGCGTTTTCCTGGGCTTGCTGCGGAGTATCGAAGGGTTGACTCCAGCACCGCTTGCCTTGTGCGTCTGTGAAGCGAATATGGAACTTCGCGCCCTTCGGCGGGCGGCCTTTTCCAACCCTTTGATACTCCCATCCCTGGGGGCCTTTGAACCTTGCGTAGACGCTGGCCATGCTGGACACCATCCCAAATAAATGATGAAAACGGTAGCACGGCGGTAGCAAGAAGTCAAGAATGCAGTAATATGCAGGGAAGAATAGGTATGGCGGAGAGGGTGGGATTCGAACCCACGGTAGGGGTTAGCCTACACACGCTTTCCAAGCGTGCGCCTTAAACCGCTCGGCCACCTCTCCCGCGTTGGGCATTTCTTCTACCAATCTAGCAGAAACTTGCGGTTCGCGTACATATGTCCATATGTCGGCAGGAATACGTTCAACCCTACCTTGATTAGTCTCAAGCTTGCAGCACTAATCGATCGTGAGCGTCAGCGTGGTTGATGCCGTAATAGACGGAGTGGTGGTGTCGGTTCCAACAATCGTAACCGCATACGCTCCCCTCGCTGCCGTAGGAGAGCTTAGCGGCGGCATGGAGGAGCCCACACCTGCGCAACCCGAAGCCGCGAAACCAATCGTTGCAAGAATGCCCAGTGTCGCGAGAGTGGCAAGCCTGCGGCAGCGACGACCCAGCAAACCGAGGAAAAGCAGCCCAACCATAGTCATGCCAGCCTGGTTTGCCTGGAGCGCTACCAACACAGTCGGGTCCTTCCCGTAAGGATGCGGGGCGCGGCCAGGAGTGTTGCGCGGGTCAACTCCCGCTCCAACGAGCGCGGGAGCCGCACAAGCCGACGCGACCGTGTTGACGGTCAGGGTGGCCGCAACCGCAGTGGTTCCGGAGACCGTTGTGTTGGCAATCGAAAAGCAGCCGTTCGTCAGAGCAGGACTGCTAGCGACGGTCCAAGCGACAGTGCCCGTGTAGCCGTTCTGCGGAGTGAGGGTAATTGTCGAGGCACCCGGATTTCCTGCCGTGACCGTCACATTGCTGGCAGCCAGCTTGAAGGATTTGGCAACCACAGTCAAGGTAAGTGAGCCGCCGGAAGACGCATAGTTGGAATCGCCGGAATAGGTAGCGGCGATGGTGTGGGCGCCTGCGGCTGTCGAAGAGAAGGTGTAGGTAGCAGATCCATTCGCGAGTGTAAGGGTTGGGGTTTGCGTCGCTCCGTCCACTGCGATCGTCACCGTCCCGGTCGGTGTAGTCGTGCTCGAGGTTGATGCCGAAGTGACTGTGATGCTGATGGCGTCGCTCGCTCCAGGAGCGGGCGTGCTGGTTGCCGCTGAGAGTGTCGTCTTCGAGGCCACCGGCGCAGGCACCGTCACTGTCAGCGAGCCAGTAGAAGAAGCATAGGTCGAATCACCGGAATAAGTTGCCGCAATGACATGAGCGCCAGGAGTCGTGGAGGAGAAGGTGTAGGTCGCAGAACCACTCACCAGCGCCAAAGAGGAGGTTTGCAACGTTCCGTCGACAGTGACCGTCAGTGTGCCTGTCGGCGTGGCGGTGTTTGAGGTCGATCCGGAAGCAACCGTAATTGTGACGGCGTCGTTCGCACCGGGAGCGGGCGTCATGGTTGCGGCCGAGAGTGTCGTCTTCGACGGTACCAATGATGAAGAAGACCCCGGCCAAGCCGTCATCAAGTTGAACAAGTCCACCGAACCCAAGCCTGACGCCTGGTCATAGCCACTCGTGGCGGGATACTGCGACGCGCCAGCTGTCGAGCAGATTTTTGTCCCTGCGGTGCATTGATTGCCGCCACTGGTGATGTCGTGGAATGCTGAGGCGTAGGTAGCGGAGTTTGCCGCAAGAGTGTAGAGAGTTGGGTTGATGACGCCCTGTCCGGCCGAGTTCAATTTGTCATTGATAAGCGCCAACATTCCGGCAAAGACCGGCGCGGCAAAACTCGTCCCCCCAGCGACAGTGAGATTTACGTTGCTGCTATCACGAAATCCGTTCGTGCAACTTCCCGTGACCCCGTTCGAACTGTCGCTGGAGCAGAAAAGATACCCAGCGTTGTTGGGAGAGGAGCTCAGCGAAATATCCGGCACCAAACGGAATGTGCCCGACGGAATGCCGGGTACGCCGGTCTGCCAACCGGGTTTAGGTGTGAACGTGCTGACACCTCCGCCACTTGAAGAGAGCCTTGCGGTCGAATCATCGTTCCACACCTGCTCAGGAATATAGGAGAGCGCAGAGCTGACGAGGTCGCTGCCGCTGGCCGCCTGCCAATATGTGGTATTTGTGGAGGCCACATCGGCGGCTGGGAACTCGGTTCCGCCGATGGCTGTTACGTACTGGCTACTCCCGGGAAAGTCGACCGCCAGGGCCTGTTGCTGGGCGGTCGTAAGGCCCGTTTCTCCATAGCAGTCGGTCGAGCCGCTGTCGCCTGACGCAACGATCACGGACTGGCCTTGACTGGCGGCCTGGGCCAGTATGGCGTTGAGGCTCGAATATCCCGAAGATCCAAGCGCGGCCTCGCAAAGACCGTAGCTTACGCTAATGATCGGAGCAGTCTTGTTGGTCACTGCGAACTGGATGGAGTCAAAGACGCCACTGTTCGCGTTGTTGCCTACATAAACGAAATAGATTGTCGCGCCACTCGCAATGGTGCTGGTGTATTCCAGGTCCAGATCGGATTCCGCTTCATCGCCCGACCTAATGGTTGCGGTACCTGTGTTGGGAACGAGCACCAGCGTGGGGTCTTTGACGGCGAAACCAGCGGCGGTCTGGAAGTGTTCGATGTCCGACAGCACGATCGCCGACTGGCCGACCACGGCAATCGACTGGCCAGCGCCGTTATAACCGGCCTTGTAAGCCGGATTGATGTCGTAGATAGTGGCCACGTCCTTGGGCGTCAGAAAGTGGTTGCCCGACTGACTGGAAGTGAAATCTGGACTAACGACGCGCCTTGGACCCCGGCCGCTGATGTGCGATTTGGGACGAAAGGAGGAAAGATTCGTGACCGTTTGCACCACGGACGAAAGCGCCGCAGGCACGCTGACATCTCGCGAGGGAGCAAAATGTGTCTCGCCATTCACCTTGTAGTAGTGCATCTCAGTGCCGAAGGCCGCTTCGACCTGTTCGACCGTTCCAGAAAAGCTGATGCGGTTCTTGCTGCGCGAAACACTCTCCACAGTAAAGCCGTGCTGCCCCACCCAAGACTGCACCTTGGCGATGTCGGAATCCGCCAGCCCAAAGCGCGCGCCAAATTCGTCTGGGGTAAGCCACTTGGCGTAGAGGGGTGAGGTTGGATCCTGTTGTGCCGCGAGCAGTGCCTGTAAATCGGCCTCTTGCGCCGGGGTTCGGCTGAAGGCAATGCTGATGCCTTCGAACTTGCTCCCCAACGGTACACGGCCCGCCTCGTCTTCGGTCCTGGCCATCACGGGATGCGTGCCATAAATGGTTGTACGGTCCGCGTCGTCAACGACAGTCGTTATACGTGCAACGGGCCGCTGCGCCGGGGAAGAAATTGCAAAAAGCGAACAAGCCGCGATCCAACCCGCAATCCCGAGCCGCTTGCGTACACCAACTGTGAGCAGAGCCTGCATGTGAGGTCCTCACTCAAACGGATTGGCTGGGAGCCTAGCGACCGGGAAGGCTAGCGTACCATTACAGCATAATAGGAGTCAGCAGAAAGTCTGGAGGTTTACCGAAGAACTGAATAGCGCCTGAATTTACCTTCGATGTCTTCAAGAATTTGTAGGTGTGCGCAACATGTCGACGGCGGCTCCGCAGTTTTATGGCTACGGAACGACCGTGCGGCCTTCGCCCGCTCATCGTGCCATCTGGCTTAAATGAAATAGATGAGCTCCGATGACCTCACTTGAAATCGACGAAACTCTGTTGTCGCTTTGCGCCTTCGTCCGGCGTCGCTAAGGTAGGAGTTCGCCCATTTCATTGAACCCCTGGTTCTCAATACCCCAGCGCAGGTCGCTAACCGCACGATCTGCTCGGTGCGCGCTTGCGCCACCGACAAGGTGAGCTCACAATCAACGGCCCAAGCAAGATTTTCCGACTCGTCTTACACATGGAAGCGCGCTGGCCAGATCCGGAATGACGCAATAGCTCAGCAGAGCGCCGGAGACTTGCGGGGCGGAGGCAACAGGCACAACGTGTAAGTGTGCGACTGACAGACGCGTCGGCCAAAGTCCTGCGTCAAAAACTGTACTCCCGACCAGTTGTGCGCCGGGGCGCAGTGGTTTAATGGTTAGCCTCCCGCCGAACCAGCCCCGGAAAGCCCCAGGTTACCAATTTCCTCCAAAGGAGGAACTTCGTTCTGTGGTTTGTGTACAAACCCAGCTTGGAAGGAAAAAATGACGATTGCGTTCAAGCACGCGAGACGCGCCTAAAAGGAGGCACCAGGATGAGGCATACAAAGTGTTGGATCGTTGCCGTGGCGAGCCTGCTCGCTTTGGCACCTTTCTGTTCCGCAAAAAATCCGAGCGTAGTAAAGGCTGAAAAGGACCGTCTTCAGAATTCGGGAAAAGTGATGCAGGAAATTCTCAATGTTCCTGAAGAAATTCCTCAAGACATGCTCGACAAGGCTCGTTGCGTTGTGGTCATGCCGTCGGTGTTGAAAGCTGCGTTTGTTTTTGGGGGCAGCTACGGTCGCGGCACCATGGTTTGCCGCACAGGCAAAAACTTCACCGGTCGATGGGGAGCCCCTGCAATGTATGCGCTCGAAGGTGGGAGCTTTGGTTTCCAGGTCGGTGGCGAGGCAACAGACTTCGTCTTTCTCGTGATAAACGATCGTGGCGCAGGCAGCCTGCTGCACAGCAAGGTAAAGCTGGGGGCGGACGCATCATTCGCCGCCGGACCAAAAGGACGTTCCGCGGCAGCCGATACCGACGCCTATATGCGAGCTGAGATTCTGAGCTACTCCCGTGCGCGCGGCGTGTTCGCCGGCATATCTCTGGATGGCTCGACGCTGCGGCCTGATGAACGCGCAAATCATAAGCTTTACGGCAATTCCGCAAGCGCAGCAAAGATCATCACCAAATCCCATATTAAGGCTCCGTCCTCGGCGCATGATCTGATCGCGGCACTGCAAAAGTCATCTCCACAACTCAAGCGTTAGTTCATGCATTTGGCACTACTTTGACGAACGGTTGACTGTCATATTGCGTTTAAGACAGATACTCCTTTCACTGCCGACGGCAATGTCGGTGTAATGAGCTATCACATTGCCGGTATTTTTCTGACTACCGCGATGTCGCACTAATAGTAAGGAGTGGCTGAACAGACCTATCCACAACAAGACAGCCGGAAGTACATTGTCGGCTGCACAAAATGGAGAACCCCATCTGGACTGGCGCGCGCAGCCGTCTTGCTTGCGCGCGCCTTCTCATGATGTCGCTGCGTCAGCGTAGTAAGCCGCCAAGTCTTCCTCGACGCTTGTGTTGCCATTTTCGAGGTGGACATCCGCAAATCCATCCTTGCGTTCGCGCGGCGGAGCAGGAGCCTGTCTTCATGGACGCCCCTTCAATGGCAGCGTGCAGCTAGGCATGCTTCTTGGCCAACGCGGCGGTGACGATAGCTTGAGGGAGTCCTTGTTCCATTTGGGGCAGCTTGCCAGCGTCGTGTGACGGGTTCGGCGGCAAATCGTTCTTGCGAAACTTCGCGGGCAATACGCCCGGCTCACACGCAATTCCGGGAAGTGTCAATTCGACTGCCGCCTGTTGAAACAATAGAAATTGTCGTGAGGATCCGCAGACGCGTGTGAGCGGGCTAAGGCTCAGTACCAAACGGCCACGATAGATTAGCCCAGAGGGCGCTCGCTACAGGGCGATTGGAAAATAATCGAGTCATCTTCGCGATGATTGGAGCCTCTTGAGGTTCTTTCTTGAGGTAGCTTGGTGATCAGGTCAATCCGCTGACGCACCGGGGGAAAGATCGGGGAGAAGCGGACCGGCCCAGCCCTCAATCCCCTAAAGGGATCCTCGGCTCGCTTCTCCCCCACGTCCGTTAACAACTGCAACCTTTGTGCCATGCCTAGTCCCTGTGTTTTCAACACAGTCGACGCTATTTCCGAGTAAAAAAGCCCTACTCCCTCGAAAAATTACCTGTCTGGAGACGCGCGGCAAAAGACTTGTGAGTTGAACATCCTCCCCGCCGCAAGCGGCCAGGATTCCTACGGCCTCTCGGGTTTGTTTCCCCGAGATGGCTTCGGTGGGTTCCTCCCACAACCGCCCTACTTCAGCGGACCACGAAGAGGCTTTACTTTTGGGCTGCCCGCCCATAGGTCGTTCGGACAGAGGAACATAGAGCAGTTGGGAAGGAAAAGAAAGAGGGGCCTTCTATCCTCGGCCCAAAAAACGCCGAGGCTTTACGGCCCACCTGGTAAACAACCCCCGACGGGCTGTGTTTACCAGATGCGCCGTAAGGCTCCGTTCTTGAGAGCGGGGATATAAGGCGCAGGTTTTGGTGTATCGTTCTTTTGTCGCAAGACCTAGGCCCGATGTGAAGCCTGCGGAGATGCGGCGTAGTAAGGCCGATCGATGAAACAGGAACCCGCCGAAGGTGCTCTGGTTGAAACCAAACCAGGCTTCGTAGGAATCCTCGCCTTTTTTAATGGCGGGGAGGATGTCAACCTTCCCGTTTTGTTTCATTAGAGGGCGTCGGCACGATTTCCGCATCCTCGCCTTCCATCTTCCGGAACTCTTCGGAAGTCACGAAGCCGATCGTTCGGCCCGCCTTCTTTGTGAGCAAGAC
>Ga0209804_1001255_pt1 | contig 16860 bp, 17 predicted proteins | sample GraSoiAngelo_139_FD_185896 | JGI IMG/M metagenome (GOLD analysis project Ga0209804, IMG submission 185896) | Grasslands soil microbial communities from the Angelo Coastal Reserve, California, USA - 14_0929_12_20cm (SPAdes) (version 2) | ecosystem: Environmental > Terrestrial > Soil > Grasslands ... | reverse complement strand
AGGAGATTCCGAACCTGTCCCGGAAGCGATAAAACAAATTGCTCTCGATATCGCGGGCCCTTTGGATGGTCGGTACCCCCTCCGGGCTCTATTGTCCTTCATTTGCCGGCTTCCCTTCAGGTGTCAGGAGCTAAGGTCGATAGTCAATCGATACAACATAAAGATTATCAACCCGCACTTTCCGGACCTCAGTTCACTTACCTTCTTAGCCTTAAAAAGGTTCTGCCAATTCGACGGCAAGATCGTGCTTTCGTTTCATAATAGTGATGTCAGGGACGCGTTGTGTACTACAGGACTGGAGCGGCACCTATGGGGGATTCTACTGCGACATGCAGACCGAATTGTTGTGGTGTCAAACAGCCTTGGTACAGAACTTCTGACTCTGGAACCCAGGGTCGCAGATAAACTCACAACGATATACAACGGCGTCGACCTTGGAATGTTTGCATCTCCCAATCGTGATCAGGGACCGCTACCCCCAGCACAAACGGGACCGACAATCATGAGCGTCGGCGTGTTCTCGACACGCAAAGGTCACGATGTTCTGGTGCAGGCCTTCTCGCTTGTCGTGAAAGACGTCCCGAACGTGCGTCTGATCATAGTGGGGCAGGATGGCCCGGAATTCAAGAGGACGCGACAGTTAATTGATACACTGTCGTTGGGGGAACGGGTCTTCATGTACAAAGATGTCCCTCACAAACGCATCCCCGCATTTCTGGCCCAGGCACAACTTTTCGTTCTAGCTTCGCGTCGGGAAGGTCATCCCCTGGCTGCAATTGAGGCCGGTGCAGCTGGTTTGCCGGTGATCTGTACGCGAAGTGCCGGCACGAGTGAACTGATCTCCGACGGGGTTACGGGGCGGCTGGTGGATGTCGACGACGAGCATGCTCTCGCGGAGGCCATGATCGACCTTCTTACGCATCCAGAAAAAGCGCAGCGAATCGCAACATCGTTCCGCGACTACATTAGGAACAATTTGACCTGGGAAAACACATATGAAAAGTATTTACAGCTCGCCGGCGATGGCGCAAGTCACAACGCTTTGATAGCTGAATCCGCTAAGTGGGAGGTGGATACATGAATCTCTGCGAAACTCAAAAGGAATATTTACGACCAACGGAGGCATCTTGGCTGCGGGGCAGGAGGTTTTGGCACAGTTCGGGCCGACAACGGGCGTTGACTTATCCGATCATGCGGTCAGAGAAACTTCCGAGCGTTATCCTCGGGTCCGATTCTACGCTGCAAACATCATCTATATAGGCGCGCAAAATAAATCGACATAACGGGAAAAAGTCGGCATAGGGGCACCGGTTGCCCGCTGACCCCTCCTGCGGGCTGCTCGGATTGGTGAAAACTTATCAGCGATCTGATAATGCCGAAAGGAATGCACTTCGGGTGAAGGTTGGAGTGTCTGAGCTAGACGTCATAACAGAAAATCCCTCGCTTACCTAATGCTGAGCATACGTCCAAAACTTGATCGGCGTTCACGAGAATCGCCTTTAGCCCTCCCCGGCGTGCCTCGAACCACCACCCTCGGCACTTCAGTTCCCGGACAAGCCTCTCGAGGTTGCGGCACTGGGAGTACTTCGGCTCGAACAATCGCGTTTGCGTGATCATCGCGTTTCCCTGCCCATCGCGGCTTTCCAGTGAAAATACTTCCCTGGTAAAGGGAGAGAACGGCATCAGAGGCTCGAGGATCTCCTCCACGGTGTGAAAGAAGGTCATCGCGCTAATGTCTGCGCCTAGAAACAGAAGCTTGCCCGCATGATTGAGCAGCCGCCCGTAGGGAGTCTGTCGCCCGCAAGGCATGGACGCCGCGTGGTGGTCGTGGACCATTTCGCTGGCGTGGGCGCCCCAGGCCGCGACCGCGTGTGTCGGGTGTACACTCCGAATTGTCCCGGGGGAACGGCGAAGCAACTCGCTCAACAGCCCCGTCTGCGATGGAGTTCTTCGGACGTCGAAGACGCGCGGCGTGCGGATGTACTCTATGGCGCTGCCAGTGAAGGGAAGTGTAGGCATCAGAAGCGTGCCATTGGGGCCGATCGCTTCCTGAAGGGCTAGGAGGATGTCTGTTGGTTTACCCAGGAATGCGCTGAACTGGTCGAGGGAACTGTGGACCAACAGCGTGTCACCAGGCTTTACTCCCAATTGTTGCAGCATCTGTACGAGCTGTCGCTTCGAAAAGCCCCGGCTCTTTCTGGAAATGGCAATGCGCAGGCTTTTCCAACGGGACTTCGCCTTGCGCTTGAAGTTCGATGGCAACCAGGAAAGCATCATTTCTCCGCGAGGCGATCCTGCTGCAGAAGCGCATCGAGAAAATACTTGGTAGCCCAATTTGGGTAACCCGCGGTCATATATCCGCCGAAAATGGGGAATGAACCGGGCAATGCACCATTGAGCCCGGGGTTGGGAGAATTGAGGAGTTGTAGTGGCTTCAGATAATTCAGCAAGCGCTCCGCTGCGAGCCAGTAGCGATGATCGCCTAGGTGCTCGGAGAGACGATAGCAGACTACAGCGAGCTGCGCCGCACCCGTGAGACAAGAGGAGAAACACGCGGGGCTCCAGTCCGAGAAGAAACGGCCGGGCACAAATCCACCGGCGTCTATGTGCGGCAGAAGGGCATCCACGCCCCGCTGCGACGCCTCAACGAAGTCCGCGCGCCCTGCGGCGATGCCAACTTCAAGCGTACCCTGCAGCGTGTAGCCGATCGTGTGAAGCAAGGGCGCCTCAGAGCAAGTCAGGCAATTGTTTGCAAACCATCCGTTCGCTCGTTGTTGGCGACGGGCCGCTTCCACGGCGCGGATCGCTGCAGTTTGCCAGCAGCTGCCCGTGACGAGTTCCCCGAGTCGATACAACGCCCACGCACAGAGGACGTTGTAGGTTTTTATCCGCCCGGGTTCAACGAACTGCCCATTAGTTCGAAAATAGCCGTCTTCGTTCAGGTCCCTAGCCAACCATTCGGCAGCCCGCACAGCTGCTTCGAGGAAGCGATCGTCCTTGCTGAATTGATAGGCGCTGATCCATCCGTCCAGAACCATACCTGTATTGAATGCGGTGGGCGTCTGTTTTTCGGGAGGACACACCGGGCCGCCCTGGACGGCCCCACTAGGCATCTGAACATCTATTTCCCAATTCGCCATTCGCAGCGCCTGCTCGCTTGCGGTTGCATTTTGGTACCGCCGGGCAAACTCCAGCAAAGAGGTGATGATGTAACCGGTCGTTTCGGGATAGGAGGGGCGCCAACCATTCTCGGTGTCGCAAGGGAAATACCCAAGAGATACTCCGCCATCGCTGCCAGCCGCTTGAGCGCGCAGAATCCAATCCACTGCAGCGTGGGCCCGCTCCTTCGTCTCGCCAGTGATCGGACGGATGGTGCCAAGCAGAGCGCGCCCAAGATCTGTACGCACAACTTGCGCAAAGGCGCGATTGACGGGGAGTCGCAAGAGAGCAAGGCGACGCCACACCTGGCCCGCAGCCCAGTAATGCTCACGAAGGCTGCGCCCAAAGACTTGATCCATCAGGACTCTTTGCGCCTCACCAATCCTCAATTACGTGCTCTCGTTGTGCAACCTCGACTGACAACTCTGAGAATTGCGTAGAGAGCTCTCAAGGAGACCCCGTCGCGGCGTCGGACAAATCGGCCCATGTCTGGAGAAAACAATCGCGAGGTGGTCGACAGACCAAACCGTTTCGAGCCATTGCATATCGCAACTCGTCCCGACGCCGGCACGAGTTCGTGTGCTGGGGGCGAGAAGTCCAGGCTAGGAGCTTGCGGCCCTCATTGGGTTGCTGTCCAAGGAGCGGATGAGAGCATCGAGCATCCGCGTCTGATGCTCGGCGTTGAACTGCTCTTCAAACCACGGGCTGGGAGCCACCGCCGTGGACGGAAGATCGAAAAAGCCGGCCACGGCGTCGTCAATCGCCTCGGGAGAGCTGCCAGGGTACACGCACCGATAAGGCACGCCGCTTCCCTTGAGAAGGTGCTCTGCAGGAGAATTCGGTTGAATGAAGGCCAGAATTGGCCGCCCGATCTTCAGATATTCGAAGAGCTTCCCGGGAACCTGAACGGCGGATTGTGGCTGCAACAGCAATAGGCCGTCGGAGGTCTGTGCGATTTGGCGTGCTTCCCACTGGGGCATTTGCTCGGTCACAAGGTCCAGCCAGCCTTCGGTCTTCGCCCGATGAATGAACTCCGGACCAGGGATGGAATCGGGTTGAACCGGACCAATCAAGCGCACACGTACACTCTCGGCGGCGAGCCGCCCCGCTGCAATCAAGCGCGCTAGTGATTCGAGAATCGGTGCCACGTTGCGTCCGTTGTATAACTCGCCGGTATGGCTCAGTAGCTTGTAATCTCGCGGTGGAACAGGAAGCGGCTGGATACGCTCCTCCGGATCGAATCCGTTCCAAATCAAGTGGATTCTGTCGTTGAGGGATGGGAACTTCTCCTGCCATCTAACCTTGGCAGCGTCGGTATTGACAATCACCGCATCCGCCCTTCGCACCAGGGCACTTTCCAACCATTGATACGCTTGTTTCTGGTAACAGCTGATGTCCTGGTCTATCCAAATATCCGCAAGGGGATCGCGAAAGTCGGCAATCCAAGGCACGCGTTCGCTCCTAGCCAGTTGCCAGGCGGCAAGATGCGGCCCGAGCGGCGGAAATGTCGAGAAAATCGTAACGCGAGCACCGAGCTGCGCTCGGATGTGTGCGCGGGCGGCCCGGGAAGCGTGGTAGGACCATCTAATGTTCAGATCGCCTGGCAATAACGCCTTCTGGGCCACTCGTTCGAGCTGCCATCCGAGGCCGCGTCGCGGATTTGCGGCGAATGGATCCGGCACGTACTCCGTATTCGAGTCGTCGCGGCCAGCCTGGTCAGCGGCAGTAAAAGCGTGGCAGGTGTAGCCCAGCCTGGAGAGGTATTTCGAGAAGCGGAAGGGCCGCGCCGCGCCTATCGCGTTCGCCGGCGGAAAGTGGTAGGCGAGGATCAGCACTAGGTGCCCGGTCATTGGGTCTGTAACTCAACGGCACTTTGGCACAAAGGGAATTTCCGCAACACGGCATGACATCGCAGGGTGGCTTTTCCATCCCACAACGGCGGAATCTGCCCCTTTCTGGGATGGGCAAGGCTCTGGTTCCAGGCTTCGAGAATGGTCTCTTTGCGCGTTCCGGCCAGCCGGTTGGTACCGTACTCGATCGTGGCCGGCCGTTCAGTCTTGTCGCGCAGGGTCAGGCAGGGAACGCCCAGCACGGTGGTCTCTTCCTGAATCCCGCCGGAATCGGTCAGCACCATGGCGCTGCTCGCCTGCAGGCAGAGGAAGTCGAAATAGCCCAGGGGCTCCACGATATGGATCTGGCCGGAAAGTGGAATTGCGCCCTTTCCAGTGCGGGCGAGGATTCTGGGATGCATTGGCCAATACAGCGGGATATGGCTCGAGATCACAGAAAGGGCCTCTAGAATCTCGGCGAGCTGCCGGTCGTTATCAACGTTGGCCGGCCGGTGCATGGTGACCAATCCAAAACGATCACGGCCGATCCCGAGACGCTCACGGATGTCGGCCGTTTGTGTGCATGGCTGCCAGAGCCGGCCTCAAGATAATAATGAGCCTCCGGCAGGCCGAGATCTTGAAAGAACTGTCCCGACATGTTGTGGTCATAGTGCTGGCCGGTGTGAACCAGGATAGGGGCAAAATCCGGATCGCGCGAAAGAACGTCCATCATGGGCGCGACCTTCAAGAAATTAGGCCGGGCGCCTGCCACGATAACCAGAGGTATTGGTACATTCAATGATTTAGCCACGCTGTTTTCCGCCGCAGCATCATTTCGTAGATTTCCGCCATGCGCTCGGCTGCGATTTCGATACTGAGTCTTGTTTTCGCAAAGTCCGCAGCACGAGTTCCAAATTCACGTCGGAGTCGTTCGTTGCCGATGAGAGTAGTCAATTTTTCGGCGAGATCGCCGGCATCGCCCGGTCGGAAGAGCAGACCGCGTTCATCGTTTCCGATCAGCTCCGGAGTGCCCCCGACTTGCGATCCGACCGCGCAGCAGCCACAAGCCATTGCTTCGAGCAGTGTATTGGAAAAGGCCTCCGAACGAGAACACAGCACAAAAATATCGAGAGCGCGGAGATATTGAGGCACCTGTGACGTGGCGGGCTCGAACACGCAATCGTTTTGGATTCCTAAGCGTTGGCCGTTGATCTGCAATCGCGGAAGTTCCGGCCCGCTTCCCACAATGAGCAACTTCATGCCAGGCTGTAGATGCCGGATGCGGGCAAACGATTCCTGCAACAAATCGAGAGCCTTTTCCGGGCGCAGCACGCAGACCGCTCCAATAAGAAGCGAAGCATCCCCGACGGGAGTGGGCTTAGGCGTCGGCGCTGGGTAGAACTCGGCTGTGTCGATGCCGTTATAGCAGACTTCGATTCGCTCATCCGGGACTTGTTCGTCGATCATGTGGCGGCGCATGGCCTCGCAGTTGACCACTACAGCATCCACCATGCGGTCCGTCCACCGCACTTGGCGGCGAGTACGCTGGTCGAGCAGATCTCGGCTGCCGAGCAGGCTCGAAAGAACCACCGGCACGCGCAGGCTCCGCGCCAGCGGCACCGCGAATACGGCGCTCGGATCCCAGGCATGTACGAGGCGAATCGCATGCTCCCGGATATACCGCCGCATCCGCATCGCCGCGCACAGAGCAGTTGGCGACTTCAGAGAAGATACATGCAGATGAAGGACAGGAACACCCGCACGGCTGAGCTCCTCGAATCTCATCCCTTCGGCGTGGTAGCTGGCGACGTGCGGCTCAAATCGCGAACGATCGAGCTGAATCGCAATCTTCGTCACGTCCCGCTCGATCCCACCGTGGTGAAGCTCCCTCACTGTTAGCAGGATTGGGATCGGATTTGCGGGGATTGTGCTGGCTCCTCCAATCGCAGGCCGTAGTCGATCCCCGGCCATCATCGTCGCAAGGCGCCATTGAAAACGGAAACGATCGATTGGAAATAGGCTTCCGGGGTTTTCCGCAAGACAATCTGGCGAGCCAATGACACCAGACGGTCGCTGAGAGCGTGATCCAGGATGAGTTGGGCGACCGCGGAAGCCAAACCAGCCCTGTCATGCTTGTTCACCAGCAAAGCATCCCTTCCGTTAGAGGCAAGTTCTGGAACCCCGCCAACCGCTGTTGCCACCACCGGGATACCGGCGGCCATGGCTTCGAGAAGGACATTGGGGGATCCCTCGCTGTGAGAGGGTAATGCAAATACGTCGGCAATCGCGTAATAGGGGTTGGGGTCGTCCTGCTGCCCGGCCAGAGTCACGGCATTGGTCAGGCACAGGCTGCGGCAGAGCTCCTCGATTCTGGACCGCTCTGGGCCTTCTCCGACCAACACTAGCCGCACTGGAACGGAGCCTAGCAGTTCGCGCACTCCTGGAAATGCCCGGATAAGGTCTGCGTGTCCCTTTTCGCGCGAAAGGCGTCCGACGCTCAACACTACTTTTGTTCGACTATCCAGCCCGAGTTGGCGGCGTAGTGCGGATATCCGCGCCTCCGGAACCGGCGCGAACGGACGAATCGGCATGTGCTGAACGTGAATGCGGCTGGAGTGGACACTCTTTCGTTCGAGTTCTTTGACGAATGCGCAGGAGCTTGTCAGAACTGCATCTGCGGCCTTCAGTGACCACCCGTCCAGTCGATTGTAAATCCGCATCTTCATGTCGGTCGTTGTATATCCGTGGTGAAATGCGACCCAGCCACGGGACCGGTTCAAGCCTGTCCACCGAACCAAAAAATGCGATTTTACGCCGTTAGACCAGACGAGATCGGTAGGCCGGTTTTCTACGAGAGCGCGTAATTGCGGGATGACGCCCGTGTCGAACCGGCCGCTCTCAGAGACGATATCAAGTGGCACGCCGGTATTTCGGATCGCTGCGGTGAAGCTATTTTCGACTGGACCCCGACTGAAGGTCATGATGGAAAGGTCCACTCGTGGCAGAGCTGTCTGCCCGCGGATTGCTTCCTTGGCGAATTCCAGAACGGCTTTCGCCGATCCGCTAATGGAGTGGGCCTCGACCATCGCCAGAACGCGAATGGTGTGCACGGCTCATAGCCCCTTGGGGAAAGAGCTGAGTTGCCGCGGACGCACGAGGTCACAGTGGATCCGGCAGAGCTGCTCGCTGACAACGGTCCAGTCGTAGCGGCTGACGACGAAGGCCCGCGCAGCGGCGGAGAGCCGAGCTCGCGTTTCGGCCGATGAGACGACGCGCCCAACCGCCGCCGCGATTTCCGGGCCGCTGTCAGCCAACAACAGGTGGACATCGTTCTCAGCGTCTATCCCTTCGGCCCCCAGGCGTGTGGACACCACCGCGACCCCAGCGGCCATTGCCTCCAGAATCTTCAGCCTCGTACCGCTGCCAGACCGAAGCGGCACGACTACCGCTACGGCAGAAGCATAGAAAGGGCGAACATCGTCAACAGTGCCTATTACACGGATCCGATCCGAGGCCAAGGCACGGACCTCGGGCGCCGGATCGCGGCCTACGATTGTAAATTTGAGGTCAGGGTGATTGCGGGCTATCTCCGGCCATACTGCCTGCGAAAACCAGGTCACCGCGTCGATGTTGGCGTGATAGTCCATAGAGCCGACAAACAGAATGGTTCGTTTCGAGTCGCATTGGCCGGTCCGGCGGCGGGCTTCGGCGATCTGCGTCGGTGAGTAGTAGCCGGCGTCGACACCGTTCGGTATGACGTGGATGTTCGCGCCCGGGTGCCGTGCAAGCAGCTTTTGCCGCTCACGTTCGCTCGTAACTATGTGCGTGTCGCACATGTCAAGCAGTCGGTTTTCGGCGCGCTCGATCAGTTTCGCCACCCGCCAGGCCGCCACTCTCTTGAGCGGGTTGCCAGCGGTTTTCGCATAACGCCACATCAGTTCGGATTCAATATTGTGCCAGTCGACAACGGTAGCTGGGCATCCCGGCCCTTTCCGGATGACCGGCAGATACTTCATCAGCTGCATCCCCTCGATCTGCACTGTGTCGAACTGGCGCGACCGTAGGACATCCGCCAATTCTGAAGCCAATCGGAGCGACCAACAATTCAACACGGTCACCGGCGTAGGGCCTGCCAGGCCACGCAGGATTTTAAATGCAGAGTAGGTACGGCCCTTATACAGCGTGACGACACTCGCCAAGCCAGAACCGTCTGGGGGCATGGTGTGCCCTTCTCCAGCGTGGCGCATTTCGACAAACGTGACTGAGAAGCGCGCGGCCAACCGCCGTGCCAACTGATAGTCGCGCAGTCGGGCACCGGTATTGATGGGCCAAATCTGATGTGCGGTGAAGTACAGTAACCTCATGGAGCCTGGCGGATAACCGCTGCAGAGTATGGATCGTGAGTCTGTGTGAAATTGCGCGGCTAGGAGCGGAAACAAACCCAAGATCAGTTGGGGAGGCCGGGAACGGAATTGTTTTTATACTGCGGGCAACAGTTCTGGAAAGTCTCCTTGCGGGCGGGCCTGCAACAGGTCGATGGCTTGGCGCACCAAGTGCTGACCGGCGGCGTATTCGTTATGTCCGGACCCGTAGGCTTCCATCGAGAGGCACGGACAGCCCCGTTCGCACAGTTGACCAGGGCCAAACGGTGCCGATAGCCCACGATTTGGTGATGGGCATTGCGGTAGGGACGACTCAGCCATTAGCTGTTTTTCCCCGACTCAGCAACAGCCCGCGTAGAGCGTCATACCCAGTGTTGCCCATGAGCTTTTTTGCTGTTGCTCGGGTCAGATCCGCTACTTGGCGCTGCCATAAGCCGCCACCCCGACAGATTCGCTGAAAAACACTGAGTGGAGTATCTCGCATCACGGCTACGCGCCCCAAAGAGAAAGGATCGGTGCGGATGGAATTTGCGAAGTTCCGGCTAGTGGCCACCGACTTGTATCCCGCTTCACGCGCCAGTTCGGCGACCCGACGATCCCACCGGCCCCCGGGACAAGAGAAGTGCTCCACCGCCTGGCCCGTTATCTGTTCCAAACGGAGTTTTGGTTCGATCAGCTCCCTCCGCAAGCCTTTAAGGTCTAAGTCCGAAAGATAGGCGTGAGTCATGGAATGGCAGCCGATGTCGAAACCCCAATCACTGAGGCTTCGAAGTTCGTCTGTCGAAAGATAACCGGGCTTCCCCAGGAAGCCGACCGTTATGTAGAAGGTCGCGTTGAACGCAGCCGCCTTGAACAAGGGCGCTGTGGTTAGCAGATCGGTTTCACAGCCATCGTCGAATGTTATCGCAACTCCCAACCCATCCGGATATTTGAGCGCTTCCGGGACACTCATCCCTCGCCATCCCGCGCTCTGCAGCCACTGAAGCTGCGCGCGGAAATCTGCTTCCGAAACGATGTACCTCACGTAGCCCAGCTCCGACTGACACATGGGCCTGCCGGGCAACTCGATTTCGTGGTACATCAGGTGCACGATGCTTCGAGCACTCATGCGAGACTCGCTTGGTGGCTGCTCCATGTTCACAGGTTTACCGGGCCGTCGCCGTCCCCGCGCATAAAGAACAGCTGGTTTTGGTTCGACTCGAAAGGGAAAATCAATTGGCTGAGCGGCTTCGATGTTGCAACGATGAAGTTTGACGGTCCCTTGAGAAATCCCGCCGACTTCAACGCTTCGGTCCAGGCAACATGGGATTGATTCGAGACAATCAGGTCGACCCCCCGATCCTCCAGAAACCGAGTCGCCGCTTGGATCACAGTACCGGCATTCTCGGGAGAAGCGAGACAGTCTGCTATCGCCCCAACCCGTAAACACCCAAAGTATCTGTTATTCTGCATCTTTGTATCGAGCATTACCACGCAGCCCAGCACCTCTTTGTCGCGGGTTACTTTGAGGCACAAGAAGTTCTTGTTCGTCGGATACAAGATGTTGAGATTTGTACTGTCCCGGCAAGCAATCAGCATGTAATGGGAATGGCACCGCTCCCACAATTCATCGGCCCAGTTTCCAAACCTGCCCACCAATTCAGTTTTGGTGAACTGATCGTGTCGGGCAGCGTGAAATCTCTGCAGGATGTTGATCCCGATCCAACCCGTTCCGGTAAGTGCGGCCAAATCGGCCAGGAAACGTCTCCCGGGTGTCTGCCGCAAGGGCGCGATCTGGCGCAGGAAATTTGCCGGATGAAGGACTCTGAAATAGAAGGGCAATGCATGCAGATTCCAGCCCATCGCCCTCAACATTTGAGGCAGAGGGCGATCGAAGCCCCCCATGCCCAGGCAAAACAGTAAAGGGGCCGCTTTCGTGGCACTTCTAAGCATATGGACGCCCACGCTGGAGTACCGCTTGTTAATTATTCCTTCTGAAATCGGCAAATGGTAAAAAGCAACCACCTGGATTTTGCCGCGCACTGAGAAGTCTTGAGTTTTCAAAATGAATGCGCCGCGAACTTCCTGCCCCTCGAGCGCCAGGTAAAACTCTTGGTAAATGCGGCGGCCGTCGCGTTTCGGCAGCCAACTGGGGACGTCCTTTTCGGGGAAATGGAATTCGCTGGGTACGCCTCCTGTAGCCAGGCGCTGGTTGAAAGCCTTAACGGCAGGAATCCATTCTTCTGTATAAGACTTAATGGAGATTGCCATAAGAGGCACTAGGAACCGTGGTTGAGCTTGTTTTGGACAACGCTGTGGATTCGATCGATGCTGTTCATCTGATCGATCTCTTCGGGCTCGAACTGGCATCCAAACTCTTGCTCTAACGCAAGGATCAGATTGAGGTGCTGGACGGAGTCCCACGATGCAATCGTCTCGGGAGAGGATTGCGCAGTGATCTGGCTGCCAGGAAGTTTCAGAACGTTCTCAGCAATTCCGCGAACGCGCTCGAACAGTGGCGAAGTCATACCTTATCTGTCTCCGTTCCGTACGGTAACCTTAACCCACTCAGGGCATGACACTGGCACTTGGCTGAGATTAAGCTCCCACAGGATGCCCTTGCCGTTTTGCTCCAGAGGAGTGAAGCTGTGGCTCGCATAAAAGTCTCTTGCCGGGGCGTTCTTTGTGGTCGGCAGGAACCAGCCCCGGAGCCTGCGGGCACCGAGTTTGCGTGCATGATCGGCGATAAAAGACAGAAATGCCGTTTCAACGGTGCGCCCTATCACTCTGCAGCTTAGAACCAAGGTGTCAATTTCACACCGCTGGCCCTCGAACCGCGTGATGGCCACTCCCACCAGGCCATTGTCTCCGAACCGATCACGCACGCGGATCGAGAAACAGTCGCAGCCCGGCGACGAAACCATCTCCGAAATCTGTTGTTCTGTGTACCGCCGGCTGGTCAGATTGAACTGGTTTGTTTTGCTCGTTAGTTGCGCAATCCGCGTGAGACTTGCTTTCGTGAGAGGAGCAATTTCCGCTTCTTGCTGGAGAGACCGGTAAAAGTCGTCGCGCGAAGCTACCGTCTGGGCCAGTTCTTGGCGATCGCGGTGGGCCTGATATATGGCCCCACGCCGCTGGTCCTCCTCCGATAGCACAAGTCGCTCGAACACCGGACTCTCGCGCACCGCCTGAGCGAACCCCCTAGGATCACTTGGCAGATCGATGACGAAAACTTCCGGCACCTGGCTGCGGACCTGCTGGCACTCAGTTGGATCGTCGTCGAGAAATGCCAGGCTCTCCACACCGATGTTCAATTCCTCGGCGATGGCCCGCAGGTTCTCCGCTTTGTCGGTCCAGTTGATGCGCATTGCCGCAAAATGGCTGGGTTTGAGAAGCATTCCGGCATGGTTTTTTAAAGCTTCCAGGGCGTCATCAAGATTGTTCTTGCTGCAGATCGCGAGCAGGATTCCGCGCTGATGAAGATCCAGTAAGGCGCGCTGCAAGTTGTGGAAATAAACCCCGGGGTATTCGGTACCCAACTCAATGCCGGCCATGCCATCTTCGCCGATCACTCCGCCCCAAAGAGTATTGTCGAGATCCACAACGACGGTCTTAGCGACCTTCCCCGTGAGCGGGTGCAGGAACTTGAGCCACTCCTTCGCCACATGATTCAGGTTCTCAGCCGCCATCGGCAAGCGTACGGTCAGCCACTTCCGCTCGTCATGCCAGTGCGCGCGTCCGTGCCGCGCTACCAGCGAATCGTAGTCCAGGATATAAACACCAGTCCGCTCAGCTGCGAGTGCCTGTAGCCTTCGATTGATTTGCTGGATTGCCACTGCCTGCCCATTGGCAACCTGGCCGTCGAGAATGCCGCAACTGGGCACCGACGGCTGCTCAAGGTTGTGAATGATCAGGTGAGCCTTGCTGCGCGCACGAAAGTTCGACACCCAGCTGCGGAAATCCCCAACGACCCGGGTCGCAGCGCTCTGCACCTGTTCTGAATTCAGGTCCGCATAGTCTCGCCATAGCTCCGGCGCGACATCACGCGTCTGAACGGCCAAGAAGACCACATCGGGCGCGAAGCCATAAAGCGAGCTTTTAGGATCGAGAATCTCCTGAACATGGGCATTGAAATCTGACATGTGGACAGTTAGATCTATCCCCGCGTGGAAGCTGCCCGCCCGCAGCAATGGGACAATCGGCTCAACGGTGAACGAACGGAGAATAGCCATGCGGTAGGGAAGCAGGTTGAGCTTGGGCCGAAGCTGTTCATAGCGCGATACGATGAACGTAGCGGTTGAAACCGTGTTATCTTTCGTCCACAATTCCGAAAGCAGGTGCGAAGCGCGGGTAGCCTCGCCGCGCTCCATCAGGCGATCGATTTCCTGTCGCAACTCCGCCACGTTTAGTCGCCCTGATTGCGAGAGCGCCATTGCGCTGGTTCCACTGCTCATCGTTCCAGATACTCCACCAGAAGCCTTTGTTTGGTATATACCCACGCGATGCGCCGTCCACCGAATGCCGCGGCTGGTAACGGCTGCTTCACGATCAAAGAGCCAACGGACCGGCAGTATTCCAGCTGCTCATAAAGTGATGCCACTTCGTAGCAGATGTGATGCAAGCCGCCGCCCTTAACCAAGAACTTCTGCAGTGGTGACTTCTCAGTCTCGGGCTCAAGTAACTCCATTGCCGGACTATCCGGGCGGCCACAGCGCATGAAGGTCACTCTGGCCTGCTGCAAGGGATCGTGAATGATCTCACCCTTCCACTCCGCCTCTAGCGACTGCGCGAACTCCTTGCCCATCTGGGCAATCGAGGCAACTACAAATCCAACATGATGGAGAGTACCTTCCCGCACCGCGCCTGCTCCTGGCTGGGTCTCGCTTTTTGCCCTACGTTGTAGTTCTCTTTTTTTGTCCGGCCGCGGTGCCGGCGGGGGAAAAGCAGCCCTGGTAGGTGAACCCTGCCGCCGTTGCCGTAACTGAGAAAGAGCCGGTCTGCTGAAACTCGAGGTCATTCCTGTCAGTTGCTTAGTCCCGTTAGACGCTTGAGTTTGGTTTTCACCCGTTGATGAAATTCTCCCGCTAATACCTTCGCGTGATAACTTCGTCCGACTAACACTTGGAAATAGGCATGCATCGGCCTTCTTTCATAGCCTGGCTGGAAATTGGTCGTGTTGCCGAACCCCAAGATGCGCCGTTCTTCCTCCGTCAGGTTACCCAGAAATGCAGCATTGAGCTGCAGTGGGTGATAGCGGTAATACTCAAGATCCTCCTGCTGAAGGGGGAGCTTTGGATCGTGGTAAGCAAAGAAAACGGCCTGACGCGGCTCTAAAATCGGTACGTTTTGCCGGTGAAATCCCGAAGTGTCAAAGAGGAAGGCTAGGCCTGCAGGTCCGGATACTTCAACAAATCGCTCACGGGGAAGAGCGCGCGCCTCGTCCCGGCTCAGCGGTTTCGGGTGTTGTCGGCCATGGGTTCCTTTGACATAAACAAAGCCTCCGCTCTTGACGTCCGTAAGATAGAGCCCGAGCTTTACTTCGCGCGGGATTCGGTCTTTAACCCGTTCCTGATCGTACCAGGCATCCCCGTGCCAGCCATGGAAGTCGCGTTTGGTCGGCAGCGACTTCCAACCCTTGGCCTCGACCAACTCAAACGTGTCGCCGAGATACTCGCGTAGCGCAGGCACGACAACCGGGTGCAGAGCGGCATCTATAAAGCCTTGATCCAGGATCAAAACGTCCTGGACCATGTGACGGTACCGGTCATTTTTTTCGTAGCCGTCGAAGTCGTTCCAACGCATGCGCCTCAACCTTGCGTTGAAGCTCACCTGCATGCCCCGAAGTTGACTAGCCGTTAGCAGGTCAGGAATGATTACGATGCCGTTTTCCTCCAGTTCCTTCGTCATTGGACTTAGCATATCTGTCGCCACCCCCTAAAATGGATGTTCTGAATCTCTATGCCCTGTACAAGTCGAGGTATTCAGGGACCCGCACATCCGGGGCGAACCTCTCCATCGCCCGAGCCCGCGTCTGCACGCTCATTTTCTGACACAAGCCTGGATCCTCATTCAGGAATTGAACGCAGCGAATCAGTTCACGGTAGTCTCCTGGCGTAAACAGAAAACCTGTACGGCCCTCCTCGACAAACTCAGGTATCCCACCGATCCGGCTCGCGATAACAGGAAGACCGCTAGCGCTTGCTTCCAGATTCACCAGCCCAGCGGCTTCCGACCACAGCGACGGGCATACAAAACAGTCTGCCGCCTGCATCAAGGGTGCAACATTCTCTTGCAGTCCGTGAAAGAAGACCCGGGATGTCAACTGGAGCTCCGAGCATAGTTGGTGGAGCCTCTCTGACTCGTCGCCGTCTCCTACAATCCACAAGACAACGCTGTCAGGTAGCTCGGTCAAGGCCCTGATGACGACATCGATCCCTTTTTCCTTGATCAAGTGGGCGACCGTCAGGAGAACAAAGCTACCCTCCACATGGAGTTGTCTGCGAAGGTCGGCGCGCATAGCCTGGTCCGGGCGGAAACGTTCCGCATTGATGAAGTAACGACAGAGTATGAGATCAGAGCGAATCTGCTGGCGCCGGAGATCGTTCAGAACGAACTGGCTCACACAAAAGACTTTGTCGTAGCGCTGCAAAAGGAATCGTTTCAGGATCTTCTTCAGCCCTCCGGAAAACTGCCGACTCCCAGGCATGCGCGAGATGTGGTCCGTGTAACAGTGCCTGACGTTCGGACGGAGGAGCGTCAGCCACCAGAGATAGCTATTGCGCAACATGTCCGTAAAGTTCCAATGCACCAGGGTGATCCGGCGTCGGGCGATGAGCCGCAACAGTCTCGCCAGCCGCGCCCAGTGAAAACTACGCAAATCCAGGCACTCCGTTTCGATCCCAGCTTCCTGGAACGCTGTGCTTTTATTGCCACCTTCAGGGCAAATGAAAAGCGGATAAAAGAGGCTGTCATGGAGCTCAAAGGTGCGCGCCAGGCGAATGATCTGCTCTTCCAAGGAGCCGAATTTCATTGCGGGATCTAGCACAACCGCGTACAGAACGCGAGGTAGACTCTTCGACGGCATGTTTTTTGGGCAGCCCCAGCCTGATTGCGTCCCTGGGGACGGTATGAACGAGATGGCGCAATCGAAGATGGCGTTCGGCTCCTTCTGCAACCCTGGTGTCCGAATCTCTCAAGTCTCATTCGGCACCCGGGTCTCCGGCCGAGCGTCAGCAGTCAATCTGGCAGAACGTAGCCGACATCCAAACTGAGGGGCTGCGGTGCCATTTGCACCACCTTTTCATTAGGGGGCTGGATGAGAATCTCAATCTTGGCTTCCTTGTCGTTGGATTGAACTGACCAAGTGCCACGCTTCATGGGGACTATACCGCGAAATTCATATTCGTCCGGCGCCCCGCTGCTCGAAGGAATGACAATCCTGCATCGAGACCAATAGCCAGTCGGTATATCCGGCAGCCAAACACTTAGTCTCACATTGGCCGGATTTATCG
>Ga0209804_1001254_pt1 | contig 16862 bp, 17 predicted proteins | sample GraSoiAngelo_139_FD_185896 | JGI IMG/M metagenome (GOLD analysis project Ga0209804, IMG submission 185896) | Grasslands soil microbial communities from the Angelo Coastal Reserve, California, USA - 14_0929_12_20cm (SPAdes) (version 2) | ecosystem: Environmental > Terrestrial > Soil > Grasslands ... | reverse complement strand
CTCGATCTCGTCGAGGAGCACGACCGAATACGGCCGCCGGCGGACCTGCTCGGTCAGCTGCCCTCCCTCCTCGTACCCGACGTAGCCCGGGGGAGCCCCGACGAGCCGGGACACGGTGTGCCGCTCGGTGTACTCGGACATGTCGATGCGGACGACGGCGCCTTCGTCCCCGAAGAGGAACTCCGCGAGCGCGAGCGTGAGCTCGGTCTTGCCGACGCCGGTGGGGCCCAGGAAGATGAACGAGCCGATCGGCCGCCGGGCGTCCTTCAGGCCGGCGCGCGCCCGCCGGACCGCGCGGGACACCGCATGCACCGCTTCGTCCTGGCCGACGATCCGGTGGTGGAGGGAGTCTTCCATCCGGAGGAGCTTTTCCGTCTCCTCCTCGACCAGGCGCATCACCGGGATCCCCGTCCAGCTCGACACGATGTCCGCGATGTCGTCGCCGCTGACCGTGGTGATGTCCCGGCCCTTGTCGGTCTTCCAGGAACTCTCCAGCTCTTCGAGCTTCTGCCGGAGGACCTTCTCTTTGTCGCGGAGGCTGGCGGCCTTCTCGAAGTCCTGCCCCTTGATCGCCTCTTCCTTCTCGCGGCGCACCCGCTCCGCCTTGTCGAGCGCCTGGCGGACTTCCTGCGGCAGGAAGCTCGCCTGCAGGCGAATCTTGCTCGCCGCCTCGTCCATCAGGTCGATCGCCTTGTCCGGCAGGAACCGGTCCGAGATGTACTTGTCGGCCAGCGTCGCCGCGGCGACCAGCGCTTCGTCGCTGATCTTCACCCCGTGGTGGGCCTCGTACCGCTCGCGCAGCCCCCGGAGGATTTCCACGGTCTGGTCGACGTTGGGCTCGGCCACCAGGATCGGCGCGAACCGCCGCTCCAGCGCCGCGTCGCGCTCGACGTATTTGCGGTACTCGTCGAGGGTCGTCGCCCCGATGCACTGCAGCTCGCCCCGCGACAGCGACGGCTTCAGGATGTTGCTGGCGTCGATCGCCCCTTCCGCCGCGCCCGCGCCGACCAGGGTGTGCAGTTCGTCCACGAACAGGACGACCTCGCCCTGAGCCTTGCGGATCTCCTCCATCACCTTCTTCATCCGCTCTTCGAACTCGCCGCGGTACTTCGTGCCGGCCACGAGCGCGGCCAGGTCGAGCTGGACCACGCGCTTGTTCCGGAGGACCTCCGGCACGTCGCCGCGGACGATCCGCTGGGCGAGTCCCTCGGTGATCGCCGTCTTCCCCACGCCCGGCTCGCCGATCAGGGCCGGGTTGTTCTTGGTGCGGCGGGAGAGCACCTGGATGACCCGCTCGATCTCGCGCTCCCGGCCGATCACCGGATCGAGCTTGTTCTCGCGGGCGAGCTTGGTGAGATCCCGCCCGAACTCGTCCAGGGTGGGCGTCTTGCTGGCCTGCTTGGTGTAGGAGGCGGTGCCTTCTTCGCCGAGGAGGTAGACGACCTGCGAGCGGACCCGCTCCAGATCGGCCCCCATCGCCTCCAGCACGCGCGCGGCCACGCCCTCGCCTTCGCGGATCAGGCCGAGGAGGAGGTGCTCCGTGCCGATGTAGTTGTGGCCGAGCCGGCGCGCCTCATCCAGCGCCAGTTCCAGCACCTTCTTGGCTCTTGGGGTGAACGTGACTTCCTCGTGCGGCGTCCGCTCACCGCGGCCGATCGCGCTTTCGATCTCGGCGCGCACGCGCTCGGGACTGATGTTGAGGGATTCCAGGACCTTGCTGGCGACCCCCTCGCCCTCGCGGACGATCCCGAGCAGAATGTGCTCCGTCCCAACAGCGCTGTGGTTCAGCCGCTTGGCTTCCTCTTGGGCGAGGATGATAACCCGGCGCGCACGCTCCGTGAATCGTTCAAACATCTCGCGGCTGACCTCCTCCCTGCCAGGTTGCGCGCGACGTCATCCGGTGATCCCGCTGCCTTCTATTTCTACGGACCGAACCATCCCGCTGTTCCTCTCCCCGAAGTCCGCACCGCGCAGCAACCTCGGGGCCCGGCAGAGCGTGAAGGCGACACCCTCCACGTGAACCATCTTGCCTAGCATTTAGAGTACGTTTGCCCTCCCCCGGCCATTCCCGCTGGTCAGTCTCTGCACCATCGAAGGCCTGGACTGTTCTCTTCTTCGCCTACCCGCCGACTCCTGCCGGATGGCCGCCGGCGAAGCGTTGATCGCGCTCTCACTCTGTTTATGCCCCGGCACTGTCACGCCCGGACACCGTAGATTCGATCTTCCAAACCCAACAGTCATCCCTTCGTCGGAGAGGCGGCGGACGTCAGGCATCGGGTACAGACCTGACAAACGCCGCCCGGGCGCCGCCCGAGACCGCGGCAGGCACGCACGAACAGGTCGACGAGACCGCCTGGAGGCCGCCAACGAACTTGAATCGCCAATTCGGAGATCAAAAGGAGGGACTCTGTGGCCTACGGAGGCAACCGACCGGCGGGTCGGAACGGCCGCCGGGGTGGAAGTTTCAGCGCTTGATCGCCCTGATCGTGTACCGGATGGTCCCGGCGGGGGCTTTGACCGTGACGGTCTCGCCCCGGCGCTTGCCCAGGAGCGCCCGGCCGACGGGCGACTCGTTGCTGATCCGGTCGCGGCGGGGGTCCGCCTCGGGCGATCCCACGATGGTGTAGGTCAATTCCTCCCCGGCCTCATCGGCCAGGTGGACCGTGCTGCCGACCGTGACCACATCCGAGCGGACTTCGTGGTCGTTGATGACCTTGGCGTTGCGGAGCATCCCCTCGAGCGTAAGGATCCGGCCTTCGATGAAGGCCTGCTCGTTCTTCGCGTCCTCGTACTCGGAGTTCTCCATGAGATCGCCGAATTCTTTCGATTGCTTGATCCGCTCGGCGACCTCCTTGCGCTTGACGGTCTTGAGGAACTCGAGTTCTTCCTCGAGCTTGCGCAGGCCCTCGGGCGTTAAAATCGTTTCCTTTTCATCCATACCGCACGGCTCACCTGAGAGGATTTCGTACCGCTCCGAACGCTGCGACCGTCCTGAAGAGGGGACGAGACTGAGGAACTTCCTCAGTCTCGACCTCGCATAACGCCAGGTAGTATAACGGATGAGGGAACCATTGTCAAAGGCCCGACGAGACCGGCCGCGATGCCGGCACATGAGTGCCCGGCGCGGCTCCCGCCGACCGCGCGGCCTGCCGGATCGCGTCCACCTCGGCGTCGGAGATCTTCCGCTCGAATCGCCGGAACCCCGACAGCTGGAATCCGTGCGTGCGCATCAGCGCGTGGATCTCCTCGACCCTGTCGAGCCGGACGTCTCCGCCGAGGGTATAGTCGTCATAGCGGTGTTCGAGCGCGAGCAGGATCGTCTCCGCCATGCACGCCTCGCACGACCGCGGCGGGAACCCGAAGTCGAGCCCGAACTCGACCGGCCCCGGGACCTCGATGACCCCTCCGTCGATCACGAGCACATCGCCGCGCCGCTCGTAGACGAGCCGGGAGACGTTTCGGGGGCGCGAGACGTCGCAGACCACGGCGCCGGGGCGCAGATCCTCGGGCTCGATCAGGACGTCGGTCGCCGTGCTGACCGTGATCACAAGATCGGCGGCCCCGACCGCCCGGCGGACGTCGGAGGTCACCTGCACCTGCGCGGGCGCTTCGCCGCGGAGGCGCGCCGCCAGGGCGTCGAGCCGGTCTCGGGTGCGGGCCGCCAGAATCAGCCCCCCCACCTGGTGCGCGAGGATCCGGCAGCAGGCCGCGCCGATCGTCCCCGTCGCGCCCACCACCGCGACCTCGGCGTGATGCGGGTCGATGCCCATCCGCGCGGCGCCGAGCAGCGCGCCTTCGATCGCGGTGGCGACGGTGAGGCTGTTGCCCGTGGTGACACCGATCCGCAGCGCGTTGGCCACCGTCACCCCGCGATCCCCGACGACCTTGGTAAACGCCCCGAGACCGAGGATGCCGGCCCCCAGGCGCTCCGCGATCCGGCCGGCCTGGATGAGGCGCCGGTAGACCACGTCGGGCGGGGCCGCGAGGATCACCCGGGGGGTCCAGGGGAGCGCGATGAACCACCCCTCGGCCCGCGCTCCCGTGGCAGAGACGATGCCGGTGATGTGCGACGCCTCGAACGGCGGCACCGCGCGGAAGGCGGCCTCGACGAGGCGCTCGGGCAGGAAGCGGGTGAAGGGAAATTTCTGCGCGTACTGCGCGACGTACAAGGGATGCAGGACAAAGGCGAATCGCCCGAGGGGCGCGCTCATGACGCCGTCAGCGTTTCGACCCGCGGGCGAAATCCGGCCCGCAGCAGCCACTGCACGTAGTCCTCCGGCTTGAGGTCGGCGCTCCGCCGCCCCGACAGCGCCAGGACGATGCCCTCCAGCACGTTTGTGCCGAGCGACCGGCCGTCCATCTCCGGCGAGACGGTGATCAGCGTCCGCACGCGGCGGCGCCGCAGGTCCTCGGCATCCTGCGCGGTCACCGTCTGGGTGAGGACCGTCTTTCCGCTCAGGTCCTCCGGCATGTACCGCCGGATAAAATGGAAGTCTCCGGCCAGGACCTCGGCCCACCGGAACACCTGGGGGTAGCGCGGAGTGTGTTGTTCCTGCTTCGCCCCCGTCGGATACAGCCACTGAAACGGAAGCTTCGTCAGGACCGGCAGCAGGCACGCCGCCAGGAATCGCACCGTGGCGAGCGACCGCATCGGGATGGGCAGCCCGAGGGCGAAGTAGAAATCCCCGAACAGCGTCTGCGCCCCGGCCTGGGTAAACGCCTCGGCCATCCCGTACCGGTCGACGCTGCTGACCTGCAGCACCCGGCGCCCCGCGAACGAGATGCCGGCCTCCTTGGGGAGGTACTCGAGGATGACGTACTTTTCCCAGGAATTCTTGATCCCCCCGCCGTCCACCACCGGCGTCCGGCGGACGCCCTGGATCAACCGGGCCGCATCGCGGATCTGATACCGGGCCTGCCCCGCCTGGAGGTAGAGGTCGATGCCGCCCATGCCGATCGCATCGACCTGGCCGTCGAGCTCCTCCACCAATTTCCGGTAGCGGGACGTATCGCCGTCCGTGCCGATCCGCTCGATGATGAAGCGCTCACCGAGGATCTCCGTTTCCACGCGCTTGTCCCGCGTGCTGCTGCCCAGGCTCACGCTGACCACGCGCTTCATCTGGACGTTTCTTAGACTCACTCCCTCGCCTCTCCTTCCACCGGGGCGTTTCGCTCGTAGAGGATGCGCAGGCCTTCCAATCCGAGCAGCGGATCCACGTGGGCGATCGACCGGGTCTCCGGAGCGATCAGCTCCGCGAACCCGCCCGTCGCGACGACGGCCGCCTGTCCGCCCAACTCGCGCTGCATCCGCTCCACCACCCCGTCGACGAGGCCGGCGAACCCGTACAGGACGCCGGACTGGATCGCCGCGACCGTGTTCCGGGCGATGACCGACGGCGGCCGCGTGATCTCGACCTTGCGGAGCTGCGCGGCGTGGAGGGCGAGGGCATCCATGGAGATGTCGACCCCCGGGGCGATCGCGCCGCCCACGAAATCGCCTTCCGCGGAGACCACCGTGAACGTCATGGCGGTGCCGAAGTCCACCACGATCGCCGGGCCCTTGTGGGCGGCGTAGGCGGCGATCGCGTTCGTGATCCGGTCCGCGCCGACCTCGCGCGGGTTCTCGTAGAGGACGCGCATCCCGGTCCGAATCCCGGGGCCGACCTCCAGCGGCGGGCGGCCGAGGTAGGTCCGGGAGAGCTGCCGGAGCGTGGCCGCCAGCTGCGGTACGACGCACGCGATCGCCACGCCCGTGATATCTTCGAAGTTGTATCCGGCGTGGCGGCACAACTGGCGCCAGAGCATGGCGTATTCATCGGTGGTGCTTTCCCTGACGGTCGCGATCACCCAGTTGGCCATCAGGGCGCGGCCGCGGTACAGGGCGAGCTTGATGCGGGTGTTCCCGACACTGACGGCGAGGAGCATCGAGGCTGTCCCTCCGTTCCAGTCTGCAATGCAGTACCGGACGGACCGACTGCGCAGACGTAGGGTCCGGCCAACGGCGTGTGCCGGCCAACGATAGCGTAACAGACCCGGGCGCGCCGGGCAAGGAGCCTGCCGGCGCACCCGTGATCCTCTCCTCCTCGACACGCCGCCGGCCCCGTGCGGGGAGAGCCCGAGGAAACGGCGGCGGCGCCACCGAATGGCGCGTCTGAATCCACCCGCCCGGTCGAACCGTCCCGCAGGGGGAGGACCCGGATGGCAACCGATTGCCCATCGTGTCGGGCGGCGCTCCCGCCTGGAAGCCGCTTTTGCCCGCTGTGTCACACGTTCGTGTCGAACCCCAATGTGGGACGGCTGGCTTCGCCGGCGCGCCGCCTTGGAGCCACACTCATGGAGTGGGTCCTCCTGGCGTTTGCATGGAGCCTGGCCTTCGGGGCGGCAGCGGCGGGTGGCGGGGGGGCCCTGCTGGGTGTCCTTCTGCTGGTCGGGTATGCGATCTGGGCGATTGCCCTGTTCGCCCATGGAACCACGCCCGGGAAACGGGCGTTGGGCCTGGAAGTGGTCCATGAAAGCGGACAGCCCGTGGGGTTCTTCATCATGTTTGTCCGGGAATGGATTGGCAAGTGGATCTCCGGGTTGATCTTTGGCCTGGGCTTTTTGTGGATCCTGATCGACAAGGACCGTCAGGCATGGCATGACAAATTTGTAGCAACGTACGTTGTGGAGAAAGGGACGATACCCCTCACCGCCGTGGCTCACGCGTAAGCCGGAATCTGCGGTCCGCGGACTCACAGCGTTGTCCTTCGCTCTCCCGTCAGGCTAGGGAGCGAGACCGGGCACGCCCCCCAGGGTCCTGGCGGCCCTCACCGACCGCATCACCGCCTCTGCCACGGCCTCCGGCACCGCCGCCTGAAGCGCGAACCAGTCGGCCTTGGCATCCCGCGTGCTCACGACGAAGAACGCATCGCCGTCCACGGAGGTGTGGGACGGGGAGACGGCGCGGGCCAGGCCGGCATGGGCGAGCAGCGCCAGACGGGTGGCCTGAGCTTTCGTCAGCGCCGCGTCCGTCGCGACCACACCGATCGTGGTATGGGCGGGAACCCCGAACGGGAAGCCGTGCCCTTCGGGGAAGCCGTGCGTTCTCAGGTAGCCCGCGGTTCCCACGAACCCCCCGTGGTCGGGGTGCCGCGCCCCCGCCAGCACCTTCCCGGTGCGGACATCCAGGACGTCGCCGAACGCGTTGGTCACGACCAGGGCCGCGACGGTGGCGCCGCCTGCGACGCGGGTGCCCCACGTGCCGATCCCAGATTTCATCGCGCCACGAAGCCCGAAGAGCTTGCCCACCGTCGCGCCGGTGCCGGCGCCGACGCAGCCTTCCCCAACCGGTCCCGGCCGCGCCGCCCGGCACGCGGCCTCCCCCATCGCCGCATCGGGCCGGACGCCGGCGCTGCCGATCCCCAGATCGTAGATGACGGCCGCGGGCACGAGCGGCACGCGCGCCGCAGGGGTGGGGAACCCGACCCCTTGAGCCTCGAGATATCGGATCGCCCCGTCCGCGGCGGCCAGACCGAACGCGCTTCCCCCGCACAGCAGGATCGCGTGCACCCGGTCCACCAGGTTCTCCGGCCGGAGGGAATCGGTCTCGCGGGTCCCGGGCGCGCCGCCCAGGACCGCGACGCCGCCCACAGCCCCATCCCCGCAGACGACCGCGGTGCACCCGGTCAGGTGCTCCAGGTCGGTGGCGTGGCCGACGGTGATCCCCGCCACATCGGTGATCACGGACCCGCCTCACGCACCCGGAGGTCGCCGGCGACGACCCGGCGGACGCTGCCGCCCTCGAGCCGGACGAGCAGCGCTCCGGTCTCATCGATGTCCTGCGCCACCCCCTCGATCGCGGCATCCGGCATCTCCACGCGGACCGGCCGGCCGAGCGTGTCCGTCATCTCCCGCCACCGCCGGAGCGTGGCGCGGAACCCGCCTGATTTCAGGAGGTCGTACGCGCCCTCCAGTTCGCGCAGCACCAGCGTGATCAACGCCTCCTGGTCCACCGGATGGCCGAGCGCCTGCAGGGACGTCGCAGGAGACCCGGTCGCCTGAGGAAGCGCTTCGAGGGGAATGTTGGCATTGATGCCGATCCCGACCACGACCCACTCACCGCCGGCGCCGGCCTCGGCGAGGATGCCGACGATCTTCTTCCCGTCGACGAGGACATCGTTGGGCCACTTCACCCGGGCCGGGAGCCCGGTGGCCTCGCGAATGGCCTGCGCCGTGGCGGCGGCGGCCGAGAGGGCGATGAGTGGGACTCGCTCAACCGGAATCCCGGGGCGGAGGATCACCGAGAGCCAGATGCCCCCGCGGGGCGAGGCCCATGCGCGCCCGCGCCGTCCCCGCCCGGCGGTCTGCTCCTCCGCCACGATGACGGTCCCCTCGGGGACCCCGACGTCCGCGAGCCGCAGCGCGACGTCGTTCGTGGACGGAAGGGACTCATGCCAGCGGATGTACCGGCCGATCAGGCGGGTGCCGATGTTGGGAAGCCTGTGCGCGCTCACCGGTCGGTCCTCGCCGCATCCCGCCCCGGGACGTACTCCCGAACGCTCGCGCGATCCGGGAGGGCGGCCAGCGCGGACTCAACCGCCGTCCCGTCGGGCAAGACCAATCCCGGGGCCAGTTCTTCGAGCGGGATGAGCGCGAACGCGCGCTGGCGGAGCCGCGGGTGCGGGATGATGAGATCCGGGGTATTCATCTCCAGCCCATCGTAGAGCAGGATGTCGATATCGATCGTGCGCGGTCCCCACCGGACCGTCCTCACCCGCCCCAATTGCGCCTCGATGTCCAGGCACCTTGAAAGCAGCGCGCGCGGCGGCAGGCCCGTGCGGATCTGCACCACCTGATTGAGGAACCAGGGCTGGTCGGCCATCCCCCAGGGTGGGGACTCATAGACGCGGGAGACCCCGACAATACGCAGGTCGGGCTCCTCGAGGAGGGCGCGGCCGCGCGCCAGCATCTGCGCGCGGTCGCCGAGGTTGGACCCGAGCTCCAGGAACACCCGGGGGTCACTCACCGGCCCGCTCCCATCCCTCCCGCCCTTCCCGGAGCACGAACACACCGAGGACCAGCGCCGCCGCCGGATCGGCCCACCACAGACCAACGCGCTGGGCGGCGAGGCCGGCGAGGACGATCAGCGCCATCAGCCCGCACGCCATGTTCCCGATCGCGTCCTCGCGCAGCGCCTCGCTGTCGAGGGCACGGGCAGCCCGCTGCTTCGCGATGGACAGCAACGGCATGCCCCCCGCGGCGACGAGGGTGACGGCGAACCCCCAAAAACCGGGGTGGGCCACTCCACGACCCCGCAGGGTCGAGGCGGCGCCGATCACGATGTACACCGCCAGCGCCAGCAGGCTCACGGCCACCACGCGCGTTGACAGCCGTTCGGCCGCCTCCACACGTGATGACGCGGCTGTCTCGAGGGCAGATTCAGTGGACCCGGCTCCGACCCGAAACCGGGCCTCCACCCTGAGGCGCCAGAGCACGATCGCCGCCGAGACGATCTCGATCAGACTGTCCAGCCCAAACACCTCGAGCGCGAGGCTCCGGGCGGCCACGCCGGCCGCGACCGAGATCCCTCCTTCAAGCGTCATCCACACGATGGACACCCACTCCAGGGCGATCGCCCTCCGAAGCGGTGGACGGATCCCGCCGGCCGCCGCCGATCGGCTGCCGCCAGGCTGATCGCGCGTCACGGCCGCTTTCGCCGGGTCACTTCGGCCGCGGCGTACGCCAGCGGCCCGCCCAGCTTGACGTGCGGCTTGCGAACCGACACGGTGACCGCCTCGACGCGTTCGACCTCCAGCAGCCGGTGCGCGACCGCCTCCGCCACGGCCTCCAGCAGCCGGTATCGCTCGCCGGTCACGGCCTCACGGACCCGCGCATACAGATCGCGGTAGTCGAGCGTGTCCCCGATCTCGTCGGTGTGGCCGGCGCGGTGCAGGTTGGCCTCCACCGCGACATCGACGAGGAACACCTGGCCGGCGGCCTGCTCATCCGGATTCACTCCATGGTAGGCGTAGAAGGCCATCTCGCTGAGCACGATCCGATCGGTCATGGGGACGGCACTCCTCCGGCGGCCGGAGGCCACCCCCGGACGATCGCGTCGGTCATCCTCGCGACCCGCGCCATGGCCCCGACATCGTGCACGCGCACGAAGTCCGCGCCGTTGGCGATCGCGACCGCCACGGTCGCGGCGGTCCCCTCCAGCCGGTCGTCGACCGGAAGGTTCAACACCCTTCCGATGCTCCCTTTGCGGGAGGTCCCAACGAAGACCGGCCGGCCGAGCGCGGTCAGTTCCCGGAGGCGCCGGAGGACTTCCATGTTCTGCGGCACCGTGAGCCCGAACCCGTATCCCGGGTCGATGATGATCCGCGCCTCAGGGATTCCCGCCGCAACGGCGGCGGCGATCCGCTCCCGGAGATACGCCGCGGTCGCGGCCAGCACGTCCGGGGCGTCGGAACGGTCATTCCAGTCCATGACCACCACGGGCACTCCCGCGCGGGCGACCAGCGAAGCCATCCCCGGATCGCGCAGGCCCGACACGTCGTTCACCATCACCGCTCCGGCGTCCAAGGCCGCCGCGGCGACCTTCGCCGAGATCGTGTCCACGCTCACCGGGATTCCGCCCGCGGCGAGGCGCCGGACGGCCGGGATCGTCCGGCGGGCTTCCTCGGCTTCTTCGACGGGCACCGCCCCCGGCCGGGTCGACCGCCCGCCGACATCGAGGATGTCGGCTCCCGCGGCACGCATCTTGTGACCGAGCGCCTCGGCCGCGCCCGCGTCGCCCGCGAGGCCGTCTCCGGCGAACGAGTCCGGCGCCGTGTTGATGATTCCCACGATATAGGTGCGCGCGCCGAACTTCAGGAGGAGCGACCCGCACCAGATCGGGGGCGGCGTCATTGCAGCGCTGCCGGGTCCAGGATCTGCTCCGGGCGCAGGCCGCGGAGGCGCAGCGCGGCGGCGGGATCGGACGGGAGCGCCTCCCGCGGGGCGCACCCAACGAGCTCGCTGTCCGCCAGGCCGATGCCGCGGTGGGCCGCCTCCTCCTCGACCCGCCTCAGGGCGGCGAGCGGGGACGTCAGACGATAGTCGAGCAGGTTCATCGACACCTGCACCAGCCCGCGCGAGCGCAGGGGCACCCCCATGGCCTGGACGGCGGGAAGCCCTCCCGATGACGCGCGCACGGCGCGGGCGATCTCCCGCGCCGCCGCCGCGTCGGCGCTGTTCAGGTTCACGTTGAATGCGATGAGGACGCCCCTCGCCCCCACCGCGACCGCTCCGGCCGACGGATGGATGCGGGCGGGCCCGAAGTCGGGATGCCGCTCCGGCTTGGCGATCGCCATCCGCAGCCCCTCGAACTCTCCACGCCGGATCTCCGCCAGCGTCCGCCGCCGGCCGTCGGCCTCACCATAGAGATAGACCGGCAGCCCCAGGCGGTCCGCCAGCAGCGCGCCCAGCCGGCGGGCGAGCTTGACGCATGCCGGCATCGACTCGCCGGAGAGCGGCACGAACGGAATCACGTCCACGGCCCCGATCCGGGGATGCACCCCCTGGTGCGCGCGCAGGTCGATCCGGTCCACCGCCACCGCGGCGCTCCGAAACGCCGCCTCCAGCACCGCCTCCCCCTCACCGACGAACGTGAACACGGCGCGGTTGTGGTCGGGGTCGGCGGACACGTCGAGCAGCCGGACGCCGGGGCCGCGGATGCCCGCGGCCAGGGCATCGAGCACGTCCGGCCGGCCTCCTTCGCTGAAGTTCGGGACGCACTCAACGATCGGCCGGGGCATCGTCGGGCAGGCGGCGGGTCAGCTGCGCAGTGTGTGCGTGCGGCGGGATCCGGGGCGGGGGAGACTGCGGCGCGGCCCCGGAGGGTCGAGCCGGCTACGCGTCCTTCGCCTCGACGACGCGCGTGAAATGAATCACGGTCACCACGTCGTCCATCGCGACGCTGCGCCCGTAGATCTTGGAGAGGAAGTCCATGAGGTCGGCGTGCTCGCGTGTTGCGGGGTTCTCCCGCTCGATCTCCCTGGGGGACACGTCCCGAAGCAGCTTCATTTCCACACGATCGATCATCGCCGTGAAGATCTGCTGCTTCGTCCCGAACTGGCTCCCCACGGTGACCCAGACCAGCTGTCCATCCTGGTATTTGCCGCGTTTGTCGCCCAGACGGATGGTCAGCGTCTTGCGGCCCTCGCGAAGGGCCTGCGTAAACACGCTCGAGTAGAAGTTCAGCGCAAACATGCCGGCCTCCGCAGCCAGACCTGCCTCTCCCCGGGACCTGGTTTGGCGTGCCTTTGCTTCGTGTCACCAATCCTGCTTCCCTCCACGCGGCGGCGCGCCGGAATGCCCGAACGCCGCGGGTCCGTCTCTCGCGACCGAGGGGAACATGTCCTTCCGGCCCCCCGTATAGAGGGGGACGCGATCCTCCGGAGGTGTTGCATGATCAAGACCCACCCGCTCTCGGTCGCGCTTCCCGCCGCGCTCACCGCCGCCGCCGTCCTCGCCGGGACGGCCGCCCTCCTCGCCGGAAGCCCGGCCGCGAGGGCCAGTCGTGTGGCGCCCCCCCAGGGAGCGGCTGCCCAGATGCCGATGCCCCCGCGCGGCGCCCCAGGCGCGATGCTCCCAGATCAGACGATCGTCGTGAGCGGGTTGGGCGCCGTGGAGGCCACGCCGGATCGAGCGACGATCACCGTCGGATCCCAGATCACCCGTCCGACCGCCAATGATGCGCAGGAACGCGCCAGCAGGACGATGACCCAGATCCTCGATCAGATCACGGCCGTGGGGATCCCGCGCGATCGCATCCGCACGATCGAGATCAATCTCTATCCGCAGCGGCGTGATTCGGGCGAGATCTCAGGCTACCAGGCCGTTCAGCGCGTGATGGTCACCCTCGACGATCTCGCCCTGGTGGGCCGCGTCCTCGATGCGGCGGTCACCGGGGGAGCCAACATGCTCGACGGTGTGACATTCACGCTCCGCGATCCGGCCGCGGCTCGCACTCGGGCGCTCGCCGCGGCGATGCAGGACGCCCGGTCGGCGGCGAACGCGCTGGCGACGGCGGCCGGCCTCGCGGCGCCACGGCTTGTCCGGATCGAGGAAGCCGGCGGTGGGGTGCCGCCTCGGGCGGCGGGGATCGCGGCACCCAGCATGGCGGCGACTCCGGTGCTTCCCGGAACGCTGACCGTCAGCGAGCAGATCCGCGCGATCTTCGCGTTCTGAGCGCGGCACCGGTCGGGGCGCGGCGAGGTTACTTGAACTCGGGAGCGAACTCGGTCTCGGGTTTCGCCCCAGGCTTCCCCCGGACCGTGGCCAGGACCTTGCCGTCCCTCACCACCTGAACGACGATCTGCTTGAAGGTCACCAGCCCGAGGACCCGTTCAACCGCCTGGCTGCCCTCCCGGGAGACCAGCTCGCGGTTCTGGGCAGGGGTCTTCGACTTGTCGGTGACGACGTCTTTGACCTTGATCGTGAGCGTTCCGCTGCGGTCCAGCGTGGAAGCCTGAACCGTCCCGGTGCCGACGAAACCCTCCACGAGGCTCTTCGCGATGTCTTCGGGCCGCAGCAGCGGGCCGGACACCCGCGCCTGGTAGGCATGGTCCCACGCGAACAGCCCCGCGCCTGCCACCACCACGGCGGCGATGTAGATCGCCGCCGCCCGCCAATCGAAGAGCCTCTGGCTCCTGGGCTTCGGCACCGGCGCCTCCCCTCACCCCGGGCGGGGCGGGTCTCCGGCGAGGACGGCGATGCCCTCGCTCCGCGTGAGCGTCCCCCGGTACAGGAACGCAATTTGACGGAAGGCCGCCTGCTGGTCGAACTCCTCCAGCGCCGACACCGCGTCCACCGGGACGATGATCCGAAACCAGCGCAGCGCGGCGCTCCCGGCGGTGTGGAGGACGCAGATGTTGCTCACCGTTCCGGTGACGATCAGCGTATCGATCCGCCGCTGCCTGAGCTCGTGCTCGAGGGCCGTGCCGTAGAAGGCGTCGTAGCGCACCTTCCGGATCACGAGGTCACCGGGTCCGGGCGCCAGGTCGGGTGAGATCTCGGCTCCCCACGTCCCCTCCACGGCGTGCAGTCCCCACAGCGCGAACTCGGGGTCATCGGCCCGGTGCCAGTCCTGCGTGTAGACGACGGGGATGCCGTGGGCGCGGGCGAGGTCGCGGAGCCGGCGGATCGCCGGCACGGTCTCGCGGGCGCTCGCCACGGGGAGGCGCCCCTGCGTGTCCACAAAGTCGTTCTGCATGTCCACGATGAGCAAGGCCGTGGTCCCTGGCCGCACCTGGACGCGGGGGTCCACGGTGTACGGCGGCACCTCGAGCGCGCGGTCGTTCCTCGTGCGGGTGTTCACCTGGCCCTCCTCAAAGCCACGCGGGGAAGCAGCCTCTCGGCTACTTCCCCGCGGACGTTCATCCGACCTCCAGCGCCTATCCGGTGGCCTCTGGCTTCAGCTTCGGCGGGATCGACGTCTCCGGCCGGGGGAACGACTTCACTTCCTGGGTCGCGACCGGCACCGGCGGGGCCACGACCGGCACCTCGGGCGGCAGCGCCCGGCCGGCGATCAACGTGTCCAGATCTTCGCTCTCCAGCGCCTCCCGCTCCAGCAGCGCCTGGGCGATCCGGTCGAGGACGGCCTTGTGCTCGGTGAGCACCCCCCGCGCGCGCCCGTAGCACTCGTCGATGATCCGGCGCACTTCCTTGTCGATCTCGTAGGCGATCTCCTCTGAGTAGTTCCGGCTCTCCACCAGATCCCGGCCGAGGAACACCGGCCCGTGCTTGGTGCCCAGCGTCAGCGGCCCCAGCTTGTCCGACATCCCAAACTCGGTCACCATCTTCCGGGCCAGCTCCGTGGCCTTCTCGAAGTCGTTGGCCGCCCCGGTGGTGATCTCCCCGAACACGATTTCCTCGGCCACCCGCCCGCCCAGGATCGCGGTGATGTTCGCCAGGATCTCGCTGCGCGTGACCGTATACTTTTCCTCCTGCGGCAGCGGGATCGTATACCCCAGCGCCATCCCCCGCGGCAGGATCGTCACCTTGTGCGGCGGGTTCGCCTGCGGCACGAGCTTGCCCAGCAGCGCGTGCCCGCCCTCGTGGTAGGCCGTGAGCTCCCGCTCCTTGGGCGACAGGATCCGGCTCTTGCGCTGCGGACCGGCGATCACCCGCTCGATCGCCTCGTCGAACTCGGACATCCCGAGGCGCTTCTTCCCGCGCCGCGCGGTCAGGAGCGCCGCCTCGTTCACCATGTTGGCCAGATCCGCGCCGCTGAACCCCGGCGTCCTGCGGGCCAGCACGTCCAGGTTGGCGTCTTCCCCGATCGGTTTGCCCCGGACGTGCACGCCCAGGATCGCCCGCCGCCCCTTCGTGTCCGGATTGTCGACCACGATCCGCCGGTCGAACCGCCCGGGCCGCAGCAGCGCCGGATCGAGGATGTCCGGCCGGTTCGTCGCCGCGATGACGATGATCCCCGAGTTCGGGTCGAACCCGTCCATCTCCACCAGCAGCTGGTTGAGGGTCTGCTCCCGCTCGTCGTGCCCGCCGCCGAGTCCGGCGCCCCGCTGCCGTCCCACCGCGTCGATCTCGTCGATGAACACAAGGCACGGGGCCGACTTCTTCGCCTGATCGAACAGATCGCGGACCCGGCTCGCCCCCACGCCGACGAACATTTCCACAAACTCGCTCCCGGAGATCGAGAAGAACGGGACCCCGGCCTCGCCGGCGATCGCCTTCGCCAGCAGCGTCTTGCCGCTTCCCGGCGGTCCTACCAGGAGCACGCCCCGCGGGATCTTCGCCCCCAGCGCCTGGAACTTCTTGGGGTGCCGGAGGAACTCGATGATCTCCTCCAGCTCCTCCTTCGCTTCATCGACCCCCGCGACGTCGTCGAAGGTCACGCGGGTTTTGGCTTCGGTGTGCAGTCTCGCCCGGCTCTTTCCGAAGGACATCGCCTGGTTGGATCCCGACTGCGCCTGCCGGAGCATCAGCATCCACAGGCCGACGAGCACCAGGAAGGGGAGCATCGTCGACAGGAGATTGGGCCACAGCGATGAGCGCGACGGCGGTTCAACGCTGATCTTGACGCCTTTGTCCCTGAGCAGCTGGATGTACGAGGTGTCGCCCTTGGGCACGTACGTCCGGAACGGCCGGCCGTCCTTCTTCGAGCCGGTCACGGCCTCGTCGCCGATCTTGACCTGATCGATCTGCCCCTGCTGCGCTTCCGACACGAAGGCGCTGTAGGGGATCTCCTCGCTGGACGGCCCTCGGTTCTGGTACAGCGGCAGCACCAGGTACAGTACCACCACCAGGATGAACGCCCAGACGACTAGGTTCCGTATGTACTTGCTAAACACGCGCCGATCCCCCTGGCGACTCCTCATCGCCGGACCGCGAAAAGGGCGCAAAACGACCCTGCGCGGTCGGTACACTAAACTTACCCAGAAAATTATAGCACAAACATCTCACGCTCGGAGCAGACGAGCCACGACGCGCACCGCGCGCGTGGTGGAATCGGTGATCCGCGCGACCTCCGAGGCCCGCATCCCTACGATCCACAGAACTTCTCCCTCACTCGTTGTCAGGATCGGCACGAACGCCCGGCGATGCCGCGGGACCTTCTCATCGCTCAGATAATCCGCGACGGCCTTCGTGCGTCCACCCATTCCCGCCGGGGCGAACCGGTCGCCGGGCCGAGGCCCGCGCAGGACCAGTTCCCCTCCTATGGAAGCGGCGTCGAGCGCGACTTCGTTCCTTGGGGCGTTCTCGCCCCGCGCCCACGCCCCCAGACGGTCCTCGCCGGCCTCCTCCACCGTCAGCTGCACGCCGAACTCGACGGCCACGACCCTTCCCGGCACGTGCACCCGATATTCCCCCGGTTTCCC
>Ga0209804_1001253_pt1 | contig 16871 bp, 15 predicted proteins | sample GraSoiAngelo_139_FD_185896 | JGI IMG/M metagenome (GOLD analysis project Ga0209804, IMG submission 185896) | Grasslands soil microbial communities from the Angelo Coastal Reserve, California, USA - 14_0929_12_20cm (SPAdes) (version 2) | ecosystem: Environmental > Terrestrial > Soil > Grasslands ... | reverse complement strand
CGCTCGCTACGGAAGGTTCCCGAGCCATTGGAATGACTTCGGGCGAGATTTCTCTCATCACATCTTGATTCGAGCAGTGTGCTAGGAGGCTAGTTTGTGGTTGCGTAGCAGTCCATTATGGTTGCGATGTATCGGATTCCGTTTACGAAGTTGTCGATTGTCGTCCATTCGTTTGGGGCGTGTGCGTGGCTGTATGCTGAGGGCGGCCCGCTGCCGGTCCATATCGAGTCGAGCCCGAGATGTTTGGTGAATAGATAGTCGGGTCCCGAAGCCGGGTTTCTCGGCATCACGACGGGCGTGCGTCCGTAGACGAGCCTACCCGCTTTCTCAGCTGCCCTAGCGATCGGCGCGGAAGGCTTGGTCGTCGAGGGCTCGACGAGGCCTAGGGCCTTGACCTGGATATCGTCGAATCCATGACTGTGCAAGTGCCCCTTGAGCAACTCCAACAGTTTTCTGGGATTCTGGTCGTTGACGATACGGAAGTCGATCTTGAGCATCGCGCTCCCCGGAAGAACAGTCTTCGAGCCTTCCCCGATGTAGCCGGTCTTGAACCCGCAGATTGTACAGGTCGGCTCTGTCATGTAATGCTTGAATGCTTCTCTGTTGTTCTTCGCCCTCGGAAAACTCTTGAATCCCCACTCTTTGAGGAGCCCTGGGCCGTTGAACTTGATCCTGTTCATCAGTCTCGACTGGATTGATGAGAATGGGACAACGTCATCATACCATCCTTTGATCTTGATCTTCTCGTCCGGACCCTTGATCGTGTTCATGGCCCAGACAAGTCTCCATGCCGGATTCTCGGCGAGAGGCGCGTAGGATGAGTGGAGATCCTCCTTCGCCTTCTTACAGCGCAACTCAACGTAGAGGAGACCTTTCACTCCCAGCTCGAACTTTGGCCGGCCCTCTTCGGCCATGTCGCCGTCGTAGCAGACGACGCTATCAGCCTTCAACTTCTCCGCGTTCTCGTCAATGAAACTCGGCAGGTGTGGACTCCCGATCTCCTCTTCGCCCTCGACAACGAACTTGAGATTGAGAGGAACATCGCCGGAACTTTTCAGATAGCTCTCAGCCGCTTTGATGAAAGAGACAACATTGTTCTTGCTATCTGCCGCGCCCCTCGAGACAATCTTCCGCCCGGTCAACTTCGCATCGAAGGGGCCAGACACCCACTTCTCGAGCGGCTCCACCGGCTGGACATCATAGTGGCCATAGATGAGGAGAGTCTTCGAGCTCGACTTTGATCGGGCCTCTCCGTACACGACTGGATTTCCGTTCTTGACTGGAAGAATCTTCGCCTTCAATCCCGCCATGTCCATCTGTTTCTTCACAATCTTCGCACAATCCTCGATCCCAAGCTTCTGAGCAGAAACACTCGGCTGCTTCAACAGAGTGCGGAAGTCTTGTAGAAACCGATCCTTGTTCTTCGAAATGTGATCAAGTGCGGGTTCCAGCTGTGCCGTTGGCATAGGGGTAGCCTGTGATGACGGGTAAATATCATCTTCTATAGCGGCCGATAGCTCTGGCTATGCATTTTCTTTAGTATGCCGAGAGCCTTTCGCTTCTCTCGGGTGCGAGGAAAATCTTCAACCCGAGTCCGGTCATAAAGATGCCGACTACGAGTAAAGGTGCAGCAACAATCAGTTGACTCGATCCCGTCGCGAACAAGCCTCCATAGATGAATGAGCTAATGACTAGTGTTAGAATGATAAGGAATCCGACAGAGTAGAGGACTCCGCCGATTATCTCACGCCCCTTAGCAATCCCACTCGGAATAGACCATCTGACCCCAGCAAGCGTCAAGATAGCTCCGGCAAACGCAACCAAGACGCCGAACCCAGGATATGCAAGGCGATAAGAGATGTAAGGCTCGCCTATGAAACCTATCAGGCCAACAAATGTCATGGCTCCTCCGAATCTCGACAGGAACGAGAGCAGTGCACCTGCAAGGGCCCAGTAGAACATGACGGCGAATAGGCCGCCAGACTGGACAGATATTGGATACATTCCATTGATAGTCATCCAAGGCAATTGGACAGACAAGAGTGTTAGTGATCCTCCCAGGATGTTGAAGAAGATGCGAGAAGCACGATAGTCCTCGCTCATTCCGGGTCCTTCACAGATAGTCTCGCGCTCTCTTCTCGGCCCATCTTCTCACAAGTAGCGAGAAGATAGCTGAAGGGAGGAAGATCAACACGATGATCGCAAGAAACGAGAGCTCGCCTGTGCTTGCGTCGCTCGCCCCGTAAAGAGGTTGAGCGGAAGGAAAGAAGGCTCTTTGGCTCCCTAGTGTCGAAGGATTGTTCGCGGTAGGCGTTGCCGTTGAAAAGACCGCGGGGAATGCAACGAGAGCCACTCCACACAGAATACCTAGAGCCAGCCTCAAAGCGATTCTCGAAGTGGTCAACGCTCAACCCTCCTCTTGTCACCCGTCGTGTTCTCTCTCAAGCCATCATAGAGCCTCGCGTCCCGGATAATCCCACACGTTAGAACAGGGTGTACCGACATCAGAACGGCCTCATTCTCCAGACCCGGAACGTCTCATTCCAAGACACGACGACTGCGGAGACCCCGAAGACGAACGCCATGATGTTGTGAGCTGAGAAATTGGGCGGGTAGATTATTGGGTAGAGAATCAGCATCGCTGTGAACATCGTAGAGTAGAAGAGATACCGTGGAAGCAGAACGCCCAAGACGCCCACAAAATTGCGTAAAACTCCAACTTTGACCTGGCCGACAAGTCTGTATTCGCCGGTCGCATCCTTGTCGAGAAGGCCCAGCGTCTTCAATTTCTCTAAATGATGCGATGCGACGCTGGGGCTGCTGAGCCCGAGAGCCCGCTGGACCGACCGGGTCCCGATGCTTTCTTTCTTGTTCAGACTCAGGATGTGCCAGTAGACCCGAAGTGTCAGGCCTTTCAGCTCTGACTCAATGATCCTCTCCCGTTCTTCCTGCAAAATGAATCTCCGAGGCTCTAGTCTCGAGGTCGTTCAGTTCAATCTTGCCCTCTCAGCGCTTCTGTTCTTATCTCCGAACAGGGCCGTTCTGGTCTACAGACGTCGTGTTCTAAACGCTGGGATTAAGCCCACAGCCGCCCCTATCATGGAACTACTGGAGCGGAAGAAGATGAAGCCTCGAGCCAAGATAGCCCTCCTCGTAGTCTTAACGATGGGAGGAATCATGCCACTATCAATTTACTTTACAGTCCCGGCTGCTCATGGACTGGTCAGATTCAGCTCGTACTCTGAGCTGGAACGTTTCTTGCTAACTCGAAGCAGTTGCAGCTATGGATACTGGAATGGATACAACAAGCAGCTCCAATTCTACGGTGGACCCGCATCCTTTGGCCCAGCAGTACCGGGAGCGTTAAGCGCGAATGCCGCTACGACTACAGTCAGCACTGCGCCGTCACATTCCGAAACAAATAATCAAGTGGCTGGCGTTGATGAACTGGACACCGTCAAGACGGACGGACGATACATCTATACAGTGTCAAACAACACAGTAGCAATCGTCGACGCGTACCCCGCCACCAGCGCACAACTATTATCGAGAATCTCACTTGTTAACCAGACGATCGATGGAATCTTTGTTGAAGGAGATCGGCTCTCCGTTGTCAGCGAGACACTAAGAAACTTCTACCCGGGAAGTGTATACTGCGGAGCATTAACAATGGGCGCGAGCCAGATGCCGCTCCCACGCTGTTTCTGTTACTCGTCACTCCAGATCCAGAACACGTCGATCTCAGTTTATGACCTCACAAGCCGCTCCAGCCCGACACTCATGACCACAGTTACAACCCATGGTGCATTCGTGGGAGCCCGTCTGATAGAAGACCTTGTCTACTTAGTAGCAACAACGCCGGCACAATACAATCAGACACTCCCAGTAACGGTTGTCAATGGCCACGCCAAAGAGACCCTGGCCACGCAAATCTACCACTCCGACATTTCAGACTCTGCTTTCAGCTACACCACAGCTCTAGCACTCAATGCGACACAGGACAACCCGTCTCCAAATGTTCAAACCTATTTGCTCGGAACAAGCAGCACCATTTACGTCTCACTCACAAACATCTTCCTAACCCAGCCCGTCTGGGACGGTCAAGGTGAGACTGCTATACATAGAATCAGCATTGACAACTCGAACATAAGCTACGAAGCGACAGGCACCGTCCAGGGCCACATCCTGAACCAGTTCTCAATGGACGAGTTTCAAGGATACTTCCGAGTCGCGACCACCGGATATGCGGGTTGGACTGGCCAGACAACAAGCGTCTACGTGCTCAGCAATAGCCTCAAAATCGTAGGACGACTAGAAGGCTTGGGCCAAGGCGAGAATTTCCACTCCGCCCGTTTCATAGGAGAAATGGGTTATCTAGTCACATTCAAGAAGACGGACCCTCTCTTCGTAATAGAACTCAGAGACCCGACGAGACCGAAAGTTATGAGACAGTTGAACACAACAGGTTACTCAGACTATTTGCAAGCCTTGGACGAGTCGCATCTTATCGGCATCGGTAAGGACACAGTAGACGAAGGAAGTTTTGCATGGTATCAGGGCATCAAGGTATCCCTCTTCGACGTCTCGGATCCAACCAAGCCCTCAGAAGTGGCGAGGTATGTCATAGGAGACCGCGGATCCGATTCTCTAGGACTGCGAGACAGCAAATCAATACTTCTAGATGCTCAGAAGAACCTTCTAGTTCTTCCCGTCACCGTTTCCCTATCACCGAATCCGAGTGTCCCGAACGCGTACGGTTCTCCAGTCTGGCAAGGCGCCTACGTTTTCCAAATTACTACAAACAAGCTCACCTTCAGAGGCGGGATAACTCACATCCCGGACGGTTTGCCGCCCAGTCCCATGACAAGCCCGTTGACCATCACGAGGGAGCTGTACATCGGTGGAGTTCTGTATACGATCTCTTCCGCAATGATAGGAATGAACTCGCTGTCCGACCTACAGGTCGTAGGATCTCTAAGTCTACTTTAGAACCGTCTACGTGAAGTATTTCCGGTAAGCTTCCTCTAGTTCCTTCCTAGTAGGGCTTCCACGGGTTTCAGGATGACAGGCTTTCAACGCTCCTGCCATGTTCGCATAACGAAACGCGGTCGCGTCGTCCAAGCCCAAGACTTTGTAGGCTGAAAACGCTCCAACAAATGCGTCTCCGCTCCCAGTTGTATTGACGACTTTCCGTCCAAGCTTTTCGAGTGAAACTCTCGGAATCTTCGACAGCTTCCCCGCTAAATAGAACGCGGCCCCTCTACTCCCCAGAGTCACAAGAATCCTCGCCTTCGGCGACACCTTGGCCAGCTTCGCCAAGGAGGCGTCCAGTCCTTTGACTCCTGCAAATGACGAAGCCTCGTGCTCGTTGAGAACAAGATAATCCAGATCCTCCATGTCGTCCTCGAACTCGTCTAGTCCAAATCTTGTTAGTACCCCTGGATGCCACATTACTGACCTTCCAAGCCGACGACCTTCTGCCAGCAGTTTTCCGGCAACGTGCCGTGGTGGGTCGATAACAACCAGCATTCGTATGCTCGCGAACATAGACTGGACTTGTGGGAGCATCAGGTGCTCACGCTTTAGTCCAGCGTTTGCGCCAAAATGAGTCTCTATGACATTGCTTCCTTTCTCATCGACTGTTATGTAGGCTTGGCCAGATTCAAGCCGATCCAGTGATTGTACCGCTGTCGTGTCGACGCCTTCCAGTTTCAAGATGGCGATCTGCTTCTTGCCCACTTCATCGCTTCCGACGCAGGCGAGCAACGCAACGTGCCCTGGCCCAAGTATTCTCGAGGCCGCGACCGATACGTTGCCGCCTTTGCCCCCAGGGACCCTATCGATCTTTTCGACTACGACTTCTTGTCCTGACAGAGGCAAGCGCTTGACGAATAGGTTGACGTCCCAGTTCAATGCCCCTGTGATCGCGAGTTCGGGAGACAAGGAATTAGCGATGTGCTAGGAGTATTGGCCTAATGAATGTTCAAACAGAATCAGGGAATTCAAGCCCTGCTGTCCGTCTATGAACTATTCTTGAGTGCTGCGGCAAGAACTGGCGCAACCGAAACTTTGCTAATTGGACTTGGGATCGTGTCTGTCGCAATTATCTTGGAGACTCCGGCGGCTTTGACCAGTTTAATCGCGCCCTTTGCGAGGACTGGGTGAGTGCAGACTACAAACATACGCTTTGCTCCTTTCTTTTTGCAAGCCCGAGCAGCCTGCGCGATCGTTCCACCTGTGCTGATGATGTCGTCTGCAAAGACAACGTCTCGACCTTTGAACTCCGCGTTGCGTGTATCCAACTCTAGCCTCGAAGAGGTCTGGCCTTCTTCGCGGATTCGTCTCTTGGTGAAATGTGTGTGTTCGGCGTCGAGTTCCTTTGCCACGGTTCCTGCCCACTGCTCGGCCTCTTCATCTGGGGCCACGACGATGGGGTTGCGGGGACTCAGGTTTTCCCTGACATATTTGCCGAGAGAGGGCATAGCCGACAGATTCTTTGCTGGAACTTTGAAAACCCTGGACACATCTCCCAGTCTGTGCAGATGGCAGTCGACCGTGAGGACTGAGGTTGTCCCAGCGGCCTCGAAGAGCTTTGCGACTGATGCAGATGTCAAAGCTTCTCCCGGATAGAATCGCGAGTCCTGCCGTGCGTAGGCGAGGTACGGTATAACCCCAGTGATCGATGAAGCTCCCATGTCCCTTACCGTATCTGCGATAATCAGGTATTCGAAAATGTATTCGTCAGGCGATCGATACAGAGACTGAACAATCGCGACATCTTTACCCTTCACGTCTTCGTGTATTCGAATGTATTTCTCGCCGTCAGGGAATCTCTTGATTTCGATCTCTGCCGGCATCTCGCCCAGTTCCTTTGCGACTTTCTCCGCGAGGCTGGTTGACGCTGAGCCGCCCAATATTATCATAGGGAAACGGAAGGGCGCTTCGGGGATCTAATAAAAGCTGGGCCGAATCAGACCAGAGTCCTCGGATTTGCGAGAGTCTGTCTAATGCTCCGGCGTGTCACTTGTCGAGACTGATTCTGGTTACAAGCCGCCTTTCGAACTAGAGCCCGTTCCTGTCTCTTCGGGGTACGGGCGTCTTTGAAGAGGTCGTCGGAGGATCACAGACTTGAAGCTCTCCAGCCGACCGGTATTCCAATCCTCGACAAGGTAACCGGGGGCGGCTTTCCTCGGCCCTCCGCGATCGCTTTGATGGGACCCATCGGTAGCGGCAAGTCTTCGCTCGTCAGGGAACTAGTCACGAATTTCATCCGTCAAGGATGCAGCCTTCTCTACTATTGCATTGATGATCCGGCCGACATCGTGAAACTTGGGCTGGAGGATCATCATATCGCGGTCGACAAGATCGAGGCGGAAGGTCGCCTTGAGTTTGTGGACATGTTTTCTCTAGGGGCTCAGAAATTGGCAGAGTCTCTGCCGAAGATGGACCCGTCCGAGATACTCGAGGAGACGCTGAGGTTTCAGGACCTTCTAAGCTACGGTAGAAACTTCGCGCTGAAGCCTGGGATGGGTCCTAAGATCATAATAATGGATTCCATTACGCCCTTCTTCCTTCTCACTGAGGCTCGAAAGGTCTTCCAGTATGTTCAGGTCATGCGATTCGCGACTAGAATCGCCCGAGCGGTAACAATCGCGATCCTTCACACGGAGGTCGTTGACGAGTCGCTTGAGAACGCGACAGCCAATCTAGCAGATGGCGTCATCGAGATGAAGAAGCGGACCGGAGAGATCATGTTGAAAGGCGGGACAATGAAGGTCTTGCGAATAGGCCGAAACCCAATAATGTCCCGCGGCTACTTCTACCAGATCACTCAGCAGGGAATCGTCTTCTCCAATTCGCCTGTGCTCTAAGAACTCTAACGAAATAGCTGGGAAATTCCACTCAGACGGGCAATCGCAAGCATCAATGTTTCTTCCGACGCAACTGAAAAAACCTACCGCCAATCACCATTTCGAGAAGCCAGATGCCTCCAAGCCTAGGTCCAAGGATCATACTCCACTGCGACCTAGACGCTTTCTATCCATCTTGTGAGATAAAGCGAAACCCTTCACTTGCAGGGAAGCCCCTCATAGTCGGAGCCGATCCAAAAGCCGGTCACGGCCGCGGAGTCGTAATGTCGTGCTCGTACGAGGCAAGAAAGTTCGGCGTCCGCTCAGGAATGCCAATCTCTCAAGCCTACAAACTCTGTCCCCAAGGCATCTACGTTAGGCCTGACTTCGAATTCTACGGTGAGATGTCCGATCGAGTCATGAGTCTACTGCGAAAGTTCGCAGACCGGTTTGAGCAGACGAGTATCGACGAGGTCTACCTCGACGTTGGCGACAGATGCGCTAGCTTTGATGAAGCCATTGACCTTGCGCGAAAGGTGAAGACTGAACTAAAGAGCGCTGAAGGGCTCACGGTCAGCGTGGGCATCGCGCCTAACAAGTCAATCGCAAAGATGGCCTCCGACATGAACAAACCCGACGGATTGACAACCGTTAGGCCTGACCACGTGAAATCATTCCTTGAACCGTTATCTGTAAACAAGATTAGCGGTGTCGGAAAGAAGACCACAGAATTTCTGCAAGAGCATGGAGTCGAAACGATCGGACAACTAAGTCAGATGCCCGCGAAAAAGCTCACGGATTGGTTCGGAAAGGGTGGGGTCTGGCTCTGGGGAATCGCTAACGGGATCGAAGAGACCCCCGTGGAAGAGCGACCTCTCCGCAAATCCATCAGTGTAGAACAGACCTTTGAAAAAGATATCCAGAACAAGGGAGTCGTCAAGGAAGCCCTCGAGTCTCTTGTCTTAGAAGTCCATGAGCGCCTGCTTGGAGAGAGATTGCTCTTCCGGACCGTGGGTATCAAGGTCCGCTTTGAGGGGTTTCAAACTTTCACTCGTGAAAAGACTCACACGGGCTATGTTGACGACCAGGATGTTATTCGTGAATATGTCGGCTCTCTTTTTCGAGAATTCGAAAAGGACCGGCGAAGAATTCGGCTCGTAGGAGCGCGCCTATCAGACCTAAAACCGGCAGAAGGACGACAAACACGGCTGGGATAGCCAGAGTTAACCTCAGAGTTGTGTCGCACTCCAGAGCCGCCGCGATGCGAATGTCTTGCGCGAGAATATCGTTCGCCTTTGGATTAGTTTCACTCTTCTAACCCTCTCACCTAGCATGACAAGAAATCCTCAATAGCATATTACATACGCGAGAACCAACATAGACGCGACGCGCTTGGACCCTTTGGAGAATCGACTCAGCAATCCCTACGCCAGAAGGTTGCACGATGAATATGACCGTCAATACTCACTCGCAAGCCTGGCCAGATCAAAGGGCCTAGACCCATCTGCGAAGGTTGAATCCCAGACCACATACGATCTTGCCGAGAGGGTTGAGAAGGCAGTCGGTCCCGTCGGTATCGCTGAACGAATCAGGGAACTTGTGAGGATCATCTCACGAGAGGAGACGGCTCTCAAGGTCAGCGAAGAAATTGTCTTGGGACGGTTCGGCAGCTTTGAGGAAGAGCAGGCTGCTGAGCAAGCGGTTCGCACTGCTCTAGCAGTTCTGGACGAGGCAGTGACGGTCGCTCCAATACAGGGAATTCACGATGTCAGGATTCGTAGAAACGATGATCGCACGAGACATCTAGCCATCTACTTTGCGGGCCCAATGCGATCTGCTGGCGGCACTGAGATGGGGATGACCATGATTGTTGGAGATCATATTCGTCGCAGGCTAAACCTCCAGCCCTACAAGGCTACTGAGGGTGAAGCCCGCCGGTTCGTCGAAGAGCTCCGAATCTACGAGCGTGCCGTTGCCAGGTTCCAGTATCGCAACTCGGATACTGTATTGCACGATGCGATGCTTAGACTTCCCGTGGAGCCCAATGGCGTTGAAACAGACCCAGTGGAAGTGACAGTAAACCGGAACATTCCCCGAATAGAGACCAACAGGGTCCGAGGCGGAGCCTTACGAGTCATCAATGACGGTCTCCTTGGCCGTTCTCAAAAGGTTCTCCGTATCGTTGAGAGGCTCAGCCTAGAGGGCTGGGACTGGCTACGCCCGTTGAAAACATCCTCGGCCGAGGGGGAAGAGGCGAAGGAGTTCATGTTCATGGAGGACGTTGTGGGCGGTAGGCCAATCTTCGCATTTCCAGGAGCCCAAGGTGGATTTCGAGTAAGGTATGGCCGAGCAAGAAACACAGGCTTGGCATCTGTCGGGGTCCATCCTGCGACTATGGAGATTCTCGGAGGATTCTTGGCAGTGGGAGTTCAGATGAGGACAGAGCGTCCGGGCAAGGCCGGGATAGTTACGGCTGTTGACTCGATCGAACCGCCGGTGGTCAGGATGATGGACGGCTCTGTCGTGAGGATCGATAACCCGAGTGAGGCCCGAGCTGTCAAGGATCGGATTGACAGGATCCTCTTCCTCGGCGACCTTATAGTTGGATATGGCGAGTTTCTAGAAAACAACCGCACGCTTGTCCCTTCAGGATTCGTCGAGGAGTGGTGGAGTCAGCTGCTCGCTGAAAAGCTGAAGACGGTTGAAGACGACGGTAGGGTCCCATCGTTCTCGATTCCTCAAGGACGCCTCCGCAGTCTAGCCGCTAATCCGCTGGGCACGAAACCCTCTGCAACAGAGGCGTTGGAGATATCTCGGATCTTCAATCTTCCCCTACATCCCCTCTACACTCTCTTCTGGGATGCGATCAAACCCAATGAGCTGCAATACTTACGGGAGAGGATTCTCGAATTCTCCAAACCATCAGAAGAGACCATTCAGATTCCCAATGATGCAATGCTCAAGTCTCTCTTAGAGAGGCTTTGTCTTCCTCACAAGGTCCGAGGAGACTCCATCCAGATTGGAGAGAACGAGACCCTCATTCTGCGGGCAATCCTCAAGCCCGACAGCCCAGACCCAGAGCATGACGGGTCCAACACTCTAGAGCGTCTCAGCTATCTCGCCGGATTCCCTGTGAAGAGCAAGGCTCCGAATTACGTGGGAGCCCGAATGGGCCGTCCGGAGAAAGCTAAGGAACGAGTCATGACGCCGAAGGTTCACTGCCTCTTCCCAACTGGTCAGTTCGGAGGAATGCGCCGTGATATCGTGGAGGCATCTCGGAAGCTGGCCGTCAGCCTGGATGTTGTAGACAGAGTCTGTCCCAGCTGCGACGCCTGGGAGCCTCGCATCAGATGCCCTACATGTGGGACCTTGACGGTAGAACACCAGTCGTGTCCAAGGTGCGGCTTGCCTGGGCTCGGAGTCTGCAAGAATTGCAACGTGGAGACTGTCTCTTACAAGAACAAACCATTGGATCTCAAGCAGATATTGGAAGCGGCTGTAAGACGCGTTGGACTAACGAAACCGCCTGAGATAATCAAGGGAACGAAGGGCTTGCTGAACAAGACGAAGACACCGGAGCCTCTTGAGAAGGGGTTGTTGAGAGCTGGGAGAGAAGTCTCGGTCTTCAAAGACGGGACGATCCGGTTCGACGCGACGAATGCGATCCTAACACAGTTTCGACCGAGCGAAGTAGGACTCTCGATCGAGAAGGCTCACTTGTTGGGTTATGAGAAGGACATGGAAGGCAAACCACTCGAAACCCCGAGCCAGCTCTGCGCACTCGAAGTCCAGGATCTCGTGGTTCCAGAGTCGTGCGCGCAGTATCTGTTGAAGGCCTCCAAGTTTCTGGATGACCTTCTCTCATCTTACTACGGCCTCGCGAAGTTCTACAATGCGTCGAAGAGCGAGGATCTCCTAGGACGCCTCGTTGTGGGCCTTTCTCCCCACACCTCCGTAGGCGTTGTTGGCCGCATAGTAGGCTTCACCAAAGCGAGTGTCTGTTACGCCCACCCATTCTGGCACGCGGCGAAGAGACGAGACTGTGACGGGGACGAGGATTCGGTGTCCCTCCTACTAGATGTGCTGCTGAATTTCTCTCGGGAGTTCATGCCTGACAGAATCGGTGGTCTCATGGACGCTCCGCTACTACTGTCACCACTACTCAATCCGGCGGAGGTCGCGAGACAAGCCCTCAACATCGAAAACGTCTCCCAGCTCCCCATCGAGTTCTATGAGAAGACATGGCAGGGCGCTCACCCGAGTGAAGTTGAGAGTCTGGTTCCGACGCTGAACTCGAATCTTGGGAGTGGAGGGGAACACTGGACAATTGGCTTCACTCACCCGACCGAGGATCTTGACAATGGAAGGCTGATCAGTTCTTACAAGGAACTCCCCACTATGCTTGACAAGGTCAAGGAGCAACTCCACCTCGCGGATCAGATTGTCGCGGTCAAGGGTGAAGAGGTGGCCGTCAAGGTTTTGTCAACACACATCCTCAGAGATCTTGTGGGCAATCTCCGAACCTTCACCAGCCAGCGAGTCAGATGCACGAAGTGTGGGTCTAAGCCGCGTCGCGTCCCTCTGGGAGGAACATGCCATAGATGTGGTGGCAAGCTTGCGGCCACCGTCTTCCGGGGCGGTGTCGAGAAGTATCTGGATGTGGCTACTGAGATGGTTGAGCGTTACAATATCCGAGAATACTATCGTCAGCGGCTCGAACTCATCAAGGTAGAACTAGCGGAGACCTTCAAGGCGTTGCCTGTGGACAGGGAGCAGCAGAAGTTGTTCGTAGCAGACTTCGCCTGAGGGTCCGAGTCTGAGTCCTGCCTATCATCCGAGAGCGTACGTGTCGGGAATGAGGAATGTTAGCCGGGGACTAGCGTCTAGGACGAAGATTATCGAGATTATGGAGAAGGGAAAGAACAACATTCCCGAGATCAGCGAAAAGGCCGGGCTTAGCCAAAGCTGCGTCGGGTATCACCTCAAGCTCCTCTTGAAGCAGAGAGTAGTGACCTCATCGCAGTCTGGCAGGATTGGAAGATGGAAGCTTACGAAGTATGGGCAGGAAAAACTGTTCTCTTCAAGCTAGACCAAGATCAACCTTGAACACTTTCTAGTGACCTCCCTCCAATCGTCGTTATAGCGGCGAAGAAGGCGTAGATCGCTAATACGATCAAGTTGATAGCGAGACTCGCGATGCCGCTGAAGAAGGCAGCTACGAACGCGACGACGTAAAGCGTTGGGCCGAAAATGAATTGACGCGTCGTCGTTTTTATCTCAGCGTCGCTAACGCTACTAGCCAGCACCCCAGGATGCCTGATTGCATATTGCCAGAGCAGATTCCAAGCCAAAGCCACTAGGAGGAATGTTCCAGAGTAGACTTCGGCGGCTGTGCCCGAGTCCGTCGATGTGATGTGGTCCGCTACAAGGGATGTTGTGAAGGGAATTAGTGTCGTTGCCAGGAGCAGTAGTCCGTTGAGAAGCATGAACGGTCCGTCAATACGTCTGACATATGTGAACAGGTTGTGGTGGTTCATCCACATAACAAGAATTGTGTTGAAGCTTATTCCAAAAGCGAGGAAGGCTGGCCATTCGCCGAAGAGTCCTTGGAGGAGCGGTCCAGTCGAACCCATTGTGGGGTCTCTAAGACCTAGCACGAGTAGGGTCATAGCGAACGCGAAGACACCATCACTGAAGGCCTCCATCCTGCCTGACTCTCGAGCCTCTGAGCGTTGAATGCTGTCATTCACAAGCGCTCACAAGGGGCTATTGTTGGAACTGGCTGATACTACTCTGTAGTGGTCCCGCTTCCGTCGACATTCCTTTCCAGTCCAGCTCTGCTAGTCCAGCTAGTCGTCGGAACTCGTTTACGGATCCAGGCCCGAATCCTGCGAAGTGGTTGTTGAAGAAGATAAATCCCTGCTTGAAGAGGCTCGACTTTTCCTCCAGTGTGTCGTACCATTTCTTCAGTACTTGGGACTGGTCTTTCTGCGTGCCGCCGAAGTTGGTGATGGTTCTGTCTCCCACCATTCGGAGGTAGGCTATGTCAGAGGTCGCTTCCGGCGGCGTGGATGCGTACTGGTTCTCCGACCAGGCGAGCGCTATGTTGTTGTTCTCGAGTAGTTTGTAGGTCTCGGGTCTGAACCAGGACTTGTTTCTGAACTCTATCGCATGTTTGTATTTCTGGTCGATCTGGCCGGCGAAAAGTTCTAGGGCTTCCTTGTCTTTCTTGTAGTTGAAGGAGGGTGGAAGCTGGATCAGTAGAGAGCCGAGCTTCTCTCTTAGCTCCGAGATGGACTTGTAGTAACGTTCGAGTTGGGCGAGGCTGTCTCGCAACTTCAGCTCGTGGGTTATCTTCTTCGGAAACTTGGCAGTGAAGACGAAGGCTTCTGGGGTTACCTTCCGCCAGTTAGCGACCATTAGCGGTGAGGGTGTGCGGTAGTAAGTGGAGTCTATTTCGACCGCGTTGAAGACGCTTGAATAGAGCTTGAGATAGTCGCCGGGTTTCGCGTCTCTTGGGTAGAAGGGTCCGACCCAGTCCTGATATGACCAGCCGCTGCAACCGATACGTAGACGTTCAGGGTTTGGGAACAAGGACTGACGTTGGATATTCGCGCGGTTCAAGGGGTTAAAGGGTTGTTTTCGCGATGAAAGTGTGAAGGAGTTTTTTTGTTTAGACAAACCCCCGGGGGCGTCGAGAAAAAGATAACAGAAAAACAGGCATGCGGAGGTCCAATCGTTTGTGTGGTTCAGGCAAAGCTCAGTAGGGCTCCCATAGTGTTAGGCGTTTTCACGCTGGGAACACCATTCTAATATTCCCGATTCCATCAGGAATCATTCAAGGTAGAATCTCAGCCCGGGGATTTCGAAAATAGGCTCATAGTCGTGGTATGGAGTGTAAGCAAGGATGGACAAGCAGTCGACGATTAGGACCATTCGAGCATCCTACAAAATAGACCAAGTGGAGAACGGATGGACGGTCGCAACCAGCGACGGGAACATGTTTGTCTTCGCCGACTCAAAGGAGCTGGCTGAGTGGTTCTGCATGATAGTCGGCGTCCCTCTTGACGAGAAGAAGGCCAGAGAGGATCCGCTTGAATCTGAGATCCGGAAACTCGTCAAGTCATACAACCTCGTAGCCGAAGACATCGACAAACACTTCGTCGCCAGCCACGTCCGAAACTGATCGTTCCAAGGTTGACAACTCGTAACTTGGCACGTTTTTGCGCCGAAGCTCATGATGCGATTCACATCTCAACATCGTTACCGAAAACCAAACATACGTACGAAGCAATCGCGAAGCGCGAGATGTGCTTCGTTAGTTGAGTCCCGAGAGTAAGACTTTCGATTTTGTCAAGCTGAAAGAGCTGCCTGAGAAGCCGAGGAAGACAGGAGTCATCGAGTTCAGGGGTCCCTACTACACTCCCGTCACGTACGGATATCTCAGCGACCTCCTCGACGATTGGGGAGAATATGTCGACGGCTTCAAATTCGCAGGTGGGAGCATGCGCCTGCTAGACCGCAACAAGACGCGGAAGATGATCCAGCTCTGCCACCAGCACAACGTCTACGTCTCAACTGGAGGATTCGTCGAACGAGTCATCGTCCAGGGACCGGACGCTGTCGACAAGTATCTAGAAGAATGCAAATCATTAGAATTTGACATCGTTGAAGTCTCGAGCGGCCTCGCACCGATCAAGCTGGAAGACAAGGTGGCGATTGTTAGACAAGTGCAGAATCTGGGAATGAAGGCAAAGCCGGAGGTCTCGATGATGATAGGGGCAGGCGCTGGAACCCACATTGTTGGCTACAAGACGAAAATGAGAACTTTCGCAGATGTGGTCAAGGAGACAACCGCACATCTCGACGCGGGCGCAAAGATTCTCATGCTCGAATCAGAAGGAATCACGGAAGATCTTCCACCTGGAAAGTGGCGGAAGGATGTAGTCAAGAAGCTCGTGGACAAGTTCGGCTACCACACATGGATGTTCGAGGCTTCGGACCCGCCCGTCTTCAAATGGTACCTCAAAACTTTCGGAAAAGATGTCAACCTCTTCATCGACCATTCGCAAATTGTCGAGTTCAACGCATGGCGTCTGGGACTCTGGGGAGACCCCAACATCTGGAAAGGAAAACGTCTCAGCTATCCCGGGATCAGATGAGGAAGGAAGCGCCTAGCTGAGAGTCATCATCGAGACTAGTTTCGAGACATCCTTCGTCTTCTCGAGGTTCCAGGTAGCGTCAAGTATTCTTCTTGCATGATTCTTATCCAGAATTTTCCTCGTAAGCCTCTGGAACTTGTCCTCCACATCCCTGTCACTCATAGGATTCTTGGGATGACCCTTATGATAGTCGACCTGTTTCGACACAGCCTTTCCAGATGAGAGCTTCACCGTGACCCTGTTCGCCACTGCTTCCGGATACACTGAGCTCAGGGCCTTGTCTTCGACAACTGTGATTTTTTTCAGAAAGTCGAGAATCTTAGAATCTCGGAACTTCTTTTCGCTGTAGGTCGAATTGTCAATCTTCCCCTCCAGCAGCGCCATCCCGACAATGTATGGGAGGCTGTGGTCCGCAGTCTCTTTCGTCAGTGGATTCCATTTCTCAGGATCCTTGCCGAGTATAGTATAGCCAGCTTCGTGCGAAGCAATCTCCACCGAGACAATATCCTCAGGCTTCTCGATCTCCTTTCTCGCCTCGAGTGCAGCCCAGATGGATGTCTGGGAGTGGATCTCTGCAGGGAAGAATTTCAGATATGTTTCTGCGATCTTGAATGATCCGTTCTTTCCTCCGAAGTCGTCAATGTTCATCTCGAAGGGTCCTGAGACCTGTTTGAAGAATCCCATCTCTCCTTCGAAGATTGGCGAGGGACCAGTCATGCCTCTACTAGCCAACAGGGCGGAGAAGACCCCGTTTCGGGCAGCGTTTGCAAAGGAGCATCCCTTCCACATGGATAGCTCTCCTGCCCTGACCTGTCTCATCGTGATGTGAGAGTTTAGGGCGAGATTCATTGCTTGAGTC
>Ga0209804_1001250_pt1 | contig 16883 bp, 18 predicted proteins | sample GraSoiAngelo_139_FD_185896 | JGI IMG/M metagenome (GOLD analysis project Ga0209804, IMG submission 185896) | Grasslands soil microbial communities from the Angelo Coastal Reserve, California, USA - 14_0929_12_20cm (SPAdes) (version 2) | ecosystem: Environmental > Terrestrial > Soil > Grasslands ... | reverse complement strand
GGAAGCCTGCTCCGAAGCGGGTGCCGCTGGCGTTGGGGGAGCAGGTATTGGGGCTGTATCGCGACCGCTATCACGATCTGAACGTGCGGCATTTTCATGAGAAGCTCAGCGATGAGCATCAGATCGGGTAGTGCGGTACAGAGTGTGTAAAGCTGGATGGAAAAGAGAAGCGGTTAAGAACTCCGAAAGTGATATAGATGTTTTTGAGAAAAAACCAAATCACTCAGGAGGATAACCGCCGTGTTGCATATTACCACTGACGCGCATGCTGGAATGGAGCTGGCAAGAAATTCCGAGGGGAAGAAGCAGCAGTCGTTGAAACAACATCTGTTAGAGAAAATGAAGACCTGGATTAACGGTTTGTTGGAAGGGGAACGCGACGAGTTTCTGGGCCGGGATCGGCACGTGCCGTTGGACGAAGGTCATGACAACTACCGGAACGGCTATCGCCCGCGCCGAATCAACTTTTTCGGTTTAGGAAAAATCGAGCTAAAAGTGCCGCGCGACCGTAAGGGGGAGTTGGAATCGCAGTGGCTGCCGGAGAGGAAAGGCCAGGATCCGGAGTTGGAGGCCTTCTTAGCGGAAGCTTTTCTGGCGGGACTTTCGACCCGGGACCTAGCGCGGATTTCGGGGAAGCACCTGGGGCATAAGTACGACTCCAAGCAGATCTCGCGCATCGTTGGGCGAGCCACCACGGAACTGGAAGCCTGGCGGCGTCGTTCGTTGCAAGGCCAGCGTTACAAGTTTCTTTACGTGGACGGGGCCAACTTTCTGGTGCGCATCAACGGGCACGTGAGTCGGCAAAGCTTCTGTGCGGTGCTGGGGGTGAGCGAAGAAAACGAACGCTTCGAGGTCCTGGCTTTGGAGATGGGCGATCGCGAACGAGCCGATTTGTGGGCCAGCCTGTTCGGCGATCTGGCGGACCGAGGCTTGAACCTGGAGGCGGTTGAGTTGGGCATCATGGATGGATTGCCGGGATTGGAAAGCATCTTTCAGCGCTTCTTTCCCCGAGCCCAGACCCAGCGCTGCCAGAAACATGCCAAGGCCAACGCTTGCCGGCGGGTTCGCAAACAGGAGCGCGAACTGTTCTCCAAAGATCTCAACGCGATCTTTTATGCTCCCACCCAGAGTGCGGCGCGGGCAGCTTTCTTCGCTCTGAAGCAGCAATGGGGGCGGCTGTTTCCTTCGGCGGTGCAGATCATTGAGAAAGACTTCGATTCCTTGCTGACATTTTTCCAGTTCGACCCGACTTATTGGACGGTGTTGCGCACCACCAATCCGATCGAGCGACTCAACAAAGAATTTAAGCGTCGAACCCGTGCTATGGAAGTGACGGGAGGAGAAATCTCAACTTATCGTTGTTTGGCCTATGTAGCACAGACTATGGAATACCGTTGGAGTTTTCATCCGCTTTCTCAATGGTCCACGGTTTACACACTAAATGCCGCTTGACCCGTTGAAACTGTTTACCGGGAGCCGGAGGAAGAGGTCGAAGTTTGAGAAATATCGCGAGGCGTGGTGGATGCTGTGAGGGGAGTGACCCCGATTCGCGGGTCCCCATTCTTTCGCGTTCTTACGGATGAAATCTGACAAGAGGAGAGCGGCGGCGGCGACGTCGCCATCCTGGCGCAAAAGAGGGCGGACAGAAGTGTCCGCCCCACACGGGCATAGATATAAGGATACGATTCACAAATGAGACTGACCTTTCCAAGCAACTGTACGTCGGCGGGCGGCGCATCTAAGAAACACGATGCGGATTCGAGAGTTTGGCCAGGCGATTTCGCGAACCTATGAGGACATTGGGCGCAACCATACGCTGCAGATGGCGGCGGCGCTGTCGTACTACTTTGTGATGTCGCTGTTTCCGGCTTTGATCTTCCTGTCGGCGGTAGCGACGTATCTGCCGCTACCGGATGTGTTCAACCAGAGTTTGAATCTGATGGCTCGCTTTGTGCCGGGCGACAGCATGGGGCTGGTGCGGAAAGTGCTGTCCGATGTGGTTACGCCGAACCGGGGCGCGTTTTTGTCTTTCGGTTTTCTGGGCACGCTGTGGGCGGCGTCGGGAGGATTTTCGGCGGCCATGGAGGCCTTGAACGTTGCCTATGATGTGGAGGAGACACGGCCGTTTTGGAAGACGCGTCCGCTGGCCATAGGGCTGACATTCGTGATTGGTTTCTTTCTGCTGATGGCGTTGGGAGTGATGATTGTGGGGCCTCGCTTCGGAGAATGGATGGCCGGGCGATTGCATTTATCTCAAGTGTGGGTCTGGGTCTGGCCGTACATTCATTGGACGATCTCGGTGGTGTTTACAATTCTGGCAGTTGAGGCACTGTATTTCATCGCGCCTAACGTGAAGCAGCGGTTCTGGGCGACGCTGCCGGGAGCGGTGGTGGCAGTGAGCTGCTGGATTGGTTTGTCTTATCTGCTGGGGATTTATTTCCGCAGCTTTGCCAATTTTAATAAGACCTACGGAACCCTGGGAGCGGCCGTGGCGTTGATGGTGTGGTTGTACTGGACGGGGTTCGCGATGCTGGTGGGGGCGGAACTGAATGCCGAGCTTGCCAAGCGGACGAAGAAAGGTCCGGTGCCGCAAGCGCCTGAGACGTCGTCCGTCACGAGTATTGGTTTGAGTGCGTAGGAGTTGCAGTAGCCGGCGCTACGGCCTATAGTCTCCAGTCTGGAGGGTTTTCCATCATGAGGATGCTTCTCCACTGGGTGTTGAGTGCGCTGGCCATATGGATCGTGTCCCGGGTGGTCCCGGGGTTCATCGTGAGCGGACCGGCGGCGGCGCTGATCGCGGCGCTGGTGATTGGTTTAGTGAACGCGACCATCGGATTTTTCCTGAAGATCATCACATTTCCGCTGACGATACTCACGCTTGGGCTGTTCTGGTTTGTCATTAATGCGGTGATGATCGAGTTGGCGTCAGCCTTTGTCCCCGGATTCCACATACTGAGCTTTGCCTCGGCGTTCTGGGGCGGCATTGTGCTCAGCATTTTGAATATGCTGCTGAAGTCGATAGTGATGCCGAGTCGAGAACCGAGATAGGAATTATTTTCCAACACGCCAACGACTTCCACTCTCAATAACTGATTCGATTTCAGCTGGTCGGCTTTAATCCTAAGCACAAGGTTCGATTGGTTCGCCTATAATGCGCGCCGTAGTCTGTCATGAAAGGGAGATCGCCATGCCAGTCACAAGAAGAGAGGCCCTGCTTTCCGCCGGCGCGCTGGCGGCGGCCGGGGTTCTGCCTGCGGTCCAAGCGCCGTCGAATAAATCCAAGACAGCATCGCAGATCGCGGAGGACGGCGCGGAGCCGGTTTGTCTGACGGACTTTGAGCCGCTGGCGAAACAGCGAATGTCGCACCTGGCGTGGGAGTACATCAATGGCGCGGCGGCGGACGAGACGACCGTCAGGTGGAACCGGGAGGCGTATCAGAGAATGCGGCTGAAGCCGCGCGTGCTGGTGGATGTATCGAAATTAGATACGCGGGTAACACTATTTGGACAGGAACATGCGTTTCCGATTCTGCTGGCGCCCACGGCGTATCACCGCCTGGTGGCGCCGGACGGCGAGGTAGCGACGGCCCGCGGGGCGGGGGCGGCGGGCGCCACGATGGTGGTGAGTTCGTTCTCCACGACGGCGGTGGAGGATATTGCGGGAGTCGCCAGGGCGCCGCTTTGGTTCCAGCTGTACGCGCAAACTGACCATAGCTTCACGCATGATCTGGTGCAGCGTGCCGAGGCCGCCGGTTGCCGGGCGCTCTGCCTGACGGTGGATACACCCGTTGCCGGCGCGCGCAACCGTGAGGCGCGGGTAAAGTTTGAGCTGCCACCGGGGATGAGCCTGCCAAACTTCAAAGGTATTAAAGAGGTTAGAGCTGGTGCGAGCCATCTTCCGAGGGGGCAGGATATTTTCAGTTCGATTCTGGATCCCGAGTTGAGTTGGAAGGATGTGGAGTGGCTGAGCTCGTTTGCAAAAATTCCGCTGCTGGTAAAAGGTGTGCTCAATCCGGAGGATGCAGACCGCGCGGTCAAGGCGGGAGTGGCGGGGATTATCGTGTCCAATCACGGTGGCCGCAATCTCGACACGGCGCCAGCGACCGCGGACGCGCTGCCGCCAGTAGTTGAGAAAGTTGCGGGACGTGTGCCGGTGTTGGTGGACGGCGGGATCCGGCGCGGCACGGATGTGCTCAAAGCGCTTGCCCTGGCCGCCCGCGCAGTGCTGATTGGCCGGCCATATTTATATGGATTGGCGGCAGCGGGGCAGGAGGGCGTCACCAGCGTGGTCAACATTCTTCGCCGGGAGTTTGAAATGGCGATGGCGCTGACCGGGAGAACGAATCTCGCGAGCATCGATCGCTCGGTGCTGTGGACGTGAGCGAAATTCACTCTGTATCGCAGGCCACACGGAAACCGTAATCGGCATATTGGAACTGCGGTGGAATGCTGGATCGGGCGGCGCAGCGGGATACTTTGATGTGATGGCGCCAGGAGCCACCGCGAGAAGCACGCCGCTGGCCGGTTGCGGGGCCGCGCGGATTGCGCTCGGGTGACACGGAATAATATTCGGCGGCGAACCAGTCGCTGCACCACTCGTGGACGTTGTCGCAAATGTCGTAAAGACCGTAGCCGTTGGGGGTGTAACGCGCCACAGGCTCGGGTCCGGACTGCCAACGCTGGGCGTAATCCGGGAGAGATTGTGGCGGATCATTTCCCCAAGGGAAGAGTTTGCCATCGAGTCCGCCGCGAGCGGCGCGCTCCCATTCGGCTTCGGTAGGGAGACGATAGTTTCGTCCGCTCGTCGCACTCAGCCAGTCGCAGTACTTCACCGCTTCAAACCAGGAGACCGCTACGACAGGTTGCTCGGGATGATTGAAGTTTGTATCAGTCCACAGGGGCGGCGGTAGAGCGCTGGTGGCGCCCAGGAAATTGGCGTAGTCGGCGTTTGTCACCTGACAGGCAGCGAGCAGGAAGACGTCTATCCAGACGCGGTGCAAGGGACGTTCGTTGTCCTGGCCAATTTCTGAGCCCATGTGGAACCAGCCTGCGGGGATAGGAACGACGGCGGGTTCGATGGGGCGAGGCGCGCGAGATTGGGGGACGGAGGACATTTTGAACTGGCGTTCTCTATTAGAAATAACTCATAAGAATAACTCATGGCTTCAGTTGGATAATGATTCAACGCGCGAGTGACACGCTCCGGCAGCATAATACGCCGGGAAGGAGGGCCTATGACGGCTGGACAGTCTGGAAGTGCCCCGGCGGTGCGCGAGGAACACTGGCCGATGACACTGGCATCGCTGGCGGTAGGCGGGGCGTTCTTTGCTTTGTGGTTTTGGCTGCTGCCACGATGGCTTGGATTTCGCGTGGAAGCGGCCACTACGGCGCATTGGCGCTGGCTGGCAGCGATTCCGTCGGTACTGGGATTCGCAGTTGCTCTGCGTTGCATCTGGGACTTCGGATGGACGGGACGCGGCACGCCTGCGCCGGTGGCTCCGCCGAAGCGGTTGGTGGTCGTCGGTTTCTACCGCTACGTGCGCAACCCCATGTATGTGGGCTTCGCGGCAGGGTGGATCGGGCTGTGGATTGTGTTCGGACATGCCAACCTTGTGCTGATCATGACCGTAGCGGCGGTTGCTCTCGGCGTGCATCTGTTTGTGGTTATTTATGAAGAGCCGACGTTGCGCAGGAAGTTCGGGGACGACTACCTCGAATATTGCCGGAACGTCAGGCGCTGGTGGCCGCGGGTGCGCGCCTTTGCCTTTAAGATTGGTGGCGGCGGTTGGACTGGAAGTCTATAGCCTATGGAAAGCACGTAAGTTGCTGATTCTGGATGTCCAGGAAGTCCGAGAAGTCCAGGAAAGCCGGACGGCTAGCACAAATTAGCACAGTGATAAAATCCGATTTGTATGTTCGAGACGCTGTACAAGACCGATTCGCCGAAGGATTTTGCTAACGGTGAGTACTATCAGATTCACTTGGAGATTGAAATTCACGACGGAAAGCAAGTATTTTTCGTCCGGGAAAGGGATCAATCTTTCCTTTTTTCTCTTCCTCAAGAAGGCTTCGGCAAGCTGACTCCATCCTCACTAACGACCAAAGCTGTTCGGTCAAACTGTAGAAAGCCGCATAGCTGTACCCGTTGCCCCAAATCTGTTGAAGCTGAGCGGAACTTGAGATTGCCGCTATTATCGTGCCCAGGCGGGCCGGTTCGTAGACTTGAGCAATGTTTAATTTTTCTAGGATTTTACGTGTGGGTGCCAGATCTAGAAGTCGTGCGTAGCCTGCGTTTGAACTAAAAATTAGCGTGGAGAACCGGTTCTTGACTTCTTCGGCGATGACCCCGTCTGCTCTTGTATCAATCAGCGGCTCCCAAACCCGGATCAATTCCCGGGCTTTTAATTTTTCTACTATGAGGTTCAATGCCCGGGTAAATTCGAGCGTTTGCATGCAGCACTTTGTATCACGGGACTAAAGTTACTCGCAAATAAGTACGGAAACCAAATGAAAAAGGGGCGAAACTCTAAGGTTCCACCCCATTCCGCGACCTTCGGCCTCGCAGCTAAGTCCACCACCATCTGGCAACCCGCTCGCTTAGGCGCTGAGGCCCGCGAGCTTCTTAAGCAGATTCGGGGCGTAAACCAAACCAGCGTCATGCTTCGGCGGCAACAGAGTGGGGTGTACCTGAGTGAGGCTATGACCTCAGCTTAGCTGAGGCGTGCCATACAGGTTTACCATACCGGTTACCGCTTACCTAGATGACGCCTCAGCACCGCAACGCTCATGAGTCGTGCGAGAATTGAACACTTCAGCAGTCGCCGCTGTGCTTTTGGCGTAGTTCAATTATCTTACGAAGAACGCCCGAGTCAGTTTCGTAATCAGAAACTACGCACCTCCTGGGCGCACCCCAATTCTACTACGCCTTCATTTTCCCGCCGCTGCCCTTTACCTGTCGTTCTTACCACGTCGCTTTAATTGACGTGTCGGTCCTGCCCTGCCGGACCTTCGCCTACAAGATTGCCTGGGACGCCGAGAATTTACCCGGAACGTAGCTGGCGGACTAGCTGGGCAATGTCATTCTGCTGAAATAAACGGATGCCAGCGATTCCGGCGGCGCCTGCTTCGAGGCACTGACGGGCGTTATCGAGGGTGACCCCACCCAGGGCGTAGACGGGGATTTGGTGTTGGCAGGCGCGATGCAGGGCTGCAAGGCCTGCTGGGAGCGCTTTTTCGAAGACCGGACCGAAGACGGCGAAGTCGGCGGCGTTTTCTTTTGCGTGGAGAACTTCGGCCTCGGAGTGGCAGGATACCCCGATTATTGGGGGTGGGTTTTCGCGGGCGAGGGCGCCCGCGCCACACGTTTTCGATCTAGTCCAGATTTCGCGGGTGTCGTGGGGTGAAACATCGTCTGAGCGGAGATGCACTCCGTCGGTGCCGGTTGCAAGGGCGACGTCGGAGCGCGAGTTAATGAGGAGGCGAGTGGTTGGTGTCCGCCCGGTGGGCGGTGACTGATGCTGTCGAATCGTGATCACGGCGTCGCGAGCGAGCAGTTCGAGGTCATGCGTCGAGGGATCTTTTTCTCTTAGCTGGACGTAGTCTACGCCGCAGCAAGCGGCTTCGGCGATTTTGTCGAGAAGATGACGGCGACGGGCTCGCTCATCCCCGGCGAACTGAGTGCGATCGGTGATGTAGTAGAAGCGGCAGGTGCTCGGCATTTTGCACGTCTTCATCTGACGGACAGATCACAGTCAGCGGAGCGCAGCCACCAGTGATCGCAGCATTCATCTTCACGCCGCTCGAGAGTTCGCGGATGCTTGCGGTGGTGCGATCCGGCCCAAAAAGGCGGCTGAGTCATGCTCTCGATAGCGCAGGCACTTCTGCTCCGCGGCGTAGTTTTGCGGCTTTCAGCGTGTTGGCCATCAGCATGGCGATTGTCAGCGGGCCGACGCCGCCGGGAACAGGGGTCATGGCACCGGCTACTTCAGCGACCCTGGGGTGGACGTCGCCAACCAGCGTCGAACCTTTGGCGCGGAAGGTTTCCTCACGTTTGGCGTTGCCACCGAACAGCCGGTGGAACTCGGCGGGATCGGTGACCTTATTCATGCCGACATCAATCACGGTGGCGCCGGGTCTTACAAAGTCGGGAGTGATCATGGCAGCGCGACCGATGGCGGCCACGAGAATGTCAGCCCGACGACAGACACCGGGGAGGTCGCGAGTTTTGGAATGGCACACGGTCACGGTGGCATTGCCGTTGATTAGCAGCGTGGCGGTGGGCTTGCCGACGATGTCGCTGCGTCCGACGACCACGGCTTCCTGACCTGCGATCGGAATGTTGCTGCGCTTGAGAATTTCGATGATGCCGGCGGGCGTGCAGGGCACGAGTCCCGGCCGCTGGGTGGAGAGGAAGCCGACATTCACCGGGTGGAATCCGTCGACGTCTTTGGCGGGATCGACGGCCATGAGAATCTTTTTCGAGTCCACCGGGGATGGAAGAGGCAACTGTACGAGGATGCCGTCAATTTCATCACGGCGGTTCAAGTCCTGCACCAATTCCAGCAGTTGGGCGGTGGAAATGGTGTCAGGCGGAGTGTGCTTCTCGCTATAGATGCCCAGTTCCTCGCAACTCTTGACTTTACCGCGGACGTAAATTTCGGAAGCCGGATTGTTGCCGACGAGAACGACGGCCAAGCCTGGGCGAATGCCGGCTGCGGACATCGCCTTCACTTCAGCGGCGACTTCGGCGCGAATGTCAGCGGCGATTTTGTTGCCGTCCAGGATGGTTGCAGCCATGGGCCCCTCGCTTGAGATGAAAAGTAGATAGCTAAGAATATTATCGTAGTTTTTTGGCAGGAAGTGTTTAGTCTCGGCCGTATAAACATGTATTGCAGAGACGTGCGGCGGAAGGGATTTGCACCGCTGAAGTGTCCCGGGTAAGCCTTACTGGTTGCGGGAAAGGGGTAGAATGACTGGTCATGATTGATAAAGAGCTGCTGGAAATCCTGGTGTGCCCGGTGTGCAAGAAGCCACTCGAGCTAAAAGGCGAAGGACAAAGCCTTAAGTGCGGCGAGTGCCGCAGAGTGTATCCGATACGGGACAACATCCCCATTATGCTGGTGGATGAGGCCCGAATTGATCCCACCTAGGGCTTTACTTTTCACGACTTGAGAAAAACGCCAATTTCTGTCCCATAACGACACAGCGTGTCAGTCTGGAAGTGTTACCTCAGATTACCTTAGAACGCTCACTGGGGGGGAACCTCACTCGCAACTTGTGCGTGGAGAAGGGGTTCCTGAAACTGATCACCATTCTTTTTCGTACAACAGAGGTGGGGCGCGGTGCGGCAGCGAAATTGCATGCAACGTCTGTGGCTGCCGATGAGTCTAATAGATCAAGAGCAGTGAAGGTCGGAGGTGATGACGGCCATGAGAGAAAGATTTTCCGTTACCGAACTTACGGCTCTACGGAATGATCTGCTGCAGGGAGGCATGATTGATTCCCGCGAGGCCGCCGAAGTATTACAAGTTTTCCTGATGGGGCGAGGATATGGAGTATCGCCCGAGGCAGCCATGGATGCGGCCAGCCGCGTCGAAATGGCAGGATGCGCGTTGCCGGTGCTGCAACACGAATTGGAGAACCTGGCACTGGTAATGTAGCGGTGATTTCTGCGGTGATAGTGGTGACTGTCACTGCAAACGAGACCCCCTGAAACGGGGACAACCTGATCGGGACCTCAGAAACCAGCCGTCCCGACAGGCCGATGATAGACAAGCCGGGCCAACCAGCCCGGTCTTGTTGTTTTTGGGAGGGTTTCTCGCGTCTAGCCTTGTCGCTTCCAACCTTCTCAACTCTCATGCGGTGGTTCCCTACTCACTTTTACTTACTCTGTTGCGTTGACGACACTCCTTCGGAAACGTAAATTACATCTCCATGCACGCATCCCGAGGAAAAGTAAAATCCGCTGACAGATCTCAAAACCTTTCCACTGTGCCGCTTGCCAGCCGGCCGTACATGCCTGGGTATGGTCTGCCGGCAGCAGACAAAGGCGAAGGTTTGCTTCCGTGGGAGTGGGCGGTCGAGCGTCTGACAGAATCGCATAACTACTGGGTGGCAACCACTCGTCCCGAGGGCAGGCCGCACGTGATGCCGGTTTGGGGAATATGGGTGGAATCGGTGTTTTACTTCAGCACGGGGCGAGAATCCAGGAAATCCAAGAATCTGGTGGCGAATCCGCGCTGCGTGATTTGTACAGAAAAAGCCGAAGAGGCGGTGGTGCTGGAGGGGAGCGCGGAAGAAGTTACTGATGCCGCGGTGCTGAAACGGCTAGGCGGTCCTTATCACAAGAAGTACAAACCATGGAAGCTGGATCCGAGCCTGGGGCCGGTTTATGCCGTCCGGCCGGAGGTGGTGTTCGGGCTGGACGAGAAAAAGGGCCTGACGAGTGCAACCCGGTGGGTTTTCGGAGAGTAGGTGTCAACCCTAAGCCGTTGGTGTCGGACGATTGGCACGAGTTCAAGGGGCGGACGGATGGGTCGGGAAAAGGGAGTCCTCATTCGTATCTAAGGCTCTCCACCGGATCGAGCTGGGCAGCGCGGGTAGCGGGCAGGGTGCCGAAGATTATTCCGACCAGGGATGAGACGACGATCGCAATAATTGCGGATAGCCCCGAGATGGGGATGCGGTATTCGGTCAGAAATCGCACAGAAAACGGGATTGCCAGTCCGATAACGATTCCGATGACGCCGCCGATCAGAGAAATCAAGATGGCTTCCGACAAGAACTGAAAACGGATCTCACGATTAGTGGCCCCAATGGCTTTGCGAATACCGATCTCGCGAATGCGGGAGCTGACGGTCGAGAGCATAATATTCATGATGCCAATGCCGCTCACCAGCAGCACGACCGCGGCTACCAGCAACAGCACGACGGTGAGAGCGTTGGCGCTCCTTTCAGCAAGCGCCACCAACTGGGTGAGATTATCGACGTTGTAGACCGACTCGGGCCGGTGGCGCGCCTGAAGCACTCGCTTTATCTGCGCCGTAATCGGCACTACCATCGAAGGGTCAGAAACGGAAAAATAAATCTGTCGGACGGCGGCCGTCTCAGTGAAGTATCGACTCACCGTATAAGGAATGACCATGGTATTGGTGAGCACTTCCGACTGACCGAAGGTTTCAACGCGTTCTTTGAAGGTGCCGATGATGGTGAAGGGCAGACCACTCAGTTTGATTACATGGCCAACGGCGTTGTCGTCCGAGCCATAAAGTTCCTCAGCCATCTTGGGTGTAATGACGGTTACTTTGTTGCGCGCCTGCGCGTCCTGTTTATCGAAGAAACGGCCGGAAAGAATAAGCAGGTTGCGGACAAATTGGTATTCGGGATCAACGCCCAAAACCCGAACGTCGCGCTCCTTGCCGCCGCCGATGGGGATGCGTTCATCGAGGGGCATTACCGGCGAAGCGTGCACGATTCCGGGCACCTGGACGAGCACGGCATTCATATCGTCTATGGTGAGCGGGTCCGGGTTGACATTGGTGATGCGTTGAGCGCCGCCTACGTACTCCGCGAAAATCAAGTTGGCGCCGATGGCCTGGATCTGATTCAGGACGTACTGCTTGCCGGTCATGCCGATGGTAACTACGAGAATCAGCGATGCGGTACCGATTACCATGCCGAGGGCGGTCAAGGCGAAACGTACTTTGTTGCTGCAAAAGGTGTCATAGGAGAAAGCCAGGATTTCTCCGAGAGCCATTTTTGGCCGCAGGCTCGAACGCACGGTGGTGGCGATTGACATGCTGATTAGATGCTATACGGTGCCGTCGAGCGTCGCAATGCTGGGCGTGAGTCGCCGCCAGATTAAGCCGGGGTGCCGGGAGAAGTGCAAAAATCGTTTGACACACCGGCGCGCCTACTAATCCAGGCGGCATACCATGACGGCGTTATTTTGGTAGGGACAGTTGAGGCCGGAGACTCCTGGTTTGGAACCCCCGGGTTTTTGGAGCACTACCCAGTTCACGCCGAAGCTTGCTTTCAGGCGACGAAAATCCTCGACCGTGAAATTCTTCCATCCACTTTGGGCGCGAACCTGGCCGCGCCAGGTTTCGGCGAGGGCGGGGAACATGGTGACCGCGCCGCTGTCTTTGATGTTGTCGGCGAGCATGGAGCGTTCGGCGATGGCACGGAAACCGTGCTGGTCCTCGCCGGAAATTTCCATGTGATTGGGATCGAGGGCGAAATACGCGTCAACCGGTGTATGAGTGCGGACCCAGAGAAAGGCTTCGACCCATTGGTTCCCTGGGGCCGCCCCCGGCCATTCGAGGTGTGGAGTTGCGGGGAAGAGCTGGCGCTGGGCGAAAAACATTGCGGCGGAGATTGGCAGGAACAACAGCAGCCACCGCCAAACGTGACTACCCAACACAAATTGAGCGAGCAGTCCGCCGGAGAAGACAAACAACAGAATGTAGACCAAATGCAGACTTCGCATGGGCTGCAACTCAGCGAGGTTCGCGAAGCGCGCAGGTATGGAGATGAGCAGAGCCACAAAGAAGAAGAACAGTCCAAAAACGATTGAAGCTTGAGACATAACTTCCAAGGTGGGGAGATTCTGCTTGCGAGCAATGTGCCGGAACCACCAGAAAAGCGCGAGCGGGGCGAAGATGCCGAGCCACTCATACCATTCCCAACGTAGCACGAAAAAGTAGGAATGGCTCTCAAGCACCTCACGATAGGCGTCGGTCAGAGGCGGGAACAAGCCGAATCGGAACAGCAACCCGGCGGCCACAGCGTAGGCGTGCTTGTGCGTCTGGATTGGTCGCGTAAAAAGCCATAGCAGCATTACGTAAGAAATCCCGAAAACCACCATCAGAGGATGAATGAGAGCAGTGAAAATCGTCCACAATCCGGCGCGGACGAATCTGCGTTCCATCACGTTAATAATGATGAACAGAACCGCGGGCGTGGAGAGCGAACGCGGATTGACGTACTGATCCATGATGTAAAGCGAGGTGCCGGCGACCGGAAGGGTGAGTAGGACAGCCACCAATGCCGCTCCTCCCCAGCGGGCGCGTGGATCTTGGAATGCAACCCGGCCTAGGTGCCAGGAGGCCAATAGAAGCAAAAAAATCGAAAGCAGATGCCACAGCAGGAGTGCGCAGTCTACTGGCAGATGGGTGAGCCGAATTGACGCGGCGATCAGGTTGGGGAATAACGTCAGGCGAGCATGGGAAGCAAAAAAGCCGGCGTTAAAAGGATAGAGGGCGGGATTCAGCAGCTTTTTTATCCCAGGCGCGTAGATTTCGGCGTCTTCGACGAAAGGATGGTAGCCGTGGATCAAAACGGCGCCGCAAGTGAGGAAAATCAACAGGCCAAGATCTTTGAGGTTGGGGCGGCTTCGCAATGGTTATCACTTCGAACGCGGCTTTACTGCTTCGCTTTTAAGCCGCAGGGGTGCTGTTAGCTGCGCCGCGCGCATAGTAATTGCCATCCAGTTTGCGTCCCTGCTGGTTGAACCTGCGGAAGCGGACGAGGCCAAGCTTCTGCAACGCAAATTGCAGAGTGGTGGCCAGCACTCCGAGACCATATTTTACGCTGCGCGAAAAGTTGATTGACGATGCCTCTTCGAAATACTTGGTGGGACAGGAAACTTCACCAATGCGGAAACCGAAGTAGACGCATTGCGCCAGCGTTTGATTATCAAAGACAAAGTCATCGGAATTTTCGAGCAGCGGTAGCTCGGTCAGTACCTTGCGGCTGAAGGCGCGGTAGCCGGTGTGATATTCGGACAGCTTGACGCGCAAGAAAATGTTCTCAAAGGCGGTCAGGAACCGATTGGCAATGTACTTATAAAGAGGCATGCCGCCACGCAGGGCGGCGCCGCCGATGATGCGTGAACCAAGCACGACATCATAGACGTCATATGCCACGATGCTCGCCATCGCGGTGACCAGCAGTGGCGTGTACTGATAATCGGGGTGCACCATGATAACGACGTCGGCGCCGGCGGCGAGAGCCTCACGGTAGCAGGTCTGCTGGTTGCGTCCGTAACCGTAGTTATCGTCATGAACGAACACGTGCAGCCCCAATTGCTGGGCGACTTCGACGGTGCGATCGGAGCTGTGATCGTCCACCAGGATGCGGATATCCACCAGATCAGGAAGCTCGTGGACGGTGGCTTCCAGCGTTTTCTCGGCGTTATATGCGGGCATGACGACGGCAACCCGTTTGCCGTTGATCATTCGACTCCTTGGTGATGGCGCCGCAGCATTCCAGCCCTAGCGCATGCTATTCATGCGCGAAGGTAAATGATAACTCGTATCGTGGGCAGACGGTGAATGTTCAAGTGCTGTTAGTCCAAGGGCGATGCTGAAATCTCCTACTATGCCGAGGAAGTATGTCTCGAGTGGCATTTGCCAGGAGCGAGACAGAAATGGCGAGTCAACTGGACTCGCCATTTGAGTTTTGGAATTCGTTTTCGGGGCTCAATCAGCTACTTGGGAAGTTGATATTCACCAGTAACGTCGTAGGTCACTGTTCCATCTGGCGCGGCTTTGCCTTGGTAGGTGCCCTTCCCTGTGATGCCCTTCACCTTTCCGGTTCCTCCGGTGAAGCTCCACGTGCCACGGGCGGTTACCAGTTTTCCTTCTTTCATGGTCGCCGAACTCTGGATGCGGACATACATCTTGTCCCCATTGGCGAGAGCACCGACCACGTATCCGCGACCCGTGGAGTGGTCGCCAGTGATTTCATCGAAGTTGGTACCGTCGTCCTCCTTGGTTTGGGTTCCGGCGATTTCCATGGGCTTTGTCCAAGTACATTTGCCTTTGGAAATCGAAAAAGAATGGTTGGGACGATCCCCAATATCAAGGGAATGTTGTTCATCTGGCTTGCCGCATTGTACGGTGCCAGAGACTTTGGTCTGCGCTGGAGCCAGCAGTGAAAACGCAAACACCAGAATCGATGCCGGGATTACGGTTAGCCGCATAACACCTCCTCGCTAGGAATTCGGACGGCAGTATAGTACCGGTGGCTGGGACAAGAAAAGCTCAGAGTGAAGGCTGCTTTACTGCGGCGGATTGGACTGCGGCGGAGGTGGTGTGGATTGCGGCGGCTGGATCACCGGTGGCTGGGTTATTGGCGGCTGACTCTGCGGGGTGGTACCCGGCGTGGGCGATTGCGAAGGCGGTATCTGCTGAGGATCCGGCTGCGGCGCGGGTAGTGTGGACCGTGGTGGACCGGGCATTTCCGGGGCCTGCGTCACTGGTGGCTGTGCCTGCGGGATGTTATTGCCTGATCCCGGCGATTGAGGCGCCGTTTGCGGAGGATTCGCCGGCTGCGGCGGCGGTGTGGAACGTGGCGGCCCGGGAATTTCCGGCTTCTGCGTTACTGGCGGCTGGCCGGTCTGGGGCTGCGCCGTGGGCTGAGAACCTGGCAATTCAAGCTTGGGCAGCTTTGGCGATTCGGGGCGCTGAACCGGTTGCGATGGGGGCTCTACGTTTTGGGGAGGTGGCTGGGTTTCAGGCGCCTGCTGCGATCCCGGCGGAGCTTGCGGTACTTCGGGTTCAGTCACAGGAGCGCCATTGCGAAGCTTAAGGTGGATGGGGCCGCCCTCGCGTCGTTTAGCTTCGGCCTGGGCCTCGATGCGGGCCTGAACCTTGGTATCGTTTTGCTGAGCTACCGCGCCCACTTTCAGCCCTTCCACATCGTGGCGCGTGGCAAAAGTGACGCGGGCGGCAGCTTGCTGGGCCTGGCGGGCGCGGGCGTAATAATCATCCGCGGTCTCGCGGTCGCCATCCAGCTCGGCAAGGTAACCCATGTTGTTCAAGGTGAAGGCGTCACTTGGGTTCAATTTGAATGCCTGCTCGATGTAGCGACGCGCCGCCTGCGGGTCATTGCGATTCAATGCGGAAACGGCGCGCAGGTTGAGATGAGCCACCTTTTCCTCGGTGTTTTGGCGCTTACGCATCTGGCGCTCGACGTTTTTTGCGTTCGTGGCCGCTACTCTGCTGATGGGCTGGCCGCGCCACTTCTGGTTCAAAGTGACGATTACGGGTTCGTTCGAATGCAACCGCGCCGCAGACTGGTAATAGTCGTGCGCGGCTTGCAACTCACCTTCATTTTCTTTGGTAAATCCGAGGTTGTTCAGGGTGAAGGGATCTTGCGGATTCGCAGCCAAAGCCTGCTTTAAGAGTGCTTCAGCTTCCTGAGGCCGACCATGCGAAAGCAAGCGGATTGCTTCCACATTCGCCCGGTTAGCCTCCAGGTGAGCGTCTTTTACACCATGCACGGCTTCGGAGAAGGGTTGTCCTTCAAGCTTGCGCAGATTTGATTTATCCACTTGCGCGGCGGAAGGGTATTCTCCGGCCAAATTGTAGTAGCGTTGGGCGCGATCAACATCCCCCTGCAACTCAGAAATGTAGCCAAGGTTATTTAGCGTGAAGGGATCATCGGGATCGAGCAGATAGGCGCGGTAAAACAACTTCTTGGCTTTGTCGTACTGGCGTTTTTCGACGGCTTTCACTCCCTCCCGATTGAGTTGTTGCACGGGAGTGGGTTTGCTCCTGGTAGGAATAGGAATCCGCAGATCGCCAGCCATTGCAGGAAGCGAAAACAAGGCAGCGGCCAGGCACAATACAATCGCAAATCCAAGCTGTTGCAAGGGCATGGAAATATGCCGCGACGAAATATTCTGAGACTCGGGGAACGGCCTGAGCATAGCTTTTCCTACGCGCTTGTGCCTGCAATCTTAGGATGCGGGGGCGGCTGCCCGGTTGCTTGGCCGGGCGGCCTGGAATAGGCCAAAGACTCACAACGATATGACGGCCAAGTGCATCCCAAATAAGCTAATCAGATCGCGGAGTGTGCACATGGGTCGCTTTGGGTTG
>Ga0209804_1001246_pt1 | contig 16906 bp, 14 predicted proteins | sample GraSoiAngelo_139_FD_185896 | JGI IMG/M metagenome (GOLD analysis project Ga0209804, IMG submission 185896) | Grasslands soil microbial communities from the Angelo Coastal Reserve, California, USA - 14_0929_12_20cm (SPAdes) (version 2) | ecosystem: Environmental > Terrestrial > Soil > Grasslands ... | reverse complement strand
GCGTGCGGGCAATTTTAAGCGGGTGTCTACATCATTGAACGATGTGCCAGGTGTTAGGAATTAACACCCCCCAGAAGACCGATACTCATGGCTGATCATAAAAACGTAATTATTCGAATCAAGCGTCAGGCAGACCCAGAATCCCGGCCTCACTGGGAAGAGTTCGAGCTTGCCTGGAAGCCGGGCATGAACGTCATCTCGTCCCTGATGGACATTGCCACGAACCCGGTGACGCGCGGCGGCAAAAAAACTACGCCCATCACCTACGACTCCAACTGTCTCGAAGAAGTGTGCGGCTCCTGCGCCATGCTCATCAACAACCGCGCCCGCATGGCGTGTTCCGCGTTGGTCGATCAGCTCGAGCAGCCTATCAAGCTGGAGCCCTTTTCGAAATTTCCCGTGATCCGCGACCTCTCGGTTGACCGCAGCGTGCTGTTTGAGAATCTCAAGGCCGTAAAAGCATGGGTGCCGATTGACGGCACCTACGATCTCGGTTCCGGACCCCGCCTAAGCATGGAAGACCAGGAGCAGGCCTATCCGCTTTCCCGCTGCATTTCCTGCTGCTGTTGTATGGAAGCCTGCCCGCAGTTCAACGAAAGCACTGGATTCGTGGGTGCCGCGACCATTTCGCAAGTCCACCTTTTCAACACCCACCCCACGGGAAGAGCCCTCAGGCGCGAACGTCTAGCAGCCCTTATGGGAGACGGCGGCATCCAGGAGTGCGGCTATGCCCAGAACTGCGTCGAAGTCTGCCCAAGGACATCCCCTTGACGCGCTCCATTGCGCAAGTCGGCGGCGAGGTCATCAAGCAAGCCATCGGCGATTTGTTCAGGAAGTGACGCCGTTTAGCGGGCGGGAGCGGAGCGGGAGCCCGCCGGCGCATCCCTCGGCGGTCTCAGGCCGGAAAGGATCTCGCATCGAGAACGACAACATTTTCATTGCACGCTAGATCCCTCTCCGGCTACGCCGGTTCGGGATGACGACATGAAAATCGGGATGTCGCCGGTACGCCAGGCGCGTAATCGGTAATCTCTCTTCCGTAACTGCCCTCTCGCATATCTTTGGTAACGACAATCACCGTTTCTTGAGTACTTGCTTTCTTCCTACTCTGGTTTACAATCGCATTCTGCCTTAAGCCACAGGCAGCCCCCCGGAATTGAGGCCACTTCGTTGCCCGTAAGACTCCCACGCTCCCTAGCGCTGCTGGCATTGCTGACTCTCGCCCTTTGCGGCCCGGTCTTTGCCATGCACCACAATGGAACGGCGCAGCGCCCGCGCACCTGGAAACGGCACTTCCGCCGCGTGCGCTGGAACCCCATGTTCCGGCCATCCCATGATTCCCTGCTCCGGCAGAACGAGGAAATCGATCGCCTGGAGCTTCCCCGTATTGCCGACGATCAGGAATTGGAACAACTGAAGGCCAAGGAGGCTCTGGTGCCGATCCGCGAGAGTGAATCCCTGCGCTTCGACCCGCGCCTCGACCCCGCCCGCCGCTACTGCCGTGCCTGGACGAGAGAATTCGTCGAAGATTTGAGCCAGGCCTACTACCGCCAGTTCCATGCTCAGATTCAGGTCAACTCCGCTGTCCGCACGGTGAGGGTGCAGCGCAGGCTCCGCCGACGCAACTCTAATGCCGCCCCGGAAAAGGGCGAAACCGCCTCGTCACACCTGGCGGGAGTCACACTGGACCTGCAGCGACGAGGTATGAGCAAGGCGCAAATTCGCTATGTCGAGAGTTATTTGTTCTACCTCAAAGCGCTCGGGCTGGTTGAGCCCGAAGAAGAGCGCCGTCAGTGGGTTTTTCACGTAATGGTTTCCGATCGCTATTCCGATTGGCGGCAAAATCAGACTATCTTCCCAACCGAACATCCGCTGCCGGCCGATACCGCTTTGACTCGCGCTGAGTAGCCGCTCGAATTTCCACCTCGCCCCCGACCCCGTATACAATCCTTCCCTTGCGCCTGAACTCAGACGCGTGGACTCATGCCAAGACTCGACTGCCGACCCTGCCTTCTCCTGCTTATCTCGACTTGTGCGATCGCTGCCGCCCAGAATGACAGCCTCGAGGTCGGTCCACATGCTCAGGCCCTGCATGACTCCGCCCTAGTGGTGGACACGCACGCCGACACCCCCCAGCGGTTTCTCGAACGTGGCTTCGACATCGGCAGCGCTGATCCCCACGACAAAGGCCAGATCAGCCTCGACAAGGTCCGCGCCGGAAACCTGGGAGCGGAGTTTTTCTCGATCTGGGTGGACCCGCAAACTACGCCGCCGGCGAACTATGCTAAACAAGCGTTTGATCTGATCGACTCGGTCTACCAGCAGGCGGCCCATCATCCCGACCGAATGACGATGGCCTTCAGCGTAGCCGACATTGAGCGCGCTCACCAGGAAAAGAAATTTGCCGCCTTAATGGGAATCGAAGGCGGCCACGCTATCCAGAATGACTTAGGTCTGCTCCGCGATTTCTATCGTATTGGCGTGCGCTACATGACCCTGAGTTGGTCGAATACGAACGAATGGGCCGATTCCTCGGGCGACATCAACGATCCCAAGGTCCAGCATCACAACGGGCTCACTGATTTCGGTAAGCAAGTGGTCCTCGAGATGAATCGCCTGGGCATGATGGTCGACATCTCCCACGTCGCAGACAAAACCTTCTGGGATGCGATCGCGGTCAGTAAAGCCCCAGTCATTGCGTCCCATTCCTCGGCACGGGCCCTCACCAGCGCACCACGGAACATGACCGATGACATGCTGCGCGCGGTGGCAAAGAACAATGGCGTGGTCATGGTTAATTTCTATGCAGGGTTCGTTGACGAGGATTTCTTGAAAGCAGAAGCAGCCCAGAGCAAAGCCCGGGAAGGCGCCGTTCAAGAAGCTCTCGCCAAACAGAAGGCCGAGGGCAAGAAACCCGAATACATGGACGTGGAGCCTATCGAAGAACGGTGGCTGGGACGGATCCCGCGGCCGCCATTGAAGTCGCTGATCGACCACATTGACCACATCGCCAAAGTCGCAGGGATTGATCACGTCGGTCTGGGCTCGGATTTCGATGGAGTCAACGGCGCACTGCCCCAAGGAATCAATTCCGCCGCTGACCTGCCCAAGATCACTCAGGCGCTGGTTGACCGCGGCTACAAAGACGAAGACATCAGGAAAATTCTTGGCGGAAACCTGTTGCGGGTCATGAGAGAAGTCGAACGCGTCAGCCAGCAAATCGAGGCGACACCCAGCAACTGAACCCGCTGTCGTACAATTCTTTAATCGCGACTAGCCAGGGCACCGTGATCCGTGTTCATCCGTGCTAATCCGTGGCCAAGGCGAATATCTGAGGAGTGATTGAATGGGAAAGGTTCTGGCAACACTCTCGTTTCTATTCATTTCCCTGGCGGTATGGTCGCAAGCAGGGACCAGCAAGGTCTCTAAAGCCGCCCCTAAGACTGCCTCGTCGGCTGAACCGGTGGCTGTTTTCGACACCACGGCCGGCAAGATGCGCTGCACGCTATTCGAGAAGGAAACTCCCGAGACGGTGGCCAACTTCATCGGATTAGCCACCGGCACCAAAGATTGGAAGAACCCGGCCAGCGGCGCGACCAAGCACGGAGTCCCTCTCTACGACGGCACCATCTTCCACCGTGTAATCCCCAATTTCATGATTCAGGGCGGTGACCCCGCCGGCAACGGCACTGGCGATCCCGGCTATAAGTTCCGTGATGAAATCGTGCCCACCCTGACGTTCGACCGCCCTGGCCGCTTGGCCATGGCCAATTCAGGCCCTAACACTAACGGTTCCCAGTTTTTCATCACCGAGGTGCCTACACCGCATTTGAACGGTCGCCATACCATCTTTGGACAATGCGATCCGGCGACCGTGACTCTCGTGAAGCAGATTGCCCGCATGGCCAGCGATCCTCGCGATAACCGCCCCTTTCGTCCAGTGAAAATCAATCACATCACCATCGAACGTGGAGGCGCGGCAGCCCCCAAATGAGTAGCGCCGCCGTCTCGCCGGCTGTCGCGAGGGCGTTCCGCGCTCGCCTTGATTATTTGAAGAAAGGACTCCTATGACCCGCCGACCCGGCACCTACGCTGTTTTCGACACCACGGAAGGCCGGATCGTCTGCCGTTTATTTGAAAAAGATGCGCCCAAGACGGTCACCAACTTCATCGAACTCGCCGAAGGCAGGCGCGAATGGACCCACCCGGTTTCGCGCAAGAAGAGCAAGGACCGTCTCTATGACGGCACGATTTTTCATCGCGTGATTCCTGAATTCATGATCCAGGGCGGCGACCCCGCGGGCAACGGTATGGGCGGTCCGGGATACGAATTCGAAGACGAAACGCGTGGCTCGCCTCACCAGTTCGATACACCAGGCAAACTGGCGATGGCGAACGCCGGACCGAATACTAACGGGTCACAGTTTTTCATTACGGTTGCGCCCACAACCTGGTTGACGGGCAAGCACACCATCTTCGGTGAAGTGGTAGAGGGCCAAGATGTGTTGAGTAAGATCACGGCAGTACCCCGGAACCGCCAAGACCGGCCAATGAAAGATGTAACCCTGAAGTCTTTGACTATCGAGCGCGCCTAGTTCACTTCCATCTGTGCTGACTCCTCAACCACTACTCGATGGTGAGACCCCGAAGTACCTGGCGCTGCTGGGCTGCGCCGCAGGGTTGTGGGCCTTCGCCCGCTGGGCATCTCGTTTGGGCGGCCATGATCGTTCCCTTTCGTATCCGCGAGCCCCGGAATTGGACACTTCCGTACCGGCCAGGCCTGCCGTGGATCCCCAGTCGGTACTGGCCTTTCTGCCGCCGGATCCGCGGCTCGGTTCCATTCGCATCACACGCCTTTATTTTTCCAAGTTCGACGCCGTGCCCGGTCCGACCGATCCGAAACGCGTCTGTGACGAACTGTTTGTGGAGCTCTACGACCCCGCCGCGGACTATTCCTGGACTCAGTCGTATTTGGTTGCCACTCCGGAAGGTCTAGCCGATCTCCTCGAGGAGAAATCCTGGAAATACTTGCGTACTGGCTCTGTCATCATCGTTCGCCGCTACGATGTCGAAGATATTCGTGAGGCCGTGGTGGACTACCTTATCGAGGACCCGAAGCTCGCGTCCCCGGACGTCCCGCGCGAGCAGGCGGAATGGTTCTCTCTTTAGACCGTGTCGGCCCCGGTCTCTGATCCCGCCAGGAGACGCGGCAAGCCGCGTCTCGACTCGGAAGATTTTCTCTGACAACTGAACCTGTCGAATGGTGGATACTTAAATATGAATCCCGCTTTCGCGGACCCGATTAAGTGAGAACCGATAACTGAGACGGCTCTCATACTCCAATCACGCTCACCAACTCCTTGACCGCCCCAGCACTCTTTTCCAGTGCCGATTTCTCCTGGGGCGTGAGCTTGATTTCGATGATCTGCTCGATACCGCGCGTCCCCAGCTTGCAAGGCACCCCGACGAACAAGCCCTCGAATCCGTATTCGCCTTCCAGATACGCAGCGCACGGCAGGATCTTCTTCTTGTCTTTGAGAATGGCCTCAACCATTTCCGTCACCGCCGCCGAAGGCGCGTAGTACGCGCTTCCAGTCTTCAAGAACTTCACGATCTCCGCCCCGCCATCGCGAGTACGCTGCACCAACCGTTCGATCGTTGCCGACTCCATCAGCTCGGTAATTGGAATCCCGGCCACGGTAGAGTAGCGCGGCAAGGGCACCATGGTATCGCCGTGTCCGCCCAGCACGAATGCCGTCACGTTTTCCACGCTGACCTGCAATTCCCTTGCAATGAATGCCCGGAACCGCGCCGAATCCAGCACGCCTGCCATTCCGATCACACGATTGCGAGAAAAGCCGCTCAGCTTGTAAGCCGCTTGCGCCATGGCATCGAGCGGATTAGAAACGATGATCAGGATACAGTTCGGCGAATACTGCACCACCTTGCCAACCACGTCGCGCATAATCTTGTGGTTGATGTTGAGCAGGTCATCGCGGCTCATACCCGGCTTGCGCGGCACGCCTGCGGTAATGACCACGATGTCCGAATTCGCCGTATCCGCATAATCTTCCGTGCCGAGCACGAAGGAATCTTTCTTCTCGATGGGCATGGCCTCGAGAAGGTCGAGCCCCTTCCCTTGCGGCACGCCCTCGATGATGTCAATCAACACGATGTCCGCCAGTTCCTTGGAGGCCATCCAGTGAGCGGCGGTAGCGCCCACGTTGCCCGAACCCACGATGGTTACTTTGTTGCGCATGAAAAAGTCCTTTCTCATTTGGCCGCGCTGGGCGCGGAAAAGAATAACTGGGGAAGGAAGGGCAAAAGTCTAACCCACAGAGGGCACAAAGGACCACGAAAGCGGATTACTCTTCGCGCCCCTTTCTGCCCTTTGTGGTTTCACGTAAGCGAGCGCACTCGTCATGCGCTCCCTTTAGGTTACCGGTTTGCTTAATCAGCCACGGTCAGAACCCCGGCTTCCATGTTCTCGATGATCGAGCTGCCGAACTCGCTGGTTTTCACTTTCTTGGCGCCTTCCATGAGCCGCTCGAAGTCATAGGTGACCTTCTTTTGCTCGATGGTGCGCTCCAGCCCTTGCTCGATCAGGTCAGCCGCTTCGTTCCAACCCATGAAGCGGAACATCATCACGCCTGATAGAATGACCGACCCTGGATTGATGACGTCCTTGTCGGCATACTTGGGCGCCGTGCCGTGCGTGGCTTCAAAGATTGCGTATCCGTCGCCGATGTTGGCTCCGGGCGCGATCCCGAGCCCTCCGATCTGAGCGGCGCAGGCATCCGAAATATAGTCGCCGTTCAGGTTGGGCGCGGCCAGCACTTGGTATTCATCCGCGCGGGTCACGATTTGCTGGAAGATCGAATCCGCGATGCGATCGTTGATCATCAGCTTCTTCTTCCAGGCGCCGTTGCCATGCGTCTTGTAGATCTTGTCCAGCACGTCCCTCACTTCCTTGTAGATCGACTGCCGGAACTGCTCGGCCGCAAATTCCAGGCCGGGCTCCACCAGGCTGGCATTCTGCTCGACTGTGATGTTTGGGTTCTTATCCTTGTTATCGACAATCCAGCTCTCGCGCTCGGTGATGAGCTTATCGCGAAACTCCTCGGTCGCCAGCGCATAGCCCCACTTGCGGAACGCACCCTCGGTGAACTTCTGGATGTTGCCCTTGTGCACCAGCGTGACACTCTTCTTGCCAGTCTCGAGTGCGAACTTGATGGCCATCCGCACCAGGCGTTTGGTGCCCGTAACCGAGATGGGCTTGATGCCGATACCCGAGTCCAGCCGGATTTGCTTTCTACCACCCTTAAGCATTTCCTGGTTGAGGAAATCGATCAGCCGGGCGACTTCGGGCGTGCCCTGCTCCCACTCGATCCCGGCATAAACGTCTTCCGTGTTCTCACGGAAGATAACCAGGTTCATGCGCTCGGGATGCTTCACCGGCGAAGGCGTGCCTTGGTAGTACTTCACCGGACGCACGCAGCTATAAAGGTCAAGAATCTGCCGCAGCGCCACGTTAAGAGAACGGATGCCGCCACCCACCGGCGTAGTCAGAGGCCCTTTGATCGCCACCCTGAATTCACGGATAGCATTGATCGTGTCATCCGGCAGCCAGGTATTGAAATTCGTCATGGCTTTCTCGCCGGCAAAAACTTCGAACCAGGCCACACGCCGCTTGCCCCGGTAGGCTTTCTCCACGGCCGCGTTGAATACGCGCACCGATGCCTTCCAGATATCCCGGCCCGTGCCGTCACCCTCGATGAATGGAATGATGGGATTATCAGGCACGGTGTAGCGCCCCTTGTCATAGCTAATCCGGGCGCCGTCGCCAGGCACCGGAACAGCGTTGTATGAACCCGCCATGAATACACCTCCGGAAGCGTTGAAATACCCCCCCGATTATAAAGAAAGCCGTGAACAGACGAGAAATGACATCGGTCACATGCGGTCACATGCTCCTTTTGACAATGTCACCAGGCGTGGAAAATCGTCCCTTCTCGTCTACCTCCTGCTCCGCAGTCGGTGATCTCTGGCATAATCCCTAACCGATACCGTGCCGGTGTCTGCCTTCGGCTCTCAGGAGGAATCGTATGAACCGCCATATTCTCGGCTTAGCCTGCGCTCTGCTGGTGGTTTTCATCTTGCCGCTATCTGCATTGGCCAAGGCCAATTCCGAAGTGACCCAATTCAGCCGTGACATTCGTGTCGAAGCGGGACAGAAAACCGGAGAGGTTACCTGCATAAACTGCTCGGTTTATGTGCGTGGTCAGGTGGATGGGGAGGTGACCGTCATACACGGCAACATCATGATCGAGGACGGTGCGGAAGTGACGGGAGATGTAACCTCGGTCTGGGGCGACATCCGCGTGGCCAATGGCACGCGCATCGCCGGCGACGTCACGTCCGTAGCCGGAGCCACCCGTGTACAGCCGCAGGCCTCCATTACCGGCGACCGTACTTCCTTGGAAGGGACACGCTGGTTGCTCGCGATTATTCTGCCCCCGCTGATTTGCCTCGGTCTGATTGTGACCCTCATTGTGACCCTCATCATCTGGCTGGTCGAGCGCAGCCGCCGGCCGCAGATGCCGGGCGCCGCTAGCCAGGGTGTGATCGGCTAGTCAAGCACGCGCTGGTAAATTTCACGTACTTTTTGCATGTCGTGCTGCAACTCTGCCTCCAGTCCTTCAGCGAATTCGCGCCTCAATATTTTTGCCGTCAATTCTGCCGTGACTTGCCGCGCGTGCTCGGTGCCGGGCAGCCATTTGCGAGTCCGGCCAACCACCAGCCGCACCACATGCTCCACGGTGCGCAACAGCTCCGCCGCGTGATCCAGCCGCCCCGCCTCCGTCTTGTCTAGAATCCCGGCGTCCGCACATCGCCATAGCCGATCGCGCAGGCTTCCGCTCGTCTCGGGCAAGCCATGCTTGATCAGCAGGTAGCTGGCGATGAAGTCGATGTCGTAGGCTCCGCCGGGAGAAGTCTTGAAACTTTTCTCCGCGCTTTCCAGCCGCGTCCGCATCTCGCGGATTGCAGGCAAGAAATTCGAATCTGCCGCGAAGCGTTGAAACAGCGTTCTGACCGCGGCACTGGTTCTCTCCCCGACTCGCCGCGACCCAACCAGGAAGCGCAACTTGGTATACATCAAGGCTTCCCAGGCTTGCGCCTCCTGCGCAAAGTAAACCTCCAACTGCTTCGGCGTGACCAGCAATTCCCCTTCTCCCCCCCGCGGACGTAATCGCGGATCTACGGGAAACACCATGCCCTCGCGCGTGTAGGCAGCCAGGGCATGCATCATCTGCTCGGCTGCCTTGGTCAGAGCGGCGCGATCGTGGGTCTCTTCGCACCCGAACAGCACGTCCGCATCCGAGAGCAGGTCGAACTCCCCCGTGCCGAGCCGTCCCAGCGCCATCACGGCTAGACCGTCCGGGTGCTCAGCGATACCGAATGCTGCTAGAATCGCGCCTTCGGCAGCGGCTGTCGCACTGGCCAGAGACTCGTGCACGTCCCGCAATTCGGTGATGTCCTTAGCCCCACCGGCAAACGTCCGATGCCGATAATGCTGCCGCAGCAGCGAAAGCTTCTCGCCGTAGGCAGCCGATGAGGTTGCTAGGTAGGCAAACACCGGATCGCCCCAGGCCGGCCCCGCTCCCCCTGGCCCATCGAACAGGTATCCGCTCGCCACGCGTGACGGCGTCTCGCCTTGTTCAGCGAGGGTAGCGATTTCTTCAGGGTGCCGGATCAGGATGTCCGTCAGATAATCGCTGGTGTCGAAGAGCACCAACGCTCGCGAGACAGCTTCGGGATGCCGCACCACCGCCGCATAGCGCTCCGAACTGGTGAACGCGGAACTCAGAAACCGATACAGGTTCCGCCGTGTCTGGGGTCCGAGATCGCTGCGGCCAGCGACTTCGTGCAGTCGAGGCACATCCGACGCCAGTCGTTCCAGAATTTGTTGGTTCGACTGGTCCGTTCCACTAAGCTCCACCCGGCTGCGCAGCTGAAACTCTCTGTCGGCCGCCTCTTGGTCCTTGCGCGCCTGCTGGTGATAAATGATCCGGTTATAAATCTCCGTCACCGCTGCCATGCGCCGCCGCACGGCTTCCAGTATGTCGGCAGAGCGGTCTTCGCCCATGAGGAGCCGTACCATCGACCGCCGCAGAATGTCCAATTCCACTGGATTGCCGGGCAACCGGTGCGTCTGCTGACCTTGTCGCAGTTGCAGCCGGTGTTCCAGGTGCCGCAGAAAGACATAAGCGCTGGTCAGTTCATGAAACTCTTTCCCGCTGATGTGTCGCTTGTCATGAAGCTTCTGAAGCGAGAACAGGGTGCCGCCTGAACGCAGCCACGGCTCCGCTCCCCCATACACCCGTTGCAGACACTGCACCAGAAACTCGATGTCGCGAATCCCACCGTGATCGATCTTCACATCTAACGAATGATCATCATGTACGACCCGAGGTCGCCGCCGCGTCTGCATCTTCTCCCGCGACACCAGTGCTGTCTTGATCGCCGCGAAATTCACCCGCTCGCTGTACACGTGCGCCTGCACGCCGCGGATGAACTCCCGTGCCAGCAAAGGATCCCCAGCCGAGCAGCGCACTTTGATCAACGCCTGTCGCTCCCAATCGTGCGCTGTTTCCGCATAGTAACGCAGCGCATGACCCAGGCTGACCGCCAGCTCACCTTCATTTCCTTGCGGACGAAGCCGCAGGTCAATGCGAAAAGTCGGTCCTTCCTTCGTGACCCGCGACAGTATCTCGGTAACCTGCTGGGCGAGGCGGATGAAATACTCCTTGTTCGACAGGGAAGCTTGTGCCGGCTCCTTGCCGTCGCCGTACAGAAAAAGCAAGTCCACGTCGGAGCTGTAATTCAATTCGTTGCCCCCCAGCTTGCCTAGGGAAAGAATCGTGAACGAGGTATCCACCAGGCGTCCTTCCGCGTCGAGATGCTGCGGAGCTTCGTACCGCCGCTGCAAGTAATTATCGGCCTCCCGCAGAGCGTCTTCGATCAGCGCATCGGCAAGCGCCGAGATTTCCGCCGTGGTCTCCGCCAGCGGCGCGATCTTCAGCACGTCGCGCAGCATGATTCGCACGTATTCCCGCCGCTTGAAGCGTGCCAGCAACAACGACACGTCGGTCTCGAACGACCGCGACCGGAAGCGTGCCAGAGCTTCGTGAAACTCTTCTCGCGACAAACTGCGGTCCAGATTTTTTTCCCTGAGAAAAGACTGCAGCAGATCGGGATTCTGGATCAGCGTTTCTCCCAGATAGCGGCTGTGCCCAAAGACGGCAATGGCATAGTGCGCGAGAAAGTTATGACGCTCCAGCCAGCGCACCATTTCTCCTCCCGGCTCGCTAACCAGCCGGTCAAAGAGAATAAGGGCAGAGTCGGGATCCGGAATTTCCGCCAGCAACGCCGGAAGGGCAGCCGCCAGACCAGGGGAAACGAGCCTCACAGCTCGCGAAAGATTCTGCCGCGCCGCCTCCGGATGCTGGAACGCGATGCTGGCCACAGCCGCAGCAACATCGAGCGGCTCCCGCGAGTCGATTGGAGCTTCAGGCGTGGGCAAGGCGATTGGCTCGAAACCTGAGCATAGCACGAGCCTTGAACAGAGCCGTTTGCTACCGGCGGGTGGTTGTCAGGGGACGATTTCAGACCTGGAGGAATCTGGGTTTTTGCAACGTCTCGAATTCGCCTGCTTCGTCAAAGAGTTGTGTAACCCTACTCACCCTCCCTCCTGTACCCGAAATATTTCCTCACGCCGATCACGTTATAGCGTCCCCATGGCCCGTTTACGCCCAAGTCCGCTGGCCCCAGGTAGCGATCTCGGGAGCCGAATCGCTGAAACAGAAAGTGCTGGGTCACTCGGACTTCAAACCCATGCCCAACTTCGATTCCCGCACCCCACGACCGCTCCCACCCGATCCCAGCCATTGACCAGGTATACCGCGCCTGGGGCACATTCCTCCCGAATAAGAAACGCGGCTCGCCAAAAAACAGCAGCCGCCGCAGGGGCGTTCGCGCAAACGGACGCAATTCCACATATCCCCACAACAGGTAGCGTGCAAAGGCGTTGCAGGGGGCATTGGCGCCGCCGAAATCGCGCGCATTGGCGGCGCACAGGTTCGGATCAGGCTCGTTGTGCGGCGGGGCAATATCGAATTGCGCGTATCCCCAGACAAAATTCTTCGGAAGCAATAGGCGGCCCGAGTCCGCTGGCGGGGCGGTTTGCCCCCCGGCGGCGCAGGTCAGGGTGAACAGAGAAAGCCACAGGAACTGCTTCATCAAAGACCCTCCAGTTCTCGAATTACTCTGAAACTGCGCGGTACGGGAATGGAGCCTTGGGTGCGGCGGACGAAAATGCGAACTCTGTGAGCACTCCGAGTCCGATCCTCAAGCCAAGGGAAGCGGCATTCTCGACTCGGTGGCGCTGATTGGAAAAGCTGGAATTCCGCCGAGGCGGCACACGCTCACCAGACTCGGCACCGGCTGGTCCCGACCATGGGCTGGCCCGCCTGGCAGGCAAACGCCTTCTGGAATTCAGGCATATTGGAAACTACTCCGTTGGCCCGGTATTTGTCGGGCGAGTGCGGATTCATCGCCGCCCGCATGCGCAGCCGCTCGGGAGTTTCATTCGTGCACCAGCCCTGGCCATAACCCAGGAAGAAGCGCTGCTCGGGAGTAAATCCATCCATCGCCGCCCGCTTCTGATTCCGTGTCGCCTCCTGCCACGCCATGAACGCCAAAGTGAGCCCGCCCAGGTCGGCCACATCTTCCCCCAAAGTAAGCTTGCCGTTGATCTTGATGTCGTCTACCACCGGGTATTCGGAATACTGGTCTGAAACACAGCTCGCACGTTTCTCGAACTCTTTGGCGTCCGCTGCTGTCCACCAGTCGCGCAGATTGCCCTGGCCATCGAACTGCCGGCCTTCGTCGTCGAAACCATGCGTGAGTTCATGTCCGATGATTCCGCCAATGTCACCGTAGTTCACCGCGTCATCTATCTTCTTGTCGAAAAACGGCGGCTGTAGAATTCCCGCAGGAAAGTTGATGTCGTTCATCTGAGGGTTGTAGTAGGCGTTCACGGTGGCAGGCGTGATCTGCCATTCTCCGCGATCAATCGGCTTACCAATCTTGCTCAACTGCCGATGGAACTCAAATGCGACGGAACGTTGCACGTTGCTCAGGGCATCCTCACGCCGAACGGCAATCGAACTGTAGTCTCGCCAGCGGTCCGGATATCCGATCTTGTTGCGGATCAGGTGAAGCTTGTCGAGCGCCTGCTGCTTCGTGGCCTCCGACATCCAGGGGAGCTGATGAATATCTCGCTCCATGGCCTGTTCAATCTCCTGGACCATTTTCAAGGTGCGCTGCTTGCCGTCCGGGCCAAAAGTCTTTTCCACGTAGATTTGGCCCAGTGCTTCCCCCAAATCGCGATCCACCAAGCGCACACAGCGTTTCCAGCGCGGTTGTAGCTCTTTCTGCCCGCCCATCGTTTTGCTGAAGAAATCGAAATCCGCATTCACGAAAGCCGCCGGCAAATAACGCGCACTGGAATGCAGCAAATGCCACCGCAGGTAAGTCTTCCACGCATCCACGGGTTGTGACTTCAATTCCTGTTCTAGCGTCTTGAAAAATTCCGGAGCGACAACGTTCAATGACTGCGCGCCCGCCAATCCGACTCCGGCGAGATAGGCGTTCCAATCAAACGACGGCGTAAGCGCCTGCAACTCTGCCCGCGTCATCTTGTGATAGAGGCTGGCCGGGTCCCGCCGCTCGACGCGGGTCATCGATCCTTTCGCCAGCGCGGTTTCCAGCCGCATCACGGTCTCAGCATTCGCGGCCGCTACCTCGGGCTGTTCACCCAGCAGTTCGAACATCTTCTCGACGTGCGCCAAGTAGCCTGTCAGAATCTCCCGTGACTTGGCATCTTCCTTTGTGTAGTAGTCGCGATCGGGCAGCCCGATCCCGCCCTGGTCGGCCTCAGGAATATATTGCGTCGAGTCCTTGAAGTCCTGGTCTGCGGTAAAAGAAAAAAGCGTGGCGGTGGGCAGCACAGTGAAAACATCGCGCTCATGATAACTGGCCAGGTATCCAGCCAAGTCCCGCGCGGATTTGAGTTCTCGAATGCGCTTCAAGTCTGGTTGCAGAGCTTTCACACCCGATGCCTCGACCGCCGGCTCGTCCATGCACGCTGCATAATAATCGCCGATCTTCTGCTGAACTGCTGTGCGCGCTGGATTAGGCTGAGCCGCCTCTTCCAGGATCTGACGCAGGATGAGCCGGTTCTTTTCCTGCAGCTTCGAATCCTGACCCCAGCTGGTCTGATCCGGAGGAATGGGATTCGTCTTCAGCCACCCCCCGCAGACGAACTGATAAAAATCCACGCAAGGATCGACGCTCCGGTCGAGCGACTTTAAATCGAGACCGGGCGTGTACTCGATCTTCTGCGTGTCGCTTGCTCTCGGAGCCGATCCTAATAACGCCGTCGCACCCAGGATTGGAAGAAGCAAGACTGCCTTTGGAATGCGCATGAAGACCTCGCAGCAAAACGAAATTCGATGAGATCGGTTGGTTAGCGAAAAAGGAATTATATAAGCGGCAGGAAATTCGACGGTATTCGTATCCGGACACCGCTTTAGCGGGCTCCTGACACGGAGCAAGCGGGTCGAGCACTCCTGATCGACTGACAATCGGCACCACGCCGCGCGGCAGCCCACGCAGGCTGCCGCTCACGATCACGGGTTTTTGCTCACCGGTTCAGAACCGGATCGCCGGACCGAAGGTAAGCCTCAGGTTATTCCGCGCTCCATTATCGAAGTAGATGTCATCCCCAAGGTCGAAGCGCAATCCGAACGGTCCCCAGAAGCCTTCCAATCCCACGCCAGGATAGAGTGCCGGCCGCGTGTTGCCCGTAGTGATCGTTCCCACCGCGTTGGTGAATCCGGATGGTGGGTTCTCTGTGGTGGTGCTGAAGTTCACGAACCCGGCTTTAAAAGTGAAGAAAGCCCGGGCCTCACCGACATTGGTATTGAACTTCGGTCCAAACAGCGCGCTCAAAGGGCGTAGACGCGTGGTTACAAACTGCGTGCTGACGCCGTTCGAGATCTCGTTGGTGTAATTACGCTTGAAGTCGTAATTCATCTCGGCTTCAACTTGCGCATACCGGCCGGCGTTGAAAGCCGCGCGCCCTCCCAGCCCAAAAAAGTTGATATGCGGATGCGTCCGAGCATAATTAAGATAATCGACGAACACTCCGACTTCAGCGTGGTTGTACTCGTTTCCTTCCTGCGCCAGTACCAGCGATGGGGCGGAAAGACAAAAAGCCAGTGCCGCGATTCCAAGAAGATATTTCATGCTCTCACTTCCCCCGGTGTCGGTTCTGTTTTGCTCTCTAGGCGCCGCCCTCGACCGGTCGAAGCGGCCGAAATCCGGCTGAAGCGATACTTAGGTTGGATGCCGCTCCCGGCTTGGGGTTTGGCTGCGGTTGTCTTGGCAACCGACACCTGCCGAGAAGGTTATGGTTTGGGGGCCCATGCCGCGGTTGGGTTTCTCTCTGGCCAGACTAGGTTTCCCTAAAGTTGTGTCGTGGACCGAATGCGGCTTTGCAGCAGGAGTCAATTCCAGCTCAGGACTGGGGTGGGAGGAGGTTTGGTTCCGGCGTCTGGCGAATCCGGCACTCTGCCCCGGCGCAGTACCGGCCCAGCCTTGCCCGGGGTGCCATCTGGCGAATGCCGGCGCAACAGGGGAGCCTCAGCGCTGGCCAGTCTGGATTTCACTTCCTGGAACTCGCTGGTGTCGAGAATGTAGTCGGTTTTGCCCGGTAGGACAGTGGAGATCTCGGCTTGAAGTCGGCGTAGCCGGTCCTCCGTCGTAGGATAGTTGGAGAAGGCCTTACGCAGTCGACTGTGCAATGGCACCTTGGTCATCAAGTGGTAACCGGGCGCCTTCGTCCAGAGATTGTGCATTCGTTTTTCGATTGCCTGCAGTTTCTCCAATGCAACGACGAAAGCTTCCGGATCGTAACCTGCGGCATATTGATACTCGATTCCCAGCAGGTCTGCTTCGCGCTCGGCGTCGCGGCTGAATTTCTTCAACGAAAATGGGACTGCGATGCCGCCGCCTTCTTCTATTCCGATTCCGATCGGACCCCCCATCAGGCTCACAGGAAACAACAGGTCCCAGAAATACCGGCGCGTGGTGGCGCGGGTGGCGTGCCGGGCCGCCACGTGCGCAATCTCGTGGGCCAGGACACCGGCCAGCTCCGCCTCGCTGTCGGTCGCCAGAAGCAAGCCGCTGTCCACGTACAAGAATCCCCCGGGAAGGCCGAGGGCGCCAATCCCCGGCGAATCCAGGACTTTGATAACGAATGGCACCTCGGCATCGGAATTACGAACGATCTTCTGCGCGACCCGATTCACGTAATCGGTCACGATCGGATCGTTGAGCACCTTGGAATGCTGCTCAATCGCCCGGGCGAGGGATTCACCGATGCTGCGTTCGTGGCTAAGCGAGTACATATTGACTCCATGGCCGACTCCGCGATTGCCAATGCGGTCAACGTCGTACTTGGCACGAACCTTGTCCTTTTTTCTCTGGATTGTGTCTTGCGGGTCTTGGGAGATGGAAACAGAAGCGATCTCCCGCGACTGAGTCGTGGCTTCCGGCGCTTTCTGCGCCAGACAAGTTCCGAGTGAGAGTATTGCGTCGAACACAACGCCGGAAATCGCTAAGTGAAGCCAGCGCGGGCAGCGCGAGGGTCCCCCAAAAACCATTCTTGGCAAGAGAAGACCGCGTGGAGCGTCGCCGTGCAAAAGGGACCCGTACAGCATGGTTCACCAAGCGAGCTAGGCATTGTACTTTGATTTACCGCGAAGAATTCAGAATATTT
>Ga0209804_1001242_pt1 | contig 16968 bp, 16 predicted proteins | sample GraSoiAngelo_139_FD_185896 | JGI IMG/M metagenome (GOLD analysis project Ga0209804, IMG submission 185896) | Grasslands soil microbial communities from the Angelo Coastal Reserve, California, USA - 14_0929_12_20cm (SPAdes) (version 2) | ecosystem: Environmental > Terrestrial > Soil > Grasslands ... | reverse complement strand
ACCGTGCGGGGCGCCAACGCGATCCTGGCGCTGCGCTGCTCTCATCTCAATGGCCGATTTGAGGACTATTGGGAAGAGCGCCGCGAGGCTCGGGCGGCATGACACCCACTTCTATGTCGCCCGCCCCCTCGCCTCCGATTGTCCTGGAAGGTGCCAGGAACGAAGGTTTTGGGTGCCCTCGAACCGAGATACCGAGGTACTGCCGCGTTGCGTGAAGGGCAGCAACGTAGCTATACTGATGGCAATGTCCGGCAGGCGCCGGAAAAGGTGATGCCGGTCTGCGGGAGGGTCGTCTTCAGCAGTAGTGAGGACCTAACTCGGGCTACCAGGGCCAAGGTTGCTGAGGGTGAGGAAGGCTTTGTGTCGTGGGTGAGCACGGCTGCGGAAAGCCTGTTCGCTACCCTATTCCCATCGGATTGCCGCCTCTGCGGGTCTCCTCTTACCAAGATTTCCCGTTTGCCGGTCTGTGAGACTTGCCTCTCGGAGGTGCGACCCCTCGGGGGCGGTACTTGCGCTGTCTGCGGAGAGCGCCTGACTGGTTCAGTAAACGTGATGGACCAAAGCGAGCCTCGTTGCGCGCTGTGCCGGCAAATGGAACCTTCGTTTGCCAAGGCTGCAGCCTACGGCAGTTATGATGGCGGCCTGCGCGATTTGATTCATCTGCTGAAATATGAGCATGTCAGGCCGGCGGCCAACGTTCTTGGACGCATGCTGGCGGAGGTGATCGAGAAGCTGGTTCCGGCATTCGACAAAGAAGATCCGGTCTTGGTACCCATACCGGCGCACGTTAGTAAGCTGCGCCAGCGGGGTTTTAACCAGTCGGAACTGATTGCGCGTGCTGCACTGAACCTTAGGCCGGCGGGACGGGAGTGGCGGTTGCGGCCCGAGATTCTCGAATGGTGCCGTCCGACCCCATCGCAAACCGGGCTCACGCCTTACCAGCGGCGGGAAACGTGCGCGGAGCTTTCTTAGTCAAGCGTCCGGCAGAGCTGAAGAACAGGGAAGGTTTGCTGGTGGATGATGTGCTCACGACTGGAACCACAGCATCGGAGTGTGCGCGAGTATTGCGGCGGGCCGGGGCTACGCGAGTCTGGGTCGCTACCGTGGCGCGCACCATGAAAGCCGAGACATCTTACGGGTTGATAAATCAAGATTCGGACGAAACGGAAGAACGTATGGCCATGGCCGCGAATGGCTAGAGAAATCGCATGTCAGGGAAGTCGAACAATCCGATGAACATGGCCCGACGCGCACACGGCGAGTTGGTTCCTGCTGTGGTTCACGAGGGCAACGGCTTCTCGCTGCACGCCCCAGTACTGGTGCTGAACGCTTCGTACGAGCCGATTAACGTTTGTGCCGCGCGACGAGCGATCGTGCTCGTACTAAAGGGTGTGGCTATGGCCGAAGAAGAAAATGGCCATTACCTGCATGCGGCTCGGTTGGCGTTTCGCGTGCCTTCTGTGATTCGGCTGCTGGAGTATCGCCGCATTCCGCACCAGACCCGGGCACTCTCCCGCAAGAATATCCTGCTGCGCGACCGCAACAGCTGTCAGTATTGCGGAGAAGTACTGCCGTCCAGCGAACTGACGCTAGACCACGTGGTGCCGCGCTCGCGCGGTGGTTCCTCCACGTGGGAGAACCTGGTGGCCTGCTGTCACCCCTGCAATCGCCGCAAGGGCAACCAGCTTCCCGGCGAGGCCGGCATGCACTTGATGCGCGAGCCCCGCGCCTTCAATCTCCACACCAGCCGCCACATCATGCGTCTGATGGGGCGGTCGGATGATAAGTGGAGAAAGTATCTGTTTTATTAGTTTCGAGTCTCAAGTTTCGAGTTTGTAGTGAAAAAACAGAGCCGTGGGAGTGACCCACGGCTTACGATTCTGCTGGCGCTTCTCGAAACCGGAAACTTGAAACTATTTCTGCTGCTGATCCGGTTTCTTCTCTTCCGGCTTCTGTTGCGGCCCTCGAGGTATTTCCTGGCCCTCGTAAGTAATCGTTGTCTTCGAGCCGAACCGCCGATAGTTTTCGTATTTCACAATCTCCACGATACGGACGTCCCCCATGGAGAAATGCAGGGTGTCATCCGCCTTGGTAAAGGTTGGAAACCAGTATCGTCCGTCGATCTGTTCCCGCCAGGTAGTGAATTTGGGGAAAAGATTTTCTTGTCCTTTTTTGCCCTTTCGAATGTCGGGTACCGTTTTGCCGTAAGTTTTCACAATCTGGAAATCCTGGTCGTCCACCCAGATACGGCCCTGGAAGTAACGCTTCTTACCTTCAATCCGTTTGGGCGCGATGTCGAACACGTAGCAGTTCAGTTCGTCTTCTTTTTGCTGTCCCGCATAAAGAATGTCGTACTCGGGGATCTCCTCCGACGTCAATACAAAGGGCAGACGGTGCCGGATGTCGTCAATGTCTTCCGGCGACATCGAGATCTGCGCCAGGGTGCTTTGCGGCGCGAATACCACGTTTTCCAGGCGCTTGCCCTTGTCATCGAACACCACGTCGAAAACTTCGTGGTATTCGCCGTTATCATCCGGCGTCTGAACTTTCACATCCTGCCGATAGGTGTACTGCTCGCGGGCTTCTTTGAATTCCTTTTCTTTTGCCGCAAAGCGGCGCATGATTTCTTCAGGAGTGGTCCCCTTGGGCTGTGACTTGTCCAGCGGGCCCTCCTGGGCCCGGGAGAACTGGGGCAAACCCAAAAGCGTAAGTACGGTCAGAAATAGGGCCGTAAAGCGAAGCTTGGAATTCATAGTTTCCAGTTTACATGCTTAGATGCCCCGCAGGACGGGATCGCTGCTAATCAGCTCCAACCTCGGCCAGCGGCTTGTAAAGATATGTCAGAGGAAGAGCGTGGGAAAGTGCATGCAAAATTTGGCTACGAGTCCGTCGTCAGGTGGGGATGCTTCGACTTCGCCGGGTAATCCGCAGAGCGGACCGCGCGCCTCCGCTCAGCATGACACTCAAATTGCTCTGTCCACTAGCTACTGGCCACTGACCACTCCCTTGTGACCTCCGCCCTTAAGACCGAGCTGTCCTATGGTTTACACTTGCCGGTTCCGTGGAGGTCATCATGCGCCGACTCGTAATTGTTCTCGCCGTTCTTCTTACTGTTCCCGCCTTCTCGCAAGCCAAACATCCTTTCACCTTCGAAGACATGATGACCCTGAAGCGGGTGGGCGAGCCAGTCCCTTCGCCGGACGGAAAGTGGGTCCTATTCAGCGCTGTGGATGTGGATTTGGCAGCCAACACCAAGACTCCTCATGTGTGGATCGTTCCATTAGCTGGGGTGTCCCACGTTTCCGCGGGGTTGGGAAACATGGGAGAAGAAAGAAAGCTAATGGCCGAACAGGATGCCGATCGCCCGCGCTGGGCGCCCGATGGCAAGCGCTTCCTGTTCGTGTCCACAAAAGAAGACGGTTCGCAGATCTGGATCGCGGACTTCGACGGCGCGGCCGGAACGGTGACCGGAGTTCACAAGTTGACTTCTATTGCCGCCGAAGCCAGCGGACCGATCTGGTCGCCGGATGGAAGAAACATCGCTTTCACATCGGATGTATATCCCGAGTGCCAGGACGAGGCCTGCAATAAGAGGAAGCTCGACGAAGCAGCCAAGTCGCCGGTGAAGGCGCTGATCTTCACACGTTTGCTCTATCGTCACTGGAACGCCTACAAGGAAGGCAAGCGCACGCACATTTTCGTCATTCCGGCACCCACCCTTCCCAAAACCGGGGAAGGGTTGGGCACCCAGGTTTCCGTTCCTCGTGACTTGACGCCCGGCGATTACGATTCTCCCGTCTTCAGTCTCGGCGGACAGGACAACTACGCCTTCTCGCCCGACGGCCAGGAACTCTGCTACGTCTCGAATCACGACAAACTCGAAGCAGCCTCGACTAACAACGACCTGTGGATCGTTCCGGTGAATGGAGGGACAGCCAAAAACATCACGGCCGACAATCCGGCCGGCGACTCCACGCCCCTCTATTCGCCGGATGGCAGGTACATTGCGTACCGTGCCCAATTTCGTCCCGGATACGAAAGTGATCGCTCCCGGCTGATGCTGTACGACCGGAAAAGCGGGGAGAGAAAGGACCTCACGGAGGGGTTCGATCACTGGGTCGGAAGCTTCGTCTGGATGCCCGATTCCAAGGCAATCGTCTTTAGCGCGGACCACAAAGCGCATGCCTTAATTTACGTGGTCCAGACAGAGCCGAGTGACAGGGCCGGGGCGAAGTTCCTCAGACGCGCCCTGGTGGCGGGCTACAACGATGACCTGGCAGTGACGCCAGACGGGAAAACCTTGGTATTCAGCCGCATGTCAATCGTCGCACCAAACGAAATTTACGCCAGCGACGCAGCTGGCGATGGTTGCCCGGCAACGACCGGCGATGTGGATCCCGGGAACGAGAATTGTTCCTTGAACCCGAATAGGGCTGTCACCAGAGTCAACGAGCCGCTCCTTTCCCAAATCAGCCTGTCAAAATACGACTCTTTTTGGTTCACCGGTGCCCATGGCGACAAGGTCGAGGGCCTCATGGTTAAGCCGCCCAATTTCGATCCCAAGCAGAAGTATCCAGTGAAGTTCCTCGTGCATGGCGGACCGCAGGGGGCATGGGGTGACGACTGGAGCTATCGCTGGAACCCGGAACTGTTCGCCGCCAACGGATACGTCGTCATCATGATCAACTTCCATGGCTCGACCGGATATGGGCAGAAATTCATTGACGCCATCAACGGCGATTGGGGCGGCGCTCCCTTCGAAGATCTGATGCTCGGCCTCGATTATGCTGAGAAAGCCTATTCCTTCATCGACAAGGACCGCGAGTGCGCGCTGGGTGCCAGTTACGGCGGCTACATGGTTAACTGGATTCTCGGCCACACCAATCGCTTCAAGTGCATCGTCTCGCACGATGGCATGTTCAACACCGAATCCGCCTGGGGCACGACCGAGGAGTTGTGGTTCAACGAATGGGAGTTCAAAGGTACGCCTTACACAAATCGCGAGGTCTACCGCAAATGGTCGCCACATCTGTCAGCAACCAGCTTCAAAACGCCGACGCTCGTCATCCACGGACAGAAAGATTATCGGCTCGATGTCTCGGAAGGCTTTCAGCTCTTCACAACCCTTCAGCGGCTGAACATCCCGTCGAAGATGCTCTACTTCCCGGATGAAGGCCACTGGGTCCTGAAACCGCAGAACAGCCGGCTGTGGTATCAGACGGTGAATGACTGGGTAGACCAGTGGGTTGGAAAGCAGGCTCTAGGCTCTGGGCACTAGAGGCTCTCGGGAAGGTTCTCTGGTTCGGTTTCAGGCCTAGCACCTAAAGCCTGCACTTCAGTATTTCGGCCCACCGCCCAGCGTGTACCCGATGGAAATCCCGTAGCGCACGGCGCGCCCAGAACTGAACTCGTTGTTATTTCGCACAGTGTAAAGGTGCACTTCCGGGCGTATGAAGAAATTGCCAAACGGAAATAGCTTAATTCCGCCGCCGAAGTGACCCATGAAATGGTTGCTGCTGACGTAATTGGTGCAGGATATGCCATTACAGCTCACTATAAAATTCTGATAAATCCGGATGCTCTCGGCCCCAATTCCTGCCATGGCCTCGGGGGCTACTCTCCCGAACTTGCGGCTCCAGATTGCATTAAAGTCGTAGAACAGCGGCCGGTACGGCTGCGTTCGATCGCCCGCATAGAACGCGCGGCTGCCTCTCCAGGCAACTTCGCCATTAACGCCAATCTGGCCCTTATAAAAAAGAAGGTCTCCGCTGAAAACCGGGTAAGCTCCTCCCCCCAAGGATGGTAACAAGAAGCCTTGGGAATTAACCGTGGCCGAGGGTGCGCTCAGCGTGCCCATGCCGAAGGCTAAGTCCATTTGCTGGGCGCGAGCGGTCCCGGCAATTGTCATCAGTGCAGACAAGATTGCAACCACAGAGATCTTTTTCAAATGATCCTCCGCAAACTGGCAGAGGTTGGACACGGTACTGATGCGATGGAGTCCTCACCTTTTGTCTGCCATCGTTAGCACAGCTTCAAGTTAGATGATGGCCATCACGGCGCAAGATGTAAAGCACATTAAAAGAAGCGACATGACATAATCAATGAGCAGCACCTCTCGCTTCAATAAGGTTGCGGGCCACGCCACCTGTCGCCGTCATGGTCGCGTGATTTGTTGAGCGGAGCCGCGCGCCTAGGTATCGAAAGGGCGCCTGGTTCGGCAGTATCCTCACCTCCCCCACTCGGGCCCGTCCAGATGGACTCGAGTTCAAACTGCTGGCTGGCCTTGGTTCCAGCCGTGAGATCGGCTCTGCCACGGCTGGGCCCGAGGTCACGATACGCAGTGACAGCCGTTAAGAGGCGCATTGCCTGTGGACGCGGTTCCCCGACCCGCTTGGACGGGTCAGAGTCCGGTCCCCACATGCCAAATGCATCCGTCGGTCAAGCTGACAACGCGGAGTCCTGGTCCTGGTGAAGTTGTTGGCGCGCAGCAGACAGGTGAGCTCCAGTGAGCAGCAGCAGGCCCGAGAGAAAAGCCCAGAACATCATGGTCACCGACAGGGTGAATGGTCCGTACACTTCTTGGAAATTCAGCCAGGGTAGCGCGAGGATGTAGCCGTGCTTAAGCATTTCCGAGAGCAGCCCTGTGATGACCGCCGAGGGGAGCACAGCTCTCGCTGCCACTTTGCCGTTAGGAAGGAGCCAGTAAATCAGGAAGAAAATCGTAATACTGGTGGCGATGGCGAAGATTTTCATCACGATGAAACCAATCATGTGAACCAGCAAGGTCAGGTGCCCGTGCAGCAGCGATTCAAGCAAATTGATGTTGCCTGCCGTTCCAGCAACCGAGAGCAAGGCCAGCACACCACAGCCGAACGCCAGCACCAACGAGACCAATTGATTTCCCAGGTAAGACCGATTTTTGGGAAATCCCCAGATGCGGTTCAGCGCTACCTCTAAAGGGACGAAGACTCCGGTCGAAGTCACCAGCAAAATCAGCAGAGACGCCAATTGCACTCGGTGTTTGGCGCCGACCAGGGCAGTCAGGTTCTTGATGATGAACTCTTGCCCGGCTGGCAGATAATCTTTCAGCAAGTCCACTACTACGTTGTACATCGTCTTAGAGTGAAACACCCGGCGAGTCAACGTCAGCAGCAGCACGACAAAAGGAAAGAACGAGAGGATGGCATTGGCGGCCACGGAGAACGCGAAGGTGTGGACCTCGGTTCGCAGCAGGTACTTGAGTGTGGACAAAACAATCCCCGACTGCAGCGCCGGCTTCAGCGATCCGGGGACAACAATCGTGCGGGACTTGCCCGGGACTATAGATGGAATGGTTTCCGGCACTCGGTGGAAGTATCGTATCAAAGCTCGGGTGTGAGTCCTGACCCGGAGGTAACCATGCAGGGGGCAGCTACTTTAACGGTTTGATAAATAGGTTGTTAGGAAGTTAACGTTTTTGACCCGCGGTCACATCGAAAAAAGGATGCTTGCCAAAAAGGTAAGTTCCTGAATATTATCTTCTGCCGCTGTCGATAGTTCGGCGGTGGATGTTCAACGCTTCGTTTCCCGGGTAGATGTTTCTTGTGTTTGGCAGTCGAAACTCGCGCAATCCAAATGGGCTCCGGAGTTTTGTGCCGAGGTTTTCAGCGGCGCGGAACTCGGGAGCCCCTTGCAGTTGCGCGTGTGAGTCTGCAAGCCGGAACAAGCCACCCGCTCCGCTTTCGGGCGCTTTCGGGGCGCGTTTCCAAGGTTTCGGGAACGTTCGGGGGGCGCGCGGAAGTATCCCAACTACTGCAGAGCTGAAAGGAGTACATTTGTGAGAGAGAAGGGCACAGTGAAGTGGTTCAATGGGGCAAAAGGATACGGTTTTATCCAGCGCTCCACCGGGGAGGACGTCTTCGTACATTTTTCTGCGATCCAGGAGAACGGATATCGCACGCTGAACGAAGGCGAAACAGTGGAGTTCGATCTCTTGAAAGGCCCCAAGGGCTTTCAGGCGGCCAATGTAGTTCGCGTCTAGAGCTGCCGATCTCCCGCCATTCAGTAACCCTCTCAGCTTGGCTGAGAGGGTTTTTTCGTGGTGTGCAAAATCGGCGGGACCTTCGGGCCCCGCCGCGCAGAAGGCCATCACTGCTGCCGTCCTACCACTAGCAAGCCGAGCGCGTTGGGTACGATTTCGGTTGTCAAGCGGGAGTTCGAACGCAGAGGATCCGACCCAACAAGAAGCGCAGTATGGCTTTTTGGATCGATTGTCATCGTATGTGCCCCCGCCTTCGTGGGCACCTTTTCGACAATTGTGAACTTGTCGGGAGACTCCTCGCGCACGATCGTGAGTATGCCGGCACTGCTAGCCGCGAATGCCAAGTGCAAGTCCGGGTCGAAGGCGATGTCGCCAACCCATGCTGCGATTGGCAATCGCGCAATGATCTTTCTGGAGTCAGGATCGCTGACCACCATGGCCCCATTACTGCATCCTGAGAACAGCCGGCGAGAGCTCACGTCCATCGCCAATCCGCGAGGTTCGATACAGGGAGCCAACGGGACGCGCGCGGTAAGCGCGAGCTTGCCTATGTCGATGACGGCGATTTCGGCGGGATCAAGCAGGCTGAGTACTGCTGGCGTTTCCCGTCGGAAACGGCAGACCGGGGATCATCGACTAACCCGACACTCGCGGCAACCGTGCCGTCGGTGGCGCGGGTCGCAGTTAGGAGCGACTGCGGCTGTTCATCGTAAAGACCATCTGACTGCTGCTCTCGTACACAATGTAATCGGGTTTTTTCCCGGGAACCTTCACGGTTCCGATAGGCTGCAGCGTTTTCAGATCGAAGATCGTGACCGAATCTGCGCCACCGTTGCTGGTAAACCCGCGCCCGAGCTCGGGAGCAAGGGCGACGCGGTGGGTGTCCTGCGGCTGGGGTACGCTGCCGACAGCGATCCCGGAATCGGCATCGAGCACGGCGACGCGCGTATCCCGCGTGACATAGACCCGGCGTGCGTCAGCATCGCAAAAGTAGAGCTTGTGGAATCACGGTCGACTTGTTCCTTCATTCCGAGCCTAGGAGAAACACCTCATTGCCAATCGGAAATCTCAAGTACGGTTTTTCTTGTGCTAAGAAAAACTTTTTACTTGTCCAGAAGGGGTCCAATTTTTTGGACCAGCCTGGGATTTGTTTGGACTCAGCTTGAGGCATCGCGATTACAAGTATTTGTTCCTCGATGAACCACTGGCAATATCTAACCTGGTGGCTGGTGCCGCCACGTGCAGCCGCTCAGAGCAGAACGTACCGACTGGCAGTTGCGGCGACGGAAGCAGCCAATGACCAGATACTTGTTGCCTGCACCTTGCGGGTCGATAGTACCTCCTTCCATGCATGGTTGTTTGTATGTTGTTTATAACAAGCAAGTTGTAACCACATAGGTTACTAAGGTGTAATTTATTGCTCTGGCTTTGGTTACTTGCTCAGTTACCGGCAATCGGTTGGAATAGTGTCCTAGCACCCTGAGCCCTCCACTTGTTCGGCGCCAGAACGGCTAGACCGGTCAGATACCGGAGCTCGATTATGACAATGCCGGCAAGGGAGACAAGGTGCAATTCTCGTCAGGGAGTCAGTACACAAATGAAGAAACTGATCGGTGTTGCCACATTGCTTTGCGTGTTCTCGTGCCTGACCTTGGCACAGGAAACACCTAAGCCGGAAGTCTTTGGCGGATACCAGTTCACCACCATGAATCCCTCCTGGAATGCCAGCGGCTGGAATGGCCAGGCGAACTTCTACATCACGCGTCTGGTCGGCATCACCGGGGATTTCAGCGGCGCCTACAACTCAGGCGAGCACTTCCACACCTACACCTTCGGGCCGGTGGTCTCCACCCATAAGGGGAGCTTCTCTCCCTTCGTGCATGGCCTGTTCGGTGGAGCCCGTGCCTCGGCAGCTGGCGTCGGCATCAACGGAATGGCGATGATGTTCGGCGGCGGCGTGGATATGGGCCGTAAACAGATCGCGGTCCGCCTGTTCCAGGCCGATTGGCTGATCACCCGCTTCTCTGGCGTGACCGAGAAGAACAACGCTCGCGTTTCGACCGGAATTCTGTTCCGCTTCTAACTACTCGCGGTTTAGCGCAGGTGAGGAGGGCGATCTCGGGATCGTCCTCCAAGCGGCGCAGCCTTTATTCCCGCAGCCTCTACTGCACTTCGAGCGACACCAGGTCGCCCTCCGATTTACCGCTTGCCTTGTAGTTCACTGACGCCGCCCGGTTGCGCCAGTCACAGGAAAATTCATCGGCGCCAATGACGACTAATGTTTTGTAGTCTCCCGTGTGCAGTTTCAAAATTCTGCCGCCTGAGGTGAGGGTCACCGTCGCAGCCGGGGCCTGCGAACAATTCACAGAAACAATTCTCCCTTTCAAGTATTGCACCCTTCTCTTGTCCGCTCCGCGCGACTTTGCTTTGGTCTCCTCGTTGTCAGAACCTGCCTTCTCCGTGGCGGAGGTCTTCGCTTCTGCCGTACTGGACTGTTCTTGTTTCTGCGGCTCGGCGGCGCGTTGGGGCTCAATACCGTACTTTTTTAGGAAGGGCAAGTCTTCCAGTTTCTTCCGCGCAGACGACGCAATCTGGGGGTCGGTGCTGTCCGTAAGACGTTCCAGAATGGCCTGCGCTTTGTCCCAGTTCTTGCCGGCTACATAAATGTTGGCCAGATCGAGAACGTAGGATTCGTTGCGTGGACTCAGCTGAATGGCGGTGCGCATGGTGTCGGTCGCGGCGTGAGTTCCGCCGCCTTCCAATTCCGCCAGGCCCAGCAGGTGATACGCCTCGGCCAGTTCGGGATTCCAATCAATGACGGTCTTCAATCCCTGTTGCACGTTGGCAAGGCTCTCGATGGGTTGACCGGTGACTTTTGCCTTGCGGAACTTGAGGACGGCAAAGTAAAAATGCACCCAGGGATCGTTAGGATCACTCTCCGCTGCCTGCGCAAGCTCATCCTCGGCCTGCTTGAAATCCTCTTTCTGCATATAGGCGTACGCGAGCGCGCGATGCGCCACTTCGTTGTCAGCGGGCCCTTGCGCCAGGGACTGAAGGTCCTTTGTTCCTTGATCGCGGTGATCGGACTGACGCGCCATCAGGTCAGCCAGCAATGCATGAGCGTCATCATCGCTAACCTTCTTGACTACAAGAGCGAGTTCGGGCCCGAATGGCGCAGCAGCACGGGAGATCTGGGAGGCCTTGTCTTGCGCAGTTAAGGTCGGCTTGAGTGATTGAAAGTAATCGGTAACGGCTTTCCTAAACTGATCGGGTGTCATGCCAAGCGCCTGCTGCAGAGCTTGCGCTACCGGCGTCTTCTGGTTCTGCACAAGTTCAAAGTACGCGCCGATTTTTGGGAGCATGTCCTTGGCCAGCAGGTAATGCGTTACGATCCAGGACTGAGCGGAGAAGAGCTCTTGATGCGCGTCGTTCTGGTATTCGGACGTGTTCGGCCGCATGGTGAGCAAATCGTTCACGTCGAGCCACGCCGCACTGCTCAGCAATTCAGACAGCGACTTCGATGAACTGCGAACCTGGCCAACATTTCCAACCGGAGCATGGGAGGGTACTCCCGGGTCGCCGCCGATCTCGACGGTTTTGTTGTCGACGCGGATGCTGGAGAAATACTCGGCCAGACCTTCGTCAAACCAGGCTTGAGTCGGGGGATAATTACTGTCGAGCAGCATGTGCGCGAGAGGGTACCGAACCGCCAGCCAAGGCTCATTGGCGGACAAGTTCAAGACGATGAAGTTGCGGTCTTTGCTAGGCAAGAAAAACCCGGGAGCGTTGGTCGGCCTCGAGCCAACCAGCGGACAAATACCGGCATAGTCGTTGTCATTCTTCAGGGCGAGGATCTGGACAGGAACTGGCATCTTTACCTTGTCGTGCATGATGAGTTGCCCGAAGACGGCACGCATCTGCTCGAGCCGCAATGCCACTTCGCGGCCTCTCTTCTCGCCCCCATCCGTAACCACGGAAAAATGCATGGAATGGATCTCCAGCCAGCCTTCTTTGGTTGCGGGTTTTTGATCGGAAGCAAGCAAGGCGGCCGCAATGGCCATCTTGATTGCCAGGGCTCGAATGAAGGAAGAAACCATAACCGCACCAGAGCTGACCGAAAATGCTATCACGCTGAAACCATCAAGATCTGGGGGATGCACTCACGCTGTCGATGGCATAAAAGAAAGAAAAAAGGCCTCCGGGCGTTCGACCCGGAGGCCAGCTGGTGTTTGCTTGTTTTAGCGGTTGTGTGTCAAACGGTCGTAGATGAGTCCTGCAGCCCCGCCTGCGAGCGCGCCAATGCCGGCGCCCTTCCCGCCGCCCGCCAAGGCTCCGATTGCTGTTCCCGCGCCTGCCGATCCGGCCACAATCAGTACCGAGTTGCGCGTCGAACGAGTGCGATGCAGCGGCGCCCGATTGGGGTAGGTCGGCGGTTGGTGCGGTTGTGTGTCAACGCCGCGACGCATGGGCGCGTGCTGCCGATGCTCCGGCGCATATGTCGTGTCTGGCTGCGGTCCGTTGTAGACCGCCGGCTGCAGCCGAGTCGTCTGCTGGTGCTCGTCCTAGCTCGTGAATCGCGGATATGCGTACATGGTCAAACCAGTCGCCGCTACTGCTGTAATCAATGCCATTGCTATCACTGTCCGAACCCCACTCATGATTAGTTCCCCTTCGGCCAGAGGTCCTCAGATACCCACCGTCTAATAGATTGGAACGGGCTGGAGTTACTTTGGTTGCATCGTGAATTTTGGAAGATTAGAGCCCTATCGAACCAACGCTAACCATAGCCAGCCAAAAAGCAAGGTGAAGACCGTGATGGGCAGCCCGGCGCGAAAGTAGTCCCAGAATCCGACGTGCACATCCGGTTTCGCGCTTTCGATCACAATCATATTGGCAACCGAGCCGGTGATCGTTAGGTTGCCAGCCAAGGTCGAAGCCATCGCCAAAGTCAACCACGCGGTGTGGGGATCGGAAAATCGCGGCACCAGTGATTTGAGAAGCATGACGGCCGGCACGTTGTTCACAATGTTGCACAGCCCAGCCACAATGACCGTGAACACGCCCGTGTGTTGCAGATTCCAATATTGCGCGATATGAAGGAGCTGGCTCGTGATCCCCGCAAGTTCTGCGCCGCCTACGATTAGGAACAGTCCAACGAAGAACACCAAGAGTCCCCAGTCCACTTCCTCATATAGCATGTGGGGATCGAGAGTGCGCGTGATCAACAGGATGGCTGCTCCCAAGGCCGCAATCTGAGCAGGCGGAGCCCCCAGAAAAAACCCAATCACGACCCCTGTAACTACGATGGCAGGCTTGGTCAGGCGAGAAAAATCTATCTCCGGCAGAGGAATGGTTTCCGCTTGCGGCGGCAGCGCAAGGTCCCGCATGTGAACCCAGTGCAGAGCGCCCCAGGCAATGAGGAGTCCCACCAATGCCACCGGCCCCAGATGAAACAGGAAATCCCGATACTTAATTCCTGAATACGACGCAATCAGCATGTTCTGTGGGTTGCCGGTAATGGTGGCGACGCTTCCTATATTCGATCCGGTAGCGACGGCGAGCAAGTAAGGCAGCGGAGCGAGTTTCATGCGCCTCGTTATAGTGAGCACGAACGGAACCATGACCAGGCACACGATATCGTTAACGAAAAATGCCGACAAGACGCCGCAGGTGAAAATCACTGCCGGCAACAGATGGGTAGGTTTCAAGCGCCGCAGGACAACCTCAGCGTTCCACTCAAAGAAGCCGACCAGGTGCAGATTGCCAACAATCAACATCATCGAGAACAGCAATACCAGCGTCCCGAAATCAATGAAGCGGAGCGCTGCCCGTGGAGGCACGATGCGGAACGCGACCATCGCCACGGCGCCTATGATGGCCGCTCCCGGCCGGTCGATCTTGAACCCTGGAAACTTGCCCAGTGCGAATACCAGATAGCTGGCTAGAAAAATGCCGTAAGCAGCAAGAATGGAAGCATTGGACAGGGCTGCCGCCGAGATGGGGTGCATTTCGAGGCAGGATAGCAGCGAACACTGGCGAGTTAAACATGGCGATCGGGGCGAATCTGTGATTAAGGTGTACCACTTAGTTACGCGAGCGGTTGTTAGGGCGTTCCCCTCAGCGAAGCAGTAAGAGAGCTCAAGTGTGTGGCAAATCACCGCTATTTGTGGGGCTTTCACAGCTTACCTCGCAGCATTTCTGTTTATACTAATGGCAACAGTAAGTGGCACCCGCGCGGAATCGCTTCCCGCGCGGTCCTAATTATTATTCGCAGAGCGTCGGTTACCTGAGGGATAGCTACGTCCTCAACAGTGCCCGCCTCTGCCATGAGGTTGCGCAGTGAGCAAAACAATTTATGTTCTTTTTGTTCTTGCGGCCGTAGTGTTTCTTGCCAGTTGTGGAGGCACTCACAACATGGGTTCTGCAAGCGGAACAGGCGGAGGAGCAACGCAGTTCTCCAGCCAGCCGTTTATGGCGGGCATCGCGCACGTCGCGGGCAATTATGGTTTCACGCAGGAAAATTTCTTGGTGGAAGGCGCGGAGCGGATCAGTCAGCTGGGCTCGAGTTCGATTTTTGTCTACCTGACCCCAAGTTTTCGTACAGATTATCCGGACAGAACGGCCGGGATGTGGCCGGCAGGAAATCCGGCGGCGCTGACCGAATTGGCAAAGACAACGCCTTATGAGAAAGTTTTTGCGCTGCCGTTCAAGACCATCGTTCTGACTGCGTACACGTTCGCGAATCAGGACGCTATCGCCGGCTTCGCGGATGCAACTGACCGGGCGAAAGCCGAGGAGCAGGAATTTTACGACTTGGCGAAATACCTGTATCAGCACTATGCAGGATCGGGCAAGACTTTCGTGCTGAAGAATTGGGAAGGCGATTGGATCGGGTTGCAAGGCTACGACACGAGCGTCAATGTCTCGGACACCATGGTGTCCAGCATGATTTCCTGGCTGTCGGCTCGTGAACGCGGCGTCACTCGCGCACGGCAAGATTCAGCCAACCCTTCGGGCGTCTCGGTTTTTAATGCGGTGGAAGTCAATCGCGTGCTCGATACCCAACACGGACTGACCCGGGTGATCAATGCCGTCGTGCCCACGGTGCACCCAGACATGGTGACGTACTCTTCCTATGATTCGACCGCTGGGCAAGAACAGGACTCTACCTCGCTGACGAACACTTTGAATCAGGCGCTTCACATTATCAAGCAGTTCGCTCCCGACCCCCTGGGATTGGGCGACCGCCGCATTCTCATTTCCGAGTATGGGTTGTTCGAGAACACGTACGGCAGTGAAGCTGTTTGGCGTACGCAGACCATTCTTAGCACCGCCAAAGCCGCAGGACTGGCGGGCGCGTTTTTGTGGAACGTGTTTGATAACGAGTGTAAGTTAGCCAACGGCCAGACCGCTCCGGTAGGCGTCACGCCCGGCGCTCCCTCGCGGCCTACGGATGCGGAATGTCGCGGGCTTTGGATTGTACGCCCGGATGGCAGCCAGAGCCCGGTTCTGGGAGCCCTGCAAAAGTACTGGTGAGCTCTCAGACCAAGTTGAGGCCTTGCTCCCCAGAAGCTTGTGAAACCGAGCAAAAGCCCCGGAGGCATCTGTTCCGGGGCTTTTTCGGATCTCGCGAGAGTTACGCCTGTGCCACGACATGGTCAGTAGTCCACCTGTTCTGCGGCGGATTCTTGGGCAGGATGTCCAGGTAGATTACCGCGTAGCGGAATGCAACGACCATCACCGCAATGGTGGCGAAAGTCAGAGCGAATTCCGTCCATTTCGGCACGTAATAAATCCCTGCACTGGCCTGCAGCCCAGTGACCGCGACGTTCAGCCGGTTAGCCATGAAGCCCATCACGATCAGGGCGCAGGTCCAGTACAGGTACATGGGATTGTTCCGTACCTTCTCCCAACTCAGGAGCACGACGGGAGCGAGCACGAACAACCCAATCTCCACCCAGAAGGAGAGCGACTCTTCGCGCCATCTGAACATGTATTGCGCCCCGCCGTGGGTGAACAGGTCCACCCCGCGGAAGAACGCATATAGCACCAGCATGGGCGCAATCACCCGGCTGACTTCGCTCAAGATGTTCAAGTCGACTCGTGCATTCAGCGAGCGTACTGACAAGTAAATCGCCAACACCGTGACCGCCAGTCCGGCGGGGATTGCCGACAGGAAGAACAGGCTCGGCAGATATGGGCTGTACCAGAGTGGATCGAGTTTGCCCTTGGTCAGCAGGTAGAGTCCGCCGAGGAATGACTGGTGCAGCGAGGAAAGCACCACGCCGATCAGCACCAATCCGATCAGCACGTGGTGGTGCCATTTGAGATAGAACTCGCGGATACTTCTCCACGGGATCTTCTCGACCAGTGCGGGCGAAAATTCCAGCGCGAGCACCGTGCTGTAAAGCATCACACACCAGGACACTTCAAAGAGCACCGATTTGCGGTTCCACATCACAATGGGATGCCAGATTCTCCAGGGCAAGCCGAGCTCATACATCATGCCGATGATGACGGACATGTAGCCGAGGAACGAAACCAACACGGCCGCCCGCAGCACCGGCCGGTAGCGCTCGAAGCCGAGCAGGTAGACGGCTGCCGCGATCGCGAAACCGCCTGCCGACAGCCCGACGCCGCACAGCGTGCCCAGTCCAACCCAAAGACCCCAAGGCTGCGGATCAGTCAGATTCGTCGATTGCTGGAATCCGAGGAAGAACCGCGCATAGGCGGCGTAAATTCCGGCGGCGAGCAGCACAACGAAGATCACTCGCCAGAGCGTGATTTTGGGAAATCTAGGGGTGGTCATGGCTCATCTCCCTGTGCGCCGGTTAAAACCGGCGAGGTGTAGTGAATGAAAGAGTCATACGAATGTGACGTAGCGACCCACATCGGCCCTGAGTCATGCGGAGCCGCTCGCGAGGGCGGCGTCGAAGCGTTGACAAGGG
>Ga0209804_1001240_pt1 | contig 16974 bp, 15 predicted proteins | sample GraSoiAngelo_139_FD_185896 | JGI IMG/M metagenome (GOLD analysis project Ga0209804, IMG submission 185896) | Grasslands soil microbial communities from the Angelo Coastal Reserve, California, USA - 14_0929_12_20cm (SPAdes) (version 2) | ecosystem: Environmental > Terrestrial > Soil > Grasslands ... | reverse complement strand
CGGGCACCCTGCTTGTCAGCTTCGCGACGGACGGCACCGACGGCCCGACAGACGCGGCGGGGGCGGTCGCCGACGGCACCACGCTGGCCCGGGCGTGCGCGCGGGGCTTCGATCCGGCGCGCCACCTCGCGGAGAACGACGCCTATCCGCTGCTCGATGCGGTCGGCGATCTCATCCGGATCGGGCCGACGAACACCAACGTCAACGACCTGATGTTGATCCTGTGCGGGGAGGCTCCCCGGGCCGGCGGTCCTACAGGCCCAGATACGCGCGCTTGATCTCAGGATCGTCGAGCAGGTCCGGCGCCGATCCGGACCGCACGATCCGGCCGGTCTCCAGCACGTAGCCCCGGTGGGCGATCTCGAGGGCCTGCCGGACATTCTGCTCGACCAGCAGGACGGTGACGCCGCGGGCGTTGATCTGCTTGATGATGTTGAAGACCTCGCGGACGAGGATCGGCGCCAGCCCCAGCGACGGCTCGTCCAGCATCAGGAGGCGCGGCCGGCTCATCAACCCGCGGCCGATCGCCAGCATCTGCTGTTCTCCGCCCGAAAGGGTGCCGGCCAGCTGGGTCCGCCGCTCGCCCAGGCGCGGGAACAGGGAGAGGACCCAGTCGAGGGTCTCCTGCCTCCGCGCGCGCAGCGCCGGGACGTACGCGCCCAACTCGAGGTTCTCGAGCACGGTCATCCGCGGCCACAGCCGCCGGCCCTCGGGGATCTGGACCAGGCCCGCCTCCACGATGCGCGGCGCCGGGAGGCGGTGGATCATCTCCCCTGCGAAGGTCACCGTGCCCGCCTGAGGCCGGAGCAGGCCGGAGAGAACCCGCATCGTGGTGGTCTTCCCGGCGCCGTTGGCCCCGAGCAGGCTGACGACTTCGCCTTCGCCCACGGCCAGCGACACGTCCCAGAGAGCGCGGACCTGCCCGTAGGCGGCGACGATCGAGGCAACCTCGAGCAGCGCGCCCACCGGCTACCCTTCCAGCCGCTGCCCGAGGTAGGCTTCGATCACCTGAGGGAGGTTGGCCACGTGCGCCGGCGGCCCATCGGCGATGAGCCGGCCGTGATTGATCACCAGGACCCGGTCGGACAGCGCCATCACCGCGCGCATCACGTGCTCGATCATAAAGATCGTCACGCCGCGGGCTTTGACCTGCCGGACCAGCTCCACCGCGCGCTGGCTCTCGGCCGGGTTGAGCCCGGCGAGCACCTCGTCCAGGAGGAGCACGCTCGGACGGGTCGCCAGGGCCCGCGCGATCTCCAGGCGCTTGCGCTCCGCAAGGGTCAGGACGGATGCCGGGACGTTGCGCCGGGCGAGCAGCCCCGTGAACTCCAGCACGGCCTCGGCCTCCGCCCCGACGGGATGCCGCAGGCGGCCGCCGCTCCCGAACGACGCGGACACCAGCAGGTTTTCCAGGACCGTGAGGTCCGGGAACGGGCGGACGATCTGATGGGTGAGGCAGAGGCCCAACCGGCAGACGGCGTGAGGGCTCCACCCGGTGATCTCCCGGTCCCCGAACACGACATGGCCGGCCGTCGGACGCATCACGCCGCTGATGATCCGGAAGATCGTGGTCTTCCCCGCCCCGTTCGGGCCGATCAATCCCGTGATCTGGCCGGACGCGATCTCAGCGGTAATGTCCTGCACGGCCTGCAGCCCGCCGAAGCGCTTCGTCACCCCGGTGAGGACGAGCGCGGGCTTCATCCGGCCCGCCCCGCGCCGGCGCCGGCCTGACCTCGTCCCGCCGCAGCCGCCGGCGCCCGCCACAGCCGGCCGGCCAGTCCGACCAACCCCCTGGGCTCGAACAGCAGGATCAGGATCAGCAGCACCCCGTAGACGAGCAGGTGGAAGGTGGGATAGCTCGTCTGCAGGTAGTCCTGGACCGCGTAGAAGACCGCCGCTCCCAGCACCGGCCCCCACAGGGTGCCGATGCCGCCGATGAGCGTGATCAGCACGAGGCTGATGCTCTGGGTGAAGCTGAAGACGGTATCGGGGTGCACGAACTGGAGGTAGGTCGCATACAGCCCGCCGCAGGCCCCCACGATGAACGCGCTCAGCGTGTGGGCGAGGTTCTTGAACAGCGCGGTCCGGACGCCGAGCCCTTCCGCAGCCTCCAGGTCCATCCGCAGGGCCTGCAGCCCCAGGCCGAACGGCGACCCGCGGACCACCGCGGCGACGGCGAACGCCGCGGCCGCAATCACGAGCGCCCAGAGATAGAACCACGCCTTCGAAGGGACCGCTGTCGGGAGGTTCAACCCGGACGCCCCGCCGGTGATCCGGTCCAGGTTGAGCATAAGGATCCGCATCGCCTCCCCGACGCCGATCGTGGCGATCGAGAAGTAGGGTCCGGTGAGGCGGAGCGTGGGCACCCCCACGATCAGCGAGAACGCGGCGGCGGCCAGGCCTGCCGCGGGGTAGGTCAGGAGGGGCGGCCAGCCGGCGAGCCAGAGCAGCGCGGTCGTGTAGGCGCCGAGGCCGTAGAATGCGGCATACCCGAAGGAGACGTAGCCGGCGAATCCGCCGAGGATGTTCCAGGCAACGCCCTGCGCCACATACAGAAACGTCAGGAAGCCGAGATTGAGCAGTGTGATGTTCCCGGGGGCGAGGAACGGGACCAGGGCGAGGAGCACGGCGAGCCCAACGGCGGAGGGCAGGGAGGCGCGGGCGGCGGGCATTGGGGCGGACGCGTCAGGCCCGGCGCCGGCCCATGAGCTGGGCGACCCCGCCCGGCATCACGATCAGCGCGACGACGAGGAGGGCATAGGCGATCACGTTCTGCAGGCTCGCCCGCATGAACAGCACGGCATAGGACTCCGCGAACGCCAGGATCGCCGCCCCCACCGTCACCCCGGCGAGATTCTCCAGGCCGCCCAGCACAATGATCGTGAAGCTCTTGAGCTGGAACGTGCCGCCGAAATCCGGGTTGAAGCTGAAGAGCAGCGTGAGCAGGCTCCCGGCAAACCCGGCGAATCCCGTGCCGAGCCCGAAGGCCATCGCGTTGATCTGCTCGGTGTCGATCCCCACGAGCAGCCCGGCCACCGGGTCCTGCACGGTGGCGCGGAGCGCCTTACCGAGGTAGGTGTGTCCCAGCGCGAAGTGGAGGACGCCGAGCACCGCGAGGGCCACGCCGAACACGATCAGGCGCGTCACGGGGATCCGGAACCCGAACACCGACAGGGCCCTGTAGGTATAGGCCGTAATGATCGACTGGTCCTCACCGCCCCAGACCGCCAGTGCGAGGTTTTGGAGCACGAGCCACAGGCCGAACAGCAGGAGCAGCGAGGCGATCGGCAGCGCCGTCATGACGCGCCGGACCAGCAGGCGGTGGACGATCCAGCCGGCCGCGAAGAAGACGGGCAGGTTGACGAACGCGCCCAGCACCGGGTCGAGATGCCAGCGCTGGAAGTAGACGAGGGTCATGAACGCTCCCAGCATCAGGAACCCGGCGTGGCTGAGATTGATAACCTTCATGACCCCGTAGATGATCGCGAGGCCGTACGACATGATCGCGTACAGCCCCGCGGTCAACAGGGCGGCGATGCCCACCGAGATCAGGTTGTCGGCCGAGAACACCCCCGCTGCTTTCTTGCCTGGCGCCGGGCCGCGCTACTGCGCGTGCGGCAGGGGCAGGATCGGGTCCCGAGACTCCGGCAATTTCTGGGGCCAGATGATGCGCACCGTGTTGCCGGGCGTGTTCTGAACCATCACGTACGGGGCCACGATCTGTCCATCCGGAGCGAACCTGATCACCCCTCCGGGCAGCAGCGAGTTCCGCATGATGAGCTTCGAAAGCGTGTCCCGAACGACTGGACCGTTGAGACTCTTGGCCTCTCTGATCCCCAGGAGGAGCACCCGCGCGGTATCGTACGAAAGCGCCTGGAACCAGTCCGGGACCTGATGGTACTGCTGCGTGTACTTCTGGGCAAAGAGCTGGGACGCCGGGTCCTTCAACGCGGGCGTCCACCACACCGCGGCGACCAGGTAATCGGCTCCCGGCCCGAGCGCCTGCCGGCCCTTCTGATCCGGGCCGCGGCCGCCGTAGGAAATGAACTGATGGTAGAGACCCGCCTGCAGATACTGGCGGTGCATCGTGATGAAATCCGGCAGATGGGCGTCGGAGAGGAACGCCTGCGCGTTCGAGGCCTTGACCTGCTGGAGGAGCGGACTGAAGTCGCTGCCGTTGAGCTGGAATGCCTGGTTGAGCACGACCTTGAACAGGTCGGGGTGCTGCTGCGCCTCTTCGAGCACGGCCGTTTCGTAATCCTTCCCGTGATCCGTGTTCTCCCAGACCAATGCGATGGTGAGCGGCTTCGGCAGCTTGCCGGCCGCCTGCTGCGCGGCGATGAAGCCCATGGTGAATCGGCCCATGTTGTAGATGCTGGCCAGGGTGCCGAAGACGTACTTGTACCCGCGCTTGAAGATCTCCGACGCGGCGCCGCCGCCCTCGACGTAGGGGATCTTGTACTGATCGGGCACGACCTCCTGTGCCTCGACGAGGGACGTGTCGTACCCGCCGAGGAGGAAGTTCACGTGCTGATCGGTGACGAGTTTCTCGACGAGGCTGCGCGAGCGGGTGGCATCGCTCCCGTCGTCGAGAATCGTCAGGCTGATCGTGTACTTCTGTCCCGCAACATCCAGGCCCCCGGCCTTGTTGACCTCGTCGATCGCCATGGTGTAGCCCTGCTTGAAGTAGGTGCCCGAGGCGACGAACGGCCCGGTGAGCGGCAGGACCGCTCCGATTTTGATCTCGGATGCCGAAGAATACGCGCCCTGCGCGCCCGGCGGCCGGCCGACGGCCGCAACGCCCAACAGCAGCGCAGGGGCCAGCAGCACGGCGGACAGCGCCCGCACGAATCGCTGCACGTCCATCCCTCCTTTGTTCACCTGAAAGACCGCTCTCGACAGGCGGCACAACGCGGACCACTCGCCACGGGGTGACCGTCTCGAGAGACTGCCCCGTATGTTCCGGCAGCGGTAGATGACCTCCTTCAACCTCTGCATGCTGTTTGCCCCACTCTGGTATGGAGTCCCCGCAGGGGGCAACCTCTGCTTGCCGTTGGCTCCACTCTGGTTTGGAGTCCCCGCAGGGGACACGGGAGGACCGGGTTTCGGAGGCGGCGAACTCCCGCCCACGTGGAGATCGAGACCGGGCAGGCTTTGCGGGGAGAGGACCGCGCCATCACCATCCCCAGGTGACCGATCTCCTCCGGGTCTACGTGTGCACCTCAGAGGCGGTGCCGTTCGCCAAGACGGGCGGGCTCGCCGATGTCTGTGGGGCGCTCCCCAGGGCGCTGGCGGAGATGGGGTGCGACGTCCGGCTCGTTCTGCCCGGATACGGGACGATCGACCGCGGCAAATTTGGATTTCGCAGCATCGGCCAGGCGGAGGCTCCCCTGGGGGCCGACCGCGTGAACGTGCAGTTCTACGAAAGCCGCCTGCCGGACAGCCCCGTCCCCACCTATCTGGTCGCGAGTGACCACTACTTCGGGCGGCAGGGCCTGTACGGCGAAGGCGGCCGCGACTACCCCGACAACCTCGAGCGCTTCACCGTCTTCGGCCGCGGGGCGCTGGCCCTCCTCCGCCACCTCGACTGGGCGCCCCAGGTCGTGCACTGCCAGGACTGGCAGACAGGTCTCCTGCCCGTGTGGCTTCGCGTCGAACCGCGCGACCGCGTGCTGGCGGAGGCCGGGACCCTGTTCACCGTGCACAACCTGGCCTACCAGGGGCTGTTTCCGCCGGACCGCCTACCGTTGACGGGCCTGGGGCATAACCTGTTCACCCCGCGCGGCATCGAGTTCTACGGGAAGATCAACTTCCTCAAGGGCGGCCTCGTCTACGCCGACCTCCTCAGCACAGTGAGCGAACAGTACGCGCGCGAGATCCAGACCGCGGAGTTCGGCTGCGGCCTGGAGGGTGTGCTGCGCGAGCGCGCGGACGCGCTGGTGGGGATCCTCAACGGCGTCGACTACAGCGCCTGGGATCCATCCAATGACCCGCTGATCCCCGCCCGCTACACCCCCGACGATCTCGCCGGCAAACTCATCTGCAAGGAGCAGCTCCAGCGCTCCCTGGGGCTCACCGTGGCCCCCCGGACCCCGCTCATCGGGATGATCACCCGGCTCGCCGACCAGAAAGGGCTCGACCTGGTCGCCCCCACGATTGAGTCGATCCTGGGGCGCGGCGCTCAGTTTGCGCTGCTGGGGAGTGGCGACCCGGCCTATCACACGCTCTTCCGGGAGATCGGCGCGCGCCAGCAAGGGCGCGCGTCGGTCACGCTGGGATTCGACGACGCGCTCGCCCACCGGATCGAAGCCGGAGCCGACATGTTCCTGATGCCCTCGCGCTACGAGCCGTCCGGGCTCAACCAGCTCTACAGCCTCCGGTTCGGAACCCTTCCGATCGTGCGGAAGACCGGGGGGCTGGCGGACACGATCGTCGACGCCACCCCGGAAGCGATCGACCGCGGCACGGCCAACGGGTTTGTCTTCGAGCCCTACACCCCCGAGGCGCTGGTCGGGGCGGTGACGCGCGCGCTCACGGCGTTTCAGCAACCGGCCACATGGCGGCGGCTCCAATCCACCGGCATGCGCCAGGACTTCTCGTGGAAGAGGTCCGCGGCGCGGTACATCGACGCCTACCGCCGGGTGATTCGAGCGCACAGTCAGGGGGCGCGCCGTGTCTAAGATCCCGCCAAAACGTGCACGTATGAACAGGCGAAACAGAGGTTGCCCCCTGCGGGGACTCCATACCAGAGTGGAGCCAACGGCAAGCAGAGGTTGCCCCCTGCGGGGACTCCATACCAGAGTAAAGCAAACTGCACGCAGCGGTTGTGAAAGGACGTGGTTCGGTGCCTGAACTGCGGAAGGATCCCATCACCCGCCGGTGGGTGATCGTCGCCACCGAGCGGGCGGCCCGGCCGACGGACTTTCCGCCGGGGGATCCGCTGCCGAATCACTCCGCCTCCTGCCCGTTCTGCGAGGGCCAGGAGTCCCGGACGCCGCCCGAGATCGCGGCCGTCCGGCGTCCCGGCAGCCTGCCCAACACGCCGGGCTGGGAAGTGCGCGTCGTCCCCAACAAGTACCCCGCCCTGCGCATCGAGGGGTCGACGGCGGCGGTGCACGATGGACTCTTCGAGACGATGGGCGGCGTCGGCGCCCATGAAGTCATCATCGAGACTCCGCGCCACACCCTCCACCCGGCCACCCTGCCCCCGGGGCAGATGGCGACGGCGGTGTGGATGTACCGGGAGCGGTACCGCGACCTGGATCGGGATGAGCGCTTCAAGTATCTGCTGCTGTTCCGCAACCACGGGCGGTCCGCCGGCGCGTCCCTCACGCATCCGCACACCCAGCTCATCGCGCTTCCGATCGTCCCAAAGCGGGCGACGGAGGAACTCGAGGGCGCCCAATCGTTCTTCGCGCGGGAGGGCCGCTGCATCTACTGCGACATCCTTCGCCAGGAAGTCGCGGCGCGAGTCCGGGTGGTGTGGGAGAACGAGGAGTTCATGTCGTTCGCCCCGTTCGCGGCGTGGTGCCCGTTCGAGTGCTGGCTGATGCCCAAGCGGCACGAGGCGGCCTTCGGCAACCTCACCGACGCCCAGATCCCGGCGCTCGCCGAGGCCATGCAGCAGACGCTCGGCCGGCTCTACCGGTGCCTGAGCGATCCCCCCTACAATTACATCATCCACACCGCCCCCTACGACATGAAGGTGGGCCACTTCTACCACTGGCACATCGAGATCATCCCGCGCCTGTCCCAGGTGGCCGGCTTCGAGTGGGGCTCGGGGTTCTACATCAATACGGTGCCTCCCGAGGACGCGGCGCGGTATCTGCGCGAGGTGGTCTACCCCGCCCCGCAGGGGCAGCCCGCCCCCGCCGACTGAGCGTTCCACGCACGCGTGTTACTTCGTTCCTTCCGCTAACCGCAGCACGTACAGGGCATCGATCGTCACGAACGGATTTCTCCTCTTGGCATCGAACGGTCCGAAATCCGCCGGAGAGCGCGGGGCGGGGCGGTCCAGACGCATGTTGTAGATGCGCTTCGGGCTCGCGAAGCCGCCGTCTGGCAACTGCTTGCTCTTCAGCACGTCTATTGCCTCGCGGCAGCGGCGATCGGCGACCAGGCACGCCTCGGCCATCGCCTTCAGGCCGTGCAGAAGGTTGTAGCGCCAGTGGTAGGGGTAGTGAAACTCGAGGAAGCGCTTGTCGATGATCGCGTCCGTGCTCTTGCGCCGAAAGAGCCTACGGTCCAGGAACATCTTCGCCGCCTTCGTCGCCGCACGCAGCGCATCGGCGCGGCCGGTGTGCGCGGCGTAATGACACAGGGCCCGGGCCGGCAGCAGCGATTCGTGGAACGATGAATGACAGGCCTCCGGCCTGCGGTCGCAGTTCCAGCCTCCGTCGTCCCATTGCCATTCGATCAGACGATCCGCGAGCTCGTCGCATCGCTCATCGTAGAAGCCGAGCTTCAGCAGGTACAGCAGCGCGTACGATTGCTGCGACGCGCATCGCCGCGGACGGCCTTCGAGCATCTGCGCCTTCTTGCTCAGCGCCCAGCGTGCGTTGCGATCGGCCATGGCCTTGAGCTTCTTGTCGCCCGCCGGATAGCCGAGCTCGGAGAGAAACGCCATCACCCAATGGCTGCCGCGCCATTTACTGTACGGGTCCAACGGGATGACTCCCTCGCCGTCCACCTCCGACAGCAGCGCGCGGGCGAGCGGCGAACTCGGGATCAGCAAGCGATCGCGCCTGGCTGCCCGACTTGTCGATGACTCGCCCAACACCAGGACGCGCGTCAAATACCGGATGGCCGGCTCGTCCGACTCCAGCAACCGCTCGGCGATCGTCGTGCTGTCCATAGGCTCGTCCGGTTCCCGTTTCGTCACGATTCCCATTTTGACGTCTAGACTCCTTCGATTCGTCGACCCCAACCCGTTTGTTTTCCGTCCGAGGCCCTCCGTTGAAGCCTCCCGAGGACCTCCAGGCGAGACGGGCGCTTCAAGTTCCAACCACCGCCCCGCCCACCAGGGGCCCGGGAGTTTCCGACGAATCATCCCAATCTGCCGGTGCGTCCGGCCACGCACGTCAGGGGGGTGCGAGATGCGAATGACGCCGCGCGCGTCTTGGGGGGTGGGAATCGCTCTTCTGGTCATCGTGCTCGCCGGCTCGGGCGGAGGGGCCGCGACACGTGGCGGCGCCTTGACCGTCGGGTTGGACCAGGACCCGCCCACCATCGACCCACACGCCTCGCCGTCGGCGGTGACCTACCAGATCATCTCCAGCGTCACGGAGAACCTCCTGTTCCAGGGCACCGACGGCAAGATCGTGCCCTGGCTGGCCACGGACACCAAGGTGTCCCCGGACGGAAAATCGTTTACGTTCTCCCTGCGGAAGGATGTGAAATTCACCGACGGCGCGCCGCTCAACGCGGCGACGGTCAAGTGGAACTTTGACCGGATCGTCGATCCGAACTTCAAGGCCGGAGGCGCGCTGGTCGCATTGACCGGGTACACGGGCTCCAAGGTGATCGACGAGTATACGGTCCAGGTCAACTTCAAGGGAGCCTACGCGCCGTTTCTGTCCTACGCCGCCGGGGGCACGCTGTCGTTGGTCTCGCCGAAGACGACTCCGACCCAGGGTGACGCCGTCAACCAGAAGCCGGTCGGCAGCGGGCCCTACGTCGTCGTGGAGTACGCGCAGAAGGATCACATCACGATCGCCCGCGACGCCGGCTACAATCGCAGGCCCCCCTGGAGCGACCACCAGGGGCCGCCGTACCTCGACCGCATCGTGTTCAAGATTATCCCCGAGCCGGGAACCCGGGTCGCCACGATCGAGTCCGGGGAGACCCAGATGATCAACGCCCTGAACGCGCCGGCGGCCGTGCTCGGCCGGCTCGAGCGCAACAAGAATCTGCGGGTGGAGCGCGTCCCCTACCCGGGAGCGCCGCGGATCTGGATGCTCAACGTCACCGCCCCGCCGACCGACGATCTCAGGGTGCGCCAGGCGTTGAACTTCGGCGTCAACCGGGCGGCATTCGTCGAGTCCGTCTACAAGGGCCTCGGCAAGCCCGCCTGCGCGCCCCTGACCCAGGCCATGCTCGCCGATCCTTCGCTGTGCGCGACGTATCCGTACAACCCGCAGAAGGCGGCGCAGCTCCTGGACGAAGCGGGCTGGAAGATGGGGCCAAACAACATCCGGATGAAGGACGGGAAGCCGCTCGTGATCCTGATCAACTCGATCAACTACGGCGCGGGGAACCTCCCGGAGATCGAATTGCTGCAGGGGCAGCTGCTCCAGCTGGGCATCGACGCCAGGATCAAGAGCCAGGCCAGGCCGCCGTGGTACGAAGACAACTATCACTGCGCGACCAACGGCCCGGTGATGTTCCTGCGGTCCACCGACTGGGACGGGCTGTACGCGCTCTTCGACTCGGCCACCGTGCACACCAACTTCAACTGGTCGTGCTACTCCAACCCCGAGGTGGACAGGCTGATCACCGAGGGCAAGGGGGTGTTCGACCCGGCGAAGCGGCGGGAGATCTACCTCAGACTCGAGAGGATCCTTGTCGAGCAGGCGGTGAGCGTGCCCCTAGTGGACGAGTTCTCGGTCTGGGTGCTCCGCGGCAACGTGCAGGGGACCAGGTTTAACTATTCCGCCTACCCCGTGCTGAGCGACGTGTCGATCGAGAAGTAGCCCCGGGCGCCGGGGGCCGGACCGCGCGGCGCGCGCCGGCCCCGGCCCGCGATTCCCCGAGACGCGGATCGTGACCCGGTATATCTCGGCGAGGCTGCTCGCGACAGTCCCGGTGGTCGCCGGGGTCACCCTCGCCGTCTTCGCGATGCTCTTCCTCGTCCCCGGCGATCCGGTCAAGATGATGCTCAGCGAGTTTCAGACGAACCCCGAGCAAATCGCGAGGATGCGGGCGCAGCTGCACCTCGACGAGCCGTTCTACCGCCAGTACGGCCGCTTCGTCTGGGGCGCCGCGCACGGCAACCTCGGTGAATCGATCCGCGACCGGCGTGCCGTGACGGCGGAGATTAGCGAGGTCCTACCCGCGACCGTGCAGCTCGCCACGGGCGCGCTCGCCTTTGCCGCGCTGCTCGGGATCACGCTTGGGATCGTGGCGGCGATCCGCCAGAACTCCTGGTGGGACCTGGGCTCCACGGCGGTGGCCCTCGTCGGCGTCTCCATGCCCTCGTTCTGGCTCGGGCTGCTGCTGATCTTCGTGTTCTCCCTCCACCTGGGATGGCTCCCCGCCGCGGGGGGCGGCGGCGCGGCGCACCTCATCATGCCCGCGGTCGCCCTCGGGCTGGGGGCGGCGGCGATCATCGCGCGTCTCACCCGCTCGAGCATGCTCGAGGTGCTGCGGCTGGAGTACATGACGACCGCCCGCGCGAAGGGGCTGGCCGGGCCGAGCATCGTGCTCCACCACGGACTCCCGAACGCCCTCATCCCGATCGTGACCATCTTTGGGCTGCAGTTCGGGAGCCTGCTGGCCGGCACGGTGATCATCGAGACCGTTTTCGGGCGGCCCGGGATCGGCCGGCTGCTGGTGAACGCCATCCTGGACAAGGACTTCCCGCTCGTGCAGGGCGTGGTGCTCTTCGTCGCCATGGGTTACGTCCTGATCAACCTGGCGGTGGACGTGATCTACGCCGCGATCGACCCGAGGATCCGGTATGGCTGAAGCGGCCGTCCCGCGGGCGGCGCGCGGTGTGCGCGCCCCCTGGGCCCGGGTGGTCCCGCGCGTCCGCAGGCACAAGGGCGCCGTCGTGGGGACGGGGATCGTGGCGGCGCTGGTCCTGATCGCACTCGGCCAGAGCATGCTCGCGCCCCAGAGCCCAACGAAGATCGACATCGCGGCGGCGCTCAACGCCCCCGGCCGGACGCACTGGATGGGGACCGACCAGTACGGCCGGGACGTCTACAGCCGGGTCGTGCACGGCTCCAGCATCTCGCTCGTCATCGGCTTCATCTCGGTCGGGATCGCCGCGACGGCCGGGACCACCGTCGGGCTCGTCGCCGGCTACGACGGGGGCCGGATCGACGCGCTCCTGATGCGGGGCATGGACGTCATGCTGGCCTTCCCCGGCATCCTGCTGGCGCTCGCGATCGTCAGCGTCCTCGGTCCCAGCCTGCACAACCTGATGATCGCGGTGGGCATCTCCGGGATCCCATACTACGCCCGTCTCGTCCGAGGATCGGTGCTTGTCGCCAAAGAACAGCTCTACGTCGAGGCCGCCCGGGTGGTCGGCGTCCCGATCCCGGTCATCCTCATCCGGCACATCCTGCCCAACGTGGTGGCTCCGATCATCGTGGCGGCGACCCTGGGGATGGGAGGAGCGATCCTCGCGGCGGCCGCCCTCTCGTTCATCGGCCTGGGGAGCCAGCCGCCCACACCGGAATGGGGCCGCATGCTGAGCGAGGGGCGGGACTACCTCCGGGACGCGTGGTGGATCTCCACCTTTCCCGGAATGGCGATTATGCTCGCGGTGCTGGGGGTGAACATGCTGGGAGACGGCCTCCGGGACGTGCTGGATCCCAGGCTGCGAATCTAGACGCGGATCTTCCGGCGGATCACCCGCCGGATCCGAGAGACGGGCGCGAGGAGGGATCCTGGATGCGAGACACCGTCCTGATCGAAGAGATGACCTGGCCGGAGGTGCGCGACGCCATTGCCCGCGGCAAGCGGCGCGTCATCGTGATGCTCGGCGCGATGGAGCAGCACGGCCCGCACCTGCCGATCGGCACGGATACCTATCTCGGGTACGCGACCGGGGAGCGCCTCGCCCGCCGGCTGGGGAATGCCCTGGTTGCTCCGGTGGTCGCCATCGGCTACTCGGTAGGGCACCTACCGATGGCCGGCACGGTGAGCATCGAGGAACCGACCCTGGAGGCCGTCATCACAGACATCTGTAGATCGCTCGGCCGCCACGGCTTCCACGAGATCATCCTCCTCTGCAGCCACGGAGGAAACTACCGGGCCCTCCGAAATGTCCTCCCGCGCCTCCGCGAGGAGCAGCGGGACATCCGGATCTCGGCGATCACGGACTTCGACGAGTGGCTGGAACACGCAAAAGTGTTTGCCGGGCGCTGGGGATTGGACATGGCCCGGCTGGGCGTCCACGCAGCCCAGGGGGAGACATCTCTAATGCTGGCCCACCGGCCGGACCTCGTGCAGATGGACAAGGCCTGCGAGGGCTTCGTCGGCGACGCGTCGATCCGCTGGCGCTCTAAGGTGCCGCCCCCGATGGACACGATGAGCCCGACGGGGATCCTCGGCGATGCGCGCGGCTCCACCGGGGACCTGGGGGAGAAGATGTTCGCGGACCGGATCGAACATGTGGCCCGGATGATCGAGCAGGGAACCCTGGCCGGTTGAGAGGAGCGATCGCGGTGGAGATGGTCGTCGGATTCGTCGGCCTCGGGGCCATGGGCGGCGAGATGGTCAGGCGGCTGCTCGCGGCCGGGCGCAAGATCGTGGGCTACAACCGGACGCGGTCGAAGGCGCAGCCTCTGCTCGACGCCGGGATGGGATGGCGGGACTCACCGCGCGCGGTAGCGGAGGCGGCCACTGTGATCTTCACCATGGTGGCCGACACCGCGGCGCTGCATGCGGTCACGGAGGGGCCCGGTGGGATCCTGGCCGGGCTCGGGCCGGGGAAGATCTACGTCGACACGAGCACGGTCAGTCCGGCGGCGAGCCGGGCCCTGGCGGCTCGGGTGGCCGAGCGCGGCGCGCGGATGCTCGACGCCCCGGTGTCGGGCAGCACGGTCACGGTGAGAGAGGGGAGGCTGTCGTTCATGGTCGGCGGAGAGAAGGCGGCCTGCGATGCGGTGACCCCGATCCTGCTCGACATCGGCGCGCGGGTGACCTACGTGGGCGGCCACGGCCAAGGCGCCTTGATGAAGATCGCCACCAACCTGAACCTGGGCGCTCAGATGCTCGCCTTCAGCGAAGGGGTGCTGCTGGCGGAGAAGGGCGGCATCCCGCGTGAGCTCGCAGCTGAGGTCCTGCTGAACAGCGCGATCGCCTCACCCATGCTCCGCTACCGGGGGCCGTTCGTCCTGCGCGATCCGGAGGAGGTCCTCTTCACGGTGAACATGATGCAGAAAGACATGCTGCTGGCGCTGGAGATGGGCCGGCAGCTCGACGTCCCCCTGCCCACGACCGCCGTCGCCAACGAGTTTCTGACGGCCGCGCGGGCCATGGGGCTGGAGGACAAGGACTTTGCCGCGATGTATGAGGCGCTGGCCCGGTTGAGCGGCCTTGCGCGCTGAACCGTCGATACATTCGAACCTAAGACGCTCTACCGTGTTGGGGTCGCGGGTTCTCCCAGCCAGGCCTGAAGTAACTGTTCCGCCTTCTCGGCCAGCTCGCGCACCACCTCGGCGGCGGGCGTGACCTCGCGGACCGATCCGACCGACTGCCCCGCGTAGAGCGCCATCGCCTCGATGGTCCCCCGGGTGGTGCGATCGGGGAGAAAGCCCGCGAACTTCGGAATGGATCTCATGGTGCCGTTCGCCAACTGGAGTTCGCCTACGGTCTCGGTGTCGAGCCGCCGGGCCGCCTCCACCGCGGAGGCGAGGATGCCGTGCGTGGATGGACAGAGCGGGCAATCCACCGAGTGGAGGGTGCTTCGAATGCTGTCCTCAGACCGGGCCGCGATCAGCGCCGCGATGTACGACGGGTGCGCCGCCGATTCGCTGGTCGCGATGAACCGGGTCCCCACCCGCGCGCCGGCCGCGCCCGCGGCCAGCACGGCGGCCAGGGAGCGGCCGCTGCCGATGCCGCCGGCCGCCAGGACGGGGATGTCGACCGCGTCGAGGACTTCGCTGAGCAGGGCCAGGACGCCGATCTTCCCGCGGATGTGGCCTCCGGCCTCGATCCCCTGCGCGATAATGAAATCGCACCCCGCGTCGCGGGCGGCGAGGGCCTCACGCAGCGATCCCACCTGCCACGAGGCCAGCGCCCCGGCGGAGTGCACGAGGTCGACGAGCGTTCGGTCGGGCTCCCCCCAGAAGAAATCGCAGACCTTGGCCCTTCCGGCCGCCAGCCGGACGCAGTCCCGGTCGAGGAGCGGGATCAGGAAATTGACGCCGAACGGCCGGGCGGTGCGTTCCCGGATCCCGTTCAACTTCGCCTCGAGGATCGGCGCCCCGGCGCCGGCATCCGTCACCATCCCCAGCCCGCCGGCCTCCGAGACCGCGGCGGCAAGCTCCGCGGTCAGCACCCGCCCCATGCCGGCGAGCTGAATCGGCACGGAGCAGCCAACCAGGCGCGTAAACCTCGTGGACAACATTGGAGTCCCCCTCCCCGATAGATTCGAACCTATCCCTACCGCCCGAAGGTCCTCGGCCGGCCCGGCACCGCCGGACCGCCGCCGCGTGAAGCCCTACTTCGGGATCGCGGGCAGCCAGAACGCCATCAGCCCGGAGTTGTTCGGCCGCTGGTCGATCGTGTAAATCACGTGGTTGGTCTCGTCGAAGCCCAGGGCGTGGCTGCCCACCGCCGTCGGGATGTTGGCGATCCAGTGGACGGGCGAGCCGCCGAAGATCGCCAGCACCGCCCCCGGCGGGAAGTTCGAGGCGGCGAAGAGGTACAGGTCCTCCTTGGGATAGTAGAACGCCATGTCGCCGGCGCCGGCCTGGCTGAAGGTCGTGATCACACCGTGCCCCTTCAGGTCCCAGAGGGCGGCCATGGGCTTCTCCTTGTTCGAGCACCCCAGCAGGGCCTGGTTCGTCGCCGGATTGATCGCCAGGCCGTTAGGGTTGCACGGGATCCCAATGTCGTACTTCTTCACCAGGACGTCGTTCCTCGGATCGAACTGGAAGACGGCGTTCTGATCGGAGCTGGTCATGTACATCATCCCGTCGCCGGGGTTATAGCGGGGCTGCTCCAGCCCCTCACCCATGTCCCGGAACTGCTTGATGATCGTGTTGTGGACGGCATCGACCACAGACACGATCCCATCGTCGCTGTTGGCCGCGTAGAGCTTCTTCTCGCGGGGATCGTAGTCCATCTCATCCGCCCGCTTCCTGCCGCCGGTGTTGAGCTTCGCGATCACGGTGTTGCGCGCCGGAGAGGCGGGATCGACGTCGATGATGGCCACGCTGCTGTCGTTGGTCCCGGCGAACACCTTGTTCACGTTCTTCGCAATCTGGACTCCGTTCGCGGGCCCCGTCGGCACGGTCTGGAGGTACCTGGCGCTGGGGGTCGAGATGTCGAAGATATCCACCCCCTGCGTGATCCGGTCGCCGACGTACATGAGGTGGGCCGCCTGATCGATGTCGATGATGTCGAAGGAGCCGGTCTTCCCCTTGATCGGCGGAATCTCTACGTTCGGCAAGGGCAGCGCCACATCGGCCGCGATCACCGGCAGGGTGATTGCGAGCAGCGCGGCGCCCCACGCCAGCGCAGACAAGAAGGACTTTGCGCGGCGCGAACGCGGGCCGCGAGGCGCGACCGCACGAACCGTTCCCATAGGGACCCCCTTACCCGACGATCCAATGGCGGATCACGAGGTCTCCGCACCCTCGCGTTCGCGGGGCCGCGCGGGGGCTCCTGCCGCAGGCACAGGGGATCGCTTTAGGGTGGGCGAACTGCACCTCGTCGCATGAACCAGCACAACGTCGGCGGTGATCCGGTCGCCACGGTCCCCCGCAGCGCCGGGCGGCAGAGCCCCCGCATCGTCGTGGACCGGGTGGGCAAGAGTTTCCGGCGGGGCGCGGTGGCGGCCCTCCAGGAGTGCAGCCTGGAGATCCAGCCAAGCGAGGTCCTGTGCGTCATCGGGCCGAGCGGCTGCGGGAAAACAACGCTCCTCAGGATCATCGACGGGCTGATCCGGGCGGACACCGGCCGGGTGCTCGCCGACGGCGAGGAGATCACCCGTCCCCGGCGGGACCTCGCCATGGTCTTCCAGCACTTCGGCCTGTTCCCCTGGAAGACGGTGTCCGGCAACGTCGCGTACGGGCT
>Ga0209804_1001237_pt1 | contig 17003 bp, 21 predicted proteins | sample GraSoiAngelo_139_FD_185896 | JGI IMG/M metagenome (GOLD analysis project Ga0209804, IMG submission 185896) | Grasslands soil microbial communities from the Angelo Coastal Reserve, California, USA - 14_0929_12_20cm (SPAdes) (version 2) | ecosystem: Environmental > Terrestrial > Soil > Grasslands ... | reverse complement strand
ATGCCCGCGGCACATGGCAACAATGCCCGTGTGGTCGACCTGTGCCCAAGCAGTTGTGGGCCAGGAAGCACCCTTGTTCGGCTTGCGGTTTCAAGACCATCCGCGACCACGCCTCGGCATTGGAGATTTTAAGGCGCGGACTGCGCCTAAGGACCGAAACCCCTGCGATAGCGGGCGTGGCCCTTGCGGCCCCTAACTTTAGCTATGGGGCGTAAGTCACAAGATGAACCTCGGAGACGCCCCCCATCACAACTCGTTCCCCGGCAGCCGAGGCCGGAAAGTTGGTGCTCGACTAATAGTCGCTCTGCTGTGCTTGTCGGGTGCGCAGGCCTGGAGTGGGGAAGGGCCGCGTAGGCCGAAAATCAGGGCGGTCACGGCATTCATAAAAATCGACCGCTCCCAATTTCAGAGGCAAATTGACGACGCGCTGACCATGCTGCGCAGCGCCAAGCGAGAGTTCGAAAAGGGCGGCTACGAGGCTCAGACTCTGCGGATAACGACACAGCCGTTTCCGCGATATACGCAGGGACTTTCTCGAAAGCAGGGGCTGGATCTGTTTAGGGCCTTGGAAGGTCTTTCCCAGCGTGATGGGTTCGTCCTCAACGTCGGGCCGGCTCTGTTGAACGATCGAGATGATTCAGGGCAGGCTGAGTTGCTGGCGGAGATTCTTTCTACGACCGGAGTATTTGGCAGTGTTGTGGCGGCCGGAGATGATGGCATTCATTGGCAAAGCGTCCGCGCGGCAGCCAAGGTGATCAAGTACGTGGAAGCGCACAGTGAAAGAGGTGGACATAACTTCAATTTCGCCGCTTTGGCCATGGTGCCGCCGTATGCTCCCTTTTTTCCCGGCTCGTATCACACCGGGGAAGGGCACCGGTTTTCGATTGCCTTGGAAGGAGGCAATTTCGTGTTTGATATTTTTGCCGGCGCGGGAGGGGACTTCCGCGTGGGGCAGGAGCGGCTAGCAACCCAGTTGAATGACGAGGCGCGCGCGATCGAAGCAATCGCATTAGATGTCGAGAAGCAATCAGGCTGGAGTTATATGGGACTGGATCCTTCGCCTGCTCCCAGCTTTGACTCGTCCATTGGGGCGGCTATCGAAAAGCTGAGTGGAGCGAAGTTTGGCTCGAGCGGCACGATGAGCGTGGTGGCGCTGATTACCAGCGCGCTGCGAGGAGTTCAGGCGAAGCGTGTTGGATACGCAGGGCTGATGCTGCCTCCGCTCGAAGATCCCGTGCTGGCGCAGCGGTGGAGCGAAGGCGCCTACGATCTTGATTCTTTGCTGGCTTACTCGGCAGTGTGCGGGACGGGATTGGACACCGTTCCTTTGCCCGGAGATGTTTCCGAAGAGCAATTGGCTCGCATGATCGGCGATGTGGCCAGCCTGGCATTCAAGTGGCATAAGCCGCTGAGCGCCAGGCTTATCCCCGTGCCGGGCAAGAAGGCAGGGGAGAATAGCGGGTCGTATGGGCCGCCCGGGATGCCGAGTGCGACGTTGAGGGAGGTGCGCTAGGCGCGGATAGGCGTTTTCGCTATCGCGGAGGATGGCGAGGTGAATCGCAGGGGGTGAATCGCAGGGAGGGCGCTGTCTGGGGGGAAACAGATTCTCCGGTTGTGCACGCGGGATCTGTTCGCGGACTCGTGTCCGCTTCAGATGACGGCACACGCAGGTTTGCTAGAAGGCGTCGATTCCTGTGACTGACGACCCCAGGATTAGGGTGTGGATGTCGTGGGTGCCTTCGTAGGTTTTTACTGACTCCAAGTTCATCAGGTGGCGCATGATGGGGTAGTCGTCGGCGATGCCGTTGGCGCCCAGAATGTCGCGGGCCATGCGAGCGCACTCCAGGGCCATCCAGACGTTATTTCTTTTCGCCATCGAGATGTGCTGGTGCTCGACTTTGTCGGCATCTTTCAGGCGGCCGACTTGCAGCACCAAGAGTTGAGCTTTGGTGATCTCGGTGATCATCCACGCGAGTTTTTCCTGCACTAGTTGGTGCGAGGCAATGGGCTGGTCGCGGAACTGTTTGCGCAGCAGCGAATACTGCAGAGCACAGTCGTAGCAGGCCATGGCCGCGCCCACCCCGCCCCAGGCGATGCCATATCGCGCTTGGTTCAGGCACATCAGCGGCGACCGCAATCCGCTGCTTGCGGGCAGCAGGTTGCATTCGGGGACGTGCACGTCTTGCAAGGAGAGACCGGAAGTTACCGAGGCTCGCAGCGACCACTTGCCGTGTACGTCGTCGGCCTTGAAGCCAGGGCGATCGGTTTCCACGATGAAGCCGCGCACCTTGTCGTTCTCGTCTTCAACCTTAGCCCAGATGATGGCGACGTCGGCGATGGAGCCGGAAGTGATCCACATCTTCTCGCCGTTGAGCACGTATCGCTTGTCGACCTTGCGGGCGCGGGTGCGCATGCCCCCTGGATTAGAGCCGAAATCGGGCTCGGTCAACCCGAAGCAGCCCAGCTTCTCGCCTTTTTGCAGAGCAGGGAGCCAAAGGCTTTTCTGCTCTTCGCTTCCGAAGGCGTAGATCGGGTACATCACCAGGGCGGATTGCACGCTGACGAAAGAGCGCACACCGCTGTCGCCACGTTCCAGCTCCTGCATCACCAGGCCGTATTCCACGTTGGACATTCCGGCGCAACCGTAGCCCTTCAGACTGGCTCCGAAGTAACCCAGCTCGGCCATCGGTTGCACCAGTTCGCGAGGGAAGCGGCCGGCACGGTTGCATTCTTCGATGATGGGGACCAGGTTCTCTTCAATGAACTTGCGAGTGGTGTCGCGGACGAGGCGTTCGTCGTCGCTGAGCAGGGCGTCGAATTCGAGGAAGTCTACGCCGCGAAACTTGATGGCCGGCATGGTTCGGTCTCGCTGGGTGCGCGGAAATTCAGGCCCAGGGAAACTTTAGAAGGTAACAAAGGGGGTGGGGAGCGTCAAACGCGGCCAGTACCGTACCCGGTAGGGAGTAGGAAGTACCCAGTAGCCAAGGCCGCAGTTCTCAGTCGACCAAGGCATCGACGTCGCTCGATGTACCATGGTACATTGGTACAAATATAAGAAGAGGAATCATATGGTCGATGAGGCCAAGTTAGTGGTCGAACGCGTGCAGACTGGCGTGCGCATGGAGAAGCGCCTGCTGAAGGTGCTGAAGGCGCTGGCCGAGTATCACGACCTTACGCTGGGCGATCTGCTGGAGGGGATTGTGCTGCACGTCTTTGAAGGCAAGTGTCCGTTCGGCGAGGCCAATCTTCAGCGAATCGCCGATCTGAAGAAGTTTTACGGGCTAGATCTGGATTCGACCGCCAGCCACCATCTCAAAGAAACCAAGCGTAGCCGGAAGGCTGCTCGGGGCGACTCCAAATGAAAACTGAAATCAACAAGAATGCCTTGCGGGGCTTGCACTGGTCGGTGGGTCTGGTGGTGCTGGCGGAGTCGGTTCTATTCGCCTTCGGAGCGGCGCAGAAACGGGGTTTCACCCACCCCGGGTTGCCGGACTGGTTTCAGGTGGTGCGTGGCGGGGGCGGAAATCGTGGCGGTGCTCCTGTTTCTGGTTTCGCCGGCCGTGGTCATCGGGGGCTACCTGTTGTTGGTGATCTTCGCCGTGGCCGTGCTGGTTCATGTGCTGCACGGATGGTGGGACGTGGGAAGCTTGATCGTCTACGCCATGGCAGTGCTCGTGATCCTCTCGGGAAAAACACAGAAGCACCAGGGTTCTTGATGGAGCAGTCCAATTCAAGGGAACCGTGGAATCCAGCGGGGGACAGTTCGCTGATTTCCTCCTAGGTCACGCCGAACTGCGCCTCGTTTAGCGCTGGTTCTTCGAAAAGCACAAGGAAAAGATGAAAGGCCAGGGGAAGGCAGGCTGCGTAAATCAGCAGCTGCCGAGAGCGGAACCTGGTCGCTTCCCCGAGCACAATGGCCAGCACGCCAATGTACATCGGGTTCCGCACAAAACGGTTGTGGCCACGCGCAACCAGAAGCTTGGGCGGATCAATTGGGGCGGGAGTGCCGAAGCCTCGGCTGGCAAACTCCCAGGCGCAGCGCAGATAGATTGCACCCCCCAAAACAAGAGCTGCCAGTCCGAGACATCCCAAGGAGTCCCACGTAACCCCCCGAATCTGGCGGCAGGGTCAAATACGGGACCAGCACCGTCACCGGTCCCGCCACGAGGATCTTGAATAGCGGCGTCTTAAGAACGGGGGCAAGGGTTGCGGGCACGACGACACGCTTGGCTCCGCTGAAGTCCAGCTCGTCAGGAGCGTACAGAGCGTACCTGAACGACAGTCGCGCAGGTCATCATGTAAAATCAAGAAATATCGTTCAGCTTGAACGCTCGTTGTCGTGGGATGCCTGAACGGGACAGGCCTCAAAGGGTAATCCCAGACATTCAAATTCTTGTTCCCCCGTCCACGGGAAGAATTCTGCGTAGGAGAAACAAATGGCTAAGATTGCAAAAACCGCAGACCGCAAAAAGGTCATGGACACGTCCAAGAGCACGAACTGTCCGAAGTGCGGCAAACCGACCCGCATCGTCAAGCGGGTGAAGGACCGGGATCGCGGCGTACCGGGGGGGATTTTTATTTCGTGCTCGGCGTGCGAATTCTACGAGAAACTGTGAGCGTACCTCAATTTTGGCGTCCTCAAGGTTTTAGGTTGTGCACGCAGATCCTTGCCGCGGCAAAAGCCGCCTCAGGATGACGACATTGAGGTGAGAGCCTAAGAGCTGGTAGCTAAAAGCTAGTACTTAAAAGCTGATTTGCCCCAGGATGGCTCGGGCTTCGGCGGGGGGGTCGGCGGCTTCCGTGATGGGGCGACCTACAACAATGTGGGTGGCGCCGGCAGCCATGGCCTCGGTTGGGGTTACTACCCGCACTTGATCTCCGTAACCGGTTCCGGCGGGTCTCACGCCGGGAGTCACGATGGCGAAATTGGTGCCCAGCTCGCTGCGCAGTTCGGCAGCTTCGAGGGCGGAAGCGACGATTCCTTTGCAGCCATTCGCCAGGGCCAGCGTGGCCAGACGCATTACCTGATCAACCGCGCGGCCGCGCACCCCCATTTTTTCTAAATCGGCGTCGTCCAGGCTGGTCAAGACCGTCACCGCCAGCACCATGAGCTGCGGGTCGTTTTTGGCGGCTTCTACGGCGGCGCGCAGCATCCTGCCTCCGCCGCTGGCGTGCACCGTAAGCATGCTGACCTTCAATTGTGTCGCCCCGCGGACGGCGGCGCCCACGGTGTTGGGAATGTCGTGGTATTTCAGATCCAGAAAAACTTTGCGCCCAGAGTGCACCAGGTCGCGTACGATTTGCGGACCCTCGGCGGTGAACAGCCGCGTGCCTACCTTGTAGGTGTGTACCGACTCGCCCAGCGCGGTGACAATTTTCTGCGCCGCAGAGGCGGAGGAGACGTCCAAGGCCACAATAAGCCGCTCGCGCGCGTCAGTCATTCCGTGCTCCGCGCCCAATCGCCGGTCGAGCAAAATCGCGTGTTGGTCCACGGTCGTGACCTACCCTGGGGGAGAGTTCGTCTCGAGATATAGCACCCGGCGAGGCACATCACAAGGCTAAAACGCGTCGCCGAGGGCTTCTCGAGGCCGTGCGCAGGGAACAGAAAAAAGGGGAGGTATGAAAAAGCGGACTACGGCAAAGCTACCGGGGGCCTAGACATTGCTAGCGTCTGGTGGGGCACCAGATCGAGGCGAACGCGTGTGAGACCGCGTGCCTTGAAGTCCAGGACCTTGGCGGCATTGTAAGTGACATCAATAATACGGCCATCGACCACCGGACCACGGTCGTTAATTCGCAGGACTACGGAACGGCCGTTGCGGAGGTTGGTCACGCGCACCAGAGTGCCTAAGGGCAGTGTCGGGTGGGCTGCCGTAAGGTCGTGCATATCATAGAGTTCCCCACTGGCTGTCGGTCTACCCTGAAAATAATCGCCGTACCAGGAAGCTACGCCTACCTGAAAAGGCTTGGCCGCAGGTTGGCGCGGCGTTGAAATCGCTGCGCTTGGGTTAAGTTTTTGGGTAATGCCGGCTTCCGAGCTGTTTGGTTCGCCAGCGGCTCCGGCTCCCAGACCGGAGGCCGCTAAAGACAAGGCTGCCAGTCCGTAAGCTATACGTCGTCGCATTTAGTCACCTCGCATCTCTAAAAGTCGTCCTCCTACCCTGCGATCCCGAGATTGCCAGATGCTAAAGGCTGGGGGGAGGCATGTCAATCGGGAAAGTAGGGCAAGTTGTTTATTATTAGGTAATTAACGTTTAGCATAATGTGCTGGATTTATTGGGAGAATGCGGGCCGAGACGAGAGACAAAGGACTTATCTTATTACCCTTTAGTTAATGGGGCATTTTGCGCGGGTGTGAAGTTTTTTCAAGAGGTTTATATTCAGGAAGTTACAGTTTGGTTTCCTCGTAACACACGTGAAGTGAGAAACTTACAATGCATCCGGTGCCGTCCCTCGGGATTCTGTTCCTTGTTGGCGGTGCCTCCCGGGCACTTCCGCGCCGGGCTTACCCATGACGCTTCTTCGGGGCTGGCCTCTCGCTTCGGGCTGCAGCTTGCTTCGTTGTTGCCATCCTTGGGGTTCAATCCAACCAATGAAAGGCCTTGTTCCCGTCAGCGGAAACCGAGGGTTGCTTCAGGCAGCGGAAAAGGAATCTTGAGGAGAGCCCGGTTTTGGTAAATTGCGAGCATGGCAGAGGCGCCGCCCATCGTGCTAACCGTTGCTGGGTTCGATCCTTCGTCGGGCGCGGGGGTGACGGCCGACATCAAGACGATTGCGGCCCACGGCTGCTATGGAGTGGCCTGCATCACCGCCTTGACCGTCCAGTCCACGGTTGGGGTCAGCAAGGTGCAAACGGTTGATCCTGAAACAGTCACCGATACGCTCGGGGAATTGACGCGAGATCTGGAGATCGCCGCCGTCAAAATTGGGATGCTGGGTTCGGCGAAAGCGGTCAAGGCGATCGTCGAGTTTCTGGGAAAAGAAACGGTTCCCAACGTGGTGCTCGATCCCATCCTGAAATCTTCCTCTGGAGTCCGACTGGTGGATGCAGCCGGCGCCAGGTTGATGATCGAGCGACTGATGCCGTTGGCATCCATCGTGACTCCCAACGTGGACGAGGCGACCGCTCTGACCGGGCTCGCGGTTACAAATCCCGAGCAAATGAAGGAGGCGGCGGCGAAACTGCACGCGATGGGTGCTCAGAATGTGGTCATTACGGGCGGGCACCTGGGAAAAGCGATCGATCTGCTGAGCTTCACGAACTCGCGCGGCGTGCTTGAACATGAGTTGTTCAAAGCGGAGCGCCAGCGATCGAACTCGACCCACGGGACGGGATGTGCGTTTTCCACGGCGATGGCTTGCCATCTGGCGCTGGGGCGGGGACTGCCGGAAGCGGTGCTTCTGGCCAAAGCGTACGTCACCGCAGCGATCGTGAATGCCCAGCCTCTGGGGCGTGGCACCGGGCCGCTCCATCTTCTCTATCGCATGCACGAGGCACCGCGCCGGGCAGGCGCAGGTGATCCGGATCCTGTAAATTGAGTTGACGCGTAAACCCCGGAATTTTCGCAAGCTGGCTGCTTCGAAGTCGATTAGCGCTCGAGGAGAATGCCCGCCACGAACGCCGCTACGGCAGCCAGAAGCCACTCGATGCGCCACACTTGCACCGCTTGCCAGTCCAAGACGGTCGAGGCAGAGAAGATGAATCCGGTGACAGCGGCGGCTAGCAGGAACCCGATTCCAACAAAAAAGGCGATCAGCGAACCGGTCGGAAGGCCGAGACGCTCCTGAATGAAGTGGAACTCCAGACAGCGGGTCCAACTGCGAGAAGGCGCAGGCTGCGGGTGCCGGGAGGCGCCGCAGACGTGGCAGAAGGCTGCGCCCACGACAAACTCGGTGCTGCAGCGGTCACACGCCTCCACGAAGGTTTGTCCCGTGGTGGGTTGGGCGCCGGCGGTCACAGGCGCCCGCCAGAACTCGTGCTCCGCATTTTGAATTACCTCAGCCATCGCAACCGCACTCCTTCTCCTAAACGGCACTGCTTGGTGAGAGACGCAAGTCAGTGGCCAAAGAGAAAGATGCGATAAGCTCTTGAAACGGTTGTATTTCCACACCGGGCCTCCAACCCTTGATGCTCAGAGCAAGCAAGAATTACCTCTGTTTAGCTAAAGATTAGCCAGGTTTCTGGGACAAGAGGGCTCGCAAGACCTGGGTGCTGGACGTGCTGGACTAGTGACTTCCATGGTTCATCGCCTCTTCAGGTAAACTGTAGTTACTCTGGTTGTGAGCAGACTCGTACAACCGTCGTTTACCCGTCCGGTAAGGATTCTGGCGCGGGTATTGGTCTGCCTCCTCGGGTGGGAGTGTGGAGTTGCCAACGCTCAGGCCAAGAAGCCAGTCCCCGAGTCTCCCTACCGGCCCCGTGACCCGCTGAACGCGGCCGCCTTTGAACGTTTCTACAATCTCGATTTTGACCGGGCGGTCGTGGACTACGAGCGGGTGGTCGAGAAGTATCCGGACGATCCCTTCGCCATGAACCACCTTCTGACGGGGGTTCTGTTTCGGGAGCTTTATCGGATGGGGGCGCTCAATACGCGGGAATATGAGAACGACAGCTTCCTGAATGCTCCGCATCACAACGCTGATCCCAAAGCCAAAGAGCAAATCAAACAACTGGTGAAGCGGGCGCTGCGCCTGGAACAGAAACGGCTGGCGTCTAACCCGAAAGATGCGGACGCGCTGTACGCACGGGGAGTCACACGCGCGCAATTCGCCACCTACACGGCGCTCATCGAGCATGCCTGGTTTTCGGCTCTGCGCAATGCCGTGGGAGCGCGGCACGATCACGAAAAAGTGCTGGAACTGTCTCCCGACTACGCCGACGCGAAGCTGGTGGTGGGGGCGCATAACTATGTTTTGGGGAGCCTGCCTTGGGGCGTCAAGGTGGCGGCTTCCCTGGTTGGTTTGGGGGGGAGCCGGGAGAAAGGCATTCGGCTCCTTCGGGAGGCTGCCGACGGGGGCGGGGAAGCCGCTGTTGATGCCAAAGTGGTCTTAGTTGTGTTCTTGCGGCGCGAGCATCGCTACGACGAAGCGCTGGAATTGGACCGGGGGCTCGTCAGCCAGTATCCGCAAAGCAGCTTGCTGGCTTTGGAAGAAGGTAATTTGCTGCGCGCTATGGACAAGCCGCTGGAGGCTGCTGCCAGTTATCGGAGAGTGTGGAAGAGTGGGCGGGAGGGGCATTATCCAGCACAGCATTACGAGTTGGTGGCCCTGACATTAGGAGATCTGCTGCGTAGCCAAAAGGATTACGAGGGAGCCGCTGCCGCGTATGAACTGGTGAATCAGGTCCCGCAACCTGATCCGGAGCTGAAGCAGAAAGCCAGTCTGTCGGCCGGGGAGATGTACGATCTCCTGCGTAGACGTGACTTGGCGATCAAGAAGTACCAGGAAGTCATCGCCCTAAATTCTGGGAATGGGCCGGCGGAGAGCGCTCGCAAGTTCATGAAGGATGCTTACCGGGAATAAAGGACACAACAAAACCTAGGGGCTAGAATTTACCGCCGAGAGCCCCGGGAAGGGTGGAACTTCCAGGCTTCGATTACGTACCCTCTAAGGGGGAGCAAAGCATGTACTGCAACTACTGCGGAAAAGTTATCCAGGAAGACGCCAACGTTTGTGCCTATTGCGGTACTCGGGTAGCTGGGGTAGCGGCCCGCAAACGGCTGATGCGCCCGCGGATGGGCAGGAAGATGGCCGGCGTGTGTGCGGGTTTTGCCGAGTACTTCGATATCGACGTGACCCTCGTACGCATCGTGTGGCTGATTGTCGCGATCATGACATTGGTGGGATTCGTGGCCTATCCCATCGCCTGGATCGTCATGCCTGAGGAGCCGTTGCCCGCACCGGTTCCGGCTGGGCAGCAGGTTACCAGCCCATAATTTTCGAGGCGACGCGGCCCAGTGCGTCCATCGTTCTTCATTTCTGCACACCGCACTGACCGTGTGATTAAATCCAGAGCATGAAACGCATCTCCAGCGATGATGCTGAGATAGTTTATGAAGTCATGGGCGATGGCCCGCCTGTCGTATTACTGCATCCGTTTCCCGCTCATCACGAACTCTGGTTGGCGGTGGCCGAGTCACTCTCTTCGAGATATCGCATGATTCTTCCCGACCTGCGCGGGCACGGCGACTCGGAGCTGGGGCAAGGGCCTGCCACCATGGCCAAGCATGCTGCGGATTTGGCCAGGATCTGTGATTCGGAGGTGCTCGGACGAGCGGTTTTCGCCGGGGTTTCGATCGGGGGATACGTTTTATTCGAATTCTGGCGACGCTACCGGGGCCGGGTGGCGGCGCTCATACTTTGCGACACACGCGCGCAGGCAGATACAGCGGAAGGACGAGCGGCACGGCTGAAATCGGCGGCGGATGTGCTGGAGCGTGGGACCGAGCCGTTCGTGGAAAGCATGATTCCCAAGTTGTTTGGGAAAACCACCCTCGATAGTCGCCCTGATCTGGTTGCTGGTGCACGCAAGATGATGATGAAGATGGCTGCGGAAGATATTGCCCAAGTCCAGAAGGGAATGGCAGAGCGGCCGGATTCGGTGCCGACGTTGAAGACAATTAACGTGCCTACGCTGGTGATGGTTGGCCACGAGGACACGCTCTCTCCGGTGGCAGACGCGGAGCTGATGCGGCAGAACATTCCGGGGGCGGAAATGAAAGTGATTCCGCGCGGAGGGCATTACGCCGTCTGGGAACAGCCTGCGGCGGTGGGGACGCTGACCAGGAAGTTTGTAGATGGGGTGAGCGGGGCGTGAGATGTGGGTAGCGGCTAGTGGGCAGTGGCTAGTGATCAGTGGTCGGTATTCTTCAGCAGGCATTGCGGTTGTGCGCGCGAAATCCTTTGCGGACTTAGGTGCCCGCATGTCCGCAGGATGACGGCATTATCTGCTCGCTGCTTTGCTACAATTCTTGCGTCATGCTTGATACCTTTCTCGTTCCGGAAAAGACCGTGGTGAAGGCCAAAGGGGATGGGCCTGCGGTTGAAGTCAGAGGCGCATCGAGCCGGGTCTTCCTGCTGACGCTGAGTATCGAGGATGTCGTCGAGCAGGAATCGCTGGATGTCGGCATTTTTGGCTCGATGGATGGAAATGCGTGGCCGTCAAAACCGCTAGAAACATTTCCCCAGAAGTTTTATCGCGGGCAGCATCCTATGTTGCTCGATCTAAGCCAGACCCCTGACATCAAGTTCGTGCGCGCGCACTGGGAAGTCAATCGCTGGGGACGCGGGGACGGCGTGCCCAAGTTCGAATTCAGCGTTTCGATCAAAGAAGTCCCGCCCGACGTACTCAAAGAAGCCACCGCCGAGGCAAGGTCGCTGGCGTGAGAATGGTTGATTCTTGATTGTTGATTGGCTGCGCAGAAAATCGACAATGAAGAAATCAACAATCAACAACCCTCCATGATCCATCCCTCCCAGTCCAGCGTCATCATTCGGCCGGCCCGGAATGTCACTGGCAGTCTACGGCTGCCGGGGGATAAGTCCATTTCTCATCGTTATGCAATGCTGGCCGGCATCGCGGAAGGCACGACCCGGCTGGAGAATTATTCGACCGGCATGGATTGTTCGAGCACGCTGGGCTGCCTGCGCGGGCTGGGAGTGGAGTGGCACCGCGGCGTGGACGGAGTGGTGGAGATTTGCGGGCGAGGACCGATGCTAAAGGCGCCCACGGAGGTGCTAGATTGCGGGAACTCGGGCTCGACCATGCGAATGCTGACGGGCATCCTGGCCGGCCAGGAGTTCACCAGCGAGCTGCTAGGGGATGAATCGCTCTCGCGGCGTCCCATGGCGCGGATTATGGAGCCGCTGAGCAGTATGGGAGCCAGAATTTCAGCGGCGGTGGGAGATCGGCCACCGCTGCGCATTTCCGGCGGACACTTGCGGGCGATCGACTATCCCATGCCGGTGGCCAGCGCGCAGGTGAAGTCGTCGATTCTGTTTGCGGGATTGTTTGCCGAGGGGAAGACCCGGGTGAAGGAGCCGATTCGTACTCGCGATCACGGCGAATTGGCTCTGAAGGCGTTTGGGGCGGAAGTCAAAATTGCGGGCAGGACAGCGTGCCTCGCAGGCCGACAGCGGTTGCATGGGATCAACGCCACGGTTCCGGGAGATATTTCCAGCGCAGCGTTTTTCTTGTGCGCGGCAGCGCTGTTTCCGGATTCTCAACTCACGATCAGCGAGCTGCTGATGAACCCTACGCGGGCGGGGCTGCTGGATGTGCTGGCGCAGATGGGATTGCGAATTTCGGTGACACAGATGGAGGAGCGCCACGGTGAGCTGGTGGGCACGGTCGAGGCCGTAGGCGGAAAGCTTAGGGGCGCAACTGTCACGGGGGCCGACACGGCGGCTCTGATCGATGAACTTCCCGTGCTGGCGGCCATCGCTCCTTATACCAGCCAGGGTATTGAGATTCGGGATGCGCGGGAGTTGCGGGTCAAGGAATCGGACCGCATCGCGGTAGTTGCCAAGAATCTGCGCGCCCTGGGAGCTGACGTGGAAGAGCGCGAGGATGGAATGAGGATTCCCGGCGGGCAGTCTCTGCATGGTGCGGAAGTGGATTCTCAGGGCGATCATCGCATGGCCATGGCCTTCAGCGTGGCAGCTTTGCGGGCGCAGGGCGAGACCAGGATTTTGAACGCCGGGGCGGCGGATGTGTCTTACCCGGGGTTTTATCGGGTTTTCGAGCAATTGCTAGAGCGGTAGAGGAAATTGCTGATGGTGATGGTTGATTAAAAAGGTTGATTAAAAGCTTGCCCACAAATCAGCAATCAACCATCAACAATCAAGAAGATCAACAATTCCTTTGATATAGTTACGGGCGGCCAATTACTGCCGTTACCTTCCTGACTATCTTGTCACGAGATGAAAATTGTTGCCTGGGGATGGTGTAGTCCTGTTTTTCTGTCCCTATCAGATTTCCAGGAGGAATGTGCATGCGAGGAAAGCTGGTGTTTGCCACCATATTGCTGGCAGCGGCGGCTCAGGCCAGGGACGCCAAGCATTACGAGTCGGGGCAATTGCTGCAGATGGATTCGGTCGAATGTGGCTATGACGAGAAAGAGGGCAAGAGCTTTGCCGGGGAAATGCTGGGTACCGGCTCGGGGCACAAGAAAAGCCATGCCCTGTTGTGCCAGGAATACTTGCTGCAGTCGGAGCGAGTGACCTACCGTATTCGTCCGAAAGATGAGAAGCATCCGGTGTTGCTGCCAGTGGGCGAAAGCGCCCAGTTCCGCATGGACAAAGACAAGATGAAATTGCGGGTGGAGGACCTGGATGACAAGGAACGCGACTACCTCGTGGTGTCTATGACGCCGCGGGGAGATGGCAAGGCCACGGCGAGCGCCGGCTCAAGGTCGAATCGGCACGAGTAAGCAGAGCTGATCTGGTCACGGCACGGGTGGTATAGCCTGTGCCCTTTATTTTTTTTTGGCGCCGAACCTCGGGCAGATAAACCGACGCCTGACCGGTTTTGCTTAAGCTGAACGTTAGTAGAGAGTCAAAGGGTTTCGAGCAAGTTCATGGAGTCTCCGTAGACAACTGTTGGCGCCAATGGGGATCGAGGGGATAGAGGAAAATACGTTTGCGTGTTCCCTGAGCTTGTCCGGAGCGATCCCTACGTCCCCGGCCCTGGGTCAGAACGACCGGCATCCAGTTGGCGGCGCGATAACAGCCGCCGTGATAGCGGCTTTCATCCACGAAGGTTTGCAGCAAAGGGGCTGCACCTGATAAGAGGGGCCATTTTCCAAGCGGCACTGGTAAACAGTAAACAGGCGAGCAGAGGATAGGGTGGTTGTCGGGAACGAACAAAATAGCGAAGCTGCGCACCATAGGGCACGCGGTAGCCGAGATAGTGATAACGCTGGATAGAGTGCTGCAAGAGGCGTCGCTGGGAGCGATTTTCGAGCAATTGCAAGCGCAGGGGAAGATACTGGCCGCAGCCCGCCGGGGAGTGGAGTTTGCGCCGCGGTCTGAGGATCGAAGACGGTAATCGGGGGGCGGCGGGTTCTCAGTTGCGGCGGTGGAAGCCAAAGCAGCCATCCGTGCGCGTGCAGCGCCTGCAGAAAAAAATAGCACTCCCGGCTCTTCAAGCCACCGTTGGGCCGGCGCCACTGCAACAACTGGCAAATGGTGTGGGCAGTTCCGTCCGTGCCAGGGTGGAAAACTCACGCGTGATCCGCCGAATTAGATCGAGCTCCTCCGGCGCCAACTCGCGACCAGGGAATGACAACCCACCACCGATGGTTACGGGCATGAGGCGCGTCCTGCGGATTACAAGACCCCATACCCGGCATACAAAAGCCCGGCGAAGAAGTTCAGAGAAACATGACAGCTAGTTGCGCTCGTCTGCCATCTCGTACAATAGCGGCGAATTACATCGCTGCTGCGGGCCAGATGAGAGCCGAGTCTAGTCTGGGTCTTGCTGGGGAGGGGACATGGCAAGAATCGGAACGAAGAAGCATCCCGCCGTGGTGCGGGTAGCGACGGAGGAGAGAGCACGCCAAATCCTGGACCTATGCAATCAGCACGGGATTCAGGTGATCGTCGGAATCGAGTCCGATCAACCAGAGGACATCAGCGAGGTTGAGCGCATTCTCCGCCGCCCAGAGCCCCTCAAAGTTGTTGCCAAGGCTCCTCGGCGGGTTACTGGTAACGACTATTGCCCCTGCGGCTCTGGCCAGAAGTACAAGAAGGGTTGCGCTGCGCGAGTGCCGGCGACTTCCTGGAATCTCGGGCTCCCTGGGCTTGGAGCAAGGCTGGCTCACCACGCTGCAAAATGGCCAATCTCCAGGGCACCACTTTAGCGGTGCCAACAAGGTCGCCTAATATGGGACCGGCTTTAGCCGCGGCAGGCTCAGATCCTCGTGCCCAACGCGCAGGGGTGGCGAGCGCATCCTAAGTACCACACCGCCAGCAAAAGGGGTCCGCTTCGCAGCACTGCTGGCCTGAGTCCAAGATGCGCGATCGGAGAAAGCTGACGAGATGAAACGGATTGCATTAGCGATTCTGGGAGTCCTGTTGTGTATGGCGCCCTCGCTCCTGGCGCAGGTCGCTGCCCCGGCGAGCGATCATTTCGAGGCCGGTGTCTTTGCTGATTATTTCGACTTGAGCCGTATGGGTCCGCACATGAATTTTGTTGGAGTGGGGGCGCGCGCCGGCTTCAATATGGGCTCCCGCATGCAATTCGAAGGGGAATTAAGCTACGACTTCAAGCGGAGTTTCAGCAATGCGTTTTCCAACGGCTTCGCAACGTCCCTTGCGACTACCAGGCTGCGGCCGCTGCATGGACTAGTTGGCCCGAAATTCAATACCAACCTGGGGCCGGTCCGAGCTTTTGTGACCTTCAAGGTGGGATTCCTCAACTTCAGCAGTTCGACGCGAAATGCGCCGGCTGGTTTCACCAGTGCGCTGAGCGCCATCACGAACGGCAATACGCAGTTTGCGCTGTATCCCGGAATTGGCTTCGAAAGTTTCTGGGGACCGATCGGATTGCGGGTAGATGGCGGAGACGGCATTTATTTCGATCACGGCGCGCGACACAACATCAAAGCCAGCTTTGGACCGGTTTTACGCTTCTAGCTTCTAGGAAGTAAGTAGACTGCACAGTTCATTGAACTTGACGCCGAGCTTTTGTCCGCAGGCTTCGGTCGGCCCTGTGGTACATTACTCGGATTCGCGCCGCTATTCGGGGTCCTGAAAATGTCACCCGCCTAGAAGGAGCCGCCCATGGCAAGAGTCTTCGATCTGGTTAAGGACCGCAGGGTCTATTCGATTGATGCCGACAGAACGGTCGTGGAAGCCGCTCGTTTCATGATGGAACACAACATCGGCGCGCTGCCGGTGGTGCGCAATGGGGAACTGGTGGGTATCTTCTCCGAGCGCGATGTCATGAATCGAGTAGTCGCAGTCGGTCGCATGCCGGGACAAACCCGGGTGTCGGAAGTGATGACCGCTAATCCGCGCTCCGTCACGATGGAGGAGAGCATCGATGAATGCTTGTTTCTCATGCGGGAATTCGGTTTTCGCCACCTGCCCATCTGCGAGGGCAAGAAATTGAAAGGGCTGGTCTCCTTGCGCGATATACTACTGCGCAATGCGGGTCAGAGTGACCGCCGTATGGCGGTATAGCCGCTTACGTCCGTCGCGGGGAAACCTGCCCAAGGCACGGGCGGAAAGCAAGCCTTCCAAGCCACCAAAAGAAAAAGACCGGCATTATGGCCGGTCTTTATTCATATCGTAACGCGATATGTTCTAGCTACAGAAACGAGTAAAGAGATTATCCACCCATATAGCAATGGGGCAAAGGTTACCTCGGTCACAGGCGCATGGGTGACCTGATGGTCGGTGCGGTTAACTGCGTTCGCCCAGGTATTTGCCCAACTCGAGCGAAATGTCGGCGAACAGTGGGCCGTCCAAACTCGGTTCCATTTTTGAAGCGCCGAGCAGGTTGGCTTCAAGGCCAGGTTTGCCGGGGAGGGCGGCAGGTGTGCTAACGTAATAAAAGATCGTGGGCGCGTAGCTCAGGTGGTAGAGCAATGCCCTTTTAAGGCATGGGTCGCAGGTTCGAATCCTGCCGCGCTCACCAATAAATCAATAAGACATGCTCTTCGAAAACTTGCGTCCAGTTGCGTCCAACTTTTCAGCCAACCTGCTTGGAGCTGGATGCTTCTTTCGAGCTTTCTCAGACCTTTTATGCTTACCTAGAGCCTCAATTTCCGCCGCATAGCTTTCTTGGGTCCGGCAAACTTCTTCCGGGATCTCCACCACGTAAAGGTCCGCGGTTGTTCCCGTGCTTTCATGGCCCAGGTGAGCCTGCACGTTTTTCAATTGCTTCTGATTGTGTGTGTCGAAGCTGCGCCGCAGCACCTGGAACGTAAGCGGTGTCCGAATTCCCAGATTGCTACCCATCGGTTGTAGATTTCGCTCCAACCAGTTCCTACTGGTGA
>Ga0209804_1001236_pt1 | contig 17003 bp, 9 predicted proteins | sample GraSoiAngelo_139_FD_185896 | JGI IMG/M metagenome (GOLD analysis project Ga0209804, IMG submission 185896) | Grasslands soil microbial communities from the Angelo Coastal Reserve, California, USA - 14_0929_12_20cm (SPAdes) (version 2) | ecosystem: Environmental > Terrestrial > Soil > Grasslands ... | reverse complement strand
CCGATCCAGTCCCAGGAATGCGTCTGGAAGTACTGCAGCTCGTCGTCCGTGTAGTAGCGGACGTCGCTGGTCGGGATGCGGTTGTAGCTCAGGAAGTCGTTGATCGTCCTGGCGTGCTGATAGGCATCGAGCGTGGGCGGGATCCTGGGCGCGTCCTGCGCGCCGACGGTGACGTTGTAGGCGAACTCGGTGGGCTTGACCGCGCCCCGTCGCGTCGTCACGAGGATCACGCCGTTCGCGGCGCGCGAGCCGTACAGCGCCGCCGTGGCGCCGTCCTTCAACACCGAGAGGTTCTCCACGTCCTCCGGGTTCAGCCCGTCGAACGCGAACTTGTCACTCACGACGCCGTCGATGACGTACAGCGGGTCGGCGTTGTTGAACGTGCCGACGGCGCGGACCCGGATATTTGACTCGCGTCCGGGCGTGCCCGCATTCTGGGTGACGCTCACGCCCGAGAGCCGACCCTGGAGCGCGTTGGAGAGGTTGTCCACGGGGACGTTGGAAACGTCCGCGCCGGCGACGCTCGACACGGCCCCGGTCACCGTGCCCCGGTCCTGCACCCGGTACGCGGTAACGACCTGTGCCTCGAGCTGGGCGGGCAGCGCCGCCAGCTGCACGTCGACCTCGCTGCGTCCGTCGATCGGGACGTCCTGGGGATGATAGCCGATGAGCGAGAAATGCAGCGTATCCGCCAGGGAGGGCACCTGCACCGTATATCGTCCGGCCGCATTGGACGTGGTGCGCTGGCTCGTGCCTTTGATGCGTACACTCACGCCCGGCAGCGGCAGGCCGCTTACCATGCTCGTCACGACCCCGCTGACGGAGTCGGCCTGCGCCTGACCCACCTCGGGTAGCAGCGCGAAAAGCGCGACGAGCGCGCGCAAAGTTCTCATGGCGAATCCTCTGGGCTGCGGGAGGGGATGCGACCAAGCCACACGTGCTGCGCAACGTCAACAGCGACGAGGGGAACTCCCCGAATCCGACGGCGGAGATTCGGCACAGACGCGTCCGCGTATCTTGTTCGTTTATCGAACTAAATCGCGCCGACCCGACGGCGACGACGGCCTAAGACGCGCTCATCGTAGCTGCGCTGTGTTCGCAAGTCGCGCGCCAAGTTGGCGCGCTATGAACCCGTCGTGCTCGGGATGGTCGCTCAGATCGCGTGGTCCGCGGGGAGATCCTGCCCGCTCCATCCCTGGCGGGCCGTCCAGTCCGCGGGCGGGGCGGACCAGAACTCGTCCGTCGGGGGCAACCCCAGCGGGAGCAGCGCGGCGGAACAGAGGTAGAGACTGCCCGTCGAGATGTAACCCTCGCCGATATGCGGTTGGTGCCCGCAGAATCCGATCGTGAGCCACCCGCCGGCGTCGAACGTTCCCGGCGCCTCGATCATGCGACGCATCACGGCCGTCAGCGCGCTGCGGACCTGCGCCGGACTCACACCGTCAGGCAGCTCGTGACGTAAGGCCATCTGGGCGAGGAGCTGGAACGCACCGAACCGATAGGCGAGGGAGCGGCCGATGGGTGGGAAGGTGCCCTCGGGCGAGATCAAGCGCTCCTGAATGGCGGCGTAGCGGCGCGCCCGCGCCAGGATCGGCGCACGCTGCGCCTGCCACTCGGGCGTCGTAGACCCCACCAGACGCATCACGTCCAGCAGCATCGGTTGGATCACGAAGCTGTTGTAGTAATCCCAGTGGAATGGCGGCCCGTCCCCGTACATCCCGTCCCCCTTGTACCACAGCTCGTGCTGGCGCAGGGCGAAATCCACGCGGGTGCGGTTCCAGTCCTCACCCATCATGCTCAGTGCGGCCTCGATCATGGCGCTGAACATCAACCAGTTGCTGAGCGGCGGCTCGATGGCGCGCGTCGACTGGAGAGCGGCGACCACGTTCCGTCTGGTGCCGGCGTCGAGCCGCTCCCACAGCGCACCGGGCGCGCGCACGATCGCGTGCGCCAGGAACGCCGCGTCGACCAGGGGCTGCCGGCCGCGCGCGAAGTTGAGGAAGTCAGGCGACGCAGGGTCGGTCGCGACGCCGAGGCCGCGCCGCGCCAGCCCGGCGTAGCGCCGCCGTCGCTCGGCTTCGGGCGACCCGTCGTCCGCGAGCTCGAGCCACGGGGCGATCCCGGTGAGCAACCGGCCCACGGCCTCGAGGTGCGTGTAGTCCCGCCGCTCCGGCTGACCCGCGGGCGCCATCTCCACCGGCATCCGCTGACGCAAGCGCCCTTCCGCGAGGCTCGTCAGCACGGGCTCGGTGAGCCGCGCCAGCACGTCGAGCCAGTACGCGCGATCGGCGGAGCCCGGTGTCAGAGAGGTTGCTGACCCCGGGCGCAAGCCCGGGGTCCAGCCCCGGGATGCCGCCGCCGCGAACGCACCCAGGCTCGCCAGGAATTCCCGCCGCCTGGTCATGGCCTCATCGCGCGAGCGGATCGGGCGGGGCGAGCAGCCCCACCAGCCAGAGCTTGCGCATGCCGCTCACGCGCCGCGCATGAACGCGCAACCCGCGTTCTGAGCTCGAATGAGAGCGAAGATTCCTGAAGGGACGAGAATCGCACCCGGCACCAGTCCGTTGCGCACCTGGTTCCGCGTTTCCTCGACGTCACGCTCGAGTTTCTGCGCGAGTCGGGCGGCCCAGTTCATCGCGGCGATGTTGCAGAGGAGCAGGGTCACGCCGCGGCCGAGGAGCGCGTCGAGTGTGGACCGGTCGTGCGCGCGGGGGGACTCCGCCGGCGCCGACCAGAACGGATTGCGGCGGGCGGGCGCGTGCGTCGTGGGGTCGTTCACGTGTGTCTCCACGCCGATCTCATAACGGGCCCACAGGCTGTCCCCGAACGCGAGCGGCGCGCCGAGCTGGCGGGCCACGATGACGGCGCGGGTTTCCTCGTCGCGGGTCCCATAGACGCCGCGGAACTGGTCCATGAACATCCCGGCGAGGTCCAGCGCGAATCCGTCCGCGACCTCATTGGCATCGAAGACCGCGCGATACGATGCGTTTTTCAAGCGGTCGACCCACGACATGTCCCACGACGACGTGGGCTGTGGCTGTCGGCGCGGATCCAGGCGCGGCGGCTCGCCCCCGACCGGCGCGAACGCGCTACTGCCGGCGAGCGCGGTGACGGCTGCGCCGAGCCGTCCCAGGAAATCGCGACGCGGTGACACATGCATAGAGCCTCCAGAGGACTCAGGCTATCGCGCCAGCGGATCAGGCCGCAGCTGGAAGTGCAACACCTTGCTCGTGGTCCCCTTGCCACTTTCCATGTGGAACGGCGCCCGGGTGCTCACCGTCGCCCACAGGCCCCGCCCCTTCCAGCCAGCGTTGGGATCGTCGATGCGGCCGTCCATCCACTTGGTATAGAACCCCATCGGATAGGGAACGCGCAGCACGATCCATTTCCCGTCCTTCAAGACGAGCAGCCCTTCCGATCCGTTGCCCGTGTCGATGGGCAGGTTCGCGCCCAAGCCGAGCGTCCCGAACTGATCGACCCAGGTGTAGTAGCTCGCCTCGGCGCTCCCCAGCGTGCTCACGCCCTGGAGCTGCGGCAGCGGCTCCGGATAGAACGTCCACCCTTCGGGGCAATGCTGGCCCGTGGCCTTCGGTCCGTTGAGCGGCCCTTTACACTTCCTGCGGTCGAAGCTCGCGAGGTGCCCGCTCGCGAGCGCCGTCCAGTAGACGCCGTTCCGGTCCACGTCGCCGCCCCGCGGTGAGAACCCCTCGACCGGCTCGCCCGACTGATTGAGCGGCAGTTCATACAGCTCTGCGAGGGCCGTCTCGGGGGGATGCGATCCCGGGTTGAGACGCACGACCGCACCCGGGAAGTACAGCGACGTGGCCCAGATCGAGCCGTCGGGCGCCGGAGCGACAGCATAGAAGCCGGCCGTGATGCGTTTGTCCTTAGTGGGATCGACCGGCTGGTCGGGCTCCACGTAGGGATCGCGCTTGCCATTGCCGTTGGTGTCGAGGATCAGGGCCGTCCAGCCCTGTGACTTCTCCTCATCGCCCGTCTCGTCGAACAGCTTCGTGTTCAGCCAGCCCACGACCGGGCCACCTCCCGAAGTCCAGAGGGTGCGGTTCGCATCTTCCGCGAACATCAGGTGGTGGGTGCTGAAGCAGGTGCTGATGTGCGTGAGCTTGCCCGTCTTCGGATCGTACATGGCGAGGTGACGTCCGGCGCGGTTCAGCGGAAACAGCTGCGCCGATGGGTGGCTCGACCCCGCCTTGCAGAAGGCCGGGTTGTCGGGCGGTCGCACGGTGGCGGTGAGCCACACCCGGCCGCGCTCGTCGAACATCGGGTTGTGCACGTTGGCCTTGCTGGTCCAGATCGCTTCGCTGCCCCAGTAGGCCGACGGCTGAAACGGCTGTGAGCCGGCGGCCGGCAGGGTGTTGGGATCGCGCACCGTGAGCGGGACGCGGCTGGTGGCGTTGCGCAGCGGGTCGAGCACGGGCAGATAGTCGGCGCTCAGCTCGAGCGATCCGTAGATCGAGCCGTTGGGGTTGATCGCCGGATTGCGGCGATCGGTCGAGACCTCGTCGTGCAGATACGCCTTGGGGTCGGCCCAGTCCCACTCGGTGATGACCACGTTGCGCTCCACGCCCTGGGGCCGGGGTGGCGTGGGAGGCACTTCGCCCGCGGCGATGCGGTCCGTCCAGTCCGCGAACATCGCCAGGGCGCGCTGCGCGCCGAGCTGGCTCAGGATACCCATCATCTGCGCGCCGGCTTGCCCCGACTGCAACCGCCGCCCCCACGCGGCCGTCGAGGTCGGAAGGGACCTGAACGCCTCAGGAATCTCCCGCGTCCCCTTGCTCCCCAGCTGATGGCACGACCAGCAGCCACCGGACTTGAGAATCCGGAGCCACTCGGCCTGGCTCTTGACGTTCGGCGCCATCCCGCCCGGGTCGCTGCCGCTCGCGGTCGCGGCGAACTCGCGCTTGTCGGGTACGTGGATCAGGGAGAACCAGTAGCCCGCCGGGTAGTACTGCGCGGCCGCGCGCGGATTGGGCGCGATCACCGCGGTGAGGTTCAGCGTCTTGCCGGGTGCGGCCTGCAAGTGCGGCGAATCGACGAGGCCGTAGCCGCGCACCCAGACCGCGTAGGTCGCCTTGGGGAGGTCGGGGATCAGGTAGCGTCCCTGATCGTCGGTGACGACGATGCGCACGAACTTGGTCGGCAGGTCGTGCGTTTCGGCGATCACCCAGACGCCCGCTTCGGGCCCGTTGGGGCCGGTGACGACTCCGGCGATGTCGGCGGCGCCGATGGACACACCCTGGGCGGCCAGGGGCCACGCGGGAAGGTTGGCGGCAAGACCGACGATCATCACATGGACGAACCAGCGCCGAATCATGCTCATATCGCCCTCCGTTTACGTGCTCGACACCTGTCCACCCGAGAACCCCCGTCCACCCCAGGGTCATCACGCCCACCCTCCTCATCGCGATTCGTCCTCACCCCCTGTCCCCCTCTCCGCATACGCGGAGAGGGGGGACGATGAACGGGCGTCGAGGAGCAAGGCCTCGGAGCTCGTTTCCTCGTTCCCCCTCTCCCGAAGGGAGAGGGGGACAGGGGGTGAGGACGCGACGAGAGGAGGACAGGGGGTGAGGACCCGACGAGACGCGGAGAGTAGGTGAGGTCTACACGCACGCGAGATACCGCTCCTTCACCAATGGCATAAGCGTATCGAGCGGCATGTCCCACACGCCCTCGTTGAAGATCTCCACCTCGATCGGGCCAGTGTAGCCCGCGCCCTCGACGGCTGCGCGAATTCGCCGCAGCTCGATCACGCCGTCCCCCATCATCCCGCGATTCATCAGGATGTCGTGCACGGGGACAAGCCAGTCGGAGACGTGAAACCCGACCAGCTGGCCCGCCGCCCGCGACAGCTCATCGTACAGCTCGGGGTCCCACCAGATGTGATACGTATCGGCCACCACACCGACGGTCGCGGTGTGGTGCCCTTCGGCGACACGGCGCGCCTCGCGCAGTGTCGTGATGCAGGACCGCTCGGCCGCGAACCCCGGATGCATCGGCTCGATGCCGAGCCGCACGCCGCGCTCCCGCGCGTATGGGACCAGCTCCGCAATGCCGTTGGCCACCATGCGCCGCGCGGCCGCGATGTCTTTGTCCGGCGCCGCCCCGCACACCAGCACCAATGCTTCCGCGCCGAGGGCCGCTGCCTCGTCCACCGCGCGCCGATTCTCCTCGATCCGCGCCGCCCGCTCGTCGGCCGTGGCCGCCGGAAACATCCCGCCGCGGCACACGCTCGACACGCGGACTCCGGCGTCGCGCAGCAGACAGGCCGCCGTCTTCACACCCACCTCGGCGAGCTTGTGGCGCCACACGGCGACGTACGGCACGCCGTGCCGGGCACAGGCATCGACGACTTCTTTGAGACTCGCGCGCTCGGCCGTGATCTGGTTGAAGCTGAGGCGCCCCAGGCTGTCCATGGGTCAGTCAACGCCGGCGAGCGCCAGCACTCGTCGCATCCGCTCCACCGCACCATCCTGGTCCACGAGCAGGCCCGCGGCGTCCGCGAGCCGGAACAGCTCGGCCAGGTGCGGAATCGAGCGCCAGCTCTCCGCGCCGCCGAGCATGCGGAAGTGTGGCTGGTGGCCGTTCAGGTAGGCGAGGAACACGATGCCGGTTTTATACGCATGCGTGGGAGCCTCGAAGATGTGACGCGCCAGCGGCACCGTGGGCTCGAGCGCGGCGCGATAGGCGGGCGCGTCGTCACGATCGAGCGCCTGGAGGGCCGCGGAGGCGGCGGGCGCGATCGCGTCGAAGATGCCGAGCAGCGCATCGCTGTAACCCCGCGCGTCCCCCAGCATCAACCGATCGTAGTTGAAGTCGTCCCCAGTGTACATGCGCACCCCGCCCGGTAGCCGGCGGCGCATCGCGACCTCGCGCTCCGCGTCGAGCAGCGAGATCTTGATGCCGTCGATCTTGGCGCGGTGCTCGCAGATGATCGCGAGGCAGGCGTCCATGGCCTGGTCGACATCGCGCGTGCCCCAGTACCCGGCGAGCTGCGGATCGAACATGTCGCCGAGCCAGTGGAGGATCACGGGGCGGCTCACCTGCCGCAGCACGGTCCCATAGACCCGAGCGTAGTCGTCGGGCACGCGCGCCGCGCGCGCCAGGGCCCGGCTCGCCATCAAGACGACCCGTCCCCCCTGCTCTTCCACGTAGCCGACCTGCTCTTCGTACGCGCGCTCCACGTCGGCCAGAGTGATGCCGTCGGCCGACGTGAGCTGGTCGGTGCCCGCGCCGCACACGATCGCGCGGGCCCCCCCGGTGGCGCGCGCTGCGGCGAGCGACCGGCGGATCAGCTCGCGCGCCGCGGGCCAGTCGAGCCCCATGCCCCGCTGCGCAGTGTCCATCGCTTCGGCGACGCCCAGTCCGAGAGACCACAGGTGGCGGCGATAGGCGAGCGTGGCTTCCCAATCGAGCCGCCCGCTTCCCAGAGGATCGCCGCCGGCGAGTGGGTCGGACACGACGTGGGCCGCGGCGTAGGCCACCCGGGACCGGATCGGGCCGGCCGGTAGACTCCATGTGACCGGTTCGCGCATGGTGTAGGATGCGAGCGTGCCGTCGCGACGCGGCAGCTTGAGGGTGCGTAGCTTGGGGTCACTGCGGTGTAGGGGCGCAGCATGCTGCGCCCCTACAATTCGCGTGGGCAGGGCGTCCAGCCGAGGCACATCCACCCATCGCCGCTCGCGCCACGACTCGAGCGCCAGCTCCGCGAGCTGTACTCCCTTTGCGCCTTCGTAGAAATCGTGGGGGAACGGCGCGCCGGTTGCGACATGCAGCAGGAACCGCTCCCACTGCACCTTGAACGCGTTGTCGAACGGCCCGTCGTCGGGCACGTCCTGCCACGACGCGTCGTAGTCGACCGAATCGGGCACGTCGGGGTTCCACACCGCGCGTGGCGTGTCGGCGCGGCGCTGGATCTTGCAGCCGCGCAGGGTTGCGACGGCGCTCGCGAGCGTGCCGTCCACCTGGACCTGTAACAAGTCGTCCCGGTAGACGCGCACGGCCCACGACGAGTTGAATTGTGCGAGGATCTCCTCCGCCGGGCCGCCCAGCTTGAACGTGGCGAACGCGGCGTCGTCGGCGGTCGCGGCGTAGCGGCGGCCCTGCTCGTCCACGCGCGCGGGGATGAGCCGGGCGCCGGTGCACTGCACGGCGGTGACCGGCCCGAAGGTGTGGTCGAGCAGGTAGCGCCAGTGGGCGAACATGTCGAGGATGATTCCTCCACCATCTTCGGTGCGGTAGTTCCACGACGGACGCTGGGCCGACTGGTCCTCGAATACCCAGTAGCCGAACTCGCCGCGCACGCTCAAGATGCGACCGAAGAAGCCGTCATCCACCAGCCGCTTGAGCTTGCGGATGCCGGGAAGGAACAGCTTGTCCTGGACGACTCCGTGCTTCACGCCGGCGGCGCCCGCCGCCTTCGCGAGCTCGAGCGCCTCGGTCGTGGTGGCCGCGAGCGGCTTCTCGCAGTAGACGTGCTTCCCCGCCGCGATCGCGCGCCGCACGTGGTCGACCCGCAAGCTCGTGACCGTGGCGTCGAAGTAGATCGCGTCCGCCGGATTCGCGAGGCACGCGTCCAAGTCGGTCGATACGCGTGTCAGGCCGTGGGCGGCGGCGATGTCCCGGAGCTTCGCCTCGTTGCGGCCGACCAGAATCGGGTCCGGCACGAGCCGGTCGCCGCCCGGCAGAGGCACGCCGCCCTGCTCGCGGATGGCGAGGATCGATCGCACCAGGTGCTGGTTCAGCCCCATGCGCCCGGTGACGCCGTTCATGATGACGCCGATGCGTTGGGTGGCCATCAGCCCTCACGTAGGGGCGCAGCATGCTGCGCCCCTACAAACGCGGGCACCGGTGGTGAAGTCCGCGGCAGGAACGAGATCGCCACCGCGCCCGCCAGTGCGAACGCGATCACCGCCAGGAAGCCGCTGGCATAGCTGCCCGTCACGTCGTGCATGCGCCCGACGAGCACCGGCGCGACCGCTTCGGCCACGCCGTCGGCCGCGAGGACCACGCCCATGGCGCGCCCCAGCACGCGCACGCCGAACAGCTCGGCCGCCATGAGCGGAATGACCATGTATTCCCCACCCAGGCCGATGCCGAAGATCACGGCGAACAGGTAGATCGCTCCCGCCCCCCGCGCCCCGACCAGGAACAAGAGCGGGATCGCCGACGCGACCAGCAGATAGATCAGCAGCATCACGTACTTCTTCGGAAACCGGTCCGCCAGCCATCCCATCCCCAGGCGACCGACCAGGCTCGACGCGAGCACGAGGGACGCGATCCGTGCGGCCGCGGCCTGCGTGAAGCCGTGATCGAGACTCAGGAACAGCTTCAAGTGCTGATTGGTGCCGCCCACCGCGGCGATCGAGCACATGCTGCCTACGAGAAGCAGGTAAAAGGCAGGACGGTGGAGAACGGGCCCGACGGAAGGTTGGTGGAGGTTGGTGGAGGTTGGGGAGGTCTGGTCCGGCGCCTCCCTGACGACGAGCGCCAACGGCAGGGCGACGAGGATGATCAATGCGCCGATGACTTGCAGCGCCCCCTGCCACCCCACCGCGCCCGTCAGCCACACCGCCAGGAACGGCACCAGCGCGCCTCCGATACCGATCCCCAAGTACGCGAACCCCATGGCACGACCGCGCGCCGCCGTGAACCAGCGCGACAGGAGCACCTGGTTCGGGAGGGGGCCGCCGCACACGTTGCCCAGCGCGTTGAAGAGATAGAACAGGTAGAAGCCGGCCAACGTGCGGATCATGCCCAGGCCCACGAGCGCGATGCCGGCCATCAGGATCCCCACCACCATGAGGCGTCGCGGGCCGAACCGATCCACCAGCCAGCCCGCGAAAAAGCCGAACAGCGGCCCCACGATGAGCTTGGAGATCGCGTTGCCCGACGTGACCTGGGCGCGCGACCAGCCGAAGTCGCGCACCATGAAGTCGTAGAAGAACGGCAGGCCGTACAGCGCGAGGCCGACGATCGCGAACAGCGCGAAGAACGACGTCGCGGCCACCTGGGCCTGCGCGGCGCGCGCCGACGCGGTCACAGATTGCGGCGCTTGAGCTCGCCGACCGCGTAGTCCACCGCGCGCGCGGTGAGGGCCATGTAGGTGAGCGACGGATTCACGCACGACGAGCTCGCCATGCACGCGCCGTCCGTGACGAACAGGTTGGGTACGTCGTGCGTCTGATTGTGGGCATTCAGCACGGACGTCTTGGGGTCACGGCCCATGCGCGCGGTCCCCATCTCGTGCACGCTGAACCCCGGCGGGCCATCGTGATCGTACGTCTCCACGTTCTTGCAGCCCGCGGCCTCGAGCATCTCGGCCGACTGGGTCTTGACGTCGTCGCGGATGGCGCGCTCGTTGTCGCTCCAGGCACAGTGCACCCGCAACACGGGGATTCCCCACGCGTCGGTCCGCTGCGGATCGAGATCGGCGTAGTTCTCGTGTCGCGGCAGGCACTCGCCGTACCCCTGCATGGTCATTTCCCATGGGCCCGGCTCCCGCAGCCGTTGCTTCAGCTCCGCTCCGAGCCCGGGCTCGGACGCGCCGCGCGACCAGCCCTCGCGACCCGCCCCCGCCTGGATGCCGTAGCCACGCAGGAACCCCAGCTTGCCGTCGCCCTTGCCGTCGAGGTTGCGGAACCGCGGGACGTACGTCCCGGTGGGCCGCCGGCCGTACACGTACTTGTCCTCGAGGCCGGGCACCGTGCCGCTCGCGCCCGCCTTGGAGATGTGGTCCATCAGATTGTGGCCCACTTCGCCGCTCGAGTTGGCGAGCCCCGTTGGAAAACGCGCGGTTTTCGAGTTCAGGAGGATCTGGGCCGTGCCCAGGGTCGAGGCGCAGAGGAAGATCAGGCGCCCGGCGTACTCGCGCGTCTCTTTGGTATTGCGGTCGATCACCCGTACGCCCGTCGCCCGGTCTGTGCGCTCGTCGTACATCACGCTGTGCACGATCGCATCGGTGACGACGGTGAGTCTGCCGGTCCGCTGCGCCGCCGGCAGTGTCGCGGAGAGGCTCGAGAAGTAGCCCCCATAGCTGCAGCCGCGGGCGCATTGGTTCCGCGCCCGACACGGCCCGCGGCCCTCGAGAGCCTGCGTGAGATTCGCGACCCGCGTGATCGTCATGTGACGCCCCGGGAAGACGCGCTCGATCCCGCGCTTCACGACCTGCTCGGCGCAGTTCAACTCCCAGGGCGGGAGGAACTCCCCGTCGGGCAGGTACGGCAGGCCCAGGCGCTCGCCGCTGACGCCGACGAAGCGCTCGACGTGCGCGTACCAGGGAGCCAGGTCCTTGTAGCGGATCGGCCAATCCACGCCGTGCCCGTCTTTGAGGTTCGCCGCGAAGTCCAGATCGCTCCAGCGCCAGCACAGCCGCCCCCAAATCAGGCTGCGCCCGCCGAGCTGGTAGCCCCGGATCCAGCGGAACGGCTGGTCGTCGGGAGTGACGTAGGGATGCTCGCGATCGTTGACGAAGAAGTGTCGGGTCGATTCGCCGAACGCGTAGTTCTTGCTCTGGATGGGATAGTCGCGCTCGTACAGCGCCTGCTCGCCGCGGCCACGGTGCGGCAGCTGCCAGGGCTGCAGCCACTCCGTGATGTAGTCCTTGCCGTGTTCCACGTGCCGGCCGCGCTCGAGCACGAGCGTCTTGAGCCCTTTCTCGCACAGCTCCTTCGCGGCCCAGCCGCCGGTGATACCGGAGCCGACGACGATCGCGTCGTACGGCTCGGCGGGGGTCACACCGCCCATGTGCGGCCGACCTGCGCGAGAGGGACGCACCCGTCGTAACGGCCCGGAACCGGAGCATGGTGCAGCTCGCGCGTGGCGCCGATCTCGGACGTGTAATAGCCGACGAGCGTGAGCTCCTTGAGGCTACGGAAGAACGGCGCCGCCTCGCGATCCAGCCGCTCGAGCAGAGCGCGCTGCTGGTCCGGTGTGCTCGCCTGAAAGGCGCGGCCCAGATCCGCGAGGCCGGCCACGAACCGCGCCCGCTCCGCGGCTGGGTACGACTCCGCCAGCAGCGCGTCGATGAAGCGATGCACGCCCACGGCCCGCGCGCCCGGGGTATCGGTCGCCGGAAGAATCTGGTCCGCGATCGTGGCCACGAGCTCGGCCTGGTCCGGCGTGAGCGCCCGGGGACGCCAGGTGCCGTCCGGCGCGCCGCGGGCCTCGCATCCCGCCAGCACGCCCGCGGCGAGCGGAGCGGACAGCACGCCACCCAGCAGGAGGGCGGCCCGGCGCAGCGCTTCGCGCCGGTCGATCGAGGCGGGCCCGATGGGCGAGGTCATGAGCCGGTGCGCGCGGACGCCTGGACGGAGTCCGGCTCGGGATACAGCAGCAGGGCGCGGTGCGCGCGGACCGCGTCCTCCGGGATCTGCCGCAGCAGAGCGTCATAGCGCGCGTCGTGGTAGGCGAGTCGGGCCTGCTCGAGCGCCGACACCAGCAGGTCGGGCTCGGTCGGCGTGATCTGGCGGCCCGGCCATTTGCGCCGCGGATCGGCGTACGGCGCCAGATAATCGAGTGCCTTGCGGATGCTCCCGCCGCGCGGCGAGCGATAGGACCAGAGGTCCACACCGACGTGCCGCCCCAGCTGGGCCAACCGGAACAGCCCCTCGAGATTCATCACGCTGTAGGCGAGCGAGCGGGTGCGGGCCAGCTCGTAAGGCTGGCGGCCGTCGGCCATGACCTGCGAGGCGATGCGGTGGGTCTTGGCGGCCGCGAGCGTGGAACGCGCCAGCGCGGTGTCGTCCGTGAACAGCGCCAGCGCGGCGACCTGCGCGTCGTACCACGTGCCATGGTTGTTGCGCGCGCTGCGCTCCTGTTTGCCGATCGCGCTCGAGCGTAGCCACCCGAGATAGGCGGAGAGCCACTGTGCCATACCGCGCTCGTCCGCCGCCGTCCAGCTGGGTGAGGGCTCCAGCATGCCGATCGCGTCCACCACGCCGACGAGGCCGCGCGTCTCGATGATCCCCGCGGCCCGGCCCTGGGTGATGCCCGGGATGCCTTGTCCGTACCGCAGGTGCGGATTCATCCGCGTAGCCGGATCGAGGAACCAGGTGCGCAGGAGCAACCCGGCCCGCCCGGCATATTCCTCGTCGTCGCTGAAATAATATGCGAGGGAGAGCGTCGTCACGGCACTGATCATGGCGCCGAGCCGTGGAGCATCGTAATCGACCCGGATCTCCGGGTTGCGCTCCCCGTCGCGCCGGATGTAGGGCAGCCCTCCCGGCTTGGTGGAATCGGGCCACCAGTAGGGACCCATGCTCACATAGTCGTGCTTGTCGCCGCTCGGCGGCACGCGCCGCTTGTCCATCACCGACGCCGCGGGAACCTGAAGCGCGGCAGCGGCCTCCCGCACGAGCCGCTCGTAGGCCGGCCGGATCCGCGGGTCGCCGCTCTCGATACGCCGCTTGGCGCGTGCCAGCGCCTCCGCGTCGAGCTCGTAGACCCGCGGCGGCAGGGCGACCGATGGCGCGTGCGCCGCGGCGGATCGGGTGGCGGGCGCGCGCAGCCGCCACGCGCCGTCGGGGACGCGCCGCAGCTCGCAGCCGACGACGCTCACCAGGACCGACGTCAGCGCGAGGCCGGCGAGCGGCCGCACGGCGCGCTCGAACCGCGCCCGTCGGCCGGTCGCGTCGGGTGAAGGGAAGGTGAGCATGGGGCTGCGCGGGACGGCGTGCCGCAAGACGTGCGCCCGCACTCGACGCGCGCCCGCAGCGTAGGACGGTTCCCGCAGCGAGCGACCGACGCGTCGCAGCGGCGCGACACCCGTGGGACGCGAGCATCGCGCGACGCGATCCCGGTACGCGGCGTCACGCACCGCGTGAGCGACGTCACGAGGGGCACGCCGCTTGCGGTCGCACGCCGAAACCGGGACGCCGTCGACCGGGAGGACCGATGCGGGAGCGCCGTCGCACCGCCGTTTCCCCAAGCCTGGCTTTTTGCCTACTGCTTTGTGCACTGCTGCCGCTCCGAATCGGGCGGGCCCAGCAGGCGGCCGAGCAGGCAGGGGCTGTCGCGCCTCAAACCGGCGTCATCGCCGGCGTGGTGACCGCCCAGCAGACCGGCCTCGCTCTCCCTGAGGTCCGCATCACGGTGGCGGGCACCGGGCTCGGCGCCACCGCCGATCACGACGGCCGGTTCAGCATCGCCCAGGTCCCTCCAGGCACCTACCGGCTGCAGGCCCGGCTGATCGGGTACGAGGTAGGCGAGATCACTGGCGTGGTGGTGGCAGCCGGCCAGACCGCGACCACGAACCTCCGCTTGCAGCCGCTGCCCGTCGCCCTGCAGGAAGTCGTGGTGATCGGCTACGGCACCCAGGCCCGCAGAGACGTCACGAGCTCCCAATCCTCCGTCCCAGCCGCAGACTTGAACACCACGCCCACGGTGAACACGGTCGACGCGCTCCAGGGACGGGCGGCGGGCGTGGACATCGTGACCACGGGTCAGAAGCCGGGCGACGGCGTCCGCGTCCGGGTGCGCGGCGCGCGCTCGATCACCGCCGGCAACGATCCGCTGTACGTGGTGGACGGGATTCCCGCGGCAGGCGTCACCGATCTGAGCCCGAACGACATCGCGTCGATCGAGATCTTGAAGGATGCCTCGGCCACGGCGATCTACGGCTCGCGTGGCGCGAATGGCGTCGTGCTCATCACCACGCGCCAGGGCAGCGCGGGACCGACGACCTTCACGTACGACAGCTACGTCGGGGTCCAGGGGGAGCGATCCCGGGTGCCGATGATGAACGGCCAGCAGTTCGCCCAGCTCAAGCGTGACGCGAACCGGACGGTCGGGAACTATCACTGCGACATCAGCGTCGCGGCCTGCGATTCCGGCGATGCGCAACTGTTCTTGCCGGTCGAGCTGGCGTCGATCCGGGCGGGGCGCTCCACCAATTGGCAGGATCTGGTGCTGCGGGAAGGCCAGCAGGTCAACAACGAGATCCGCATCGCGGGCGGTGACGAGCGGACGCGCTTCGCATTGAGCGGGGGCCAGCTCACTCAGCGGGGCATCCTGCAGGGTCAGGATTTCACGCGGCGGTCTCTGCGGCTCAATTTCAACCACCAGCTGAACGACCGCCTCACGGTGGGAAGCTCGGCGTCGCTGGTCCGGACGGAGCAGAACCTGGGCAGAGGCGACGGCGTCTACAGCGAGGCGCTCCTCAACAACCCGCTCGCCGTGCCGTTCGACAGCGCGGGGAACCTCTTGTTCAAGCCAACCCCCGACGGGCAGCGCGTGAACCCGCTCTCGGACGTGCAAAACTGGATCGACGACCGGTCGAACACCCTGGTCTCCGGGACCTTGTTCGCCGATTACCACCTGACGGACGCGCTCAGCTGGCGGGTCAACTTCGGCGGCAACGTGAGCTCGAACCGGCGTGGCGTGTTCCAGGGAGCCCAGACCCAGGTCAATCAGGGCAGCGGCGCGGACGCGGGGCTGTGGGACAACCGCACCACGGCATACACGTTGGACAACATCCTCACGTTTCGCCACAACGTGGGCAGCGACCACCGCGTCGACGTCACGCTGCTGTACAGCATCCAGGAGCAGCGGACCGAGGACGACAGCTTGCACGCGACCGGGCTCCCCTACGAGCGACAGCAGTTCTACGACATCGGGTCCGCTACCCACATCGACGGCATGGGCAGTGACCTGACGACGTGGGCGTTGCAATCGTACATGGCGCGGGTGAACTACGCGTTCAAGGACAAGTATCTCCTCACGTTGACCAGCCGGGTGGACGGCTCGTCGCGCCTGGCCCCCGGGCACAAGTACGCCCTGTTCCCTTCGGTGGCATTTGCCTGGCGGCTGAGCGAAGAGGGCTTCATCCGGCGCACCAACCTGTTCTCCGACCTGAAGCTCCGGGCGAGCTACGGGCACACCGGCAACACGGCGATCGACCCGTATCAGACGCTCGGATCCCTGACCCGTGTCGTGTATTCGCTCGACAACAACGCGGCACCGGGATACCGTCCCGGCACGTTGCCGAACCCGAACCTCAAGTGGGAGAACACCGGCCAGCTGGACGTCGGGCTGGAGTTCACCGCGCTGCGCGGCCGCCTGTCAGGCTCCGTGGACTACTATCGCGCGGACACGAAGGACCTGATCATGCGGCGGCAGATCCCCCCCACCAACGGGTATACCAGCGTCCTCCAGAACATCGGGGCGACGCGCAACAGCGGGCTCGAAGTGGCCCTGTCGGTCGTGCCGATCGAGGACTGGCACGGGCTCCGCTGGAGCCAGGACCTCAACTGGTCCACGAACCACAACCGGATCGTCAGTCTCTATGGTGGCGTGAACGACGTCCTGAACAAGTGGTTCATCGGGCAGCCCATCGACGTGTACTACGACAACAGGTTCGTGGGAATCTGGCAGGCGCAAGACTCCCTCTTGGCCAAGCAATACAAGGCGAAGCCCGGACAGATCCGCGTCGCCGACGTGAACGGCGACGGGAAGATCGACGGCAACGACCGCGTCATCCTCGGGACGCCGTTCCCCGCTTGGACGGGGAGCATGACGAGCCGGTTGGACTGGAAGCGATTCGACCTCTCCGTCATGGCAGTCGCGCGGGTGGACTTCATGGCGAACGACCAATTCGTCATCGGCGAGAGCACGATGCAGGGTCGCTACAACAACCTCGTCACGGACTACTGGACGCCGACCAACCCCTCGAATACCGAGTCCCGCCCCACCGCGAATCAGGAAAATCCGCCGTTCGGCGACACGCGGCGCTACGAGGACGGGTCGTTCATCCGGGTCCGCAGCATCACGCTGGGGTACACGTTCTCCGGCGTCCATGGAGGTCCGTGGCACGCCCGTTCGCTGCGATTCTACGTGACGGCGCTCGATCCGTTCTTGTTCACGCGCTTCCGTGGACTGGACCCAGAGTCACGGACGGGCACGGGCGATCGGACGAGCGCCGGCTACGCGGAGGCCGCCGCCACGCCGAGCTACCGGACGCTGTTGACCGGCGTCACGCTGGGATTCTA